>Ga0209638_1000041_pt1 | contig 81146 bp, 79 predicted proteins | sample BarGraNGADG00211_FD_184490 | JGI IMG/M metagenome (GOLD analysis project Ga0209638, IMG submission 184490) | Arctic peat soil microbial communities from Barrow, Alaska - Barrow Graham LP Ref core NGADG0002-211 (SPAdes) (version 2) | ecosystem: Environmental > Terrestrial > Soil > Wetlands > Peat... | reverse complement strand
TGAATCATTAATTCCCCTTTGTGTGATACAAGAGAATATAAGAACAGAGAATAAAGCTAAAGCTGAAATTTTTAATATTGTTTTCATCTCCTGAAATTTTATAAATACCCTTAAATATAAACATTTCAGGGAGAGATAAGTTTATTATTTTATTTGAAAACCACACCCACATACGACACCCAGTGCCTCTGATTTGCAGGAGCAGTAGTGCCCATCTGCAGGTCATTCACCTTTTGATGGGTCAGCGTTTTGTACTATCAAATAACAAGCATATCTCGATAAATGAATATCTCCAATGTTTCTTTTGGCTCCAGAGCCAATTTCCACCATATTCTCCACTCGGGGAAAATGGTCATCTGGCTCTTGTCCGGAATTTTTGCATGCTTGCTTTGCTTTGTCAATTACATTCAGAAACTTATCCCATTTTATATAATCTAAAACAGTGAATAATTCTCTAGCACTCCAGAATTCCTGACCAATTTCATTGATGTGTTTTATTTCTTCAAATATTGTAAAGGGGAAACAAATATTAACACGGAGTTAACTATTCTTATGTTGATATCGCATAAATTTTTCCTGGAAATTATTGAGAAAGCAATACCCCCGTCCTTTTTGCCTCCTTGTAGAATTTTGCAAAATCGCCCCCTAGGCTATCCAGCAATCTTTGGAATTGTGGCACCAGCGAGTAGTAGGTATTTGCAGGGACAAAAAACGCATTGTTTATCTTGCCGAATCTAGCGGGGCCAAACTCTTTGGTAAACTCCAGCAGGAGGGAGTCCTTTTTTTGTTGCATAACCTGTTTTTGCTCTTCTGTGTAGTTATATGGAGCGTCGGGATTCTGAAAGGTATGATTGTCTTTGTTATAACTAGTATAAATTTCGCTTAGTTTGGAACGGGCAGCAAGCATTTTTGCGTGATACAAATCCTCGTGCTCCCACATTTTAACAGCCTCGGCCATCAGAGAGTCCCTGCCGGAAGATTTGAGCCAGCGCAAAACTCCGGCCCTTTCCACTGTAACAGCAAAGCTTTCGCTAAAGCGGGAATCACCTTTTATGTATAGTTGCTGATGTGCAAGTTCGTGAATGATCAGCCCGGCAAGGTGGACATCGCTTAACCGCAAATGAGAGTTCAGCACAGGGTCGTTATACCAGCCCAAAGTGGAGTAGGCGCTTATTGGAGAAACATATACATCGTTGCCCTCATCTTCCAGCTTTTTTGCAAACCTGAGAGCCTTCTCCTTCGAAAAATATCCCCGGTAAACAACACATCCGGCTATAGGAAAACACCAGGTTATCGGTTCTACGGAGAATCTTGGTGTGGCATATACATTCCAACCAAGGTACTCGTCTTTTATCTCAGAAAATAATGTGTAGCTTTTGTTTCTGGGCAGGCCCAATTCTGCCGATGCAAATTCCCTAACCTCCAATGCCAACCTAAGCTTTCTCAGCTTCTCCTCATCAAATCTCAGCTTCTCCTCAACCAAACTCGGCTTTTTCTGCGACTCACTGTTTAGCCGGTTATGCTGTAAAATCTTTTCTATTGGCACCCTAGTACCCATCACCCTAAAATGTCCGGCAGCAGCTTGTGAAAGATACGACAAGTTGCCGCATCCGGAAAGCAAAAGCAAAAAAATGGCATAGCACAAGAAAACGGCGTGCCACGATAAGTAGTAACATCTTGTAAATAAGCTCGCTATATATTTTTTTTGTTTGAAAAACATATGTTTGATTTTTGTTTTAGGCAGATAATCAATCAGATACCACTTATCGTGCCACGACTAACTTGTCTTATCGTGCAGAGATGAAGTTTTTTTTCGAACCACGACCAGGTTTTGTGCCACCATGGCTCTTGCCATTATGACTCTTCGAGAACCAGCCCCTTATCTTCTTTAACCATCTCACGACAACATCTTTTCTGCGGACAACTTTTTCATCGTCGTTCTGATCTCCAATCAACAGCGCAATTGGTTTAAGTTCTTCGTATTCCTCACATACAACTTTAAGCATTGAGGCAAACGGCAAAAACAAAATCATCCCAGCAACGCCCCAGACAGAAGCACCGGTTATTATACTTAAAATGGCTATTAAAGCATTGACCTTTAATCTGCCTCCTACAATTTTGGGAGTGAGAATATTATTTTCAATTACCTGAACACCCCAGAAGAAAATGGCAACAGCAACAGCCGGCCATGTTGATTCAAAAGTAACAAAAGCATACAAAACCGGTATTGAAGCTCCAAGAACAGTTCCGACATAAGGAATGATTGCCAGAAAGGCAGCTAAAAAACCGAAAAGGAAAGGGTTGTCTATACCGATGATCCAAAGCCCGATGCTATCGACAAACCCCAGAATCAATATTATGGTAGCCATGCCAAGAAGATATTTTTGCCCTACCTGTTGAACATTTTTGAACATTTTAAGAGCTGTTGCTCTTTTGTCTTTAGGAAAGAATAATACAAATGCCTGCGTTAAACCCTTTCTGTAAATCAGAAGAAGAAAAGTAAAAACAATTGTAATCAGCAGTCCTGCAATAATAGATGCAGTGCTGTTAAATGTTTTGCTTAACAAAGAACCTGCAGAATTGTTAACCCAACTTTTAATCTGATCGGTAATTTCGTATTTTCCCAGGTTAGGTACAAATTTCAGGTTATTGTTGGCGTATAAGGTAACATCCGCAAAAACTCCGAGGATTTTCTCCTTAAACATTGAGAATTCTTCCGACAGGTTAATGATTTGAGTGGAAAAGAAGTAGATGACTCCTCCAACAATTATAGTCACTGCAAAAATTGAGAGAAAAACAGCGGGAATCCTGTTTATTCTCCAGGACTCGAATTTTTTAGCCAATGGTAGCAAAATGAACGACATTAGCAAAGAAACGCTTAATGGAACAAGAATGGGTTGCGCAAATATTAGGATTGCAAAAATCGCAAAAACTATGGCAATGGAATAAAAGGTTTTTTGAAAAGAGAGGTTCATTTTTATTAAGTGCTTTCCTGAGGAGTGTTTATGCGAAAAACTTATTAACTTTTTTGAGCGCAGAAGGCAGCGCGAAAACCACAACCCTGTCATATGGTTTGATTTCTGTGTCTCCCAATGCGATATAACTATGGTTACCCCTGATCACACCACCGATTATGGCATCTTTGGGGAATCCTAAATTCTTTATCTTGTCTTTAGTTATTGAGCTGTTAGGGTTTGCGATAAACTCGAGAATCTCTGCATCGGAACCGTTTAAACACTTGATAGACTGAACATTGTTTGAGAGTGTAAACCGGAAAATACGACTTGCTGTAATAAGCTTTTTATTAATTACGGCATCTACACCCATTCCCTCTGCGAGTTTAATATAATCTATGTTCTCTACCTCGGCAATTGTTTTGGCAACACCCATTTTCTTTGCCATAACACACGAGAGAATATTTGTTTCCGAACTGCTGGTTACTGCAACAAAGGCGTCAAAATCATTGACATCTTCCTCTATCAAAAGGTCTGTATTTCTGGCATCACCATTAATGATAAGCGTTTTGGACAGCCTTTCGGTCAATACATCACACCTTTCTTTTTTGCGTTCGATAAGCTTTATGTAATCTACAGTATTCTCAAGCTTTTTGGCAACCAACTCTCCAATTTTTCCGCCCCCGACAATCATCAGCCTCTTAACGTCTATGTTGTTTTTACCTGAATAGCTCATGGCCTCCTGAACGCCGGTTCGTTTCGAAATCACAAATACAAGGTCGTGTTCCTTAAATCTTGTAGCCCCTCTGGGAATTATTGTCGTTCCATCTCTGGCAATCGCTACTGCTCTGTATGGAGGATCTTCAGAAAAGAGAGCAAGTTCAGACATGGTCTTATCAATCAAAGGTGCACCATCATCAAGCCGGAAAACTATAAGCTGAAGTTTTCCTCCGGAGAAGTCCATAAACTCAGAAGTGCCGGTCTGCTTTAAAAGGTCTATGATTTCGTGAGAGGCAATCTTTTCCGGATAGAAAAGAAGGTCTATACCCATCTCTGTGAAGAGAATTTTATTCTCGTTCTGCAGATATTCATCATTATTTATACGGGCGGTTACTTTGGCACTCCCCATTTTTTTGGCAAGCAAAGCACTGATGATATTCACATCCTGCTCCTGCGCCGGACTTACTGCAATAAAGAGATCTGCATGAGCAGCTCCTGCAAGGGATAGTGTTTTGATTGATGTCGGAGATCCGAAAACAGTAACAACATCGGAAATTTCTGCAACATGATTTAGTCTGGTTTCGTCGTTGTCAATTATAATAAGATCGTGATATTCATTGCTGAGCATCTTTGCCAGGTGGCTTCCAACATCGCCGGCTCCGGCAATTATGATCTTCATCTCAAATTATATTAATACTCCTCCTCGTTAAAAAAAAAGTCCTCTTTGCTGGGATAGTCCGGCCAGATATCCTCAATGCTATCATAAACCTCTCCGTCATCTTCAAGATCTTCGAGATTCTCAATAACTTCCATAGGCGAACCCGAACGGGTTGCATAGTCAATAAGCTCCTCTTTAGTAGCCGGCCATGGTGCATCTTCTAGTTTCGACGCCAATTCAAGTGTCCAATACATAGCGCAAACAATTAATAATTAAATACTTACGATAGTTTACCGAAAATAGTGTGCGAAGATAGCTATTTATTTTTAATTAACAACTTTATTGATGCCAAAAATCATCGGGTATATCATTTATCATTGCTAAATATCTTGCATACACAAATAAATAATCGGACAGACGGTTTAAATACTTAACAGCAACCTCAAGTCTTGGTTCTGTCATTATCGCTATTGAAGATCTTTCGGCTCTACGGCAAACACTCCTGGCAATGTGGCACTCAGCAGCTACGCGAGGCCTTTCCGGAAGAATAAATGCAGTCTGTTCGGGCAGCTCGGAGATCATTTCATCTATTTTATGCTCCAAAAACTCAATTTCTGATACATCAAAAGGTTTTAGTTTTTTTGCTCCAAACTCGTCTGCGGCTAAATGTGCAGCAACCAGCATAAGATTGGACTGAATCCTTCTCAGATTTTCCGAAAAAGGGGTACCATAGGCATCGGCCCTCAGCAGAGCGATATGTGAAATCAGCTCATCAACGGTACCATAGGCATGGACTCTCGGATCATCCTTGCTGACCCTCGCCCCGCCAACAAGCGATGTGCGACCTTTATCACCTGTTTTTGTATAGATGTTCATAATTTAAACTTTTCGTTAGGCTTATCAGACTCAATCAAGCCATCGCGTAATCTTATTATTCTCTTGGCATGTTTTGCTATATCCTCCTCATGAGTAACAATAATAATTGTGTTTCCTTTGTCGTGAATCTCTTCAAAAAGTCTCATAATATCAATGGAGGTTTTTGAATCCAGATTACCGGTAGGCTCGTCGGCAAGGATAATCGATGGCTTGTTAACCAAAGCACGGGCAACTGCTACTCTCTGTCTCTGACCTCCGGAAAGTTCATTTGGTTTATGATGCATCCTGTCGGTTAAATCTACATTTTCCAGTGCAGTACGAGCCTTGATTTCACGATCATTTTTTGATTCACCGGAGTATATCAACGGAAGGGCGACGTTGTCAAGAGCAGTATAGCGGGGCAACAAGTTAAAAGACTGGAATATGAAACCGATCTCCTTGTTGCGCACCTCTGCCAGGTCGTTGTCATTCATTTTGCTCACATCAATGCCGTTGAGTATGTATGAACCACTTGAAGGGCTGTCCAGACAGCCAAGAATGTTCATCATTGTAGACTTTCCTGACCCTGATGGGCCCATAATTGCTACATATTCATTTTTATTAATGGTAATATCAACTCCATCCAATGCCCTTACCTCTTGATTACCAACCTTGTAAATTTTTTTAATCCCTTGGATTTTAATTATTTCTACGCTCATAAAATTGTTTTGAATTCGTAAATCTATGAAATAAATAGAATATCTCTTTTAATAATTTTGGGTTCGATCTCTAAAGCTTTGTTATAGAGTGTGTAAACAGCATTAATGCCCACCTCTCCAATATCAATACTGTAATCGTTTACAAACAACTCGATGTGTTTTTTCTGGATATCTGCATCGAGTTCCCGGGCGTTACTGCAAACATAATCTTTAGAGAGCTCCGGATTTTTAAAGGCGAATTCAATACTTCTTTTTAAAACCCGATTAACCTTTTGCCGGAGCTCTCCATTGAACCTTCTTGATATTGCTATACCACCAAGCGGAATGGGTAACCCTGTGGAAATATGCCAAAAACTACCGAGATCCTCAATGAGCTTCAACCCTTTTCTTTCATAAGTAAACCGACCTTCGTGAATTAAAACTCCTGCATCAAATTCCCCTGAGAGAACTCGCTCCTCAATTTGGGAAAAGATTACTGGCGTGAGCTTTGTACACTCAGGATAAGCAACTCTCAGGAGCAATGCTGCTGTAGTTTTTTCTCCCGGGATAGCAACATTTAAACCTGCTAAGTTTCTCCTGCTTACCGAACCATCTTCATTAAAAAGAGAAGTTGACTCTCTTCTTGTTACAAAGAGTGGCCCGTTATTGTACCCGAGTGCGCTCCCGGAACGAAGCATTGCGTAACGGTCGCAGAGGTAGAAGAAAGCGTGATAACTCAGTTTGCAAACATCATATTTTTCTTGTTCTGCTCTTTTGTTTAACTGCTCTATATCTGCGAGTTCTACAGAAAAAAATAACCCTTCCATATCAATGAGGTTATGGACCATAGCATGAAATGCAAAGGTGTCGTTCGGACATGGGGAGTAGGCAAGTGAAAGCGTCATTTTTTCCATTATTGATTCGTTACCCTAATAATGCTCCTAAAAGTCTTTTGTTTGCCTCCTTTAACATCTCAAGAGCCAGTGTGATATTCCAGTTTTTTCTGTTCCTCTCTCCAACTTTGTTAGAAACCGAACGAAATTCAATAAACGGGATCTTCTCCAAAATACAAACATAGAAGAAAGCAGCCCCCTCCATACTCTCGATCTGTGGAAGGAAATCTCGCTTAAGTTGCATAGTCTTTTCGGGAAGACCGCTCACAGTTTGGACAGTTACGGCAGCAACTTTCGGACAGAAGCTCATGACCTCCTCTACCTTCGGTGATAGTTCAACTGCATGGAGAGCCCCGCCCTTGTATGGGAAGGTATCCGCATCAAGAATTTTGTAATCGAAAAGTGTCTGAAACCCGGAAAAGGTTTCAAATCCCAAATCCCCAAAATATTCCCTCTCTATTCTGACAACTGATCCTATTGGAAAATCAGGAGAGAAGCTCCCGGCAATGCCGATATTTACAGCTAAGTCAAAACCATCCGAAGAGCTGTTAAGGATTTTTGTTAGTCTGTAGCTGGTTGATGTGGCCCCAATACCGGTGAGCATATAGGTTATATCAAGTCCGTACTGATCGCTTTTTGACAAAGAATTGTAAGCCTGTTTTGCTGTGATTAACTCCTCCTCCTCCGCTGCTGTAAATAAAATTCTCATCTTTAAAACTGTTTATAGACTAATTTTCTTAAATTTGCGCCGAATTTAGACAATTATTATGGCATATACAAAGATAGAACAATACGATGAAGAGACAACTCAAAAGTTGGCTTCGTATTATAAAGAAATTCTGGGCCTGATTGGTGAAGATTCTTCAAGAGAGGGGCTTCAGCTTACTCCGGTGAGAATTGCCAGATCGATTCAATTTCTTACACAGGGTTATGAGACGGACCCTGCTGCTATATTAAACTCAGCAAAATTTAAGGAGGAATACAAACAGATAGTTCTGGTTAAGGACATCGAACTCTACTCTTTGTGTGAGCACCATATGTTACCATTCTACGGTAAAGCTCACGTTGCCTATATTCCCAATGGTTATATCACCGGCCTCAGCAAGATTGCAAGAGTCGTTGAAGCCTATGCCAGAAGATTGCAAGTACAGGAGCGTCTTACAGTGCAGATAAGAGACTGCATTCAGAGCACACTCAATCCGCTTGGCGTTGCCGTGGTAATTGAAGCTTCCCATATGTGTATGCAAATAAGGGGAGTACAAAAACAGAATTCGGTTACAACCACGTCTGCTTTTACCGGAGCTTTTCTTAAAGATATCAGGACAAGAGAGGAGTTTATCCACCTGATTGGAGCCTCTCTTCATTAACGGAGGTCATTTTTTTAAAAAACCCATCTCGGTAGCTTTTTTCCCCATAAGATCTTCTGCTTCAGCCATATTATTCCCAATGACTCCATCAAGAATTGCATTTTTGATGTACTCTTTTATAATTCCGATCTCTCTGCCCGGTTTAATATCATACTTCTCCATAATATACTCACCTGTAATAGGGTTTTGGAAGTTTCTTAAAGCATCCTTTGCCTCTACCTCTACAAGCTTCTTCCTGACTAATGCAAAATTGGCCTTATGTTTCTTTACGGTTTTTTCATTTTTTGAGGTGATATCAGCTTCACAAAGAAGCATAAGATCATCAATATCGTCACCGGCATCAAAGAGAAGCCGTCTCATTGCCGAATCGCTCACAACATCCTGGACTAATGCCATGGGTCTGAGGTGAAGCTGAACCAACTTTTGAACATATTTCATCTTCTCATTCATGGGCATTTTGAGCTGCTGAAAAATTTTTGGGACCATCTTTCCGCCTATAAATTCATGACCATGAAATGTCCATCCCAGGCCCGGTTCAAAATTTTTTGTAACCGGTTTTGCAATATCGTGCAGAAGAGCAGCCCAGCGAAGCCATAGATTATTGCTGTTCTGCGATAAATTGTCAAGTACTTGCAAAGTGTGAGAAAAGTTATCTTTATGCCCTCTTCCCTCCATAGTCTCCACGCCCTTCAGATTCAAAAGCTGCGGCATAATAACCTCAAGCAGACCGGTGGATTCGAGCAGATAAAAACCGACAGAGGGTTTAGGAGACAGAAGAATTTTGTTAAGCTCCTCACTTATTCTTTCGTGCGAAAGAATTTTTACCCTTTCTCGGTTTCTTTTAATAGACTCCAACGATTCGGGAACAATTGCAAACGATAATTGGGAGGCAAACCTTATTGCGCGGATCATTCTTAACGGATCGTCACTGTATGTGGTGTCTGGATTCAACGGAGTTCTTATCAATCCGGCTTGCAGGTCTTTAACGCCTCCGAACGGATCTACAAGATTTCCGAAGTCCTCTTTTTGAAGGCTAAAGGCCAAGGCATTTATAGTAAAATCTCTGCGGAATTGGTCATCAACTAAAGTGCCATCTTCCACAATAGGTTTACGGGAATCCAATCTGTAAGACTCTTTTCTTGCCCCAACAAATTCAACCTCAATATCCTTGCTTTTCAACATAGCTGTCCCGAAGTTCTTAAAAACTGTCACCTTTACTCCGAGCTTTTGTGCGACCCTCTCCGCCAGATCAATGCCACTCCCCTCAACAACAATATCAATATCCTTGCTTTTTCTCTTAAGGAAGCAATCTCTTACATACCCGCCTATGACATATGCCCTGACATTTGAGTTACAAGCCTCTTGAGCAATAATTGAAAAAATTTTTTTATTCAGAAAGTTCATTATAAGGAGGTATCTCGGTGTGGTATTGATAATTATTTATCGATTTGTTAAAGGAGGCAAAATAGGTGGTCTCTCCGTTTGTCAATAAGAGATATTTAACACCAAGTGCCATGTTATACCTCAGAATCTGCTCAAAGGTATCTCTTGTAATTTTCACGGAAGGTGCTTTACACTCAGCCATAAACAGGGGTTTAAGATCTTTGTTCAGGAGTACAAGATCTCCTCTGTATTTTAATCCTCCTATTGATATCGAATATTCGCAACTCATTAGATTTATCGGATAACCCAGTCTGGTGTGAAGCAAACTAATAAGCTGCTGCCTGACTCCCTCCTCAGGTGTAAGTGCAACTCTCTTTTTTCGTATCGGATCAAAAACCAGAGCCTTCATGTTTCAAGGTATATACAACCACAAAGATATAAAATTTGCTCCGTTTACACTTTTTGCATAATTTAGCCAAGTATAATTATGGCAAAACAAGGGGCAAAAGAGACTATTCAGCACTTCGAGGAGATACTTGCTGAAATCAAGAGTGGAATAATAAAACCACTTTATATATTTATGGGCGAAGAACCATACTATTCAGATATTTTGATAGAGGAGATATCAAATAGAGCACTTACTCCTGCAGAAAGAGGGTTTAACCAACTTCTTTTATATGGTGCAGATGTTACCTCTACTCAGGTTATTGAGGCAGCCAGAAGGTTCCCGATGATGGCATCCAGGCAGTTAGTAATAGTTAAAGAGGCCCAGTTGATTGATGATTTGGAGAAATTCGAACATTACTGCAGACAACCACTCTCTTCTACAATCTTAGTTATCTCTTTAACAAACAAATCATTGGATAAGAGGGGAGCCTTTTACAAACAAGCACTGGCAAATGGAGTCGTTTTTGAATCAGCAGCATTAAGAGAAGACAAAGTATCTTTCTGGATAGAAAAATACGTAAAATCTAAAGGTAAGAGCATTTCCCCGGAAGCTTCTATACTTTTAGCCGATTACAGCGGAACTGAATTGAGGAAACTGGTTTTGGAACTGGATAAACTTCTGACAAATCTCAAGGAGGGAGAAAAAGAGATTAGAGCGATTGATGTTGAGGAGAATATAGGAATAAGCAGGGAGTACAGTTTGTTTGAACTCACTAAGGCGATCTCGGTAAAAGACCAGACTAAAATTTTTAAAATTGCCAGTCATTTTGCAGATTCTCCAAAACAATATCCTCTGGTAGTAACCCTTGCCACAATATTCTCACAATTCTCCAGAATTGTGAAATATCATGCATTCATTAATAAGAAAAGAGGAGCCGCAAGGGGAGAAATTGCCTCTTACCTGGGTATAAACCCTTACTTTATTTCTGAATACGAATTAGCTTCACAGAATTATCCATTAATCAAATGCATGGAGATAATCTCCTTGATAAGAAGATATGACTCAATGAGTAAAAGTAATGAAAGGGGAGAAGCCTCAGATGGCGGACTGTTGCTTGAGCTCGTTTTTAAGATATCCCACTAAGGAATAACCACTCTTTTGACTCTTGCAGAGACAGAAGTATAGACCTCGTAAGATATTGTTTTCAAGATTTTTGCAATTTCAGAAGCGGTAGGAGACTCCCCGAATATTGTAACGACATCTCCTACTTCTGCATCTACTCCTGTTATATCCAGCATAAATGTATCCATGCATATGTTCCCTATCGTAGGAACCGGTTTCCCATTCAACATAAAATTAGCAGAACCTCTTCCAAGGTGTCTGTTTACTCCGTCTGCATACCCCAATGGTACAGTAGCGATAATCTTAGCGGTATCACCGATCACTCCATGCCTTCCATATCCTACACTACCTTCTGTGATCTCCTTGATGTGAATTATTGGAGCTTGCAAAGATCCCACAGGCTTTAATTTGGATTCATCTACATAGCTGGTTCCATAAATACCTACGCCTACTCTTACCATATCCATTTGAGCATCTGTAAATCTTTCGGTCCCGGACGAATTTAGAATGTGGCGTATGGGTTTATAGTTTAGAGCCAAGATCAGATCTGAGCTCATTTTCTTGAAAAGGTCAATTTGATGGCAGGTAAACTCGTCATGCTTAGGCTCATCTGCAGATGAAAGGTGAGAAAAAACAGATTTGACTTTAAGATTAGGATTAGATAGTATTAGCTCCTTAAGCATCTGAATCTCTTTTTCGTCAAAACCTACCCGATGCATACCGGTGTCAAGTTTAATATGTATAGGATAGGAGCTGATTCTTAGCTTAGACAGGGTATCAAGGAATGAGTATGCAGATTCCATGTCAATAATACTTGGTTCAAGACCGTACTCAATAATCTCTTCGAAATTATCAAGTCCCGGGGTTAAGATAATAACTGGTAACTTAATTCCTGCACTTTTTAATCTTATACCCTCATTCGGGAAGGCAACGCCTAAATAATCGGCTCCAAATTCTTCAAAAAGCCTGGAACATTCAATATCGCCATGTCCATAGGCATTAGCTTTAACCAAAACAAGCAATTTGGTTGATAATGAGAGTTTTGAGCGAAAAAAATTGTAATTATGAAGTAGGTTTGACTTACTTAAAGTGAACTGTGAATGTCTCATAAGGGAAAAAATATGGCTGTAAAGTTATAAAATATTTAAAAAAAAGAACGTTGTATTGAAAATCTTCCTACATTTGTCGCCGAAATGACAAACAAACCTAAAACATTTTATAAAATGAAATTAAAAACATTTTTTGCTGCCGCTGCGTTTATCGTAGCTCTTGCTTCTTGTGGTCCCAAAGAGCAACCTATCTCTGAAAAATTAGTAGGTCAATGGACTGGTATGGATTCAATCGCTGTTACAGTTGTTGATTCAACCGGAAACTCTGTAGTTCAAGAACTAGTAGCTCCAATCGAGCTTGAGTATCTTGCTGACTCTACTTTCACTGCAACTATTACTGTTAATGACTCAACAGTTATTACTGTAGGTGGTGTTGCTACAATTGCAGAACCATCTGTTACTTTTACAGGTTCTATGACTAGTGCTCAACCAATGGAACTTAGCGGTGATATGCTATTAACAGCTGAACCTGAGTCTCTTGTTGTAAACTTCAAAGGAGTTAACGCAGAAGCTACAATTACTCACAACGGTAAAGCAAATCTAACCCGTAAAGCTGCTCCAGTTCAGTAGTAATTATTTGGTTAGACCATTGAAACAATGGCGACAAATTGGTTCGTAGGTGTCTTTTTCACCCAACATTACCAGTTTGTCGCTTTTTGTTAATCTATGTGAGTGGTGCGCCAGATCTCCACATTTTACACATATCGCATGTACCTTTGTTACATATTCGGCAACTGCCATAAGATCCGGCACGGGACCAAAAGGTTTTCCCAAGTAATCCATATCCAGTCCGGCAACAATAACTCTCACTCCGTTTGCCGCCAGTTGCTGGCAGACATCAACAATGCTCTTGTCGAAAAACTGGGCTTCGTCTACACCAACAACATCAACTTCTGATGCATACAATAAAATGCTCATAGGAGAATCAACGGGAGTTGACCTTATACTGTTTGAATCATGAGAGACAACCTCCTCTTCTGAATATCTGACATCTATCTTAGGTTTGAAAATTTCGACCCGGAGATTTGCAAATTTTGCCCTCTTAAGTCTTCTGATTAATTCCTCAGTTTTACCGGAGAACATTGAGCCGCAGATCACCTCGATCCATCCTGTTTTTTTTGCACTTTCTAAAAACATTTTACTTACTTTTGTATCATATGCAAAGATAAAAAAGTTAGAATGCTTAACAGTAATAAAGTTTCAGAAATAAAAATAATTGTTTCAGGTCTTTTGCAAGATCTTGACTCATTGAGTAATGCAGATATAATCTCCCCCCTCAAATGGGAAGAGTTAAATATAACCGCAGACAATATAAAGCAAAAAATCAACACATTAATGATTGAGCATGAGAGGTACAACCTTGTAAAACTCAATCAGACAATTGCAGAGTTGAAGCGATCATTTTCGGATATACAGCTCAATGTTTCGAAATCCCTTGTTCCACGTTTACCTGTAGAAAAAAAGTTAAAGTTGAGGGTTGAGGAAGATGAGGAGGAGATGGAACTTTTTTATGACGGCAGGACTTCGATTTTAGACGCTGCAAAGATTGCTGACACTGGATGGATAAGTGACATGCCAGGGCCAAAAGTAGATGATCTCAATGCTGCTATTACCCTAAATGACAAACTCTTTTTCATAAAGGGTTTGTTCAATGAAGATGAAGAGCAATACAAATTAAGCATCCAAAAACTCAATGATATGCTCTCTATGGATGAAGCATTGGAATATACAAGAACAGCATTTCCGGATTGGGATGAGGAGTCAAACATCATCTACAGATTTTATATGATTTTAAGAAGAAAATTTGATGCCTAAACTGTATATCATACCTACACCCATAGGCAATCTGGAGGATATCACTCTTAGAGCGATCAGAATATTAAAGGAGGTAGATCTTATTTTGGCAGAAGACACCAGAACAAGCTCTGTCCTTTTGAAGAGATACGACATTAAGACAAGGATGGAGTCTCACCATAAGTACAATGAACACAAAAACATAGATAAAGTAGCTGACCGTTTGCTCTCCGGAGAAAACATTGCACTAATCAGCGATGCGGGAACACCCGGAATTTCTGATCCGGGTTTTCTTTTGGTAAGATTATGTAAAGAGAGAGGTATAGATGTTGAAACATTGCCCGGGGCAACAGCTTTTGTTCCTGCACTCATAAATTCGGGATTTCCTTGTGATCGGTTCTGTTTCGAGGGATTTCTTCCTTTAAAGAAGGGTCGCCAGACAAAGATAAAAGAGTTGAGCGGAGAGCATCGTACCATAATTTTATACGAATCAACATATAGACTGGTAAAAACACTTGCGCAACTGGCTCAGTCGTTTGGAGATGATAGAGAAGCATCGGTTTCGAGAGAGTTATCAAAACTTCATGAAGAGAACAGGAGAGGAACATTGGCAGAACTTCTTCTTTGGTATACTGCCAATGAACCAAAAGGCGAGATCGTTATTATTATAGCGGGGAAACAATAATTAATATTTAGGAGGAGAGAGATATGTGGCGGAGAGAAAAGATTACAAAATCCCACGCATCCGGGGTTGTAGTGCTGATTTTTATAGTACTCTTTATTCAAGGGGTGCTTTTTTTATTTGGTGGAAAAGAGAAAGATTCTGAAGCAATTGTAAAAGAGAATATTCAGACCGGTCTGGATAGAGTTGTTAAAGAGAGAGTAGGAAAGAATATAGAAAAGTCTGTAAGAAGGCCTGTAAAAGAACCTGTATTAATAGAGCGATTTGACCCTAATACGGTAGATAAGAGCGGTTTAATCAAGCTTGGGTTATCTCCGAAACAGGCACAAGTTGTACTTAATTATCGAGAGAAAGGAGGAAAATTTAAAGATGCCGGGGACTTTTCCAGAATGTACGTGATATCCCCAAAGACATATGAGCGGGTAAAAGAATACATATCCATAGAGACTGATAAGGCAGATACAATAAAGTCCGACACAGTAGTAAATGTGAAAACATATTCAGCAAGCTTTAATGGTTATGAAAATAGAGAACTTTTACGGCTGAACACCGCAGATTCAATCGATTTAATTTCTTTACCCGGAATCGGCCCTTACTATGCAAGAAAAATAATTCAATACAGAGAGCGACTTGGTGGGTTTGCAACAAAAGATCAGTTACTGGAAATTTATGGAATTGACAAAGAGCGATTTGATCTTTTTGCAGAAAGAATAGATGTGGATACAAATGATGTAACAAAGGTAGATCTTAAGGTGGCGACATTTGAACAACTTTCCGGGAATCCATATATAGGGGGTTATGTAGCCCGGGCAATTATCAGATACAGGGAGAAAAGCGGGATTGAACTGACAAATTTGGCCAACCTTGTAATGAATAACATTATCAAAAAAGAGCTCTATAAAATTCTCAAATACTATTTTAAGTAACTATTGTTTAGTTATCTTTGTCTAAAATTAACAATTATTTCTGATTTTAACATTAGATAAAGAATGAACATCATTAGCTGTAACAATGTGGTTAAGAGGTTTAACCAATTCACTGCGCTGGATAGTGTCAGCATAAATGTGCCAAGGGCAACTATTTTTGGTCTTTTGGGCCCCAATGGAGCCGGTAAAACAACACTTATAAGGATTATAAACCAGATTACCATTCCCGATTCCGGTGAGGTTTATTTTAACGGTAACCCCATAAAACAATCTGATATTTCCCATATCGGATATCTTCCGGAAGAGAGAGGACTCTATAAAAAAATGAAGATTGGCGAACAGGCAATTTATTTTGCAAGGCTCAAGGGTATGAGTCACGATCAGGCAACGAAAGAGCTAAAGGAGTGGTTCATTAAATTCGGAATCCAGGCATGGTGGAACAAGAAAATGGAAGAGCTCTCAAAAGGTATGGCTCAAAAGGTTCAATTTATTACAACTGTATTGCACAAACCATCGCTTCTGATTCTGGATGAACCATTCAGTGGATTTGATCCTGTGAATGTTCAATTGGTAAGAAAAGAGATTCTGGATATGAAAGCTAAGGGTACAACGATCATCCTATCTACCCACAATATGGAGTCTGTAGAAGAGCTATGCGATAATATTGCCCTTATCAACAAAGCAAAATTAGTAATTGCCGGTGATTTGGACGAGATCAGAAAAAATTACGGAAAGAATGAAGTAGAACTATTATACAGATCAACAAACCCGGTTCTGTTGCAAAGTAATGATCTCTTTAATTTCGTTTCTGAGGAGGAACACAAATCTGGCAGAAGAGTGGTTCTTGAAGTCAACAGAGAGGCAACCTCTTCTCAGATTTTAGGCGAGTTAATCACAAAAGTTGATATAATATCATATCGGGAGCTTATTCCCAGGATGAATGATATTTTTATTAAGTTGGTAAGTTAAAACTTGTGAAAAATAATACAATGATGAATACAAATAAATTATTTTTAATTATTTCCAGGGAGTTCTCCATTCGTGTTAAGAAAAAGTCTTTTATTCTTTTAACTCTCTTAATTCCAGTCTTTTTTGCAGCTCTCATCATTCTTCCTTCTGTAATCATGACATTCTCTTCCGGAGAGAAAGGGCAAAAAATTTTAGTGGTAGACAAATCTCAAGTGTGCGCACCTTTTTTCAAAAACACAGAGGAGCATACCTATCAGTTCGACTCAAATGCAGACATAGACAAGATAAAGAAAAACTTTGCCAAGGAAGATCTTTATGCGATAATTGAGATTTCTTCATTGGATTCCAACTCAAATGTGTCAGTAAACGCAGTCTCATCTAAGCAATTGAATATTAGCACAAAGAGTGAAATTGAGAGAACTGTAAAAAAAGCGATTGAAAAGACAAAGCTCGGCAGATATAACATTGAGAACATCGACTCAATTCTTAAGGATGTAAACACAGAAGTGAGCGTGAAAACCTTTACCATAAGTGAAGGGGGCGATGAGAAAGCAGGTATGGTGGAGATAAATATGGGTATTGCATATATTGCCAGCTTTATGATTTACATGTTCATATTCATGTTCGGGTCAATGGTAATGAGGGGTGTAATTGAAGAGAAGACAAGCAGAGTTGTGGAGGTAATAATCTCATCTGTAAAACCCTTTGAACTTATGTTGGGGAAAATACTGGGAGTAGGTGCTGTTGCACTTGTCCAGTTCCTGATATGGATTGTTCTGACCGTCGGAATAACCTTTGGCGTTCAATCTGTAATTGGCATAGACAAGATTATGGGTAATAGCGAGGTCACTCAGCAAATGACAGGAGGTCAACTCTCGGGTGATATGTCACAAGCCGTAACAAAAATCTCTGCAAATAACTCTCCAATGGGAGACGTTTTTAACGCACTTTCGGGTGTAAATTTCGTTTCAATCACTTTGGCATTTATCACTTTCTTCATTCTGGGGTATCTTCTGTACGCCTCATTGTTTGCAGCGGTGGGTTCTGCGGCGGATAATGAATCTGATACCCAACAACTTGTATTGCCTGTTACACTTCCTTTGATAATTGGATTGTTCATTATGATTCATACGTTCCAGTATCCGGATAGCAGTCTGTCGTTCTGGGGGTCAATGATTCCGTTTACTTCACCTATGGTTATGATGGCCAGAGTTCCTTTTGGTGTTCCGGCATGGGAGATGGCTTTGTCTGTCGGAATTCTGTTTGGAACATTCCTTCTTATGGCCTATATCTCTGCAAAGATCTACAGGGTGGGTATTCTGATGTATGGAAAGAAAGCAAGTTGGAAAGATATGGTGAAATGGATTAAATTTTAAATTTTATGATTAAAAAGGTTTTATTATTCCATATAATACTCTTTGTCGCAAGTTCTCTCTATGCGCAAGAGCTTCGCTTCTCTTATAAAGCGAGTAGAATATTGATGGATAGCACATTAAACAAACCTGAAGAACCAGTGGTAAAGGGTATAATTGAATTTTACAAACCGGAAATGGACAAAATTATGCAGGAGGTAGTGGGGAGATCAGAAGTTGAGATGCGTTCCGGAAAACCGGAGAGTCTTCTTTCAAATTTTGCTGTGGATGCTTTATTGGAGTTTGGACAAAAACACAGTAAAGAGAAGGTGCATTTTTCACTGACAAATTTTGGTGGCATAAGGGCTGCTCTTCCGGGAGGCAATGTAAGGAGGTATGATATATATTCAATATTCCCTTTTGAAAACTATGTAATCATTTTGGATGTGACGGGCAGTACTGTAAGAAAACTCTTTGAATCATTCGCCCGTAACAGCGTTGAAGCAATGTCGTATAATGTTAAGCTTGAGATAAAAGGAAAGGAGTTAAAGGAGGCACTCATAGATGGTGTGCAAATTGACGATGCAAAAATTTACAGGATTGTAACCATAGACTTTTTAATGAGCGGGGGAGACAATTTTGTGGCGTTAAAAGAGGCTATTGCTATTGAACAGACAGGGTTACTCATCAGGGATGCAATTTTTGAAAAGATTGCAGATTTGACAAAAAAGGGAGAGATGATTAAATCGACAATTACACAGAGAGTAAAATTGGAAAATTAACATTATGAGTAAAATATTACAGATAAGAAGAGTAATTCTGACAATTTTGATAGGATCTCTGTCTTTAGCAGGGTTTTCTCAGGATTTAGTTATACTGCATACAAACGATACTCATAGCAATATTGAACCCGCAACAAGTGGAAGAAATGCCGGAATGGGAGGCTTTCAAAGGATAGCCAACTATTTCGAAAAGGTAAAACAGGAGCAACCAAATGTTTTGATTTTGGATGCAGGCGATTATAATCAAGGCACACCTTACTTTACCCTTTTTAAGGGAGAGACAGAAATTATGCTCTTTAATGCAATGGGCTACGATGCAGTATGTCTGGGCAACCATGAGTTCGATAATGGTCAGCAACAACTTGCAGACAGATTAAAAAAAGCAAACTATCCTACTCTATGTGCAAATTTTGACTTTTCGAAAAGTCCGTTGAAGGATGTAATTAAACCATACATAATCATTCACAAGGGAGGAGAAAAAATCGGGATTATCGGTGTCCTTCTGGATCTTAAAGGTTATGTTTCCGAAAGTGGCAGGGCAAACATATACTATAAAGACCCCATTTCCGTGGCAAATAAAATTGCAAAAAAATTAAAAGAGAGAAAGAGGTGTGATCTTATAATTGTATTGAGTCACCTGGGTTTTGACGGAGGGACAAAAGAGAAGCCGTCAGACACAGAGTTAGCTAAATATAGTAAGAACATCGATATTATTATCGGAGGGCACTCTCACACATTTCTCGAGAAACCGGTCCTAATTAAAAACATGCTCGGAAAAAGTGTAATTGTCAATCAAACCGGAGCTGGAGGAATCTATGTAGGGCGAATAGATATTACCTTCTAATGCTTCTTTTTGCTGTAGAGATATCTTTTAATCTTTTGGGTTGCAGTTTTTTCAAACTGATGAGGATGATCTACAACATTAGAGATTTTTGAGAACTTGTTAACTCTGGCATTGACATAATCGGAAACTTCTTTCTTCAGTTGTTCAATTTTTTCATTGAAAGCCTTAATAGCCCCCTCCTTTGTCTCTTCATATGATTTTACCAACTGATCTTTTGTTTCGTAGTAAGCACTCAATGCCTCCTCTTTTGCCTCTTTAAGAGCCTTCAATTTATCCGGATTGAAGTGAACAAGTGCAATAAGTTTTCCTTTATACTCGGTAACCAAAGATTCCGATACCATTGAATGTCCGTTAATAACAGACTCAATCTCCTCCGGATAAATGTTCTCACCGCTCGGGCCCAAGATCATATTAGTAAGGCGACCTTTTATATAGAGACGACCCTTTTTATCAATAATTCCAAGATCTTTTGTGCGGAACCAACCATCTTTAGTAAATGCCTGCTCGGTGGCTGCAGGGTTTTTGTAATAACCCATCATAATATTCGGTCCCTTAGCAACAATCTCACCCTCTCCTGTTATAGGATTCGGATTATCTATCCTGAGTGTGACTCCATATATAGCCGGACCGGTTGATTGCCATTTTACCATTGTAGGAATTGCTCCTGCAAGCAGGGGGGAGGTTTCGGTCAGTCCGTAACCTATTGCATATGGAAATTTTGCCTCATAGAGGAATCTCTCTACCATACCATCCAGTTTGGCTCCGCCTATGCCAAAGAAACGCAACCTTCCGCCAAACGTTTCCATAAGCTTTTTACCTGCAACTCTGTGAAGAAGCTTTCTGCCGATAGTTGTTTTGTAGATTGCATTTGTTATTTTGTTTGCCTGAAATTTTGGCAGAACAGAAAATCTGAAAATCTTTTCGATAATCATTGGAACAGTCAACATTGTTGTTGGCCTGGCCTCTTTTAAGGCCAGAAGAAGTACAGACGGCGTAGGTGCTTTTTCGAGATAATAGACAGAAGAGCCACTCATCATTGGCAACATCATGCATAAGCTGCTCTCCAGAGTGTGCGAGAGCGGAAGTACAGACAACCAAACATCCCACTCAAAGCCTGGACGTAACTTAAATGCTGCATATAGGTGTGCGCAAAGATTTCTGTGGCTTAGCATTACACCTTTTGAACTGCCGGTTGTGCCGGATGTGTAGATGATTGTTGCCAGATCTTCCGGGTCTGCATTTTTAACTTCCACCGGATGATTCCCTTTTGCTGAGTGCAATACATCAAATGAATCGATATCTATAACAATATCCAACGTCTCCATCAGATCCTTTGGAATTTTATAAAGGAGCCTTTTTGAGATAAATAGTGCTTTTGCCTCGGAATGATTGATCACATTCGTAATTTCCGATTCGGAAAAATCAGGTAACATAGGAACTGCCACTCGTCCGAATGCGGTAACGGAAAAATAGGCAACGGGCCAATTAGGCATATTCTGACTCAGAATTCCAACTTTTTCTCCTGTTCCGATTCCTGCATTACTCAATAACTGTGCAACTGCAACTGTTTTCTCTCCGAATTCCTGATAAGTGTAAGAATCTCCATTGATATATGCGAAAGCCCTGTTAGCCTTGAATGTGTCTGTACAATAAGAAAATAGATCCCTTAAAGTTTCAAATTCCTGAATATCCATTAATACTATCTAATTAAAAGGTGTAATTATCACAAGAATCATTCCAGATCACTTCCCGGAGTAAACTTTTCTGGAAATTTTCCTTGAACACCCTTATCTTTATACCATTGTCTAATCTTCTTGAGGTCACCTTGGACATCTTCGGTAATTTCGAATTTAACCCCTCTTCCAACTTCCTTTCTACCCCAGTCGAAGTAACCAAGATAGACAGGAATATTTGCAGCACGAGCTATAGTATGGAAACCGGTTTTCCACTTCGTTGTTACACTCCTGGTCCCTTCAGGTGCGATTGCCAGATGAAGCCTCTCCCTGGAATTGAACTCTTCAATAATCTGTCTTGTGAGAGTGGCACCTTTGTTCTTGTCAAGTGGAATTCCGCCCATGGATCTCAATATCGGCCCCAGAGGCCCCCAAAAAAGCTCCTTTTTTACCATTATATATGCTGTGGCTCCTAAAGAGTGATAATAGAGATATGATATAACAAAATCCCAAATGGAGGTATGAGGAACGCCCAAAACAATACACTTAGGTTCAGGTACCGGAGGTTCCATTACCTTCCATCCGAAAAATTTCAGTATAAACCTGGACAAATACTTCATGCGGTTATTGTTTAATGTAGACAAATATAATCATTAAATATTATTGTGCTACTTTAAACATTCGATCTCTGCTACAACCGGAAGGTGATCGGATGCATCAGTATTTACAAGAACCTTATGAGAGAGAACCCTTAGGTTTGCACTTTTGCTGATGAAGATATAGTCTATGGTTCTATTCGGATTTTTATTCGGGAATGTAGATAAAAACTCTTTTGTTGAGCTTACATACTTCTCCCCCATAAGTTTTATTTCATTACTCTGAGAAGTAGCATTAAAATCTCCCCCCAATATAACCGGGATACTCTCTCTGGAGAGAATAGAGTCAATTTCATTAATCTCAACCTCCCTCAATCTGGCGGATAGGTCTAAGTGAGTGCATGCTACCTTTAACTTAAAATTATCCGGAAGGATAACATTTGCAATACCCAGAACCCTCTGCTCACTATCGCCCTCCTGATACAACGGGTAAACCATGGTAGAATCAATAGGATATTTGGACAGTATCATAACACCATACTCCCCACCCATTATATCTATTGCCTTAAAAAAACGGAAGTACTTCAAACCTGTTTTCTGCGATAACTCAAGAGCCTGATCGATCCCATTTACCCGAGTTGTACGAACATCAATTTCCTGAAGGAAAGCTATCTCAATACTATTTGACTTGATGACATTTGCAATAGCATCTACATCTATCAACCCTTTTATTGCAGGAGGGTTGCAGTGATGAACATTGTAGGTCATAATGTTGAGCTTAATGCTCTTTTGCTCGTTATTAAGCTCGTTTGAAAACCCTGATATACTGTATAAAAGAGTTAAAAAAACAATTATTATTCTCTTCATTTTTCTGAATATTATTAAAAATTTCCGAAGATGCAAAGGAAGAGATTTTTTTGTTACGGACAAAATACTTTCCGCTGGAAATTTGTTTTACTAGAAATAATAATTATTTTTGCAAAAAGTTTCCAAAAGAAGATATTTAGACATTGATTATGAAAATTATTACAAACTATCTATTATATACTTTGATAGCAGTAGCAGTTGTATCCTGTGGTGCAAATACGGCGAATAACTCATCTCCCGCCGTGAAAACAATACATTTGACAAAGGCAGAATTCCTTAAGAAGGTTGTTAATTACGAGACCAATTCAAAAGAATGGAAGTATCTTGGAGATAAACCGGCTATTATTGACTTTTACGCATCATGGTGCGGCCCTTGTAAAACCCTCGCTCCAATATTAGAGAATTTGGCCCAAGAGTACGATGGCCAGATATATATTTACGAAATTGACACAGAAGAAGAGGTTGAGTTGTCTTCCGCATTTGGAATAAGAAATATCCCGACACTATTGTTCGTACCGATGGGCGAATCGCCTCAGATTGTTGAGGGGGCACTACCAAAAGCTAATCTTAAAGAGGTTATAGACAGTTTTTTACTCAACAAAAATAAGATAGTTAACAAATAAATATATTATGGAAAAACTCTGTGCAATAAGAGATATATGTCGTTCGATAAGCGAATATGAGAGTGAATTCCAAAAGGTACACTCACTATGCTTGAATGAAGGTATGATTTTATGCTCTCTTAAAGAGGGCAGACTCTCATCCGGAGAGATTGCTTCTAAACTAAGTCTCACATGTTCAAACACTTCTAAGCTGCTAAGATCTGTTGAAGAGAAAAGTTTAATAGAGAGAGATTTAGGCGAGAAGGATAAGAGACAGATGTATTTTACATTGACCAAGGAAGGAAAGAAGACTCTTAAATCTATTGAGAATGATAATATTGCACTGCCCGAATCTCTTTTTCTTCTTACTTACCCACCCAGTCTTCTGACTTAATTTCACCCTGAACTGTTAATACAATAGCCTTAATCGGTACATTTCTTTTGGCTTTTTCACGGGCAGATTTTGCGATCTGAATTAAACCGCCGCAACAGGGCACTTCCATTATCAATACGGTAAGCGTGTTTATTTTTGCTTCATCCATCATCATAACAAGTTTGTCTACATAACTCTGGGTATTGCTGTCCAACTTAGGGCAGGCTATAGCCAGGGTTTTGTTTTTTAAGAATGTACCGTGAAAACCCCCGTAAGTAAATGCAGAACAGTCTGAGGCCAGCAAAACATCTGCTCCCTTAAAGAAAGCTGCCATTGGGTTAAGCAAGTGCAGTTGAACCGGCCATTGTCTTAATTGAGAAGGTTGAACAGAAATATTTCCCCCACTAACCGGCGCAACAGAAGGCACAGCACTTCTGAAGTCTCTATAAGGCTCGGTCTCTTTTTCAATAAGTTCGATCGCTCCCACCGGGCATTCTCCAATGCAGGCGCCAAGACCATCGCAATAGAGTTCACTTACCATTACAGCCTTGCCGTTAATAAGCTGCAGAGCACCTTCGTGACATCCGCTAACACAATTTCCACAACCATTGCATAGCTCTTCGTCTATTTTGATAACCGTTCTTTTCATTATTTTTATTTTTATATTTATAGTGCAAAAATAGATGTAACAATTATGTATAAGTGTAATAATTGAGACAGTTTCTGAAAAGGTGAAATAATTATTTTTTTCGGTACAGATTTTGTTGTAAATATCGGTAAATGAATATACGAGTTCCATCCGACCATTAAAATTAAAATTATTTACGGATGAAAAAATATTTGACTTCCTTATTTTCTTTGCTTACGGTAGCGTCATGTTCTACATCTTATCTTGCATTAGATACAGAAGAAGAATTCGATATTAACAAATATATGGGTAAATGGTATGAGATAGCAAGACTACCAAACTCTTTTGAGGAGGGGCTGGAGGAGAATACAGCTTTCTATCGCCTTGGAGAAGATGGGAATGTAACTGTTACTAATGAAGGGAGATTAATTGAGAATAAAACCAAAATAAAACAGGCAAAAGGTAAGGCATGGGTTCCCGATCCTAAACAACCCGGCAAGCTCAAAGTAAGCTTCTTCTGGCCATTTTCCGGCGATTATTGGGTTCTTAAGGTAGATAAGGATTACACCTATGCATTGGTGGGTGACCCAACAGGAGAGTATCTTTGGATACTGGCTCGTGAGAGAGATATTGATCCAAAAATAATTCAAGAGCTAAAGGATTACGCCGGTAAACTAGGCTTTCCTGTTGAAAACATGATCAGCGGTCTCGCTAATTAATTTTTCATCTGCAAAGTTTGGAATTGTTACTTTTAAAAGCGGTGTTCTCTCCATTTCACGTTTTATGGCAAACAGAGCACCGCTGTTTCTTGCCCATGCACGGCGGGAAATTCCGTTATTAACGTCCCAATGAAGCATGTTCTTTATTCGCCTGTCCGCATCTTTACTTCCATCTATCACCATACCAAAACCTCCGTTAATAACCTCTCCCCAGCCAACTCCGCCCCCATTGTGGATAGATACCCATGTTGCGCCACGAAATGAGTCTCCGATAACATTTTGGATTGCCATATCTGCTGTAAAACCGGAGCCATCATAAATATTTGAGGTCTCTCTGTAGGGTGAATCCGTGCCGGATACATCGTGGTGATCTCTTCCCAGAACAATCGGAGCAGAGACTTTTCCCTCCCGAATTGCTTTGTTCATGGCAAGAGCAATTTTGGTTCTTCCCTCTGCATCTGCATAAAGAATACGTGCCTGAGAACCTACTACCAGTCTGTTAGCACCGGCCTCTTTAATCCAGTGCATATTGTCTGCCAGCTGAGACAGAATCTCTCCGGGAGCACTCTTCATTATCTCCTCCAGGACTTCAACAGCGATTGCATCGGTAGCAGCAAGATCTTCAGGCTTAGATGAGGTACAAACCCACCTGAACGGACCAAATCCGTAATCGAAGAATAGAGGGCCCATAATATCTTGAACATAAGATGGATATTTAAACCTGCCATCAGGAAGAACAATATCTGCACCGGCTCTTGAGGCTTCGAGTAAAAATGCGTTGCCATAATCAAAGAAATACATACCTCTGCTTGTTAATTTATTAATAGCATCTGCATGTCTTCTGAGTGTGGCCTGAACAGCCTTTTTAAATTTTTCCGGCTCTTGGGCCATCATTCTGTTTGACTCCTCAAAACTGATACCTGCAGGGTAATAGCCTCCCGACCATGGATTGTGGAGCGAGGTTTGATCACTTCCCAAATCTATTTCCATTTCAACCTCAATAAACTTTTCCCACAAATCAACAATGTTGCCTTGGTATGCAAGCGATACAATCTCTTTATTCTCCTTTGCTTTTTTTATTCTTAAAATAAGTTGGTCAAGGTTGTTGTAAACCTCGTCCACCCATCCTTGTGAGTGTCTTGTATGAACAGCCTTAGGATTAATTTCTGCAACCACCCCGATTACCCCTGCAATTACTGCTGCTTTTGGTTGAGCGCCCGACATTCCACCAAGACCCGAGCTTACAAAAATTTTACCTCCCAGGTCTTTCTCCCCCGGTTTACACCTCATTCTTGCAGCATTCAGTAATGTAATTGTTGTGCCATGCACAATACCTTGAGGCCCGATATACATAAATGATCCGGCAGTCATCTGTCCATACTGAGAAACTCCCAATGCGTTGAATTTCTCCCAATGGTCTTTGCTGGAATAGTTTGGAATAACCATTCCGTTTGTAACCACCACTCTGGGAGCATCTTTATGTGAAGGGAAGAGACCCATTGGATGGCCGGAATATAATGCAAGTGTTTGTTGATCAGTCATCTGAGAGAGGTACTGCATAGTCAGCAGATACTGTGCCCAGTTTTGGAACACTGCACCATTTCCCCCGTAAGTAATAAGCTCATGAGGGTGTTGGGCAACTGCGCAATCCAGGTTGTTACTCAACATAAGCATTATGGCAGCAGCCTGCATTGATTTATGTGGGTATTCGTCAATTGATCTTGCAGAAATTTTATAGTCCGGTCTGAACCTATACATATATATTCTGCCAAACTCCTCCAACTCCTTTGCAAACTCTGGGGCCAGAACTGTGTGATGCTTAGATGGAAAGTATCTTAAGGCATTGTGGAGAGCAAGTTTTTTCTCTTCAAGGGTCAATATATCCTTCCTCTTTGGGGCATGATTTATCTCTTTATCATAATGCTTTGGGGCAGGAAGCCTGTCGGGAATCCCCTGTACAATTTGCCTTTGAAATTCAGTTAAATTCATGATTTATTTTTAGCTGTCTGCAAAATTAGCAAAAAAGCAACTATTATGTTGTCTATTACCAAAATTATACATACTTTTGCAACCCTAGAAAAAGGAGGTGTTTGCCGTATGATTATAGTACCAATTAAAGAAGGTGAAAATATTGAGAGAGCCTTAAAGAAATTTAAGCGTAAATTTGAGAAGACCGGCATTGTTCGGGAACTTAGAAGCAGAAAGACTTTTACGAAAAATTCTGTTAAAAGACGCGACGAAATTAAGAAAGCTATTTATGTTCAAGCTCTTCATCTGAACGAAGAGTAATTCCGCAATAAAAAATCAAAAAATGATACTCTGTTTATACAGGGTATCATTTTTTTATGTAAATTAGTAGCGAAGAATAATTATGAGATCACTTATTGAGTTTATAGATTATCTGAAAGTTCATAAAAGGTACTCACCAAGAACCCTGGCTCTCTATAGTGCGTATATTGAGGACTTTTACAACTTAGTCTCACTCTCTGATGATGAAGATGAGTTTGTGTCGCTACAGCCTAATACCATAAGAGGATTTATTGCTTCCGGTCTGGACTCTGGTCTATCACCCAGAACAATGAACTTAAAACTCTCCGCATTAAGCAGCTACTCAAATTTTTTAGTTAAGAGGGGGTATATCAAAGCAAACCCGGTAAAGAGGGTTCATCGTCCCAAGCAATCAAAAAAGTTGCCCGAATTTTATACTCAGAGTGCAATGGGGAATTATTTTGCCACAGAGGTAGATCCGGAAAATTTTTTTGCACTGAGAAATCGCACAGTAATCGCTACACTTTATTCTACAGGTTTGAGAAGGGCCGAGTTGGCAAACCTTAAAATATCCGATTGGGATGTTAAGAGAGCTGTCTTTAGAGTGGTAGGTAAGGGCGATAAATTGAGGGAGATTCCAATAACAAATACCCTTCATGATGAGCTTGAACTTTATCTGGAAAAATTCAAAGAGATCTATCCTGTTAGTAATAACAATAATTTCTTTTTAACAGATTCCGGGCAACCATTCTATCTCTCATTTGTTAACAAGATAGTGACCAGTGAGCTCAGAGGTGTAGAAGGCTTTACAGGCAAAAGGTCTCCCCATGTTTTAAGACATTCGATTGCCACTCATTTACTTAACAATGGAGCTGACTTGAATAGCATAAAAGAGGTTTTAGGTCACTCATCTCTGGCGGCTACGCAAGTGTACACCCATAATTCGTTCGAACAACTGAAAAAAGTATTTTTAACCGCTCATCCAAGAGCTAAAAAAGGAGGATAACATGGATATTAGAATTCAGTCACTCAAGTTTGATGCAGATCAGAAGTTGTTAGATTTCATTGAGAAAAAACTTGCAAAACTTTCCAGGTATTACGACGAAATCCAAAGAGTAGAAGTTACTTTAAGTCTTTTACCGGATTATGAGAACAAGAACGTCAAGATTAAGGTAGATACGCCGGGCAATGACTTAGTTGTAGAGCGTCACTCAACTAAATTTGAGGATGCATTGGTAGATTGTACGGACGTACTAAAAGATATTTTAGTAAAATATAAAGAGAAAAAAAAGGACATCGAACATTAGTCCCAGAAAAGACTTAAAAACTCCTCTCCTGCTACATTGTTAAAGTAGTCGGAGAGGTTTATTTTTTCCAGTCTCTCTCTAACACCATCTGGGGTATGGTCTGCTCCGGTAAGAATATCTTCAATATCTTTTGTCTCTTTTATAAAAAAATAGCTCCCAAAAATTTTTATATCGGCTATTTTTCCTTTATTGACCGTTAAGTAGATCTCGATAAGACCACCCGGAAATTGTTTAACTCTAGAATATTGATAATCAGGAGAAGAGCCGTAATTCCACCAATCCCGGCAATACTTCTCGTCTCTCAACTTTTCAATTGCTTTTAGATCTACATCTGTATAGCTGTAAAGTATATAAAGATTCCGGTTAATACTGTTGATCTCCCTCTCCATGAACCTTATAAACTCGTTTATAGTCATTGGCTGCACCAAATGGTCACTAATATTGGTTACCCTTGCAATATTGGATTTTACAGATTTACTTACAAACTTCTCCGGTCTGCTGGCCAATGCATTTGAAAGGGTACTCATAGATGATGAGAAGAGAAGCGTTCCATGCTGAAGAACCCTGTCTTTGTAAACAGCTACCGCATTTCCGGAAAATTTTTTTCCGTCAATCAAGAGGTCATTTCTCCCCTCCAGATATGCTTCTACCCCTAACTTTCCAAGAGCGTCAATAATGGGTTTTGTAAAACGGGCAAACATTTGGGCACTGTCCTCACCATCAACCCGATTGTCTATAAAGGTAAAATTTACATTCCCAAGATCATGAAATACGGCACCACCACCGGTAAGTCTTCTGACCACCTTTATACAATTTTGCCTCACATAATTTATGTTGACCTCAGCTAAAGCATTTTGATGTTGACCTACAATAATTGCATTGTCATTTTGCCAAAGCCGGAATACAGGTTCATGGAAATTTTTAAAAAGGTACTCCTCTGCTGCTAAGTTCCAATAAGGATCTGTTGAGTGATCAATTATGTAAAACATATGGTTTCCCGTGGATTAAATTAAATCGCTTAAGGAGTGCTTTGATTAAAAGATATACCCCCCAGCCAATCAAAATGCCAAGAATTGCCCCGCAAATAATATCTAAAGGGTAGTGCTTCCCAACGTATACTCTGCTGTAACTTACCATTACTGCCCAAAAATAGATAGAGACAGTATAATATCTCCTCTTGAATATAAGAGATGTTAATGTTGCCAAACCGAAAACATTTGCAGCATGATTAGATAGAAAACCATATAGCCCACCCTTGTATTCAAGCAACCTCACCATAGCTCCTATTATCGGGTCATAAGCCGGTCTGGGTCTCTCAACCAAGAACTTGATCTGATTAGACACCATATCTGTTAAAGCGAATGTGAGGATTATTCCCAAAATCGCAATCAGACCATAACGGAAAGATCTCTTTATGATCTGGAATTTTGGTTTTGGCAATTTATCGGAGATCTCCCATTTAAAAGAGAAAAACAGCGACAATGCTATTGCGACATAGAGTGGTATCCAAGGTGCCCGGGCAGACAGTATAACCATTACCTGATCAAAAAAAGGAGAATGAAACCCGTTTAAAATAAGAAAAAGGGATTTATCCAGCTCTATCAGTTGCTCGAACATGCTCAGATATTTAGCTGTTTAATGAATTCCAAAGAAGATCTTTAAGCGCCTGAATATTTTGCCCGGTAAATGATGAGATAAAGAGATGAGGTACCGTTCTTGGGAGATGTTTTTTAATCTCCTTTGTCAACTCTTCATCCAGCATATCAGACTTTGTGACAGCCAAAACTCTTTGTTTATCAAGTAACTCTGGATTGTATTGTTTCAGTTCGTTCAGAAGAATCTTGTATTCGTTCTTAATATCTTTACTGTCTGCCGGAACCATAAAAAGCAACATGGAGTTACGTTCTATATGTTTTAAAAATCTTAATCCAAGTCCTTTTCCCTCATGTGCACCCTCAATGATACCGGGGATATCGGCCATTACAAAGGATTTATGGTCATAGTAGTCAACAATCCCCAGATTGGGTTCGAGTGTAGTGAAAGCATAATCGGCAATCTTAGGTTTCGCAGCCGAAATTTTTGCAAGAAGGGTAGATTTTCCGGCATTTGGAAAGCCTACTAACCCTACATCTGCAAGAATTTTCAACTCCAGAATGAACCAATTCTCTTCTCCGGGTTCACCCGGCTGTGCATATCTTGGAGTCTGATGTGTTGCACTTTTAAAATTGGCATTACCCATTCCTCCTCTTCCACCTTTTACCAATACCTTCTCTTCTCCGTTCTCGGTAATTTCAAAAAGAACCTCGCCTGTATCGGCAACCTTGGCAACTGTACCGAGTGGTACATCCAGATAGATATCCTCGCCGTTGGCACCATGACAGAGTGTGCCACTTCCGCCACCACCATGCTCTGCCCGGATATGTTTTCTGAATTTCAGGTGAATCAGAGTCCAATACTGAGAATTACCCCTTAGTATTATATGTCCGCCTCTCCCTCCGTCTCCGCCATCGGGCCCACCTTTTGCCACAAACTTCTCTCTGTGAAGGTGTATCGAGCCCTTTCCCCCATTGCCTGATTGGCAAAAAAGTCGGACATAGTCTACAAAATTGGAGTTACTCATTATTTATTTTATTGATTATTTCGCAAATATCAAGGAAGTTTTTCTCAATATCTGATCCTCCGTTCACGGGAAAATATTTACCTCTCTCTTTATAGTAGGAAATCAGTGGTTCAGTTTTTTTGTGGTATGTAAGAATTCTGTTCCGGACTGTTTCAAAATCCATATCATCCTTTCTATCCTCAATCTGAGCTCTGTGCTGTATCCTCTTGATTGCCAGGTCATCATTAATCTCAAGAGAGATAACTGCATCCACCTTTCTGCCACTTGTGCTCAGAAGTTTGTCAAGTGCTTTTGCCTGATACAGATTTCTGGGGAAGCCGTCAAGAATAAAACCTTTTACCTCTTCATTATCTGCACATATCTCCTTTTTCATTATCTCAAGAATTGTATTGTCATCTACCAATTGCCCGCTCTCCATTATCGATTTGGCCAGTAGCCCCAATTCGGTTTTCTGTTCGAGCTCTTTTCTAAGTAACTCCCCTGTGGAGATATGCTTAAGCTTAAATTTTTCTGCCAATAAATAGGATTGTGTCCCTTTTCCTGCTCCAGGAGGACCAAAAATAATGTAATACTTCATAATCAGTTGTTATCTAAAACATAAATATCTTTGTACTGTCTGCCAAGTCCATTATAGTCCAATCCGTAACCGACAATAAAGTCATTCGGAATTCTTAAGGCAGCATAATCAATTTTAATATCCTTTTTATATGCATCAGGCTTGAAAAGTAGGGTACAGACCTTAACATCTTTTACCCCTGCTTTCATTAAAATACTGTAAAGCTCCTCGATGGTAGCACCTGTATCTACAATATCCTCAACAATAATGACAGATCTTCCCTTTAAAGGTTGATTAATTCCCATAATCTGTTTTATCTCGCCAGAAGATTTTATTCCGCTATATGACGAAAGTCTGATAAATGAGATTTCGCAATTGAAATTGACAGACTTCATCAAATCTGCAGTAAACATAAATGAGCCATTTAAAACAGAAAGAAACAAAGGAGTTTCGACATCTTTATAATCATTATTAAGTTGTTCGGCAACCGCTTTTATACTCTTCTCTATTTTGCTGTGGGGTATGAAAACCTTAAAACTCTTGTCATGTAGTTTAATGCGCTCCATATTAAAAAAAATATTTGTGCTCGCGAAATTAAGTATTAATTTTGTCTTAAACCAATTTAAGTGAACAGCCAATGAATCCACAAGTTAGCATAATTATGGGAAGCATCTCAGATCTGTCTGTTATGAAGCAAGCTGCAGATTTTTTGAATGAGATGAAAATCCCGTTTGAAATAAATGCACTATCTGCCCACAGGGCTCCCGAGCAGGTTATGGATTTTGCAAAGAAGGCAGACAAAAGGGGTGTTAAGGTAATTATTGCCGGAGCCGGGGGTGCGGCACATTTGCCAGGTATCATAGCAGCAGTCACGCCATTACCGGTGATCGGGGTGCCTATTAAATCGTCCAATTCAATCGATGGGTGGGACTCTGTGCTATCTATACTTCAGATGCCTTCCGGCATTCCTGTTGCAACAGTTGCTCTTGATGGTGCAAGAAATGCCGCTATTCTCGCATTTCAAATTCTTGCCACAGGTGATGCGGCCCTTCTGGAGAGAATGAGGGAGTTCAAAGCAGATCTGGCAAGAAAAATTGTAAAGGCCAATCAGGAGTTGGACAAGGTAGAATACGAATATAAGGTCAAATAAATCTACATTTAAAATCAATATTTATAGCTGAATGAGGGGAGGGATTTATGAGGAGGTTGATAGCAATTCTATTGTTGCTTTTATGCGGCAGGGTGCTTTTTTGTCAGGAGATAAAGAGCAAAGAGATTCCGGAAGAGGTATTAGAGATAATATGGGAGTATGCAGAGAGTGCTACTTCAGATGGAGGTGATACAGAAAGCATGGTTGAGGAATTGGCAGACCTCTACCAGTCGTTGCTGGTTTCGCCCCTTGATATTAACAAAGCCACCAGAGAGGATTTGGAGAGGCTTGTGATATTAAATGATTTTCAAATCGAAACAATAATTGATTACAAGAAAGAATACGGGGCCCTTTTGTCAATAAACGAGTTATATCAGATTCCGGGATTTGACTCGAAAATGATCACCCTTTTAACTCCTTTTATTTATGTTGCTCCCGGAGAGAACTCTCCCAAATTGAATCTGATATCTCTTTTTAAAGAGAGTAAATCACAAATAGTGGTAAGGGGGAAGAGCACCCTGGAAAAACAGCAGGGCTACACCCCTGTTGCCAGACGGGAATTCGATGAAAACCCAGATAGCAGATACTTAGGCCCACCCGGACAAATCTATGCTCAGCTGAAGTATGAGTATACAGATAGGTTAAAAGCAGGTGTTACAGTGGAGAGAGATGGTGGTGAAAAAGGGGTGGATTATAAATCGCTTAATATTTCACTCTATAAAACCGGTCCTATAGAGAGGTTGGTAATAGGCGATTTTACAGCTCGTTTTGGACAAGGTTTAATTCTATGGAACTCTTTTTCTATGAGTTCAGCAACAGAACCAAAGTCCTTAAGAAAATCTGAGATGGGTATTACACCATACAACTCCACAGATGAAAATCTCTCCTTCAGGGGTATTGCGGCAACTATCAATATAAGAAAATTGAAACTGACGTTAATTGGCTCACACAGACCATACGATGCCCGAATTGCAGACGGAGCCTATACCTCCCTGCTTAAAACCGGCCTCCATAATACAACAACCACCCTTGAGAGAAAGGGCTCGTTAACAGGTTCGTTATTAGGCACAAATCTCACGTATACAGGGAATAAGTTCAAAATTTCTGAGAGTGTGATCATATACAAATATAATCTTCCATATGGAGGAAGAGACTCTTTGAAACTTGCAAAAGACAAATCACTTGGAGGTTATGGCGGCAATGCAGGTATGGACTTCTATTGGGTTTTTGATAAGGTGAGGCTCTTTGGCGAGGTGGCAATTGACCATTCGACATCATTTGCCGGGTTGGCAGGCCTTCTTTACTCTCCGGACAACAGATTGGAGGCGGCGATACTTTTTAGAGACTACTCAAAAAATTATTATGCACCATTTGCAAGTGATGAAAGAGGAATCAAGGCCTCTATTGCTTACTATCTTGGAAAGTATTGGAGGCTCTCCTCTAGTCTTGAGATCAGAAACGACTACCATAATGTCACATTTACAGCAAATTACACACAGGAGAAGAGAATCAGCTATTATCTTAAACTATTGCAGACAGAAAAGAGAGCCTCTCTCCGGTACAACATTAACTACAGGGTAACTTCCTGTATTCGGTTTGTGAACAGAGTAGACTTAACCGCTTCCAAAGATGATAAATTATGGATTGGAGCCCATATTTTCCATGAAGCAATCTACGAATCCAAGTCTAAAAAGGTGGATGTATCTTTTAGAGTTGCCGCTTTTAGCACTCCTGTATGGGATGTGAGAATATATTCATACGAGAGAGATGTACTGTATGGTTTCTCAATACCTGTCTACTACGGAAAGGGATTAAGATGGTATTTTAATATCCATTGCAGTCTGCTCAGATCTCTGGACGTATGGTTTAAAATATCTCAGACCCGTTACCTGGACAGAGATAAAATAGGAGAGGGACTCGATTTGATAACCGGTCCCTCTAAAAGTGAAGCAAAACTCCAGCTAAGGTGGAGGTTTTGACAGTTTATGCCGGTTTGATCTTAATTTTTTTGCCCGGCATTATTTTACTTTTCTTAGTAAATCCGTTTAACTTCATTAAGTCGTCCAGACTTACCCCTTCAAACTTCTTTGAAATCTCCCAAAGAGTATCGCCCCTTTTTATGGTATAATATATATAGCCATTTGAAGTCGATGTTTTGTTTGATGATGACGAGGCGGAAGCCACCAGGTTCTTAGGTGCGCCCGAGGTATAGATTACCAGTCTCTGACCTGGCTTGATATTAGTCCTGACCCTGTTCCATGATTGCAGATCCGACAACCTTACCCTGTATCTTTGAGCAATTCTGCTTAAAGTTTCACCGGATCTCACAGTATGTGTTATTGAGGTTCTTTCCTGAACCGAAAATTTCGACTCGTTGTAAATAATAGGGTTAAAGAAGATACTATCTTTATACCTGTAGATCTCTTGCTCTTTATCTACAAATGCAGAAGTGTAGTTATAAGGCAGTTTTAAAACCATACCCTCTTCTGTTCCCGGTATTATTTCGTTTATATACTGAGGATTGAGATTACTAATCTCCTCTTTGGAAATACCGAGCAACTCAGATATCTGCCCGAAATGAAGAGGTTTGTGAATCATAAAGGTGTCCACATGCGCAGGCATCGAAATTGCTCTGGGATGGATTCTAAGCTCCCTGTAGTAATTAAGTGTATAGAGAGCAGCTACAAAAGAGGGTACATAACCTCTTGTTTCTCTTGGAAGATATGGATAGATTTTCCAAAAGTCCCTTGACCCGCCGGCTCTGCGGATGGCCTTGTTTACATTGCCGGCACCACAGTTATAAGAGGCAATAGCCAAAGACCAGTCACCAAATATTATGTAGGCATCCTTAAGATACTTGGCTGCAGCATGGGTAGAAGCAATCGGGTCTAGTCTCTCGTCTACATAGGAGTTTATTTTTAGATTGTATTGAAGAGCCGTTCCGTACATAAATTGCCAGATACCTTTGGCATTTACCCTTGAGGTTGCTCTCGGGTTTAGCGCAGATTCGATAATGGCCATTACTTTGAGCTCTTTAGGCATATCATACTCATCCAGTATCTCCTCAAAAATAGGCAAATAATAACTTGACAGGCCGAGAATGAGATCTATCTTGTTCGGAATCTTCTGAGTGTAATAGATAATGTGATTCTTTACTATATCGTTGTATGGAAGGGGAATAAAGGAGTTCATAGCCTTGAGCCTATGAATGAATACCGAGTCTGGTACATCTGAGGTAAAGTGGCTGCTATCTAAATTAACAGAGATATTATCATCAAGGATGAGATTCTTTTGTACATACCAGACACTTAAAAGACTATCGGTAGATGTAGTTGGTTTGATAAAATCTTCACTGTCAAAAAAGCTCAGACCACCCGGATTGATTGTATCGTTAGTACTTACGGTATCTGAAATAGGAATAATATTAAGTTCCATCTCCCGTTTTAGAGAATCAATAGTTTTCGTGAGTTGTGCTATTTCTGTCTCTAAAGATTTTCTACTGGGTTTTTTTGAAAAAAACTGTCCGTATGAGGTCTCTGTAGAGAGTGTGACAGCAAATACCACAAGAAAAATGGTCTTAAGAAGGGTGAAATATAAAGTGTTAAGTCTCATTTTTTAAAAGTTTAATTTCATTTGAATTCCAAAAGCCGGGTTCAAATTGTTAGTAAATTGGTAATTGAGAGGCTGAATCACACTGGGCCCAAAAGAGGCAGAGAGATCATCGCTTATGTCAAAGTCTTGAAAATGAGCGAAGACATTGGCATCAATAATATTGAGGGCGTAGACCAGGGCTCCTGCAAGAATAGAGTAGTCCCTGAAACGTCTGTAACTATCTTTAAAATATTTTAAAGTCTCCACATTGTACCTGCCACTCAGCTGAGAATCAGGAAGACTGGCTTCGTTGTATAGTGCACGATATCTCTGGTACTGCATGTTGTTTGAGTAGATAAAGTATCCGCAGGCAATAAAACCCCCGTAAATGATGGGTATCTTCCAATAGTTGCCGGTGTATGCCTGACCCAAACCGGGGAGAAGAACAGAGTAAAGAGAAGCGCGAGCCGGAAGTACGTCTTTGTAATATTTAAAGTTTGCAACTCCGTCAATCATGCCTCCCCAATAGGTTAGAACCGCACCCAAATAAAAGAGATCTCGGTTTGTCTTGTACTTTGGTTCTCCACTCTCCAAGGATTTGAGGTTACTCTTATAACCGCTGTATATGAAAGCAGCCATCCCTCCATAAAGAATGGAAAGCTTCCAGTAATCTTTGTTATAGATCTGCGCAGTTCCGGGCAAAATTATTGAACCGGCCCACATACGAGTAATGTTCATCGAATCCTTACCCGCAAGACTTTTAAAATATCTTTTTAAAGTATATGCAGGAGGACTTGGTTTCCCATCATCCTCAACTTTGTTTTGCTGGTTATTCTGCTGATTGTTAGCACCAGGGGGCCCGGCCTGAACGAACGATCCGGTGCCACTAAACTGAGCTTTTGATGAAATGGAGACCAAAAGAGCCAATAGCAGTATGATTAATCTGTTATTCATCATACTTGCTAAATATTTGTTTGTTCAAGTGCCTTTAAGAAATTAAGAACCTCATCATCTCCTTTGAAGTGAATCGTAATTGATCCATTCCCATTTTCACCTCTCTTAAGGTTGATGTTGTTATTAAAATATTTGCCGAAGATCTCCAGTAGTCTATAGTAAGAGTCATCCAAATCCGGATGCGCGTCTATGTTCTTTTTAGAAGGGTCTGCGCTTGTCATCCTCTTGATTTTGGCCTCAACCTGCCTGACGGATAGATCCTGTTCGATTATCTGGTTGCAGAGCTTCAGCTGTTTTTTAGGGTTATCAAGAGCCAGAAGTGCTCTGGCATGCCCCATGGTCACCATTTTTGCCCTAATGGCAAGTTGGATTTCTACCGGTAATTTTAAAAGACGAAGATAGTTGGTAACGGTTGCTCTTTTCTTCCCAACCCTCCCTGCCATTGCCTCCTGAGTAAGATCACACTCCTCTATCAGCCTCTGGAAACTGAGTGCAATCTCAATAGAGTCCAGATTTTCTCTTTGGATATTCTCCACTATCGCCATCTCAAGCATCCCTTGGTCGTCTGCCTTGCGAATATAGGCAGGAATTGTAATCAACCCTGCCAGAGATGCTGCTCGGAATCTTCTCTCTCCGCTTATTATCTGGAATCTGTTACCAGCGATTAATCTCACAGTGATTGGCTGGATAAGACCCAAACTCTTTATTGATTCCGCAAGCTCTTTAAGAGCCTCTTCATCGAAACTGCTCCTGGGTTGATAAGGGTTTGCATCAATCCTATTGATGGAGATCTCAGCAATGGAAGCAAGAGTTGGTGGAGTCTCAGACGTAGCCGGCCTGTTGAAGGGCATATTGTTGGCGTCTGATATGAGGGCTCCAAGACCCCTTCCTAATGCGGATTTCTTCATAATAACAGTTATGAGTTCTTTTTAATAACTTCCTTTGCGAGGTTCAGATAGTTGTTGGAACCTACTGAAACGGCATCGTGTAAAATGACAGGTTTTCCGAAAGACGGAGCTTCACTCAACCTTACGTTTCTTTGGATAACGGTGTTAAAAACCATTTCATTAAAATGACTTCTGACCTCCTCTACCACCTGATTGGCATGCCTTAGCCTGCTATCAAACATGGTCAGGAGAAAACCCTCAATTTGTAATTTGGGATTTAGTCTGTTCTGAACAAGTTTGATGGTGTTCAGAAGCTTGCCGAGACCCTCCAAAGCGAAGTATTCACACTGAACGGGAATAAGCACAGAATCTGCAGCCGACAATGAGTTTATGGTAATTACACCGAGAGAAGGGGAGCAATCGATTATAATATAGTCATAATCACCCTTTATCGGTTCCAATGAGTGCTTTAGAACCAATTCCCTTTCCGGCATGTTGAGCATCTCAATCTCTGCTCCCACCAGGTTAATATGAGAGGGAGCCAGTTTGAGACCGGCAATATCTGTATCCAAAAGGATGTCTTTAATGTTAACCTTCCCTATAAGGGTTTCATAAAGCGTTAACTGCAAATTTGAATCTGGGTCAAAGTTGAGTCCGGAGGTTGAATTGGCCTGAGGATCTGCATCTACTATTAAAACTTTTTTCTCCAATACAGCCAGAGAGGCTGCCAGATTAATTGCAGTAGTTGTCTTTCCAACTCCCCCCTTCTGATTTGCTATCGCTATTATTTTTCCCATATAAAAAATGTGTCGATTAGATACCTAGTCGATCTACAAAATTACAAAATCTTTTTTTAGCATAACCAATATTATCGTATTTCGGCCAAAATAGATTAAAGCGGGTCTGCATCTAATGAAATTTTTACAGATGGGTGGCTTTTAACTATATAATTATCAACCCCATTCATAATGTTTTTCTTTACAGATTGTATGTAATTGTCTCTGGATAGCTTTAACCAGAATTGGAGGGCATACTCACCTCTCAATTTGTCAATTATTGGTGAAAACGGGCCTGAAAACTCCTTTATCCCCCAAAGAGGCAGCCTCACTTCCATCTCTTTGGCAGCAAGGTTTAATTTTTCTTTGTCTGCACACCTGAGAGTAATTTTAATTAGCCTCACAAACGGAGGATAACCAAACTCTTTTCTCTCCTTAAGCAGATCGAAGACAGTCTCAGTCCCATCTGTAAAACTTTTATAAACAGGGTGATCTGCCTGAGAAGTTTGAATAATGACCTTTCCCTTCTTAAACTTTCTTCCGGCTCTTCCGGAGAGCTGAGTAAGAAGCTGAAGTGCTCTTTCGTTTGCTCTGAAATCCTGAATAGCCAACATACTATCTGCCTGCAAGAGGCAAATCAAAGAGAGATGTTCAAAGTCAAATCCTTTACTTATCATCTGGGTGCCAACCAAAATATCCAGCTTGTGCTGTGCAAAATCCTTAAGAATTTTTCTCTCTCTTAGTTTGCTCTGGGTGGTCTCAAAGTCAAAGCGCTCAACTCTTGCCTTAGGAAAGAGCTCTTTTATCTTCTCTTCAATCTTTTCTGTGCCGGACCCTCTATCCTTTAGCCCCGGCTTCCCGCATTTAGAACAGACTGTATTATACCTCACGTGATAATCACAATAGTGGCACTTGAGTTCATTCCTGGATTTGTGATAACTCAGAGAGACATTGCAATGAGCGCATTTGGGAATATCTCCGCAATACATACATTGCACAATTGGAGAGTATGATCTTCTGTTTCTGAAAATCAACACCTGCTCTCCGGCAGCGATTGTCTCCTCTATGCTTTTTAAAAGTCCTGCAGAAAATATCCCCTCCATCTTGCCCCTTTTAGCCTCTCTTATTGTGTCAATGATTTCAATCTCAGGTGGCTCGGCCCCAAAGTATTTTTCCTTAAGTTCAATAAGAGTGTACCTGTTTGAACAGGCATTGTAAATACTCTCCAATGAAGGTGTTGCCGAGCCAAGGAGAACATTTGAAGAGTGTATTCTGGCCAACATTATTGCGCTATCTCTTCCGTTATATCTTGGGGCAGGATCTGTCTGTTTGTAAGAAGAATCATGTTCTTCATCCACTATTATCAGACCTAAGTTTTTAAATGGTAAAAAGATAGACGACCTGAGACCTAAAACAATGTGGGGTTCAGTACAACTGCGAATTAAATCGTGAACTCTGGAGCGTTCCCCCATACTCTGTTTTGAATGATAAACCAGCAATTTTTCACCGAATACCCTTTCAAGTCTGCTGCTTAACTGTCTGCTTAAGGCTATTTCCGGAACCATATACAGGACGGAGAGACCCTTTTTCATCTGTTCGCTTGCCAAGTGTATATAAATTTCAGTTTTTCCGGAACCGGTTACACCATTCAACAAAACCACTCTGTTATTGGCAAAGGACCCCTTTATCATGTTGTAAGCAACACTCTGTGAATCTGAAAGTGACGGAAGAGAGTCTGCATTCTCCCTCACTTTAGGTTCTCTTTTAGCTTTGCTCTTTTTGACAGAGACAGCGCTGCCGGGGCAGGCAGCCTTATAAACTTCTCCAATGCTGCACATGTAATAGTCGGAGATCCATTGCCAGAGTTCAAGTTCGCTCGGCAGGAGGGGAGGTAAAGGGTCTATAGAGAGGATCTCTTTTAACTTTCCTGAGAACCCTTCCAGTGAATCGCTTAACCCGGAAACAACAGCCGTATACTCTCTGTTAGCAAAGTTAACCCTAACTCTTGAACCAATTGCAATACCTTCAATTTGGTCATTTGGAACAATATAAGAAACAGCCCCTCGAAATTTAAGAGGCAAAATGACCTTGGCGTAGAGTTTTAAACTGTCTGACATACCCTCTAAAGTTTGTTAGAAAGAAAATGAGCTACCTCTTCAAGCAACCACATTGGAGTAGATGTCGCACCGCATACACCTACCGAGTCGCCATCATTAAACCATTCTCTTTTGATCTCTTCTATACACTCAATACTAAATGATCGCGGATTTACAGACCTGCAACTCTCAAATAATATTTTTCCGTTCGAGCTCGCTTTACCGGTTACAAATATTATTACTGAGTGTTTTTGCGAGAACTCCTTAAGGTGGGGGTGTCTGGAGGAGACCTGCCCACAAATTGTATTATATGATTTGAAATTTTCCAAAGGAGCTCCGGCCAGAATAATCCTCTCCTTTATCTTGTCACACACCTCTCCGTACTCTTGCGGATCCTTGGTAGTTTGAGAAAAGATACTTACCGGACGGGAGAAATCTACTTTCTCCAGATCTTCGATCTTCTCAATAATGATTGCATCTTCACCCACCTGGCCAACAAGACCGTTTACCTCTGCATGCCCCCGTTTGCCAAATATAAGAAGTTGACCGTTAACCTTTTTGAGCCAGGCGTACCGCTCTTTGATCCTCTCCTGAAGCTTTAAAACCACCGGACAGGTACAATCGATAAGCTTAAGGTTGTTCTTTACAGCAATCTCATAGCTGGATGGTGGTTCACCATGAGCTCTGATAAAGACTACAGAATCCTTCAGGTTCTCCATATCCTTATGGGTCAATACCTCCATCCCCCTCTCTTTGAGACGGTTCAGTTCAGTACTGTTGTGAACGATAGAGCCGAGAGAATAGAGTCTGTCGTTGCTCTCAAGAAAATTCTCAGCCTCTTTAATAGCGCGTACAACCCCATAACAGAAGCCCGATTTTGTATCAACCTCTACCTTTAATTCCATCTCTGAGAAACAATATTGTCTAACCATTTAATCTGATCCTCTATTGTCATTTTACTGTTGTCCAATAGTATGGCATCGACAGCTCTTTTAAGAGGAGCAGTCTCTCTGTTCTCGTCTATATAGTCTCTCTGGATAATGTTTTGTAAAACCGCTTGAAAATTAGCCTTTTCACCCTTTTCAAGCAGTTCTTTGTACCTCCTTTGAGCCCTTACCTGGGTATCTGCAGTCATAAAAATTTTCAGTTCTGCATCCGGAAAAACTACAGTACCAATATCTCTCCCGTCCATTACTACCCCTTTACTCTCTCCATAACGGTTAAGACTTCTGTCAACAAAATCCCTCACAAGAGGAAGCGCAGCAATAAAACTAACCTTATTTGAGACTTCAAGCCCTCGTATCTCTCTCTCAATCAATTCTCCATTGAGATAAAGCTCACTTTTACCCTCTGCCCCGGTTGCTCTAAACTCCAGATTGAGTGAATCAATTGCCTTAGCCAACGCATTGCGGTCAATCTTATTGGAATCATCGATTAATGACTCTCTGACAGCAAATAGAGTTACCCCCCTGTAAAGAGCCCCTGTATCCACATAAACAAATCCGTATTTTGCAGCGATAATCTTTGCGAAACTACTCTTACCGGTTGATGAATGGCCATCTATGGCTATAATAATTCTTGGTATATTCATGCTCATTTAATAAAGACAAACATACACAAAAAAGGATTATCTTTGTAAAAATTGTATCGATGAAAGTTGCTATTCTGGATTTGGGAACCAATGTTTTTAACTTGCTAATTGCACGTATATCAAAGGATAAATGTGAAATAAGAAAGATTGTCAAAATACCCTCTCATATAGGATCGGGCGGTTTTGCTAAAGGTTACCTGAGTGAAGAGGCAATCAACTCATCAATCGATGCATTGGGTAAAATGGTTAAGGAGATTGAAAACTCGGGCGGGACAGATCTGGTTAAAGCTTTTGCCACTTCTGCGGTAAGAGATGCTAAAAATGGTCCCGAGTTTATAAAAGCAATCAGTGACAAGTTTGGAATAAAGGTGGAGACAATCTCAGGAGACAGAGAGGCTGAGCTTATTTACAAGGGAATAAGAGAGTCAATTTTACTTTATAATGAAAAAGCGCTGATGTGTGATATCGGTGGCGGGAGCAATGAGCTTATTATTGCAGATAAGGAGAAGATATATTGGAAAGAGAGTTTCAATTTAGGTGTTGTAAGGCTGAGAGAAATTTTTAGCCCGGACAATCCCATTACCCAAACACAGATCATGGAGATTGAGAGTTATCTGGAGAGTTCGTTGAAAAATCTTTGGAGCGCATACCATGAGTATAAACCCAAACTGATGATAGGCTCATCCGGTTCATTCGACACCCTCAGAGAACTTCTCTATACAGATGATGACGGAACTCTTCCGGCAATGGAGCTTGAACTCCCCAAATTGAAGTGTCTTCATGAAAGGCTTCTTTTGTCTACCAGGGAGGAGCGGTTGCAAATGCCACGTATGTCCCCGATAAGGGTAGACTACATGGTGCTTGGCAGCATATTTGTGCAGTTGGTAATAAACAGGTGTCATATAGAGGAGCTCTGTCAATCTAACTTCTCTTTAAAAGAGGGGTATATGGCAGAGATTGCAGAATCCTTAAATAAACAGTAAATTGTTGCTATATGAAATTATTGATTATTGATGACGAAAGAAGCATCAGAAATACGTTAAAAGAGATTTTGGAATTCGAAGGTCATGAGGTTGCGCTTGCTGCAGATGGAGTAGAGGGTTTGGCTTTGGCAACATCCAACAATTATGAGGTGATTTTCTCAGATATCAAAATGCCAAACATGGATGGAATGGAACTTCTGGACAAGTTGAATGAGGCTAATGTTGATTCATCCGTAATCATGATCTCCGGACACGGATCTATTGACACAGCTGTTGAGTGCATAAAGAAGGGGGCATTTGACTTTATACAAAAACCTCTGGATCTCAATAGAATTCTTATAACCCTGCGGAATGCGACAGATAAAACCATCTTGGTAAAAGAGACAAGAAATCTTAAAAAGAGGGTGGCAAAAATACCGGAAATTGTTGGGGTTTCGCCGGCAATAACCAAAATTAAAGATATGATTGACAGAGTGGCACCCACAGATGCCAGAGTATTAATCACCGGTTCAAATGGAACAGGAAAGGAACTGGTTGCAAGGTGGCTTCATGAAAAAAGCAGCAGGAACACCATGCCTTTTATCGAAGTAAACTGTGCAGCAATTCCGAGTGAATTAATAGAAAGCGAACTGTTTGGACATGAAAAGGGAGCGTTTACCTCAGCCATAAAACAACACAAAGGCAAGTTTGAGCAGGCAGACGGGGGAACACTCTTTATGGACGAAATAGGTGATATGAGCTTAGCTGCCCAGGCAAAGGTTCTTAGGGTTTTGCAGGAGAATAAGTTGAGCAGAGTCGGTAGTGATAAGGACATAAATGTTAAAGTAAGAGTAGTAGCTGCTACAAATAAAAATCTACAGGAAGAGATTGAGAATGGACGATTCCGAGAGGACCTTTTTCACAGATTGAGTGTCATAATTATTCACGTTCCGCAATTGAGCGAACGTATAGAAGATATACCTCTGTTAGCTAAACACTTTATAACACAAATCTGTGAAGAGAGTGGAATGTCACACAGATCAATTGACGAAAAAGCACTTGAGGAACTTGCGACCTACAAATGGACCGGAAATATAAGAGAGTTGAGAAATGTGATAGAGCGGTTATTGATACTAAGCAACAATATTATAACAAAGGCAGATGTAGAGGCGTATGCCAGACCAATATTCAGATAGGTTACTCCTTCTCTATCCTTATTTGCTGAATGAAATTTCCATCATCCTGAATCTTGACAAAGAGGGTGACTCTGAATTTGCTTCCGCCGGCACTAAGATTTCCGATAGCAAATTTCATGGGGGGTTTTCCGCTTCTGTATGTAATTATAAAGCTCTTAGGGGAATAGTTGGAGAAGAACTCCTTAATTATCTGTTTTGCCTGAGCTTTGCTACACACATTCACTATTCCGAGAATGTCAACTTCCAGGTTCTGGGCAAACCATGCCGATAATTTTTCGGAATCGCCATTCTGAACATACTTTGCAATAGGAACGAAAACATCTTGTTCAGAATGAGGTTGAGCAGACATTGATGAAAATGCAAACAAAGCAGCAACCAAAGAAAATAATGCAGATTTCATATCTATTTTTAATATCCGACAGCAATAAATCAAGCAAAAATCAAGCCATAACCTTTTAACAGAAATTTAAAATATATCTAAAATATATCTTAAATTTGTCTCAATGAAGTTAATATTGTTACTTACAGGCAAGACTGAGAGTCAATGGCTTAAGAATGGAATTGAGCTCTACGAAGAGAGATTAAGGCACTATGTTGGTTATCAGAGAATTGAGATTCCGGAACTTAAGTCTGTATCAAGTGGAGAGATGATCTTGAAGTATGTGAAACCAAATGATGAACTTATACTTCTGGATGAGAGGGGAGAAGAGTTCTCTTCCGAAAAATTTGCTGCTCACCTGGAAAGAAAGAGTATCTATGGCACAAAGAGTGTAATATTTGTTATCGGAGGAGCATACGGGTTTTCGGAAGAACTTTATAAAAGAGCAAATGAGAAGATATCACTCTCAAAAATGACCTTCTCTCACCAGATGGTAAGATTAATTTTTCTAGAACAACTTTACAGAGCATACACTATTATCAAGGGGGAACCCTATCATCATAAATAAGGTAATGAAGTATTTGGGCACTATATTAAAAAGAAGAACTGCTATATTTTGGATATTGGCACTTTTCTTTGCAATTATATCATTTTTAGAATTTTCTTCTTCGAATTCCATGGATAGGGAGGTTTCGAGGTTTGAGAATAGAATTCATAAAAGACAACAGATACTTGACGATTATATCAGCAAGGCAATAGAGACACCCGATTCTGTTTTTCTTGCGTTCAAAGATTTCCCGGAAGATATGGTAATCTACAGGTATTACGACGATACATTGCAGTCATGGTTGAACCAACTTCCTATTGCTAACGATGATATTGATTTTTTTCCCTTTGGCTACACGATCAATCACCTGAATAGCGTGAGCAACATACCACTTGCTTATGTGGTTGAACTGGAACAATATATGAGCCTTGGGTCTGCATGGTACATTGTAAACAGATACAAAAAAGGGAATATGAGACTGGTTGCTGCACTATTAGTGCAGACAGACTACCCAACGGAAAACAACTTGTTAAAAAGTGAGATAAATCCAAACTTCTCGCTGCAAAAGAAATTTTCAATAGTGCCTGTTACATATGATGAGTCGTATATAGTACATGGAAAAGAAGGAGGAGTTCTTTTTTCTGTATTGAAGAATCTGCCCAATAAGAGAGGGGAGTCAGGTGCCCTTTTACGATGGTTTGCGATGGTTTTTGCCATTATTGCACTCTTCTCAAACCTGCGAAGTAACAGAGGGGTTAAAGAGTTTCTCTTTGTACTGGGGGGATTGATAATTATTCGGTTTGTGGCAATATACCAATCGGCCCTGCTGCAATCCGGACTTGACCTTTTCTCTCCTAACTTATATGCAGACTTTGGGTTATTCAATTCACTGGCAGACCTTTTGATAACGAATCTTCTACTCTTCTTTACATTGGTGGCCCTTTTTATGATCAGGAGAAACTTAGCTCGGATAATCATAAAAGCAGAGAAGAAGAAAAAGAAAATTTTGAGTATTGTATTTATTTTAATTCCGGTATTCCTCGTTCCATACATACATATCAGCCTGAGGTCCGTAATCCTCAACTCCAATATTGTCCTTGAACTCTACAAAATTGATGAAATTACGATTTACTCCATACTAGTATATATTTCTTATGGGCTGATGTTCCTGGCTCTTCTTTTCTCTCTCCAGCTTATTAGACCAATTCTTAAGAAGGGCCAAAAATACTCATTTCTGCAGATGAAGAGTCTGATTATCTTCATCTCCATCATCTCTCTCTATACACTTGCAACAGTGAGCATTTACGGATTTCGCAAAGAGTTTGACAGAAACAGGGTTTGGACCACAAAGATGTCGGTAGAGCGAGATTTGAACATTGAACTTCAGCTGAGGAGTGTTGAGAAGATGATTGAGAGCGATCCTATACTCAGAATTTGGGTAAATATAGAAGGAGGAGAAGAGGTGATCAACAATCGGTTAACAGAAGCCTATTTTTGGAGTATCCTCCAGAGGTACAATCTCAGGATTACTGTTTGTAAAACTGACCAATTACTCAGACCGTATGAAGAATCGGCTCCTGTTCCCTGTGCCAGCTTTTTTGAAGGAGAGATAGCCAGATATGGTATGCCCCTTTTCGAAAACTCAAATTTCTTCTTCATGGACAATTATAATGGAAAGGTGAATTATCTTGGGCTCTTTGCATACCCCGGTTTTGGAGGAGATTCCAGACTCTATTTAGAACTTGACTCAAAATTCATGAAGGAGACTATCGGATATCCCGAGGCACTTCTGGATCACATACAGATGGATAATTTTAATATACCGTTGAGCTACTCTTACGGGAAATATCTTAATAGCAGACTTGTAACATACAGCGGAGAATACAACTACCCCATTATTGCAGAAAGTGATTCATTGACAGGCTATTACGTCACAAGAAAAGATGGTTATATCCATTTTACCAACAAGGTCTCAAGTGAGAATATGATTGTAATAAGCCGGCCGGAGAGAAACATCTTCCCCTACTTCGTAACACTGTCATACATCATACTATTCTACTCATTGCTTATTTTAGGTATCATCAGGTTCAGACACAATGGTTTTTTCTACAAACTGCCAAAAAATTCATTCAGATGGAAGATTACTTTCCTACTGCTTTCGTCTTTGGTATTTGCTTTGCTTTTTATGGGTGCCGGCAGTATATGGTTCTCTATCAATTATTTTAATGATAACAACAGAACCCAGATGGAAGAGAAAATGAGCTCCGTTCAAACTACCCTTTCTGATTACAGTAAGTATGTACCAAGGTATAAAGACCCCCGGTTCAATAATTTAAAATTACTTGATGCAATGAACCGTCTTTCTAATAATGCACAGATAGACATCAATGTATACGGATCTGACGGGTCGCTTATAAGAACTACTCAACCTGAGATATTTGACCGGTTTCTTCTGGGAAAAAGGATGAACCCGGATGCCTTCAAAGAGATTGTTTATAACAATAAAAAACAATTTGTAAACAAAGAGCGCATCGCAAATCTTTCCTACTTTTCTCTCTATGCACCTCTTTACAACCAGGATGGAGTATTGATTGCAATAGCCAATGTACCGTACTTCTCCAAACAGTCCGGAGTGAGAAGGGATGCATCAAGTATTATTGCAGCAATTATAAACATTTATCTGCTTTTGCTGCTGGCAGCAGTTTTCGGCGGACTTGCCCTTTCAAATTCACTTTCGAAGCCTCTTGCAGAGATCAGCAAAAAGATGGAATTACTGGACATATCCCAAAAACCGGAGCATATAGACTATACGAACAGAGACGAACTGGGTATACTTGTGGCGGCCTACAACAAAATGGTAGATGATCTTGAGGAGAGTACAAAGATACTGGCTCAGGGAGAGAGAGAACAGGCATGGAGAGAAATGGCCAGACAGATTGCCCATGAGATCAAGAATCCGCTTACCCCAATGAGACTTAGCATACAGCATCTTGTGAGACTGAAAGAGCAGGGTATAAAGGAATGGCCAAAGAAATTCGATGCATTAGCCAATTCACTCATTGAGCAGATTGACATCCTCTCAGAGGCAGCAGGAGAGTTCTCAAGCTTCTCCAGATTCTACTCGGAAGATCTCTCAAGGGTAGATTTAAATAATCTCATACGGGAACAGATAATTCTGTTTAATACGAGGGATAATATCTCTATCACTTATGAGAGCGATATACATGATGCATATATAATGGCGAGAAAGACACAGCTCACAAGAGTCTTTGTAAATCTTCTTTCCAATGCAGTACAAGCTGTAGAAAATCAGGAAAGCGGGAGAATAAGCATCTCTCTAAAATCAGTTGAAAAGAGTTACCAAATTTCATTTGAAGACGATGGTGCAGGTGTACCTGAGAATCTCACACACAAGTTATTCAAACCAAACTTTACCACAAAGAGCGGAGGCACCGGACTGGGACTCGCCATATGCAGAAGCATAATGGAACAGAGCCAGGGTGAGATAAACTATGGTGTTTCAGAAAGATTTGGAGGTGCCAACTTTACCGTAATGTTGCCAAAGCAAATTAAAGGTTAGCCTATTTTTGTCTTAGAAAAATCTGAATGGGAGCACCGGAGAAGTCGAAATGCTTGCGTAATTTGTTCTCCAGATACCGCTTATAATCATCCCTCACATATTGCGGAAGATTGCAGAAAAAGGCAAAAGATGGCGACGGGGTAGGGAGTTGAGTAATATATTTTATTCTCACATACTTGCCCTTAATTGAAGGAGGAGGGTAGTTTTCTATTTCCGGAAGGATTGCCTCGTTCAACTTAGAAGTTTGGATCTTCCTTGCCCTATTCTCATACACCTTAGTGGCTGCATCAAGAACATCCAGGATTCGCTGTTTATTTATAACAGAGGTAAATATGATCGGGAGATCATTGAAAGGAGCGATCTTCTGCATAATGACCTGAGTCATCTCTTTCATTGTGTTTGAATCTTTTCCCTCAATAGTATCCCACTTGTTGACTACTATCACACACCCTTTTTTGTTTTTAATGATGAGATTGAAGATTGACATATCCTGAGCCTCGATGCCAATGGAGGCATCAACCATCATAATACAAACATCCGAATTTTCAATAGCTCTCACAGAGCGCATAACAGAATAAAACTCCAGATCTTCCTTTACCTTAGCCCGTTTTCTTAATCCGGCAGTATCCACCAGCATAAATTCGTGTCCAAACTTATTGTAATAAGTAGAAATAGAGTCTCTGGTAGTACCGGCAACCGGTGTAACAATATTTCTCTCCTCTCCTAAAAGAGCATTTGTAAGCGACGATTTCCCCACATTTGGTTTGCCTACTATTGTTATATGAGGTAAGTCAAGCCCTTTTTCATCGGTATCTTCTTTGGGCAGGAGTTCAAGAACTCTGTCTAAAAGATCTCCCGTTCCACTGCCGCTGGCAGATGATATTGCAAAAGGTTCGCCTAGTCCAAGAGAGTTAAACACGTGGGTGTCATAGAGCTTATCTCCTGTATCGACCTTGTTGGCCACCAATATAACGGGTTTTTTGCTTCTGCGCAGGATATTTGCAATTATAGAATCAAAGTCGGTAATCCCGGTACCAACCTCACACAAAAACAGCACCACATCAGCTTCTTCAATAGCTAGAAGCACTTGTTTGCGTATCTCCTCTTCAAAAATATCATCGGAGTTTACAGAATATCCCCCTGTATCAATAACGGAGAATTCTCTCCCACTCCAATCACAACGTCCATAATGACGATCTCGAGTTACCCCGGACACCTCATCTACTATGGCTTGTCTCATGCCAACCAGACGGTTAAAAAGTGTCGATTTGCCCACATTCGGGCGACCTACAATAGCTACTATACTCATAAGAAAGCAAAGGTAACTAAATTTTTGAGGAACCGCAAGTTGAACAGCTCGAACGACCCGAACATTCCTTTTTGTTGTGTCCAACTTCCTTTTCAGGAAACTTGCCATTTTTCCTGAAGATTATATTGAATGAGAGCAAAAAGACACAAAGAGCTACGAGTATTATTGATAAAAATAAAAGAAACATAAATACAGAATTATTAAAAGTTAAACAACAACTATCCAGATAGTTTCACACACTTACTGCGCGGGAGCAATGGATGATTTCCAATCTGAATCATCTGAGGAAGTTGATGAACCTTAAAACTTGAAGCATTTTGCAACTCTCGAATTCTATTCAAAAGTATATTGTCTACACCTGAATTCAACAAATCTTCTGGACTCATCCCCTTCTCGTTGATTGAGTGCAAAATTGGATCCAAAATGTTGTAAAAGGGTAATGTGTCACTATCTTTTTGACCGACACTCAATTCTGCAGACGGCTCCTTTGTCAATGTGGAATCGGGTATTACAGCCTTTAAACTGTTTATATAGTAAGCCAGGTTATAGATATCCACCTTGTAAATATCTGCAATTACCATTATAGCACCGCAAAGATCTCCGTAAATAGTTCCGTACCCCATTGCAAGTTCACTCTTGTTGGATGTATTTAAAAGGAGTGCGCCGTTTTGATTGGAGTATGCCATAAGTAAATTTGCCCGGATTCTTGCCTGAAGGTTTTCTATAGTCAGCCTCTTAACTTCTTCATTAAATACCGAATCCAATTCCTTTAAAAATCTGTTAAAAATAGCCTCAATGGGCACTATGTTGTATTTAATCCCTAAATTATCAGCTATTTCTACAGCATCAGTAACAGAGTGCATTGTAGAAAAAGGAGAGGGCATTATTAATGCATGAACATTTTCTGCTCCAAGTGCTTCAACAGAGAGAGAGGCAACCACAGCAGAGTCGATTCCGCCGGAGAGCCCCAAAACACCCTTTTCTTTACCTGCTTCCTTAAAGAATTGACGAAGCGTTCCAACGACTCTGTCGTATACTGTTTCTGCAGGAATATCTATAAGCATAGCTAAAACACAAAACTTGTGCTGATTGATTTATAGTTGTAAACCTTATCGATTACATCGGCAAAAATCTCTGCAACAGATAGAACTTTAATCTTGCTTTTATCCAGATTGGGATCTGTACTCAATGGAATAGTATCAGAAATAATTACCTCTATGAGTTGAGATTTTGCAATTCGTTCGTATGCCGGCCCGGAAAGGACAGCATGAGTGGCCAGAGCTCTCACGCTTCTGGCACCTTTCTCCATCAACATTTCTGCAGCTTTGGTAATTGTTCCTGCAGTATCAATCATGTCGTCAATTATTACGATATTCTTTCCCTCCACATCGCCGATAGCAGTAATAGATCCGACAATATTGACTTTTTCACGGGATTTGTGGCAAATGATCAACGGGCAACCCATAATTCTGGAGTATGCATTAGCTCTCTTTGCACCACCCATATCCGGAGCAGCAATTGACATATTTTCTAGCTTTAGATCACGAAGATAAGGTAAGAAAATAGAGCTTGCATAAATGTGATCAACAGGAAAATCGAAGAACCCCTGAATCTGATCTGCATGCAAATCTGCAGTCATTACTCTGTCGCAACCTGCCGCAGCCAAAAGGTTTGCAACCAACTTAGCCCCTATCGGCACCCTTGGCCTGTCTTTTCTATCCTGACGAGCCCATCCGAAGTATGGAATAACGGCGTTTACCTTGTATGCAGAAGCCCTGCGGGCGGCATCAATCATTAGAAGAAGTTCAAACATATTCTCCACCGGAGGAAAAGTAGATTGAACAATAAATACCGTAGCACCTCTTACACTCTCTTCAAAAGCCGGTTGGAACTCCCCGTCGCTGAATACGGTAACTGTAGATTTTCCAAGTTCAAGCTTAAGCGCAGCAGCTATCTTCTCAGCTAAATACCTCGAATTACGACAGGAGAAAATCTGAATCTTATGTTGATGGTCCATGATTGTGGTTTTATTTTATTTTAATAGGGTTTCTATATAGTCTAAAATCTCTTCTCTTCCTTTACCGCTCTCCGTTGAACTCAGAAAGACAGGGGGTAACTCTTCCCAGTATTCCATAAGGGTTTCACGATTCTTTTTAATCTGATTCTCAAGAGCAGAACTGCCAAGCTTGTCGCACTTTGTAAAGATGATCGAAAATGGGACTCCGGCCTCTCCAAGTTCCAAAAGAAATTTCAGATCTATCGACTGGACATCATGCCTTGAATCTAACAAAACAAAAAGATTAACCAACTCCTCAGATCCATTTATGTACCCTCGGATAATCTCCCCCAACTCCGCTTTAATCCCTTTGGAAAGCTTTGCATATCCATAACCCGGAAGATCTACAAGGTACCAGGAGTTATTTATTAAAAAGTGATTTACAAGCTGCGTTTTGCCCGGCTTCGATGAAGTATGAGCCAATTGACCTTGTCTGCATAAAGCGTTGATAAGAGAAGACTTACCAACATTCGACCTGCCTATAAAGGCAAATTCCGGCAGTCTTCGTTTTGGTCTGTCTTTAATAAAGCGACAGCTCCCGGAAAATATGGCTTGAGTGATCTTCATAGATAAATTCTGCGGTGTAAAGGTACAATATTATGCGTATATTTGTATGGATAGTTTCAAAATATAAAGAAAATGGGAATTGTGGAGCAGATTACCCTTTGTCAGTTGCAGGATCAGATAAAGGATTCCATAGAGAGCAGCCACGCCGGAAGATATTGGATAAGAGCAGAGATAAGTGAGGTAAAAAACCACACAGCGGGTCACTGCTATCTGGATCTGGTAGACAAGCCCGAGAATGGAGAGGCAATAACGGCAAAAGCACAGGCAATTATATGGGCAAACAATTACAGGCTTTTGAGACCCTATTTCGAGACAACTACAGGACAACCACTCTCCAAGGGTATGCACATTCTTGTAAATGTTCAGGTACAATACTCTACACTATACGGACTCAGTCTGATAGTATTGGACATCGACCCCTCATTTACTGTCGGGGAGCAGGAAATGGAGCGCCAAAAGACAATAAACAGGTTAAAAAACGAGGGGATGTTCGAGATGAACAGAACTTTGGAGTTGCCTGCTCTGCCAAAACGGTTGGCAATTGTATCCTCAGAACAGGCGGCGGGTTACAGAGACTTTTTTAATCATCTCCACATGAATGAGTATGGGTTCAGATTCAAAACAGAGCTCTTTTCTGCACCAATGCAGGGTTCCCTTGCTCCCGATGGCATAGTGGAGGCGATGGATAAGATTGCAGAACGTCTCGGTGAATTTGATCTGTTGCTCATTCTTAGAGGGGGAGGTTCGTCACAAGATCTGGCCTGTTTTGACGACTATAACTTAGCGGCAAATATCGCTCAGTTTCCGATTCCGGTTATCACAGGCGTAGGACATGACCATGACTACCACATTGCGGACATGGTGGCTCATACATCTGTAAAAACACCAACCGCTTTGGCAGATTTCATAGTAGATATTTTTGTGAAGGAAGATCAGCAGGTTATTTTCTTATCGAGGAGACTTTCGTTATCTTTACGTACGAGACTAATAAATGAATCAAATAGTTTAAAATCATTTACAAGCAGGATATTAAATTCATACAAAATTCAAATTAAGTCAAACCAACACAAACTTCAGCTTCTGGAACAGAGAGTCACTTCAAACAACCCTTTGTCTCTGCTCACAAAAGGATATGCCTTAGTGCTCAAAGATGGAGTAAAAGTAAGGCAAGCAGAGCAGGTTGATGCAGGAGACCGTATAAAAGTGATTTTAGAGGGAGGCACTTTAAATTGTACAATTAACACTAAAGAGAATGAAAAAAAATGATAAATCATATCAGGAAGCTCTCAGTGAGCTCCAGAAACTTGTTTTGAAAATCGAGGACCCTGATTCAAAACTGGAGACCATATCTAAGGATGTCAAAAGAGCCTTGGATTTGGTAAAATATTGCCAGTTGCAGCTTCGTTCATACGAAGAGGAGATAGAGAAATTAACAAAATAGTGTTATGGAAGAGTTGAAGCTTTGGGTGGCAGATCCATATCTCCAACCGTTTAAAAATGAAATCCGCAGAAGATTTCAAAAGGTTGCTGTAAAGTACCAGGAGTTAGCTGGTTATGGCAAAACACTCACCTCCGCAATTAATTCACACCTATACTATGGCATCCATAAAGATGTGAACTCGTGGATATTCAGGGAGTGGGCACCCAATGCAACAGCAATTTATCTTATCGGAGATATTAACGGATGGAAAAAAGATGAAGAGTACTCCTTTAAAAAAGTAGAATATGGCAACTGGGAACTTGAATTACCATTAGAGAAATTTAAACACGGAGACCTATTCAAATGGCTTGTATGTTGGAACGGAGGGGAGGGAGAGAGAATTCCCGCATATGCCACAAGATGCCTGCAAGACCCTCATACAAAACTGTTCTCAGCGCAGATATGGGACCCCCCCACATATCACTGGCGTAGCAAACGAGTTTTAAACATTAAAAATCCCCTCATTTACGAAGCACATATCGGTATGAGTGGAGAGAAGGCCGTGATCTCCACCTTTGATTCTTTCAGAATAAATGTACTGCCAAGAATTGCTAAACTGGGCTACAATACTATTCAGTTAATGGCCATTCAGGAACATCCCTACTATGGCTCCTTTGGTTATCAGATTGCAAACTTCTTTGCAGTCAGCTCCAGATTCGGTATTCCGGAAGAATTGAAACAGCTCATAGATGAAGCCCACTCTCTCAAAATTGCTGTAATAATGGATATTGTCCATTCGCACTCGGTCAACAATGTTCTTGAGGGTTTATCTCTCTTTGACGGTACAAATTATCAATATTTCCATGAAGGTGCAAGAGGAGATCACCCTGCATGGACCTCAAAGTGTTTTAACTATGGTAAAAACGAGGTTCTTCATTTTCTTCTCTCAAACTGCAAATACTGGCTGGAAGAGTATAAGTTCGACGGATTCCGGTTCGATGGAATTACCAGCATGATATATTATGACCACGGGCTGGGTAAAGATTTTACAGATTATTCCTGCTACTTTAACGAGAACGAAGATGAGGACGCATTGGTATATCTTGCGCTTGCAAATCAACTTGTGAAAGAGGTCGATCCCCTGGCCTTAACAATAGCTGAAGATGTAAGTGGAATGCCAGGTTTAGCCGCCCCAATAGAAGATGGGGGCATAGGATTCGATTTTAGGCTGAGCATGGGAGTTGCCGACCACTGGATAAAATGGATTAAGGAACTTAAAGATGAGGATTGGAATGTTGGAGAAATATTCCGGGAACTTACAAACAAAAGAGCAGATGAAAAGACAATAAGCTATGCTGAGTGTCACGATCAGGCAATGGTTGGCGATAAAACCATAATATTCAGACTTATAGACAAAGAAATGTACTACTCAATGAGCAGGCACATAGAGAGTTTGATAATAGACAGAGGCATAGCATTGCATAAAATGATAAGGCTGGTTACCATAGCCACAGCCGGAGATGGCTATCTCAACTTTATGGGAAATGAGTTCGGCCATCCGGAATGGATAGATTTTCCGAGAGAGGGTAATGCGTGGTCTTTTTTCTATGCCAGAAGGCAGTGGTCATTAGCCGACGATAAAAATTTAAAGTATAAATTTTTGCTTGACTTTGATAGCTCTATGATACAGCTGATTAAACAGAGTGAAATATTTAATGAGAGGCCAAAATCGCTTTATCAGGAGAATGAAAAGCAAGTTCTCATATTCTCCAGGGGAGAGTATATTTTTGCCTTTAACTTCAGCCCGAATAACTCATACCCAGACTTTAAATTATATGCACCTGCGGGGAAGTATAAAGTTGTCTTAAATTCAGACTCCGTCAAGTTCGGAGGATTTGATAGGATATCAGAGAAAACAGACCACTTCACACACATCTCAAATGGCGGAGATCTACTTTCGCTCTATCTCCCAAGCAGAGTCGCAATTGTCTTGAAAAAAGGGAGATGATATAATTTTGTAACACTTTTTTTGCTAACTTGCACAGCTAAAAATTTCGAATATGGCTTACTTACAGTTTAATAAAGAGGAGTTAGTTAATCTGGAGTATTCACTAAACAGGGAGGTATTGTCTGCCAACCATGCCGGAGGGTATCTGAATACAACCATCGTCGGGTGTAATACCAGAAAGTACCACGGGCTTTTGGTTGTACCGATAGATAACTTTGGAGGAGATAAATGTGTGTTACTCTCTTCATTGGACGAAACTCTTATTCAACATGAAAAGGAGTTCAATCTTGGAATACACAGGTACGGGAATATATACGAACCCAGAGGCCATAAGTATATTACAAATTTTGAGATAGATAAAGTCGTGGCAATCACATATGGAGTAGGTGGTATTGTACTCAGAAAGGTAATTATGCTATGCAATAACGAGGAGCAGGTATTAATCAGATATACCCTGCTGGAGGCACACTCTCCAACAATTTTGAGGTTAAAACCATTTCTTGCCTTCAGAAACATTCATTCACTCTCAAAAGCAAACACCAATGCAGACAAAAAATACAGAGATATCGAGAATGGAAAAAGTTTTAAAATGTATGAAGGTTTCCCGGATCTGAATCTTCAGCTGAATGTAAAGAATGAGTTTATTTCCAATTCCGACTGGTATTATAACATTGAGTACAAAGAGGAGAGTCGCAGAGCGTACGACTCAAAAGAAGATCTCTTTGTTCCCGGTTATTTTGAACTTCCTATCAAAAAGGGTCAGACCATTATCTTCTCTGCATCTACAAAAGAAGAAGATCCGGCCAGTCTTACATACAAGTTCACGAAGAATATCAACCAAAGGAGACATAGAGACAGTTTTCAAAGCTGTCTTCAAATTGCAGCTAAACAGTTTATTATCCATGATGGAGAGGATACAAATATTTTTGCCGGTTACCCATGGTTAGACAAAAATATGAGGGACACTCTTGTCGCACTGCCGGGATTAACCTGGTATGCAAACGGTGACTTGGGTAAGTTTAAAGATGTACTAGAAACGATCGTCAGAAGATATAGTGATTATCTCGTTAAAACCAACAAGAAGACAGATGTTCCGCTCTGGTTTTTCTGGACGCTCCAGCATTACGCAAAGGCACTTGAGAGTAACTCAAAGGTATGGAAAGTGTATAAGGAATTGTTGAAGGAGATTCTGAATTCATACAAAGACGGCAGCAGGCAGAATGTCAATATGCATGAGAACGGACTTTTATGGGCAGAGGAGAGGGGTGTTGCCACAAGTTGGATGGATGCATATGTATCAGGAGAGCCCGTAACCGAAAGAGCAGGCTATCAAGTTGAGCTTAACTCTTTGTGGTATAATGCAATATGTTTTGCTTTAGAGATGGCATCCAAAACAAAAGATAAGACATTTGTAGATGAGTGGACACCAATCAAAGAGAAGATTGAGAAGAACTTCGTTAAGGCATTTTGGATTGAATCCAGAGAATATTTGGCAGATTATGTTGGTCCGGAGGGACAAAACAAGTATGTTCGGCCCAATCAACTTCTCACTTGTGCTTTTGACTTCTCACCAATAAACGATGAGATTAAGTCAAAAGTACTTCAAAGTGTAAAACAGGAGCTGCTCACAACCAGAGGAATCCGAACACTATCGCCAAAAAACTCAAAGTATAAAGGGGAGTATGACGGGGACCAATTCACCAGGGATATGGCATACCACCAAGGCACAACCAGGGTTTGGCTGTTGGGTTTCTATATTGAGGCCTCTCTTAAATTATATGGTGCGACATTTGCCAATACTGCCAGAGAACTTATCTCCGCATTCGAAGAGGACCTGACAGTCCGCTGTATAGGATCGATTTCCGAAATTTACGATGGCGATCCTCCACATCAACCACATGGTTGCATATCTTACTCAAACTCGGTTTCAGCCATTTTGAGAGCAATGAGATTAGTAGAACGATTTAATAATATTGAGCAATGAAGGTGTTAATGTTTGGATGGGAGTTTCCTCCACACATTTCGGGAGGGCTTGGAACTGCTTGTTACGGATTGACCAAAGGTTTGGCAAATCTGGGAGTGGAGGTGTTATTTGTAATGCCCTCAGCATCCGGAGACGAGGATCAAAGTGCAGTCAGCATCATCAACGCAAGTGATGTTGTTGTTACAGAGACTGTTAAAAATGTAAATGAATTTTTGGAGAAGGTACAGTTCTTAAGAATCGGATCTAACCTTGTTCCATATCTGGACCCTGTTCAGTTTGCAAATCTGGTTAAAGAACAGAAAGAGGGTCAGATTGAAGATTACAAACTCCACTTCGGTCAGAAGTACAAATTTTCAGGAAAGTATGGAGCCAATCTTATGGAGGAAGTTGCCAGATATGCTATGGTAGCAGGAGAGATAGCACTTAAAAACGACTTTGATGTTATTCACGCCCACGACTGGCTCACCTATCTTGCCGGAGTTGCTGCAAAGAAACTTACAGGCAAACCTTTGGTAGTACATATTCATGCCACAGAGTTCGACAGAAGCGGCAACAACATAAACACAGAAGTTTACGAACTTGAAAAGTTAGGAATGAAAGAGGCCGATATGGTGATAGCCGTAAGTAACCTCACAAGAAATATTGTAATAAACAAATATGGAATACACCCGGATAAAGTTGTAACGGTACACAACGCAATAGATTTTCAAAACTTCGAAAACATGGATGTATCCAGAGGTGTAAAGGAGAAGATTGTAACATTCCTTGGCAGGATAACCTTCCAGAAGGGGCCTGAATATTTTATTGAAGCGGCCAACAAGGTATTGAAGAAGTATCCGAATGTGCGCTTTGTTATGGCAGGCAGCGGAGATCTCCTTAACCGTTCAATAAGAAGGGTGGCCAAGTTGGGTATCTCTACCCATTTCCATTTTACGGGTTTTTTAAAGGGAGAAGATGTGCAAAAGATGTTTGCCTATTCAGATGTATATGTTATGCCTTCGGTCTCCGAACCTTTTGGAATATCTCCCCTGGAGGCTATGATGGCCAATGTGCCAACCATCATTTCCAAACAGTCGGGAGTAGCAGAGGTTTTGGACCATGCAATAAAGGTCGATTTTTGGGATATAGATGCCATGTCAGACGCAATTTATGCTCTGCTTTCATATCCTGCACTTTCCCAAATGGCTGTAAGAAAGGGGTTAGATGAGGTAAATGCACTTAAATGGGAAAATGCCGCCAATCAGGTAAAGGAGATCTACTCCAAAATTATTAAGAGGATGAAAATTTGAGAATAAAATTATTTTATGATGAAAAAGACTATTTGCTTCTATTTTCAAGTACATCAGCCGGATAGACTAAGGACATATCGGTTTTTCGATATCGGAAAAGATTCTCATTATTATGATGATTTTGCTAACAGGACAATCTTAAGGCGGGTTGCAGACAGATGTTATTTACCGGCAAATCAGTTAATGCTGGAGTTGATAAAACAGCACAAAGGGGCTTTTAAGATTGCATATTCAATATCCGGAGTAGTGCTTGATCAGTTTGCGAAGTATACACCCGAAGTCATAGAGAGTTTTAAAGAGTTGGCAAAAACAGGGTGTGTGGAATTTTTGGCAGAGACCTACTCTCACAGTCTGGCATCACTGATTTCTCCAAACGAATTCAGAGAGCAGGTGGAGCTACACTCAAAGGTGGTTGAGAACCTCTTCGGACAAAAACCCAAGGTCTATAGAAATACAGAGTTGATCTACTCAGATAAGATAGGAGCAATGGTAGCTGATATGGGCTTTAAAGCAATGCTTACAGAAGGCGCAAAGCACATTCTCGGGTGGAAAAGCCCTAACTATGTCTACACAAACGCAATAAACCCAAGATTAAAACTACTGTTGAAAAATTTCAACTTAAGCGATGATATAGCCTTCCGTTTTTCAGACAGAACCTGGGCTAACTGGCCTCTCACTTCAGAGAAATATGTAACATGGCTTTCGAAGTCACTTGAGAAGGACGAAGTGGTTAACCTATTCATGGATTACGAGACATTTGGCGAGCACCAACAGGCCTCGTCAGGCATTTTTCAGTTTATGAAACATCTTCCGGGTGCAGTACTGTCGCAGACCAATTTTGAATTCTGCACTCCTAGTGAAGTTTGCAGCAAACATCAACCTGTGGCTCCGCTCCATGTCCCTTTTGCAATTTCATGGGCAGATGAGGAGCGAGATACAACTGCATGGTTGGGAAACGAGCTTCAGAATGAGGCTTTCAATAAAATATATTCAGCAGAACAAAAGGTAATGGCATCAAACAATCCGTCCCTTTTGTCGGACTTCAGAAAGCTGCAGGAGAGTGATCATTTTTACTATATGTGCACTAAATTTTTCTCAGACGGTACAGTGCACAATTATTTTAATCCATACGACACTCCATACGAGGCATTTATAAATTATATGAATGTGGTTAGTGACTTTTTGATAAGGGTAGAGATGTAAAAAAAGGTAAAAAACAATAAGAATAAAATGTCAGAGAAAACGCTGGTCTCCCCGGATTATCTTTTTGAGGTAAGTTGGGAAGTGTGTAATAAGGTAGGCGGAATCCATACAGTAATAGCCACTAAGGCTTTAAATTTAGCTAAAGAACTCAAAGACAACCACATATTAATTGGCCCAGATGTTTGGAGAGACACAATACAAAATCCGGAGTTCATTGAAGATCAAAATTTACTCAGAGTATGGAGAGTTCAGGCAGCAGAAGAGGGGCTGAGAATACGCGTCGGCAGATGGAATGTTGCCGGTACCCCCATTGCAATATTGGTTGATTTCAGTTCTTACATCACAAAAAAAGACGAAATTTTAACTGAATTCTGGACAAAATATAAGCTTGATTCTATCAGCGGACAGTGGGACTATGTAGAATCTGCCCTTTTCGGATATGCAACAGGAAAAGTTATAGAGAGCTATGTCCGCTTTAACCTCTCTCCACATCACAAAGCCGTTGCTCAATTTCATGAATGGATGACCGGAGCAGGTATCCTCTATCTGCGCTCTACAAACCTTCCGGTTGCAACGGTATTTACTACCCACGCGACAGTTATGGGTCGTTCAATTTCCGGAAACAACCTTCCTCTTTATGACTCGATGGAGCTCTATAATCCGGAAGAGAAAGCCAAAGAATTTAATGTAATGGCAAAGCACTCACTTGAGAAACTAGCTGCACATCAATCGGATGTATTCACAACGGTAAGTGATATTACAGCAAAAGAGTGCAAATATTTCCTTGGAAGAGAAGTAGATCTTGTAACTCCGAATGGATTTGAAAACAGCATTACACCAAAGGAGGAGGATTATCAAAAATGTCACGACGATGCCAGATTAACACTTTTAGAGATGGCCTCCGTAATGACAGGCACCAAGATATCAGATGATGCAATTATAATAGGAATAAGCGGAAGATACGAATACAAGAATAAGGGTATAGATGTATTTTTGGACTCTTTAGGAAAACTGAACAATAATCCGAAGCTATCAAAAGAGGTAGTCGCTTACCTCTTTGTTCCTGCAGGTAATAACGGTCCTAATAAAGAGCTTTTAAACAAGTTAAATAATAAATCGGATTATACCACCAATTGTACTCACATGTTAAACGAACCGGAGTTGGACCCGGTTATGAAAAGAATCAAGGAACTTCACCTTTTCAATAAGAGTAGTGACAAGGTAAAAATGCTATTCGTTCCATCATATTTAAATGGTGATGACGGTATTTTCAATCTTTCGTACTACAATCTTCTGGTTGGTTTAGACCTCACAGTTTTTCCATCTTATTATGAACCATGGGGTTACACTCCACTTGAGAGTTTGGCATTTCGCGTACCAACAATAACCACAACCTTGACAGGTTTCGGATTATGGGTCAATGACCATTATTTTAAAGCACACCCGGGGATAGACATAATCGAGAGAAAAGATGAAGGATACGAGAAGGTGGTTGAAGGAGTTGAGGCTGAGATGCTCGAAATATCCCAATTGACCCCAGCCAAAATGGCAACATATCGTCGGAATGCAAAAGAGGTATCATCTATAGCACTGTGGGAGAATCAAATAATATATTATAAAAGGGCGTATTCATTGGCAATAGGAAAAGTGATTAACAACATAGGAGCATTTCCGGTTATTACAGACGAAAAAGATCACGTCAGTTTTAAAGTCGATGTGGCAAGCAAACCAAACTGGACAAGAATTTTAATAAACAAACAACTTCCCGAGAGGCTGAAACCCCTGGACATTATCTCCAGAAATCTTTGGTGGAGTTGGAACCAGGAGGCAATAGATGTCTTTAAAATGATTGACGAAGAGCTCTGGAAGGCGAGTATAGGGAATCCGATTCTAATGTTGGACAGAATATCCGTAAAACGTTATCAGGAGCTTGAGAAAGATGTTAGGTTTCTTAGAAAAATGGATACTCTCTTTAACCTGTTCGAAGAGTATATGGCGGGAAAGCAACAGATGATCGGCCCGAGGATTGCTTACTTTAGCATGGAGTACGGATTGGACAGATCTCTAAAAATTTACTCAGGAGGGCTTGGAATTTTGGCCGGAGACTATCTTAAAGAGTCAAGCGACAAGATGGTACCTATGACAGGTATCGGACTTCTTTACAGGTACGGTTACTTCACGCAACTACTCTCTTCACAAGGAGATCAGGTTGCACACTATGAGGCTCAAGACTTCATGAAAATTCCTGCAATCCCGGTAAGAGATGATGATGGTAACTGGACAACCATAAGTATTGCACTCCCGGGAAGAAATCTCTGTGCCCGTCTATGGAGGGTAGATGTAGGAAGAACAGAACTTATCCTCATGGATACAGACTTTGAGGAGAACTTACCGGAAGACAGATCGGTGACACATTACCTCTATGGAGGAGATTGGGAGAATCGCCTAAAACAGGAGCTACTTCTTGGAATAGGGGGTATCAGAGCTCTGAAAGTACTTAAGAAAAAGTTCGAAGTATACCACTGCAACGAAGGACATGCTGCATTTATCGGTCTGGAAAGATTAAGAGAATATGTTCAGGAAGAGAACCTCAGCTTTGCAGAGGCTCTTGAGGCTGTAAGATCGTCCTCGCTCTTTACCACCCATACACCGGTACCGGCAGGTCATGATGCATTCACAGAAGATATTTTGAGAAGCTATATTTCTCACTATCCCGCCAGACTTAAGATTTCCTGGGAGATTATGATGGCTCTGGGTAAGGTAGACCCCACAAATCCAAACGAGAAGTTCTCTATGAGTAATCTTGCAGCGAATCTTTCTCAAGAGGTGAATGGCGTGAGCCGGTTGCATGGAAAAGTAAGTCAGGAGATCCTCTCGCCACTTTGGCCGGGTTATCTTCCGCAAGAGTTGCATGTAAGCTATGTTACAAATGGTGTTCACTATCCAACCTGGACAGCTCCGGAGTGGAAAGATATTCATGCAGACGCCTTTGGCGATGACTTTGCAACTCACAATTACGACAAATCCTGTTTTGAGGGAATTTATCAGGTAGAGGACAGCAGAATATGGACAGTTAGAAATAAACTCAGATCGAGACTTATTAAATTTGTAAAACACTCTTTGTCCGACCCGGCCACCAATTCGCAATATGCTCCTCACCATCTTATAGCAATTAAAGAGGCACTTAGAGACGACGTTCTTACCATCGGATTTGCAAGACGGTTTGCAACCTACAAAAGGGCTCACCTTCTCTTTAAAGATATAGACAGATTAGACAGCATAGTGAACAACCCTAAGCAGCCTATGCAGTTCCTGTTTGCAGGAAAGGCACATCCTGCAGATAAAGCAGGGCAAGATCTAATTAAAAGAATTGTGGAGATATCTCTGATGCCGAGATTCATTGGCAAGGTACTGTTTATACCCGATTACGATATGGCTGTTGCAAAAATACTTGTTCAGGGAGTTGATGTATGGATGAATACCCCAACAAGACCCCTGGAGGCATCAGGAACAAGCGGAGAGAAGGCAGTGATGAACGGAGTCATGCACTTCTCTGTATTGGACGGATGGTGGGTTGAGGGTTACAAAGAGGGTGCCGGTTGGGCTCTTCCGCTTGAAAGGACTTACAAGGATCAAAATTTTCAGGACGAATTGGATGCAGCCACCATCTACAATATGTTAGAAAACGAAATAGCACCGCTATATTACAAATTAAATCCTAAGAACGGATTACCTGCAGAGTGGATAGCGGTCATCAAGAATACTATAGCAAAGGTAGCAGCCAACTTTACAACCAACAGGATGATCACAGATTACCAGGAGAGGTTCTACACACCATTAGCTGCCAGAAATAAAACCATTGTAGAGAATGACTATGCACTAGCCAGAGAGTTGGCTTTCTGGAAAAAGAAGGTTCGCAGAGAATGGCCGTTCATTGAGGTGAAGAGCTATATTAAACCGGATGATTCAAAATCCGAAATCTCACGCGGAAATGATTATATAGCAGAAGTTGAGCTTGTTATAGGAGATCTAAAGCCGGAAGATATTGGAGTGGAAATGGTATTTGCAGAACAGGATAATAATAACCGTATGGTAATTCAAAACAAATACGACTTTGAATTTGTAAGTTACTCAAAAGGAGTGGCAAAGTACAGATGCTCAATGCTCCCGGAAAGTGCAGGTGTATACAATTTTGCAGGCAGAGTATATGCAAAGAACCCTAAATTGCCACACAGACAAGATTTTGATTTAGTAAAATGGTTATAGGAAGTACAGGTTTTTTTGATGGTGTCCATAAAGGACATCTTTCAGTAATAAAGAAAGTTTGTTCCCTTGCGAAAGAACAGGGGTGCAAATCTTTGGTTTTTACCTTTTGGCCACACCCAAGAGCCGTGCTGCAACAGGATGCCGCAAAATTCAGGCTGCTTACAACGCTGGAGGAGAAGAAAAACCTTTTGCTGAATTATGGAATTGATGAAGTAATAGTATTACCATTTGACAAAGAGTTTGCAAATCAGACAACAAGAGAGTTCTTTAAAAATTATCTTGTAGACAAATACGGAGTTACAACTCTGGTTGTGGGTTATGACCACAGAGTAGGGTGTAATTTGAACCAAACTCAGAAAGAGATGTTTGAAATTGCAAGAGAACTGGGCGTCAATCCGGTAAGAATAGACGAGGTTTCGTCTGATAATCAGAATCTTATAATAAGCTCAACAAAGATAAGAGAGTGCTTGCTCCGCGGCGATATTGAGCAGGCTAATTCACTTCTGGGTTACAGATACGGCCTGGAAGGCGTGGTTGTGGAGGGTTTGAGAATCGGCAGAACCATTGGATTCCCTACTGCTAACATGCGACTTTATGAGCCAATTAAACTTGTACCGGGAGATGGGGTATACTCAGTATGGGTAGGATACCACAACAGGACCTACAGGGGTATTACCAATATCGGGACTCGGCCCACTATTGCACAAGGAAACGAAAGATCCATAGAGACCCACTTATTGGATTTTGACGAAGATATCTACGGATTGACCCTTAAAATCGAGTTTGTCAGCAAAATGAGAGATGAAAAGCGTTTTGAATCACTGGAAGAGCTAAAAACGCAGCTCCGTAAAGACAGGGATAACTCACTAAATTATCTCCCGATTAACGGAATTAAATTAAGATAATATGATATTACAGTAGTTTCTTTTAATAATATTTTATATCTTTGCGACAAAGAGTCCTGTACTACGCGGGATTCTTTTTAATTTTTCACATTATGTCAAAAATCCATTATTTAACCTTAGAGGGTTTAGAAAAACTAAAGGCAGAGCACCAACAATTGGCAACCACTGAGCGCCCGAGCATCTCAAGGCAGATTGCAGAGGCCAGGGATAAGGGGGATCTGTCTGAAAATGCCGAGTACGATGCTGCCAAAGAGGCTCAAGGGCTTTTAGAGATGAAGATTGCCAAGCTGGAGGATATGATTGCGAATGCCAGGATCATCGATGAATCCCAAATTAACACAACTCATATCCAAATTATGAACAAAGTTAAACTTAAGAACTTAAACAGTAACACCGTTGTGGAATACACACTCGTTGGAGAATCTGAAGCAAACCTCAGAGAGGGCAAGCTTGCAGCTGCGGCACCCATTGGAAAGGCCTTGATTGGCAAGAGCAAAGGAGATGTAGTAGAGGTAAGAGTTCCATCGGGGATTGTTAAATTCGAAATTCTGGAAATTTCAAAATAATATGGCAACAATTTTCACCAAAATCGTTAAGGGTGAGATACCTTCCTATAAGGTAGCCGAGAGTGACAGGTTCTATGCTTTTTTAGACATAAATCCGGTTGCCAAGGGGCATACCCTTGTTATTCCTAAAGAGGAAACCGACTATATTTTTGACATGAAGAGTGAAGACCTTTCTGCTCTTTTTGCATTCGCTCAAATAGTTGCAAAAGGTATAAAGGCTGCAATCCCATGCAAAAGAGTAGGGGTGGCAGTTCTCGGTCTGGAGATACCCCATGCCCACATACACCTTGTGCCAATAAACAGTGAGAGTGATCTGGACTTTAAAAAAAACAAATTAAAACTGGAGGGTCAGGAGATGACCTCCATAGCAAACTCAATATCCTCGAACATAAAATAACAAATAGATGAAGAAGTTTTTCCTGTCAGCTCTTGTCGTTATTACAGCCTTTGCCTGTACATCAAACAAAGCAACAATTCAAGGAATAGTTGAGGGGGCATCCAACGGGAATCTTGTTTTGAAGGTTTTGGAGCTTAACGCCCAAAAGGTGATAGACACCATTAAAATTGTAGATGGAAAGATAAATTATTCCTTAAAGTTGAAAGACAAATCGCCAAACTTCTACTATCTATACTACAATGAGAACAAGATAGTCTCACTTATCGTGGTACCCGGAGATGAGATAAAATTGATGACAGATACACTTGGCACCAAGATTATTGTTGAGGGTTCGGATGAGTCTGTATTGCTGATAGATTTAGAGAAGAGCACAGGAAGAGTCAATACTCAGTTTGACTCACTTGTAAAGGTACTGAACAATGCCGTAACTACCGGTGATACAGCTAAACAAAGGGCTTTAAATTACGAACTTGGCGCACTTTACGTTAAACAAAAACAAAATTCAATAAAGCATCTGTATACTCACCCTAACTCTATTACAAATATTACTCTGCTCTATCAAAGGTTCCCAAACAACCTTCCGCTTTTCGCAGATGTAAGAGATGTGCTCCTGTTCCAACGAGTATACGATTCACTTAAGGTTAAATATCCAAGTTCAATTTATGTTTCCAGACTCAGGGATGAGATCTCTTACAGAGAAAAATCGGATCTTTTTAACTCAAAGATGTTGGATGCATCAGAAACAGGTTTTCCGGATATCAGTCTTCCGGATGTAAAAGCAAAAGTGAGATCGCTTTCAGACCTTTCGGGTAAGGTTATTATCTTGTCATTCTGGAGTGCGACGGATGTTAATCAGAGGATGCTTAACCAGGATCTCATACAACTCTATGACAAATACAGCCCCAAAGGGCTTGAGATATTTCAGGTAGCTGTAGATGCAGACAAGACTGCCTGGGCCAGAACAGTAGAGGAGCAAATGCTGCCTTGGATAAGTGTTTGTGATGGGTTAGGCGCCAATTCAGGCGCAGTTACAACCTATAACGTGAGCAAGGTACCGGCACTTTTTGTGATAGATAAAAGCGGAACCATTGTTGCCAAAGACATATATAATTCAGAACTCGAGCGGGTTATTTCGAATCTGACAAAGTAACTGGAAAATGACAACAAAAAAGAGGCTGTTATAACAGCCTCTTTTTTGTTACCCCTGCTACAAAATCCTTTAAATAGAATGGCTCAAAATAGGCCACATCCGCAAACTCTCCGGAGTTGTACTTTTTAAGTGCAGATATAACCATCCCTCTTGCGTCCGCGCCAATTAGCCGGAATTGCGCATTCGGATGATTTATAATATCCTTAAACTTTTCTGCCCCATAGCCGGTAAATATGACAACCCCTTTTGACAATTCATCCGAGAAACTTTTTTCGTCAAGAATAACAGCCTCTGCATTTGAAAGAGGATTGCAAAAAACATCATATTTTGCTGCATAGACCTCCATTCTTCTGGCATCTATCATTGGAACAATAACTGCGTCCTCAGACATACCTTCCCCATCAGAAATTGCAAGACGAGCAAGTAGCTCGAGAGAGCTTACAGCAATAAGAGGTTTACCCGCACCGTAGCATATCCCCTTTGCAAATGAAACGCCAACTCTCAAACCGGTGTAGGAACCGGGACCTTCACTAACAACAACAGCATCGCAGTCATCAATAGAGATGCCACCCTCTTTGATAACCTCCTCAACGAGCAGAGCAATAATTCTGGCATGAGATTTTGGTTCGTTTACAACCCTGTGCGAAAGAATCTTCTCCCCTCTGCTAAGGGCAACAGAGCATACCTCTGTGCTTGTTTCAATAAGTAACAGGAGCGGATTCGACATATTACTTAGCCTTTTGAGCTTTTTCTTTTTCTTTTTCTTTACCTTTTGCTTTTACTTTGTCACTCTCCAGAGTTACCTTTGAACCACTCTTAAGAGTTTTACTGATAGCAGCATAAGGACCGGTAACTACAACATCACCATCTTTTATTCCGGTTAACACCTCTATATTGTTCAAATCCTGGATACCGGTAGTAATTTTTCTCACCTCAAGAGTATCACCTTTCATAACAAATACCTGCTCTACAACTTCATTACCGCCCAATGACTTTTTGGTTGTATCAGACAAAAGATCTGCCCTGGTAGTAATAGCCTGGATAGGGATGGTCAGAATATCGCTCTTTTTTGCAGTTTGGATAGATACAGATGCAGACATTCCAGGTCTGAACGGATTCTTCCCGGCATTTACAAGATCTGAATAGGATTCAGGAAGAATATAGACTTTGACTTCAAAGTTTGTTACCTGTTCAAGAGCAGAGCCGATATTTTTTGCTGAGTTTGCAATCTGAGTAACAATACCTGTGAACTTCCTGTCCGGGTATGCATCAACCTCAATTGTTGTAGTGTCATTAGGCTTAATTCGAATAATATCGTTCTCATTGACATCTACCAACACCTCCATGTCCTTGAAATTTGCAATCCTGAGCATCTCCGTACCGGCAAACTGACTGGTACCGACAACTCTTTCGCCCCTCTCTACGCTCATCTTTGAGATAATACCATCCATTGGAGCATAAATAGTAGTTTTGATAAGGTTTTCCTGGGCCTCTTTAAGTGAAGCACTTGCACTTTTGACGTTAAATTCGGCAGCCTTCATCTGCTCCTTTACAACCTCATATTGAGAAAGAGCACTTTCATAATCAGACTCCGAAATAGCCTTTTGTTCAAACAAAGTTTTGTTTCTCTGATAGTTAAGCTCTATTTGATTATATTGAGCCATCATTTGTGTTAGCTGAGCTTTAATTGAATTGAGAGAAGCTTCTGCTCTATCTCTCATTGAGATATATACATCTTGTTTAATCTTAATAATAAGATCACCCTTTTTAATAGGGTCACCCTCTTTAAAGTTAAGCTCTATTATTTCACCGGATACATCCGGACTAATCTTGACCTCAACAACAGGTTTGATCTTTCCATTGGCAGGAATCACCTCGGTTATGGTTTTTTTGGAAACGGTCTCTGTGGTAACAGATATAATATTTTTTTTGTTTTTACTGCCATAAATGATCAGACCAATAATTACAACAATGGCAAAAAGCAAAATCCATTTAATGTTTTTCTTAATATTCATTTTTTAATAATTTATTAGAGGGGTCAATCTAAAGAGTTATAGGAATTCCTTTGTAAAAATCAAGAATCTTGAGTTGGAAAACGTACTGATACTTAGCCTGATAAAACTCAGACTGAGCTTTGAACAAATTTGTCTTTGCAACAGTATAGTCGGTTGCATTAAGTACCCCCAAATCAAATTTTTGCTGAACATATCTGAAAGACTCCTCCATAGCTTTTACACTCTGTGAACTAGCCTTATACTTTTCATAATAACCTAATGCATCGCTATTGGCCTGTTGAATCTCTTTGTAGAGAATTTGCTCTGCGTTACGGACCTCTATCTCTGCATTGCGAACACCTAAACGAGCATTCTTTATTGCAGTATTAGATTGCCAGTTATTAAATATCGGGATACTTAGACCAAAACTTATAGATGGATTTCTGTTTTCATTGAACTGGTCCATAAAGTTTTGATCTCTGCTGTCACTGTAATTTGTTCCGTACCCGGCAGAAAACGATATAGTCGGATAACTCCTTCCCTTGGCGATTGCCAGTTGAAGATTTGAGTTTGTATAGTTTAACTCTGCACTCTTTATTTGAGGAAGAGTTTTTGACTGTTCAAACAGTTGGTCAACTGATTCTCCTGAGAAGGCCTCTATCATTAAATCCAAATTCGGACTATCTACATCAAAATCGCTCTCCCTTGTAAGATCCAGCAGTTGCTTAAGTGCCAAAAATGAGTTGTTTACCTGGTTTTGTGCATTTACCACCTGAACCCTCTCAGTTGCAAGTTGAGCTTCAATCTCAAGAAGAGAACTATACGCAATACTACCGGCATTTACCAGTTTACCGGTCCTATCCACCTGTTGTTTCACACTTTCCAGACTCTGATTGGCTGTTCGCAGTATCTCTTTTGAGAGCAAGATTTGAAGATAGGCTCTTGAGATCTCAACAGAGATTTGGTTCTTTATTCTGCCCACCCCCAGAACGGAGATCTCCTGTACAACCTTTTTGCTTTTGAGATCATTTCCTTTCTGAAATCCCTCAAAAAGATTTACATAGGCTCTCATAGAAGCACTAGTACTTTGGCTGAGTTGATTTTCGATAATTTGCAGATCCTGCATGTTTACGGAACGTCCCCAGTTCATACTGTGGCTAACTGAAGCATTAAACGAAGGAAGGTATTGGAGCTTTGACTCCAATACATTGTTTTCACTCTGTTCAACAACTATTTCTTGCTGCTTGATGCTTAAATTATTATCCCACGCATACTTGATGCACTCCTCCAGACTCCACCTCTTCTGTGCCGAGAGGGTCAGTGGGATTAACAGGAGCAATAAAATTGGGAGCTTGTAATAAATCTTCATAATGTACAAAGTTAAATTTTTTTTATTACAACCTCCCAATTTCTTAGAATTAATGAGAAAATTCTATTGGTATAACACCTTAGGATTCGACTGCATAGAGTACAGATTTGCGCTTAAAAACTGAAATGCCGTCCAAAGTTTCTTGACACTATATCCGACACCTACTCCAACATACCTCGCAACAGTGTAATCCCATCCGGCATCTGAACCTCCTGAGACTCTGCAACTTTCGTTAAACGAGAGGAGAGTTAACTCTTCTGGTAGAAAATGTTTTGTCTCCATCATGCAGCCTCCCATCCAACTTGAAATCCCTTTTTAAAGCTAGGCCAATACTTTTCTGCCTTATCAGCCAATTCTGCGAGTTTCTCCATAAGAAGCCATATCTCCTTCAGTGTCATACCACCTGATGTGAGAAGCTCTTCATTTTCAAGAGTCTCTAACCCCCAATCTCTGTCTACATACTCTTTCATAATTGATATTTTAAATATTGCCTCCACAAAAAAGCGTGTGAAGTTCGCTCAGAGTGTGCACCCTCTGTTTTTATACTTAGATTATTTTTTCACTATATGCTTATTACCTTGTCTGCAATTTTTATGTTTTTCTCTCTATGTGATATCATCAATATCATGGTCCCGCCCTCTTTCGCTTTAATAACTGCCCGCTCGATCAGCTCCTCGGAGGAACTGTCCAGAGAAGAGGTGGCCTCATCCAGAATAAGGATTTTTGCTCTTCTGTACAGGGCCCTTGCAATAGCAATTCTCTGTTGTTGTCCCCTCGATAGCGAAGAACCTCCTTCGCCAATCTGAGTTTCGAAGCCCTGTGGCAACTTTTCTATAAAGCTCAGCAAACTGAGCTCTCTGCACAGATCAATTATATATTCATAGTCAGGGTCAGCCTCTCCCGGTGCGATGTTCTCAATAAGAGTTCCCCCGAACAGATCTAAATTTTGAGGAACAATTGTTACCCACTGCCTCCAAAGCTCCAGATTTATATGGTTAATATTAACGCCGTCCAGAGTTATAACACTGTTTGCCGGATTTTGCATTCTAAGGATCAAAGAGGCTATAGTGCTTTTGCCACTGCCGCTTTCACCCGTGAGTGCCGTTATCTCACCGGAATTTAACTCCATATTAAGCCCCGTAAAAAGAGGTTCTCTGCCCGGATAACTAAATGATAAATTTTCGATTTTAAGCGATTGTGCATTTTCAATTGATATGACAACTCCGTCACAATATTTTTCACCCTCCAGATCCATAATTTCAAAGAGCCTGTCAGCAGCCGTAAAGCCCTCTCTTATAGTAACATTAAGACCTATCAGTGTAGTTAACGGGGAGGTGAATAGAGCTGTTATCGTATAGAAAAAAAATAGTTCTCCAGTGGTAATTGAAGATGAAAGAACGAATGATCCTCCAATCCATAGAACTAAAAGCGAGAGAATTCTGGAATTGCTCTCACCAAGATTTGATATGGCAATACCCCACTTCCCCGCTTTATATAATGAGTTATTAAGTTTATAGAGTCTCTCTTTTATCTTGTTGATTGTGAACCCCTCTATACCAAAGTGTTTTATACTCTTAACTGACTTTATTCCTTCAATAAGAGAACTTTCAAATTGAGCAGCCTCCTCCATTATCTCTCTCTGAACTCGTTTATTAAACCTGTCATATATGTAATAGATAAGAAAATAGATTGGAATAAAAAGAAGAGTGATAAGTGCAAGCCGCCAAAATATCGTAAAGAGCAATATAAAAGAGACTGCAAGCGTGAGTATACTAATGGTTATGTTAATTACAATGTCGGAAAGAAGTGAACGGATCTTAAATGCATCATCCACTCTGGAAGTAAGTTCTCCGGTTTTCCTGAGGTCAAAGAATTGCTGCGGCAGTTTAAACAGATGGCTCAGATAACCGATTATCAGTTTTCTATCTGTATTAATCGATAGCTTAAGTAGTATTTGAGACTTATAATAAGATAATATAAAAGAGATTATAATAAGAACAACCATTAATACCGAGAGAGAGGTAAGCATCTTCCAATCTCTGCCGGGCAGAATATCATCTATAATGTATTTGATAAACACAGATGTGCTCAACGCAATAAGAATGTAAAGAAGCGAGCCAAAGAGGGCCTTCATGTATTCCCGGATATCTTTTTTGATAATTGCGAGCAACCGGGAGGTAATGTTAACTCCCTCTTTCCCCTTGACAAAAGTGCTGCTCGGCTCCACAATTATGAGATAACCTGTCCACTCTCTGTTGAAATCTTCGAATTTTACACGGTTTATTCTACCATCCAAAGGGTCCATTAAATGAAGATGATGCTTTGTAATTTTGTATAATACCACAAAATGCAAAAGACCATTCAATTTTTTCAGATGAAGTATTGTGGGCTTAGGCACCTTATAAAGAGATGTCAATTTACCCTTGAACCCCTTTGCACTAAGCCCAAACCGTTCTGCTGCCTCTATCAAACCACGGATGGTGGTACCCTGAGAATTTGTCCCGCTGAAGAGTCTTATTTTTGCCAAAGAGAGTTTTAATCCATAGTGAGCTGCAACAGAGGCGAGAGAAGCGACACCGCAGTCGCTGATATCATGCTGTTTTATATTTACCGAAAAACTCATATACCTACCTCCTCTAATCTTTCTGAATAAAGAAAGGGAGCGTACATCCAAACTCCACGTGATCTTGCCCCAAAAGATCGTCAATCCCCACATTCGGCCCCCTTTCGGAAACAAATTTAGGAAGGCCCCGGCTTAAACGTGTGCTAAATGGTAAAAAGATGAAAGTTTTGAGATAAACGGTAAAAGATTGACGAATCAAAAATTATAGTTGGAAAAATCAGAATCAGATATCTAAGGTAATATGTTGTAATTCCTTTAAGTATGGGAATATTTTTGGTGCAATCTGTTCGATAATGGAATAGAAACCGGACTTGGCCAGATCTTCTTTCGGAAGAAAACTCCACAGAGAGTCTAAAGAATTTAAAATATAGATGACAATACTAAGAATAAATGCTGTTTTTATAATTGAAAAAATAATTCCTAATATTTTATCAAGCCAGCCAAGGAAAGCCAATTTAACGACTCCGGACACAAATTGCCCGATTAATGAGACAATTATAAGAACTGCTATGAAAATTAATGCAAAAGACAAAATATTTACAAGGGAAGAGGCCGAGTGCAGCCATATATTCAGTTTTCCACTGAGGAAGTATGAAAAATGGTAGCCAGCCCAAATTCCAAGTATGAGCGCAATTAAACCGGCTAACTGGTGTATAAATCCTTTTCTTATTCCTCCAATAATTGCCGGTACAAAAAGGATAAGTAAAATCAGATCTACAATAATAAGCGAAGTACCCATAATTAATTTTTTTCAAAAGTAGTGAATAATCGTATCTTTACAAATTCAAAATTGAAAATATAATGAAGTTTGCCGAGTACAAAAATTTGGATTTAGTAGAGATAAATCGCTCTATACTAGAGAGGTGGAATAAAGAACACTGTTTTGCACAAACTATTACAGAAAGAGAGGGTGCAGAGAAATTTATCTTTTTGGAGGGACCTCCATCGGCAAACGGTATGCCCGGCATTCACCATGTAATGGCAAGAGCCATTAAGGATGTATTTTGCAGATACAAAACACAAAAGGGATATCTTGTCGACAGAAAGGCGGGATGGGATACACACGGACTTCCTGTTGAGCTTGGAGTAGAGAAGATGCTCGGCATTACAAAAGAGGATATCGGAAAGAGCATCTCTGTAGAGGAGTATAATGCTGCCTGCCGTAAAGAGGTGATGAAGTACACAAAGGAGTGGGAATCTCTTACAGAACAGATGGGGTATTGGATAGACATGAAAAACCCTTATATCACATATGATAATCGTTATATAGAGACTCTTTGGTATTTGTTAAAAGATATCTACAAAAAGGGATGGTTATATAAAGGATACTCGATCCAACCATACTCTCCGGCTGCCGGAACCGGATTAAGCACACATGAACTTAACCAACCCGGATGCTACAGAGATGTCAAGGACACAACATGTGTAGCCCAGTTTAAGGTCATAAAAAATAAAGTCTCCGAATGGCTTTTCAACAATGAAAAATTGAATGGCGAAGAGCTTCCGGTCCATTTTCTTGCCTGGACAACAACACCATGGACACTGCCTTCCAACACAGCACTATGCGTCGGACCAAACATCAATTATGTGAAGGTAATATCCTTTAACCCTTACTCTCATCAACCATCTGTCTATATTTTGGCTGCAGATCTGCTCTATGCACTCTTCAACCAAAAAGCGGAGGGCATTGCTTTAGAGGAGTATAAACCGGGCGATAAGCTAGTGCCATTCAAGGTAATCGGGAACTCTTACAACTCCTCAGACTACCTTATAAAAGGAGCTATACTCTGTGGAATAGAGTACGAACAATTGATTCCATGGGTATACCCCGGTAAGAACAGCTTTAAGGTTGTCCTCGGAGAATTTGTGACCACCACAGAAGGCACCGGTATAGTACATATAGCCCCGACTTTTGGAGCAGACGACGACAAGGTGGCCAAAGCCAACGGAGTACCACCTCTTATGGTTAAGGATCTGGATGGCCAGTTGCAGGCAATGGTAGACAGAACAGGTAAGTTCTACCGAGTGGAAGATCTGGATCTGCAATTTGTTAAGGAGAAAGTAAATGCAGAGCTCTACAGAGAGTATGCCGGGCGGTTTGTGAAGAATGCATATGACCCGGCCCTCTCAGAAGGTGATACAACTCTTGATATTGATTTGTCCGTAATGCTTAAACAGCAAGGACTGGCTTTCAAAATTGAGAAATATGTCCACTCATACCCACACTGCTGGAGAACAGATAAGCCGGTTTTGTACTATCCGCTGGACTCCTGGTTTATTAAAACCACAGCAGTTCAGGATAGAATGATCGAACTAAACAAGACAATCAATTGGAAACCGGAGGCTACAGGAATCGGCCGATTTGGCAAGTGGCTCGAGAATTTGCAGGACTGGAATCTCTCCAGAAGCAGATTTTGGGGAACACCACTACCTATCTGGCGTACCGAAGATGGCAAAGAGGAGATCATAATAGGTTCGACAGCCGAGCTATACAATGAATTGGAAAAATCGGTAAAAGCCGGATTCATGAGCTCAAATCCACTCAAGGATAAAGGTTTTAAACCGGAGGATTACAGCAAAGAGAACTATGCAAAGATAGACCTTCACCGCCCGTATGTAGACAACTTTATCCTGGTTTCTCAAAAAGGAAAAATGATGAAGAGAGAGACAGACCTCATAGATGTTTGGTTTGACTCGGGAGCAATGCCATTTGCCCAAATGGGCCTTGAAAAGTTAGGTACTGCGGAGTTCGGCCACACAGGAGACTTCATAGCAGAGGGGGTAGACCAGACAAGAGGATGGTTTTTTACGCTTCATGCAATTGCCACAATGATAAGTGATAAGGTTGCATTTAAGACAGTTGTGTCTAACGGATTGGTTCTGGATAAGGATGGAAATAAGATGAGCAAGCGACTCGGGAATGCTGTGGATCCATTCTCTACCCTTAACGAATACGGAGCCGATGCAACCCGTTGGTACATGCTTACCAATGCGCAGCCTTGGGATAACCTTAAGTTTGACGTAAACGGTATAGATGAGGTGCGCCGTAAGTTCTTCGGAACCCTCTACAACACCTATTCATTTTTTGCCCTCTATGCAAATGTAGATAAATTTACAAACGACAAGCCCCAGATACCTGTTGAACAGCGTCCGGAGATAGACAGGTGGATCTTTTCGCTGCTGAATACACTTATAAAAGAGGTTGGAGAAGCATATGAAAATTACGATGTTACAAGCGTCGGGAGAAAGATACAGGATTTTGTGGGAGACAACCTGAGTAACTGGTATGTACGCCTTAACAGAAAAAGATTCTGGGGCGGAGAGATGGACTCAGATAAGTTGTCCGCATACCAAACTCTTTACAGTTGTCTGGAATGTGTTGCGATACTCGCTGCACCAGTAGCACCATTCTTTATGGAGAGACTCTATACAGATCTCAACAAAGTCTCTAAAATGCATAAAGAGAATTCTGTACACCTTGTGTTAATGCCTCTTCCTAATGATGATGTAATTGACAAAGAGCTTGAAGAGAGAATGGAGTTGGCTCAGCGAGCCTCCTCTATGATTTTGGCACTCAGAAGAAAGGTTAGCATTAAGGTTCGTCAGCCTTTGGCTAAAATACTCATTCCTGTCTTAGACCCGAAAATTCAGGAGCAGTTCGAACTTATTAAAAATCTGGTATTGAGCGAGGTAAATGTTAAGGAGGTCGAGTATATCCATGATACCAAAGGTTTGATTACCAAAAAGATCAAGCCAAACTTTAAAACTTTGGGTAAAAAATACGGAAAGCAGATGAAGGAGATTTCAAGCGCCTTTCTTAACTTTACACAAGAGCAAATATTGGAAATTGAGGCAAGTGAAAACTTTACCATTAACTTAACTTCCGGGAATGTCGCCCTTATACCTGAAGATGTAGAGATTACATCTGAAGATATGCCTGGATGGCTGGTCGCAGTGGATGGAAAGCTAACATTGGCACTTGATATTACAGTGAGTGACTCATTGAGAAGGGAAGGTGTTGCTCGTGAACTTGTAAACAGAATCCAGAACCTCAGAAAAGATTGCAAGTTTGAAGTTACAGATAAGATAAGAATATTCTTACAACCATTACCGGAGATTGAGGAAGCAATAAAAGACTACTCAAATTATATTTGTAATCAGACACTTGCAATCGAGATAAAGTTACAGGAGAGTATTCCCGGAGCAACATCGATCGAATGGGACGAAGGTACCATTGATATTAAAGTAGAAAAACTATCATAAAGATAGATAATGGAAAAGAATCAAAAATATATGCTTGAGGCGATCGCTCTTGCAAAGAGAAACGCCAGTTCTGTCACAGGTGGGCCGTTCGGTGCAATTGTTGTGAAAGGTAACGAGATTATCAGTGCAACAGTCAATACCGTAACCTCAGATAAAGACCCCACCGCCCACGCAGAGGTCAATGCAATAAGAGATGCTTGTAAGAAGTTGGACACCTTCAATCTTACCGGTTGCACACTCTACTCAAGTTGCGAACCTTGCCCTATGTGTCTCTCCGCAGTTTACTGGGCACGCATAGACAAGATCTATTTTGCAGCAGACAGAAAGGAGGCAGAAAGGGCAGGCTTCAGCGATGCATTTATATATGATCAACTCAAGATCCCTGCTAAGGAACGCTCAATTTCCACAGAGCAGATTCTTGTAGAAGAGGGGGTTGAGCCATTCACACTTTGGCTGAATAATAACAGCAAGGTTCCATATTAAAAAATGTTCCTGTTACATAAATATTATTACCTTTACGTTTTTAATAGAAAGAGATATGACAAAGAAAGGGAAACCAGCAGAAGAGGTATTGGAGAAAGTTCGTTATAGCGACGAAGAGCTTCATATGTTCAAAGAGCTCATTTTGCAAAAGCTCGAAGCTGCACATGTAGAGTATCAGCAACTGAAATCAGCCGTAACACATAGTACAAGTAATGACACGGAGGACACCTCACCAACATTCAAGGTGTTGGAAGAGGGAGCATCTGCATTGTCAAAAGAGGAGGCTGGCCAGTTGGCTCAGCGTCAGTATAAGTTTATTCAATCGTTGGAAGCTGCTCTCATACGTATCGAGAACAAGACATATGGAATTTGTCGTGATACAGGTAAACTGATACCAAAAGAGAGACTTTTGTTAGTACCTCATGCAACCCTTAGTGTAGAGGCAAAAAATAAAAGAGATTAGATCCATGCAACTTTCTAAAGGAAAGAAAATCACCATATTAATAATTCTGATTCTGTTAATTGACCAAATCGTAAAGATCTGGATCAAGACACACATGACCCTTGGTGAAAGTTTTCCGGTTTTTGGCAACTGGTTTCAAATCTATTTCATAGAAAACAACGGAATGGCTTTTGGAATGCAACTTGGAGGCACAATGGGAAAGTTGCTCCTCAGCCTCTTTAGGATAGCTCTTGCAGGATTCATTATATACTATATCTATAAGCTTATCCGGGCAAAAACCCCTACAGGAATTCTTGTGGGGGTTGCTCTTATTCTGGTAGGTGCGATAGGGAATATTTTTGACAGTCTGTTTTACGGACTTATTTTTAGTGAATCTACCTTTACAGAAGTTTCTACCCTTTTCCCGGATGGGGGTGGTTATGCACCATTTCTTTTCGGCAGAGTTGTAGATATGCTCTACTTCCCCATAATAAACACAACCCTCCCGGATTGGTTTCCAATATGGGGAGGGGAGGAGTTTGTATTTTTCAGACCGATATTTAACATAGCAGACTCATGTATAACAACGGGTGTTGTATATATGTTGCTGTTTCATAGAAGATTCTTTACTTCAGCTTCTCCATCAGCTTCTGTCTAGAGAAGTGAATTCTGCTCTTAACGGTTCCCAAATGGAGCCCCAACTCGTCTGCAATCTCTTGATACTTATAACCACTGTCATGCATTTGAAAAGGAACGCGGAACTCAGGTTCCAGACTGTTGACGACATTGGTTAGTTCTCTAAATCCGAAGTCTGACTCCGGACCACGGTCTGCAGGTCTGTTATTCAGAACGTACTCATGTACATCTTCGCTGAACAGAGACTGACGTTTAGTCCGCCTGCGGTAGTCATTAATAAAGGTATTCTTCATTATAGTGTATACCCAAGCTTTTATATTGGTGTGCTCGTTGAACTTTTCCTGATTGTTAAGTGCCTTAAAGAAAGTCTCCTGAACCAAATCTTTGGCATCATCTCTATTGGATGTAAGGCTATATGCATATCTGGAAAGGTTTGTCTCCAACTCCAAAATCTCTTTCTCGAAAGTATTACTTTTCATATAGTCAAGTAGTATTAATGTGATAAAATAAACGTCAAAATTTATGCCACAAACCCCATGTGAAATTAACAAAAAAATAGTTGGATCGCCAATAAATTTTTGACGATATAGAAAAATTAGATATCTTTGCAGCCCGTTCAAAAGGAGAGATGGCAGAGTGGTCTAATGCGGCGGTCTTGAAAACCGTTGATCTGAAAGGGTCCTGGGGTTCGAATCCCTATCTCTCCGCAAACCAATTCCGATTTATTACTCTTTGTAAGTATCACAAAAACAGCAACATGCCAATAACTTCTTAGAAGTACTTCTAAGAAGTTATTGGCAAC
>Ga0209638_1000040_pt1 | contig 81327 bp, 71 predicted proteins | sample BarGraNGADG00211_FD_184490 | JGI IMG/M metagenome (GOLD analysis project Ga0209638, IMG submission 184490) | Arctic peat soil microbial communities from Barrow, Alaska - Barrow Graham LP Ref core NGADG0002-211 (SPAdes) (version 2) | ecosystem: Environmental > Terrestrial > Soil > Wetlands > Peat... | reverse complement strand
TCGGCCGGCCTGAACATGATCCCGACCACGACCGGCGCCGCCAAGGCGCTCGCGCTCGTCATCCCCGAGCTCAAGGGCAAGGTCGACGGCTTCAGCCTGCGCGTCCCGACCCCGACCGTCAGCATCGTCGACTTCGCCGTAATCCTCCGCGGCGAGACGACCGCTCAGGGGATCAACGACGCGTTCCGCGCCGCGGCCGCCGGCCCGCTCAAGGGCATCCTCGGCGTCAGCGACGAGCCCCTAGTCTCGATGGACTTCAAGGGCGACACGCGCTCTTCGATCGTCGACTCCGCACTGACCATGGTCATCGGCGGCACCGGCAACTTCGCCAAGGTGCTGTCGTGGTACGACAACGAGTGGGGCTACAGCTCCCGCGTCGCCGACCTGACCAAGTTCATCGCCGAGCGCCTGTAACCAGCACCATCGCCGGGAGCCGGGTGGCCGTTGAGGCTGCCCGGTTGTCCGGCCGGCCCCCAGCCACGACCGAGGTAACGATGAACAAACTCACCATCCGGGACCTGGACGCGGCAGGAAAGCGCGTCTTCGTCCGTGTCGACTTCAACGTGCCGCTCGAAGACGGCAAGATCACCGACGACAGCCGCATCCAGGCCGCACTGCCGACCATCCGCGCGCTCCTCTCACAGGGCGCCATCGTGATCCTGGCCAGCCACCTGGGCCGGCCCGACGGCAAGGTCCAGGACAGCATGCGGCTGCGCCCCGTTGCCGAGCGCCTCTCGCAGCTGCTCAAGATGCCGGTCGCAGTCACCGGCGACGCCCTCGGCGTCGGCACAGAGGACGCCATCAAGCGCCTTAAGCCCGGCGAGTGCATCCTCCTCGAGAACCTCCGCTTCCATGCCGAGGAAGAGAAGAACGACCCGGCCTTCGCGAAGGCTCTGGCCAGCTACGCCGACGTTTACGTCAACGACGCCTTCGGCACCGCCCACCGCGCGCACGCCTCCACGGAAGGCATCGCCCGGCTGCTGCCGGCTTACGCGGGCCTGCTCATGGAGAAGGAGATCGAGTTCCTCGGGAAGCTGATGTCGAACCCCGAGCGACCGTTCGCCGCGATCATCGGCGGGGCCAAGGTATCGGGCAAGATCAAGGTCCTGCGCAACCTCGTCGACAAGGTCGACATGCTCGTCATCGGCGGCGGCATGGCCAACACCTTCCTGCTCGCCCAGGGCAAGCCGGTGGGCAAGAGCCTGGTCGAGCCGGACCGGGTCGAAGACGCCCGCGCGATCATCGAATCGGCCGCGCAGCACGGAACCAAGATCGTCCTGCCGACCGACGTGGTCGTGGCCAAGGAAGTCACCCGCGGCAGCGAGCACAAGACGGTTGCCGCGGACAAAGTGCCGAGCTCCTGGAGCATCGTGGATATAGGCCCGGTCAGCCTCGAAGCCATGTGCAAGGCTCTCGAGCCGGCCAAGACCGTCTTCTGGAACGGCCCGCTCGGCGTCTTCGAGATCCCCGTCTTCGCGAACGGAACCAGGGAAGTCGCCCGCTTCCTGGCCGGCCGGACTCAGGCCGGGGCGACGGTCGTGGTCGGCGGCGGCGACTCTGTGGCCGCAGTCGAGCAGCAGGGCCTGGCCGACAAGATGACCCACATCTCGACGGGCGGCGGCGCCTCGCTCGAGTTCCTCGAAGGAAAGACTCTGCCCGGCGTCGCCGTGCTGCAGGATCGAGTGCCGGCCGCAGCCGGCGACGGGAGCAACGCATGACCACTATCGACCTCATCGAAGCCCGCCAGATCCTCGACTCGCGCGGCAATCCGACCATCGAGGTCGACGTCATCCTCACCGACGGCTCGGTCGGCCGGGCGGGCGTGCCCTCCGGTGCCTCCACAGGTGCGAACGAGGCCGTCGAGCTGCGCGACGGCGACAAGACCAAGTTCGGCGGCAAGGGCGTGCTCAAGGCCGTCGCCAACGTCCGCGACATCATCGCGCCCGAGCTGCTCGGCACCGATGCGGCCGACCAGGCCGGTCTCGACGCGGCGCTCATCGCTCTCGACGGGACCCCGAACAAGGGCAAGCTCGGCGCCAACGCGATCCTGGGGGTCTCGCTCGCGGCGGCGCACGCGGTCGCGGCCAGCTACGAGATGCCGCTCTACCGCTACCTCGGCGGCGTCGGCGCGCGCATCGTGCCGGTTCCGTTCTTCAACATCCTCAACGGCGGCAAGCACGCCGTGAACTCCACGGACTTCCAGGAGTTCATGGTCGCGCCGGTCGGCGTGGCGACCTTCGCCGACGCGCTTCGTGCCGGCTCCGAGGTCTTCCACGCCCTCAAGTCGATCCTGAGCGCCGAGGGCTTCTCCGTCGGCCAGGGCGACGAGGGCGGCTTCGCACCGTCGCTTCCGTCCAACGAAGCCGCGGTCGAAGTCATCCTGCGGGCCATCGAGAAGGCCGGCTACAAGCCCGGCGACGAAGTGGCCATCGCGTTGGATCCGGCGACCAGCTCGATCCTCGTCGAAGGCACCGGCACCGGCAACGTAACCGGGCAGTATCGCCTCGAGCGCGAGGGCCGCACCCTTGACTCGGGCCAGCTCATCGACCTGTGGGAGAAGTGGATCGCCAAGTATCCGATCATCTCCCTCGAGGACGGCCTGGCCGAGGACGACTGGGCCGGCTGGGCCGAGCAGACCAAGCGTCTCGGCTCCAAGGTCCAGCTGGTCGGCGACGACATCTTCGTCACCAACCCCGACTTCATCGCCCGGGGCATTCGCGAGTCGTCGGCCAACTCGGTCCTGATCAAGCTCAACCAGATCGGCACGATCACCGAGACGATCGACGCGATCGCGATGGCGCGGCGCGCTGGCTGGACGGCAATGGTCAGCCACCGCTCGGGCGAGACCGAGGACACGACCATCGCCGACTTCGTGGTCGCGATGGGCACGGCTCAGATCAAGACGGGCGCACCGTCGCGATCCGAGCGCGTGGCCAAGTACAACCGGATCCTCCGCATCGAGGAGGAACTGGGCGACGCGTCGCTGTACCTGGGTCGCCAGGCTCTCGCGGGCGCCAGGCCGTAACAGTCCCTCGCCAGTTCTGCGGGCCGGCCTTCGGGCCGGCTCGTTGGATTCCGGGGCGGTTCACGCGCCTTCGGCGCTGAGGGAGCTCACGCAGTCGCGCGGGTCAGCCGTCCGGAGGCCGGCATCCTGGCTCGCCTCTGGAGCGCGCTTTCGCGCGCTGTGTCGGCGATCCAGCCTGCCGGCGCTCCTCCCGGCTTCCATCTTGCCCCTGCCAGCGCGGATCAATCGCCACTCGAGCGCCCTACATCAGACCCTTGCTAATCAGCAGAGCCCGAAACGCTGCCCGCTGCTCGGGCTTCCTCCGTCGCCCCCGCCGCCGTGGCTAGTCCAGCGCGACGCCCGTCTCGGCGGCTTCGCCGGCCCTTTCGAGGAGTGAGGCCGCCGTCATCTGCGTTCGGTTGATCAGGACGAAGGCGAAGTGGCTGATCACGCGCCGGTCCGCCAGCGAGCGAGCCCTGACCTTCACCATTGGCACGAAGCGGGGATCCTGGGAGTCCACGAACGTGACCACGTCGGTCTCCGAGAACAGCAGGACCGTTCCGGTCAGGGTGTGGCCCGAGGTGAAGATGACGAGCTGGCGCGGCGTCCGCGTCATCAGCGGACGGTCCATGCCGTCGGTCAGCCCGGCAGGACCGGCAGAGATCTCCTCCTCGTTCTGGCCGATGAAGGTGATCTCGTCCTGGTTGACCATGAGCTCCGGCACGACGAGGTTGGTTGGCTCGCCGTTGCGACGAAGCAAGCGCGCCTCTGTCAACCGCACATAGCCGCGCCCATGGTTGACCAGGTCGGATAGCCGCGTGAACCTCAGCAGGGAGATCTTGCCCGAAACCCTGAGATGGGGACCGACGAGCTCGATCGTCTCATACCGGTCCTCGACCGCGGTCACGGCATCCCCAAGCGGACCGAATCCCGACGAACCGGTATCCCAGGCCGACATAGGTTTCCTCCTGCGACTGGGCGAGGTTGTGCAGCGATTGTAGGCGACGGCCGCGTGGTCCGACAGATTGGCCGGTGCGGGCGAGCCCCGGGCGGCCAGCTCAGCTAACGGCGGCGGTGGGAAGCTCGAACCAGAGCCTCGCTCCTCCCTCGGAGCGGTTTTGGGCGCCGGCGCTCCCGCCGTGAGCCTCGGCAATTGCTCGCACGATCGCCAGTCCGAGGCCGCTGGTCCCCGGATGGCGGCTCCTCGATGGACCTGCCTGGAAGTAACGCTCGAAGATGTGCGGGAGCGCATCGGGAGGAATTCCCGCGCCGGTGTCCTCGACGGCGACGCGGATGACGTCGCGCTGCCCGCCTCCACGTGCCAGGCGCGTGGCGTTCAGTGTCACGGCGCCGCCCGGCGGAGTGTGTCGCACGGCGTTGTCGACGAGAGCACCGACTATCTGGCGCAGCCGAATCGGATCCGCGGACACCGCCAGGTCCGGAGTCGCGACCACAGCCAATCGAATGCCGGCGGCATCCGCCCGCGCTTCGAAGCCCGCGGCCACCGACGAGAGAACCTCGCCGACGCCGAGCTCCTTGCGGTCGAGTGGAAGATGGCCGCCCTCGGCCAGGCTGATCGTGCGCAGGTCTTCCACGACGCGGGCCAGGACGCGCGCCTGGTCCCGGATCGTCTCGATGTGCCGGCGTTCGGGCTCGTAGACGCCGTCGAGAATGGCGCTCGACGTGGCATCGATCACCGTCAATGGCGTTCGGAGCTCGTGCGCCGTGTCCTGGAGGAATTGGCGCCGCGTTTCCTCGGCCTTCTCGAGGTCGCTCGTCATGGAATCGAACGTGCGCCCGAGGCGACCGAATTCGTCGCGCCGGTCGGCCAGGCCCGACCGCTGGGTGAGATCTCCCCGGGCCACGTGGCCGGCCGCCACCTCCAGACGGTTGAGTGGCCGCACCAGGCGACCCGCCACCAGCAGGCCGAGCAGCGACGCCAGAGCAGCCGCGCCGGCCGCCGCAACGATCAGGCGGAAGATGGTGTCCTGTTGCGCCTGGCCTATCGGAGCTGGAGTCGTTGTTGGAGCGGGCTGGCCTCCGCCGGCGTCGCCCTCGCCGTTGGCAGCCGCGGTCGCTCCGCTCGATGAAACCGGGCTTTCGGCGCCCTGGCCCACCTCGGTCTCGAATTCGGAGAAGCCCTGGCTGACAATCTGTGGGACTGCCAGCGCCACCACGGCGGCGGTCGCCAGCGCGAAGATTGCGAACCCGAGCGCGATCCGCCAGCGCAGGCTCATCGGATTTGCTGGGTCTGTTCGATCGATCGAGCGGCGCGGTAGCCCACACCTCGGACCGTTTCGACGTATGACCCGCCGTCGGGCCTGGTCCCGAGCTTCGCTCTCAGGTTCTTCACGTGGCTGTCGATCGTGCGATCGAAGGTGTCGAACGACTCGCCGAACACCCTCTCGCCGATCTGTTCACGAGACCAGACTCGTCCGGGCTGCTCCGACAGCGCGGCAAGGATGTCCAGCTCGGTCCTCGTGAGTGCGACGAGCTGGCCGCCACGCCAGACCTCGCGGCTGTCGAGGTCGATGCTGAGGTCGAATAGCTCCGGCGGCCGGGTCGGCGGATCCGAAACCGGCCCCGGCGCCGGCCGGTCGAACCGCCGCAGGATCGCGCCCACACGGGCGACCACTTCCCGCGGCTCAAACGGCTTGACCACGTAGTCGTCGGCGCCGAGCTCCAGGCCCGCCACGCGGTCGATCACGTCGTCGCGCGCGGTCAGCATGATGACGCCAACCGTCGAGCCCTCGCTTCGGAGTGCTCGCAGCACGTCGAATCCGGAACGTCCCGGCATCATGACGTCGAGCACGAGCAGCTCGAGCCCTGGAGTTCGCGCCAGCTCGAGCGCGGAGTCTCCGTCGGCGGCCTCGATTACTTCGTAGCCCTCCGGCTCGAGGTAGGCCCGCACGACGTCGCGGATGTGGGGTTCGTCGTCTGCGACCAGGATCCGAGGTGCCATGGCCTACACGATAGTGGAGTCGGACCCGGTTTCCTACTGCCGGGAACTCGGGCGCTCCGGTTCATCCGGCCTCTCGGGCCGTCCAGTAGAGCTCCCGAACCACTGCTCCCTCCGGGAAGCCAAGTGCAGCCAGCACCGCCGCCGAGTAGTCCGTCATGTCCGGATTGCCGCACAAATAGGCGACGCTGTCGAGCGGGTCCAGCCCGAACTCCCGGCAAATCGACGCGAGTATGGCTTCGGTCCGTCCCGTCTTGCCGGCCCAGCCCTCGTTGGCCGGATCGGAAGGCCGCGAGATCGTGGGCACGTACACCAGGCGACCGCCTGCCGCCCAGCCTTCGAGTCGATCGCGATAGGCCAGCTCGGATACATAGGAGGCGCCATGGACGACGACCACCCGCGGCCCGGGTTCGGACCGTAGAAGGGCATCTGCCATCGAGATGAAGGGCGCGAGGCCGGTTCCGGTCGAGACGAGAAGATGGGTTCGATGATCGGCTGGCTTCAGGGTGAAGAGGCCTTTGGGCGGCCCGATCCAGATCCGATCGTCGGTTGCCATCTTCCACAGAAAGGGCGTGAACGTCCCGCCGGCAACTCGTCGAACCAGGAATTCGAGTTCGCCCGCGGTCGCGGCGGCTCCTGCGGTCGAGGCGGTGGAGTAGGGGCGCTGCAGGAAATTTCCGTCGACCTCCAGCCAAGGGCGAAATACTGGCCGGGCTCGAAGATCGGCACCCCTGCGTCGGGGCGGATGCGAAAGCGAGCGACTGAAGGCGTCAGATCGGCCCGCGCGACGAGGGTCGCGTTGGGGACAATGTTGCGGCGCGGCTGCGGTCGCGGGACTGCGGCGATGGCCGAGCCGGATCCGACGGGGCCGATGGGGCCGATCGGGCCCCTCGGCAGGGGTCGGTCGACCGGACGGACCGGAACCGTGAGGCCGATTGCCGGCCGGCGGCCGAGCTCGAGGATGTGGTGGGTCCATCGAGGGCCTCAGGCTATCGGCGCGGAAGATTGCTCCATTGGGACAGGCTTGCTCACACGAGCCGCAGTCGATGCAATTCGAGGGGTCGATGAAGAACTTTCGGTCGCGCGCTGGATCCGACGAGATGCAATCGACCGGGCAGACGGCGACGCAGGATTGATCCATGTTGTCGATGCAGGGTTCGGCGATCACGTAAGCCATCGAAGGAACCTCCAGGGCGCGATGTCAGTCGAAGGTCGGATCGGGGAAGCCTCGATCGGCGACGGCCGCCGGGCGAGTGGCCGGGGCGATCGACGGCCGGCTTTCGCTCGTCGAGGCGAAGTGGTTGGAGACGCTGAGCACGATCCGATAGGTGAGCAGGAAGATCGCCGCCGCGATCGGGGTCAGGTAGAGCCAGAACGCCCAGGCCTGACCGCTGTCCGATCCGGCTGAGATGCCGTGGAAAGTGGCGCCGATGAACGCCAGGAATGTCACGTAATGAAGCGTCCGCCAGGCCCGCTGACCGATGTGCCGGCGGACGTAGAAGCTCGCGGTCACGATAGCCATGGCGTAGAACGTGATCTGGCCGATGCCGACCAGGATCGGCGCGTAAGGAGACGCGAAGGGCACGAGGATCGCCCGCGGAGTGAAGTTGAAGCTCTGATCTGTGATCAGCAGAGTGCCGTGCAGAGCGCCCGCCAGGAGCGCGGCGATGGCCAGGTCCTTGTGAAGTGCGAAGCTGACCGGGCGATGGGCGATGGCGTCGAGGGCCTTGGTGGACAGGAGCAGCCCGTACAGGACCGATGAGGCAAGAATGATGTAGGCGAGGAACCCGAGGGCCCGGACCGAATACCAGCCGAGGAGGTCCGGGTGGAGAGCCGCCACTGCGCCGATGTTTCGAAGGGCGGTGGGTGCGGTCGCGCCCAGCACGGCGCCGACGACTACTGCCCCGGCGGACCAAGCGACGTATCGAACGGGGCGCGGCAGTCCGCGGTAGACGGGGCCACGGCCGGGCCGGGCGGGGGCTCGGGTGCCGGGCGGCGGCAGCAGGGTGGGGCGAGGCAAAAGCGCGGGACGAGGAAGAAGCGCGGGACGAGGAAGAAGCGCGAGGCCAGGGAGAACGGCGGGGATTGCGGGACGCGCGCCGGTGTCCGTGGCGTCTGGCGTGGGGTCGGGGAGCATCGTGGCCTCCTCAGCCGGCCAGCAGCGGCAGCGTGTTCGGTAGGGCGAGCGTCTCGCCGCGGTCTGTCAGGACGACTGCCCCGTGAACGCGAGCTCGCTCCAGCAGCGCAAAACCCTCCACGGTCCCGGCAATCACCATGGCCTTGGCGAGCGCCTCTGCCATGAGGGCGGATCCGGCCACGACGGTCGCCTGGACGACGTCCGAGATAGCCGGCATGCGGGTTCGCGGGTCGATGATGTGATGGCGCACCTCTCCGCCGACGTTCCAGCGATGGACCGACGTGCCGGAGGTCGCCACGCCCCAGCGTTCCGGCATCGACCGCGAGGCGGACAGGCGCAGGACGGCGAGCAGAGCGTCGGGGGAGCGCGGGTCGTCGATCCAGACTTCCCAGGTACCGCCGGGAGCGCATCGGATCGCCATGTCGCCGTCGGCGTCGACCACGGCGCTTGGCCAATGGGAGAGCTTGTCGAGCGCCCGATCGGCGATCCAACCTTTGCCGACGCCGCCCAGATCGAAACGCAGCCCCGGCGGCCGTCGGACCGTGGCCGAGCCCCCCGGTCCTGGCGACAGCGACCATTCCCCGGCGCGCGGGCTGGGTGAGCTTGGGGGAGCCGCGTCGGGATCCTCCGCCGCCAGCCTCGCATCGAGCATCGTTATGTCCGCCAGACCCTCGGAGGCCTCGTGCGCCCGGCGGCCGGCTCGCAGCGCGGCCGCCAGAGTGGGGCCGACAACTACCTCGGAGCGCGGGTCGTCGTTGAGGGCGATGAGCTCAGAGCATTCCGCGTGCCTGGTCATACGGCTTGCCCACGACTCGATGCGACCGGAGGCCAGGCGACCGTCTCTAGCTGCGTCGCTCGCGCCGGTCGCGTCGGGGTCGAGGTGGATCGACAGCCGCGGCTGGCGCCGACGGGTGGTTGACCGGGCGGGCTCGGCGTGCGAGGACTGGCGGTGCCGCAATCATTTGACGACCGTGCCGGACTGCGTCGTCTTGATGATCACCGGTTTCTGAGCCGGGGCTGGGACCGTGGTTACCACCGTGATCGGCTTCGGCGCGGCCGGGTCGATGACTTTGGCGCCGGGAGGGGCGGTCTGGCCGGGCTGGAGCTGGATGTACCGCACCTGGCGCTGCACCTGGACGGTGGCCGGGCTGGCCGCCGGATCGATGGCGGGCTGGGTTCCCGATTGGGCGGCGCCGACCATCGAGGCGGGCGGGATCACGATCGCGGTGACGATCGTCGAAAAGGCGGCCAGGCCGCCGGCCCCGAGGGCGAGCCTCATGGGCCGAGCGTCGGGTTTGGCTTTGGCCGGGTGCGGCGAAGCCGAAGGCCCGCGTGCACCGGGTTCGACTTCCATCAGTTGTCGCCCTGGCCTGCGGAGCCTGGGCCGTCGTCGCGCGGCTCGCCACCGCCCGCCACGACCTGGTGGATCACGGGTGGGTTGGCCAGAGGCGGTGCCGTTTGCACCACGTGGACGACCGATGCGGAGGGGACGGGATTGACGTAGATCGTTTCGGTCTGCTGAGCCGGATCGGTCGGCGCAGCCGTTGTCTGAACGGTGGCGGTGGATCGGGGCGCATTCTGCCGGGCCGCGACATAGCCCTGGGCGACGAATGCGCCGGCTATGGTCAGGGTGGCGGCGAGCCCTGCGATCGTGACTCCCGCTTTGTGGATGGTGCTCAACGCGAAACCTCCCAGCGGTTTGGTGCCGGCTGAGTGTCGTTTCGGTCGGTGGAGTACCGATGGAGCGCGTGCGGAGGCTGAATGGAGGCGCCGCCCTTGGGGCAGGGGGCCGGCGGTAACCGGCCTACCGGCGAGAGAACCCGGCGACGAACCGCGGCACCCGCGGATCGCCCGGCTCGACGATCTCGTAGAGGCTCGTCAGGGCCAGGTCTCGAACCGCGAACTCGTCCAGCTCCGCTCGGGTCAGCGGCCATGGCATGAGCCCTTCTGGATCCGTGTCCCGGCGCGACCGAGCAACCACTAGCAACGAACCGCCAGGCGCCACAAAGCCCCCGATCGACCGGGCGCAGGTCGCTCTCGCTGCGCCGGGGAGGACCTGGACCGTGTACGCCTCGAAGGCGAAGTCGAAGGCCGCCGACCATTCCGCCGGCGGCCTCAGTACGTCCGCGACTTCATACCGGACCAGCGACCCCGCGAACCGGGCGCGGCAGCGGGCGATGGCGGTCGGCGCGACGTCGAACGCCACGACCTCCATGCCAAGCGAAGCGACTAGTTCCGCGTCGTCGCCGTAGCCGCAGCCCACGACCAGCGCCCGGCCTCGCGGCCGCGGGTTCCGTGCCAGCCATTCGACGAGATACGGGTTCGGGGCAAGATCCACCCAGGAGATCGAGAAGCCATCCCGCTCCGACTCGGCGTACAGCCGCTCGAACCAGCCCACGACGTCGCCCCGAGCGACGGACTCTCGCGCAAGCTCCCTAGCACGCGCTCGTGGGTCGGCCATCTTTGCGCCTCCGAATCGAAAGGGCCAGGTCGCCGGACCTGGCCCGTCCTCAGTGGTCGAACGGAAGTCTTGGCCCGAAGTCTTAGCCCTTCGGCTTCTTGGCCGCAGCTTTCTCCGGCTTCGCGGCCTTGGTCTTAGTCTTTGCGGCAGCCTTTGCAGGCGTCTTCTCGGCCGTCTTGGCCGGAGCCTTGGCTGCAGCCTTGACGGGGGCTTTGACGGCAGACTTTGCGGCAGCCCTGACCGGAGCCCTTTCGGCCGTCTTGGCGGCAGACTTTGCGGCAGCCTTGGCCGGGGCCTTGGTTGCGGCCTTGGCCGGAGTCTTCGCCGGAACCTTGGCGGCTGACTTGGCACCGATCTTGGAAGTCTTGGGGGCTTTCCCGGGCGCGGCAACGGCGGCGGCCGAAGCGGCTTCCGCGCGAGCGCTCTTGGACAAAGCGGCGCGGGCTTTGCCGGCGGCCGTCTGCGGGCCCTTGGCCTTGGTGGCCTTGGCCGAGGCGATGCGGGTCCGGGCGGCCTTCACGGCGGCGGCGGTTCCAGTCGTCTTGATCGCCCGTGCGGCGGTCTGGATTGCCACGCCGCCTTCGAGGGCGTTGATCTTGAGGGCCAGCCGCGACTTACGCCGGGCCGCAGCGTTCGGGTGGATGGCACCGACCTTGGCGGCCTTGTCGAGAGCGCTCATGGCATCGGCAAGCGCCTGAGCGGTATCGCCTTCCATCGTGCCCGACGCCACCTCGATGGCGTTCGCCACGTACGTCTTCGCCATGCTTCGGCGTGGCTGATTGATGGCCCGCCGGCGCTGCGCCTGGCGAACCCGCTTAATCGCTGACGGCGTGCGGGCGCCGGTCCAGCCTCGGGGCGTCTTGGCCAAGTTCGAAGACCTCTATGCTTGCAGATGGAGAACGTCAGGCAGCAAAAGCAGCGCCGCCCGGCGCGACGGTTGATGGTAGCAGAGTCGCGGCCCCTCGCGCAGGCGAGCTCTCGCGCAGGCGAGCTCTCGCGCAGGCGAGCTCTCGCGCAGGCGAGCTCTCGCGCAGGCGAGCTTTCTACGCGGCTCGCTCCCAGGCGCGACGGCGATCGCGCCTCGACTTCGGCACCAGCCCCGACACGGTTGTGCGCCGACGGCTTCCTGCGGGTTGGAGGTCGCTATCCTGCGAATCGGCTCGGTCGCCGGAGATCGCCGACGTCGGGCGACCCGTCGTGGCGGACAGGCCGGATCATTGCCTGAACGAAACGCTTCGGTCGTTCGTCAAGATACGGCGAGACCCAAATGGGGGCCCAGGCGAGGGAGCACAGGGAGTGGGGGCATTGATTTCCGCGGAGGCTGGGGCCGACGCCCGCGCAGATGCTCGCGCAGACGCGTTTGGCCAGCTGGTCGATCGCCGGCTGAACGACGCATACCGCCTCGCGGGCTACATCCTGGGCAACGCTCCCGACGCGGAGGATGCGGTCCACGAGGCGATCGTTCGCGGCTGGCAAGGCTGGAGCCGCCTCCGCGAGTCCGAACGGTTCGAGCCCTGGTTCGATCGAATCGTGATCAACGTCTGCCGCGATCGACTCCGGCGGCGGCGCACGATCCGTTTCGTCGAGCTGGACGAAGGGATCGGCGTCCACGGCACCGATCCGTTTGCCGCCGCGCTGACTCGCGTCGAGGTCGACCGGTTAGTCGGCGTACTCGATCTCGAGCAGCGGGCCATCGTTTTGCTGCGGTTCTGGCGCGACCTGCAGGTCGACGAGATAGCCGAGAGGCTCGGCATGCCGGCCGGGACCGTCAAATCGAAGCTCCATTACGCGCTCCGCGCACTGCGTGAAGCAGCCGAGCGTCAGGCGACAGGAGGCGTGCAGTGAGCGAGCCGACAAACGAGCACGAGATCGGCACTCGGTTCCGGGCACTCCGAGACGGTGACGAGCCGAACCCATCATCCGAGTTGCGCCGGTTCGTCCGCGATCGTGCCTTCGTGAACGCGGCCCCACTGCCACGCACAGTCGCGGGTCCTCGTTCCGTTTTGTTCCGTCGAGCGGTCGTGGGGATCGCCGCGGTCTTCCTTCTCGTCATTGCCGGCACAGGCATGTGGCTTTCGCTTCACGGCCCGATCAACGGCGAGAACCCGACCCCACGCCCGACGGGAAGCCACGCCAGCGCCACCCCGACCGCCTCCGGCACTCCCACCACGTCCCAATCGGCCACCGACTCGCTGCCTCCGGCCGCGGGAACCACGGTCTGGCAGAGCTTCGCCTGGAAGGCGAGCGATCCGCGACCGGCGATGCCCTCTTTCGGCCTGGCCGACACGGCCGGCGGCTACTTCGGCGGTTGCGATATGGGGCTGGCCCACGTCGATTGGCCCTACATCGGCTATCCGTTCTGCACATCGCCCGACGGCCTCCACTGGTCGGTATCAACCGGTCCGACCTTCAAAGATGTCTATGTGAGCTCCGCGGTCTACGCCGGAGGAGAGTTCGTGATGGTGGGCGGCGTCATGGCCACCGGGCAGGCCGTCGTCTTCCGCTCGGCCGACGGTGTCCGATGGACACGGGTCCCGGACGCCGACGTGCAACAGAAATACCTCTCGCTCGATTCCTCGGCTTCGAGCCCGACCCCTATGGGCGCCCTCGTATGGCGGGTGGGCGGTTTCGTCGCGGTGGGCTGGCACGACGAGTGGTCGCAGGCGCCTCACCAGCCCGCGGCGGTGTGGCACTCGACAGACGGGATCAAATGGACGGCCGAACTATCACCGACCAATGGCTACTCGACTGTCTTCGCTGCGAACGGCCGCTACTTCCTGAGCAGCAACGGGCCTGGCTTTCAGGTCTGGTACTCGGACGATGGCATGGCTTGGACGCAGGCGACCGCGGACACCGGCGACACGAACCGCTTCTTCCGCGAGATCACCGGGACCGGCGACAGCTCGCTCTCAGGGGCTGCCGACGACGTGGGCGGCGTCATGTGGAGTTACTCGTCGGCGGACAACGGGCAGACCTGGAGCCAGGACCAACCTCAAATGCAGCCGATCCCCGCCTGCACCATCCGCGACGTCAAGCTCAACGGCACTTCCTACAGCATCGACGGCGGCGGGACGTGGCAGACCGTCGACTCCGTCGGTCCCCCCGGAGGCCCCGAGTGCGGAACCGCGATCGGGGATGGCCTCTTCGGCTACGAGATCGGGTTGACCTCCGGGCTGGCCTGGTTCGGCAAGCCCAACACGCCCCTGGCCCCGGCCGGCCCCGGCGGCTTCGTCTGGAAGAGCGGCGACTCCTGGTACGTGCTCAATGGGCTTGAGCCGGTCTTGCCAACGTCGGCCCTGCCGGTGCCTGCCGGCGGCTATTTCGGGATCTGCAGAAACGGCCAATCTCACGCCGGATGGCCGTACATCGGCTATCAGTACTGCACCTCGCCCGATGGGCTGAACTGGAGCATCTCCGCGGATCCGACGTTCAAAGGCATGGTCGTTGCCAGGGCGGCAAAGAGCGACAGCGGCTACGTTCTCGTCGGTACCGTCATGAGCACCAACCAGGCCGTGGTTTTCCGCTCTACCGACGCCGTCAACTGGACGCGCGCTGCCGGCGCAGACGTCGCGCAGTTGAATCAGACGCTCGATGGCGCCACCGAGGCGACTCCCATGGCCGACGTTGTCTGGGGTCCGAAAGGATTCGTCGCGGCGGGCTGGCACGACGGCTGGCAGCAGGCGCCGAACCCACCGGGCGTCGTATGGCACTCGGCCGATGGTGTGAAATGGACCGCCGAGACGTCGCCGGTGGCTGGGTACTCGCGCGTCTTCTCGGTCGGCGGCCGGTACTTCCTTTCCGGCGGCAAGACGCCTGCTGACGCCGGCCTCTGGTACTACTCCGACGACGGCGTCACCTGGAAGCGGGCCACCGCCGACGCGACCACGCCCTACGGCTGGGACGTGTTCGCCATGTTCGAGCGAGCCGACGGCAAGCTCGTGGCGATCGCGGAGAACGGCGACGCGGAGTCGACGGACTTCTCCTCGACGGACGGCGGAGTCTCCTGGCATTCAGAAGGTCCGTCGAAGGCTTCGGCCTTCTCGTTCGCCGAGATCCCCGGTCTGATGGTCGAATACGACGCGGATGCTGGTTTTGCCTCGACCGATCGCGGCGCGACATGGCAGAAGCTAGACACGGGATTGGGCACGTTCACGCCGCTGGGCGACGCGATGTTGGCCATCTCGATCCCGGGCAACACCGCTACCGAGTGGATCGCGAAGCCCTGACAAGCCGGATCGTGGCGCAAGCGGCCGCGGAAGTCGGTGGCGTGATTACTCGGTAGTCGTCCCCGGCTACACTCCCACCCGTGCCTATCAGTCAAGACCGCCTGCGCAATTTCTCGATCATCGCCCACATCGACCACGGCAAGACGACGCTGTCCGACCGGCTGCTCGAGTTGACGCACACGGTCGAAGCGCGCCAGATGTCGAACCAGATGCTCGATTCCATGGACCTGGAGAAGGAGCACGGCATCACGATCAAGGCGCGGGCGGTCCGGCTCGAGTACACCGCGTCCGACGGCCTGGTCTATGGGCTCAACCTGATCGACACGCCCGGACACGTCGACTTCAGCTATGAGGTCAGCCGCAGCCTGCAGGCCTGCGAGGGTGCGATCCTGGTCGTGGATGCAACCCAGGGCATCGAGGCTCAAACGCTGGCGAACGTCCATCTCGCCATGGGCCAGAACCTGACGATCATCCCGGTCTTGAACAAGATCGACCTGCCTTCCGCCCAGCCCGACCTGGTGATGGACGAGCTGGAGAACATCCTGGCGATCCCGCGAGAGGAAGTCCTGCTCGCATCCGCCAAGGACGGAACCGGCGTGCCCGAGATCCTCGAGGCGATCGTGGCCCGGATCCCGCCGCCCAAGGGCGATCCCGAGCTGCCGACCCAGGGCCTGATCTTCGACTCGCACTACGACGCCTACAAGGGAGTGGTCGTCTACGTCCGACTCGCGCAGGGATCGCTCCACCAGCACGACGTGATCCGGCTCATGGGCTCGGGCGCCGAGGCCGAGCTCCTCGAGATCGGTTTCTTCCGGCCGCAGCAAGTCCCGGTGGGCGAGCTCCACGCAGGGGACGTGGGCTACGTGGCCACGGGGCTCAAGAACGTCCGGGAAGCGCAGGTGGGCGACACTCTCACGACCGTGGCTCGGCCGGCCGAGCACCCGCTGCCCGGCTACCAGCCGGCCAAGGCGCTCGTATTCGCCGGCATCTATCCGATCGTCGGATCCGACTACCCTCTCCTGCGCGATGCGATGGAGAAGCTCCACCTCAACGACGCGAGCTTCAGCTTCGAGCCCGAAAGCTCGGTCGCGCTTGGGTTCGGCTTCAGGTGCGGTTTCCTCGGCCTGCTCCACATGGAGATCGTCCAGGAGCGGCTCGAGCGCGAGTTCGGCCAGGAACTCATTGCCTCGGCGCCGTCCGTCGAATACGAGGTCCTGCTGATCAACAACCAGGGAATCGTGACAGTGGACAATCCCTCCAAGATGCCGAACGCGGGCGAGATCGAAGAGATTCGCGAACCCTGGGTCAAGCTCAGCGTCGTGGCGCCCGCCAACTACATCGGCACGCTCATGGAACTCGCGACGAACCGACGCGGAAGCTTCCTGGGGATGGAATACCTGGACCCGCTCCGGGTACTGCTCACCTTCGAGCTGCCGCTCGCCGAGGTAATCGTGGACTTCTACGATCAGCTAAAGAGCCGCACCCAGGGCTACGCTTCTCTCGACTACGAAGAGGTGGGCTACCGGGCCGCGAACCTGGTCAAGGTGGACGTGCTCGTTGCCGGCGAGCCGGTCGACGCGCTGTCGATAATCGTCCATCGCGACCGTGCCCAGGCGATCGGTCGCGAGCTGGTCCATCGGCTGCGCGGGCTGATCCCTCGCCACATGTTCGAGGTGGCCGTTCAGGCCGCGATCGGGTCCAATGTGATCGCCCGGGAGACCGTCGCGGCGATGCGAAAGAACGTCCTCGCCAAGTGCTACGGTGGCGACATCACGCGCAAGCGGAAGCTGCTGGAGAAGCAGAAAGAGGGCAAGCAGCGCATGAAGCGGGTCGGCTTGGTAGAGATACCGCAGGAAGCGTTCCTGGCCGTGCTCCGGATGGACGAGGTCTGACGTGATCGACACCGTGCGGATCGTCGTCGCGGGTGGCTTCTTCATGCTGCTGGTGCTGCTTCGGTTCGAGGCGGAGCACTTTGGCGCGGCCGAATACGACGAGCCGAAGAACTACTACCGGACCGGCCTTTGGACGCGGCTCTCCTGGTACGCGCTGGGCCTCGCCCTCGTGGCGGTGATCTACGTCGTCCATCCATATCCGCACGACGACCTCTACCTGGTCGGGGGCCACCGGCAGGACGTGCTCGTCTTCGGCCTCGGCCTGGCGTTGGTCGGCGCCGTGCAGGCGGGCGCCTTCGCCTGGTTCCGGTATGGAGACTTGCGACTACCTCCCGCGACGGCCTATCCGGGCGCCGGGCTCAATGCTCTGGCCACGGCGGCCATAGACGAGGCGGCCTTCCGCGGGGCATTGCTCGGGACCCTGGTCACGATGGGAGTTCCCGGCAGCACAGCTGTCTTCATGCAGGCGATCATCTATGTACTGGTCACGCGGCTCGGCGCCTCCGGCCGGCACCCATACATGCTCCTGCTGGCGCTCGGCATCGGTTTGGCCACGGGTTGGGCGACCCTGAGCACGGGCGGAATCGGGGCGGCCATCCTGGGTCATGCCGTCACGTCCTTCGCGCTCTTCGTTTGCACCGGTCACGCCGGTCAGGTCACTCTCCGAGGTCGTGATCCGGAGGAGCTGGAAGGGCGGCGCCGAGCGCCCGAGGGCTGGCTGGATGCCCGTCGAGCTCTCCGGACCGGGCGCGGGGCCGAGCCGCTGGGCCTGATCGATGTGCGGACGCCGCACGCCTCGACCGGACCGCTGCCGGAGCCCCGGAACCTGGAGCCGGCCCTCCTGAACCTGGAGCCCGCCCCCCGGAACCTGGAGCCGGCGGAGGCGGCGGAATTCGTGCCGCCGGAACCTGCCTGGCCGCCGATCGCAAGTGACGGCCTGATCGCCGATCACCGTCGAACTGCCTCGAAACCGGTCGAGGCTCCGTCGGACAACGGCGCCTCTGTCCGCCGCGGCCGGTCGCCGCGGCGCGCGACGGGCGAGTGAACTGGCCGATCTGACGGCGGCGACGTGAGCGAGCCAGGGATCGGGGCGCCGCAGACGGCACCGCCAGAAACGGCGCCGCCCCATGACGGCCAGCCCGAGCCGCCTGTCGCGCTCTACGTCCACGTCCCGTTTTGCGTGTCGCGCTGCCCCTACTGCGACTTCGTCGTGTACGCGGGCGCGGATGCCCGTGGGCCCCGGTCGAACACCGGGCGGCTCTACGACGCGCTGGCCCGCGAGCTAGAGCTCCGAGCCGATGCACTGGATGCACGCTTCGGCTCCGATCGGCCCTCGCTGCAGTCGGTATTCTTCGGCGGCGGCACCCCGTCGCTCATTCCCGGGGAGCGGCTCGCGGAGCTGCTCGACACCATCCGGGTGCGCTTCGGTCTCGCTCCCGACGCCGAGGTGACGCTGGAGGCCAATCCAGGCTCCGACGAGCGCGGGGACGTGGCGGCTTTCCAGGCGACGGGCGTGAGCCGGCTGTCGCTCGGCGCGCAAAGTTTCGATGCCGGCGAGCTGCACCGGCTGGGACGGCGCCACTCACCGGAGGACGTCGCGGTGGCGGTGGCCGAGGCCCGCGCCGCCGGCTTCACGTCCCTGAGCCTGGACCTTCTCTATGACGTGCCCGACCAATCCGTGGCGGGATGGGAGCGCACCCTTCGAGGGGCGCTCGCGCTCGGCCCCGACCACCTCTCGCTGTACGCCCTGACGCTCGACGACCCCGGCGCCGAGGGACTCACCGGCGAGACAGGCGACCATCTCGCGACAACCGCCGGCGCTCTCAAGTGGCGTGAGCGGGCCCGCCGACAGCAGAACGACGATCGGGCCGCCGACCAGTACGAGCTCGCGTTCGAGCTTCTGGCCGCGGACGGGTGGCGTGGCTACGAGATATCCAACTGGGCGCGCCCCGGTCACGAGAGCCGCCACAACCTCGCCTACTGGGAGCGCCGCCCATATGAGGCCGTAGGTCCGGGCGCCCATGCGTTCGACGGGGTGGTTCGGCGATGGAACGCCGCGCGGCTCGACCGCTACGTCGCGGCCCTGATTCCGCACCTGGGATCGCCCGTCCTGCCGCCGGGTGGCTCGGAGCGTCTCGACCGCGCCACGGCCGCGGGGGAGCGTCTGATCCTCGCCCTGCGGCTGGACCGCGGCATCTCGGCCGCCCAGGCTGCCGAACCGCCTTTCGCGCTGATACGGGATTGGGCCGAGACCTCCGGGCTCGTCGAGCAGCTCGACATCGAGGGTGAGCCGCGGCTCCGGCTGACCGTACGCGGACGCCTGTTGAGCAACGAGGTCTTCTCCCGCCTGTTGTAGGTGGCTGCCGGGCTATCGGTGCTGATTCGAAGAGGGCGATCGCCCAACGTGGTCAAAACGGGGCTTGGCGACCCACGGGTATTTGTTGTAGGCTCGGCCAGTCCAGTTTGTTTTGTTGTACGCCCAATCAATCGATCGTTCCGCCAGGTACTGCCCAACGGGGAACGACAAGCCCATGGTTATCCGTGGCGAAGGTGGCGTCGCTCAAGCGGAGATCCGGCAAGGCAATCTCAGCCGGATGCTCCGAGAGCTACACCTCGGCGGCCCGCTGTCCAGGTCGGAGTTGGCGACTGAGCTTCGGCTCAACCGCAGCACGGTGGCGTCCCTCATCGGGGAACTGGCCGCACGTGGGCTCGTCTGGGAGCGGAGCCGGACCAAACAACTCTTGCAGGCGCCAGGCCGCCCATCGCCGGTCGTCGAGCTACGGCGCGACGGGCCGGGGGCACTCGCGGTAGACCTGTCGACCGACTGGATGGGGGCCGCCGTCATCGGGCTCGGCGGCGTAATGATCGACTCCACTCGGCGCGACCGGTCCCTGGCCAACACGGACCCGGTCCAGATCGTGGACGAGCTTCACGGGCTGGTCGGTCCGCTTCTCGATCGCCTCGACGACGGCCCGCGCATCGTGGCCATCGGCGTCTCGGTGCCCGGCGCTGTAAGGGCCGAGGACGGGCACCTCCACCACGCACCGAACCTCGGTTGGCGGGACGTGCCGATGGGCGATCTCATCCGCGAGCGATTTCGCGCTTTGAACCTCCCCGTGTTCGTGGGCAACGATGCCGATCTGGCCGCGTCCGCGGAGCACCTGCGCGGGTCCGGCCGCGGCTCGGACGACTTCATCTGCCTATGGGGCGAGGGTGGCATCGGCGCCGGCTTCGTCGTCGGCGGACGCTCGCTGGGCGGAGCCGCCGGGTACGCAGGCGAGGTCGGCCACCTGACTGTGGACCCCAATGGCAATCTCTGCCACTGCGGCAGCCGCGGTTGCTGGGAGGCCGAAGTCGGCGAGGAAGCCCTCTTGCGCCGATCGGGTCGGGATCCTCTGGGCGGCACGCTCGCTCTGGCCGACCTCCTTGCGGCAGCCGATCGGGGCGACGAGATCGCCCTTGCTGCGCTAGCCGAATCCGGCCGCTGGCTCGGTATCGGGTTAGCCGGCCTGGTGAACGTTTTCAACCCGACCAGGGTTTCCCTGGGCGGACTCTTTGCCCGCATTTTCCCCTACGTCAGGGAGGCCGTCGTCCGGGAGCTCGACTCTCGGGCGATGCCGGCGCCCCGCGCCATGGTCGAGCTGACGACCGCCCTTCTCGGTGCCAACACGCTATTGCTCGGCGCGGCCGAGCTGGCCCTGGCTCCGACCATCTACGACCCGACCATCGTCCCGTTGACGGGCGATTCGGCTCGAGTCGATCCCGACCGGTGGCGTTCTCGGCGGACGCCCGGCGTCGAGCAACTACAAACCCAGGCTGCACAGTCAAGGAGGTGAGGCTGCACGAACTACGAGTGGCAGTCCCTCGTCGCCGAGTCCGGCGGCGGTCCATCCCGCGTCGCCTGGGTGAGCCGATGCCGGCCAACGCAAGGAGGTGGGAGTAAGTCATGACCATTCAGGGTGCGCCCTGACCCTGTTTGAGGTGTCTCCGCCGACGCGGCTGTGAGACCGTGTCGCTCTCGAGGCAACCAATTCACTGAGCAGGAGGAGTCCATTTTGGACACCAAGAAGATCGCAACGTCCTTCATCGCAGTGGCCGCCATCGTGGCGGGCTGCTCGTCCGGCGCATCGCCGTCGCCCACTGGCGCGTCGTCGCCCTCGGGCGGGTCCGCGACCGTTCCGGCGGTCACGATCAGTTCCTTCGACGCGGGCTTCACGGCCATGGCGCAGTTCAAGGCCCTGCACGATGCCGGCAGCGGCCTGGTCGGAGTGATCCTCCCCGACGTCACTACGTCGGCGCGGTACACGAGCTACGACCTCCCGTACCTTACCCAGGCATTCAAGGCCGCTGGCTACGCCACCAGCGACTTCAAGATCGACAACGCCTCCGGTACCTCTACAACCGAACTGGCGATCGCCCAGGCCGACATCACCGCGGGCGCCAAGGTCCTGCTCGTCGACCCGCTTGACGGGCCGACCGGCCAGGCCATCCAGGCTGCGGCTGCCGCGGCCGGCGTAACGATGATCAGCTACGACCGTGCCACCTTCCAGGGCACGAAGACCTACTACGTCAGCTTCGACAACGTGCAGGTTGGCAAGCTCATCGGCGACGGCTTCCAGCAGTGCATCAAGGACTGGAACGTCGCCAGCCCCAAGGTCTTCGAGCTTGACGGCGGGCAAGACACGGACCCGAACGCCGTTGACTTCGCCAAGGGCTACAACAACTCCATCTGGGGTCAGAAAGTCGGAGCGGTCGCCGCTGGCGCCACCAATAGCGCCGGCTACAGCCTCGTTGGCGAGGCAGTCGCTCCCGGATGGGACAACGGCAAGGGCGGCACTATCTTCACCCAGCAGTTCACCGCGCACCCGGAGATCAACGCGACCGTCGAGGCCAATGACGGCCTGGCCGGCGCTGTGATCACGGCCCTCAAGGCCTCGGGTGTCCCTGCCAAGAAGATCCCGACCACCGGTCAGGACGCCACGATCCAGGGCATGGAATACGTCCTCCAGGGCTGGCAGTGCGGTTCGGTCTACAAGCCGATCTACCTCGAGGCCCAGGCGGCCGTCTCTCTGGCCACCATCCTCCGCGCGGGCGCGACCCCTCCGGCCGGCCTGCTGAACGGAACCACCACCGATCCTTCCAATGCCAGCACGACTGAGCCCGCGGTCCTTCTGGTCCCGGTCTGGGTCAACGCCGCCAACATGGAAGCCACTGTCATCAAGGACAAGTTCGTCGACGTGACGGCGCTGTGCGCTGCGGTCACCGCTCAGGTCTGCACCACGGCAGGCATCTCTTAGCGCTCAACTCGCGACAATCGCCGTGCCGCACCCCGCTTCGCGCGGGTGCGGCACGGCAACCCAAGGTGGCGCCCGTGCATCTGCACAACCCGAAGGACGACGCGATGAACATGACTCGTACAGACGAGCCCGCCGGGAAGAGCCCGGCATCCGAGGGGCGGGCGCCCGCACACCAGCCGGCGGGCCCGGAGCCCCTGCTCAAGCTGCGGGGCATAAGCAAGCATTTCGGCGCGGTCCAGGCGCTCTACCGTGTCGACCTCGATCTCCCTAAGGGAGAAGTGACCGCCCTCTGTGGCGACAACGGCGCCGGCAAGTCGGTCCTGACCAAATGCATCGCCGGCATCCATCAGCCGGACCAGGGCGAGATGTTCTGGGATGGCCGGCCGATCCACATCCGCAGCCCCAAGGACTCGGCATCGCTGGGTATCGAGACCGTGTACCAGGATCTGGCGCTTGCCGACAATCTCGACATCGTGCAGAACATGTTCCTGGGCCGCGAACGACTCAGCGGCATCTTTCTCGACGAAGACGACATGGAGCGAGCGGCCGCGGCGACCCTGTCGAGCTTGCACGTGACCACTGTGCGCTCGATCCGCCAGCCCGTCGCCACGCTTTCAGGGGGCCAGCGCCAGGCCGTTGCCGTCGCCAAGGCAGTCATGTGGAATTCGAAGCTGGTACTGCTGGACGAGCCCACCGCGGCTCTAGGCGTGGCCCAGACGAAGATGGTTCTGGATCTGGTCAGGCGGCTAAAGGATCACGGTCTTGCCGTCATGGTCATCTCTCACAACCTCAACGACGTCTTCGAAGTGGCCGATCGCGTGGCAATCCTCCACCTCGGTCGGATGGTCGCGCAGGACCGTCTCGCGAGCTTCGATCGGCAGAGCATCGTGGACTTCATGACTACCGGTGGGTCGAGCCGCGAGGTGCTCGAAACCGGCGCCGGCCAAAGGAAGGGCTGAACCATGGCTTGGATCGAAGACGAGGCAGGGCGGAAGAACGCATCTTCCGAGATCGCGGCTGAGGCTGAAACCGCGCCGGACCTGACCGCCGCCGACGTTGAAGTCATACCGCCCGAGATCTTCGCCCAGTCGCTTGGCGAGTACTTGAAGGCCTGGTCCGTCAGGATCCGGAGCGGCGACGCCGGAGTGCTGCCCGTCGCCGGAGCTCTCCTGGCCGTGTCCGTCGTCTTCTTCATAATCAGCCCGGGCCACCTGTTCCTCACTCCGCGGAATCTGGTCTTCCTCTTCATCCAGAGCTCGGTGTTCATCGTGCTGGCGATGGCCGAGGGCTTTGTTCTGCTCTTGGGCGAGATCGACCTGTCCACCGGCTACGTCGCCGCGATCGGGGGAATCGTCGCCGCTCTCTTTGTGCAGCCCAAGATGGACTTGCCGTGGCCGCTGGCCATTGCCCTGGGGCTGCTTGCCTGTGCCGGAATCGGCGCACTCCAGGGGGTCATCATCACCAGATTGCGGCTGCCTGCCTTCATCGTCACGCTGGCCGGCTACCTCGCCTGGTTCGGGGTGATGATCATCATCATCGGCAAGGACGGAGTCGTAGGCATTACTGCCTCGCGCTACAACCAGGAGGCCCTATTCGGAATCGTGGGCAACAACATCGATCCCTTGATCGGCTGGATAGGGCTCGTAGCGATAGTCGGACTGCTCGGCTTGACCATGTGGCGTCGCGACGCCGGACGGCGCCGTCGAGGCCTGGTAGCTCCGCCGGCGGGCCTGACGCTCGCCAAGATCGGCTTCGTGGCGGCCGCGGGAGTGGTTGTCGTCGCCATCTGTAACGTGAACCGGGGCAAGTTCCTGCCGGTCGAGGGCGTGCCGTGGGTCGTGCCCCTCGTCCTCGGCGTGCTGGCGCTCTGGACGTTGCTGCTCGAGCGCACCCAATTCGGGCGGCATATGTATGCGGTCGGCGGCAACGCGGAGGCAGCGCGCAGGGCGGGCATCAACGTGCCCAGGGTCCGGACCATTGGCTTCATCCTCTGTTCGCTGACAGCAGGAGTAGCCGGCGTGATCTACGCCTCCCAGCTGGGCGGCATGACCACGAATGTTAACGGCGGCCAGCTCGTCCTATACGCCGTCGCCGCGGCGGTCATTGGCGGCACGAGCCTCTTCGGCGGGCGTGGCCGCGCAGTGCACGGTCTCCTCGGCGGCCTGGTCATCGGGGCCATCTACAACGGCATGTACCTGATGGGTTACCCGATCGAGGTCCAGCTCGTCGCCACGGGCCTCGTCCTGCTTGCCGCGGTCACCGTCGACTCGCTGTCCCGCGGAGCCGGGTCCGGAAGTCTGGCCCGCGCGTAAACGCCTGAGGTCTGACGCCCGACGCCAGCCCCGGCGCGTCCACGCCTGCGTCGGGCTCGGGCGAGACGCGAGCCTCTCACAGGGGCGGCTGTCAACCGTGCCCCTATGCCGCGACGGCGTTGACACTCTCCGGGGCCGACTGCTACCATCGGTTCAGCCTGTTAGCACTCGGATAGTGAGAGTGCTAACCAACCGCCAGTCCGGCCGACGGGGGAGCGGGGCGGGCTCAGGCTTCGAGGTAGCAACTCGAGCTGAAGGCTCGCGTTCCAGGTGCTCCCACTCCGATACCGGCGCCGGCGGGCAAAGTCTGGAGCCAAGAACATGGCGCGACGTCCTCGCCGCACCATCGGCTCGTTGGACTCGCGCTCAGACGCGATCCTGCGGGCCGTAGTCGATCGATACGTCACCTCAGCGACCCCGGTCAGCTCGGGAGCCCTCGTCGCGGAGTACTCGCTCGGGGTCAGCAGCGCGACCGTCCGGAGCATCCTGGCCGACCTGGAGTCGCTCGGGCTGCTGACGCACCCGCACACGTCGGCCGGTCGAGTGCCGACGGATGCCGGCTACCGCTACTACGTCCAGGCTCTCGCGCAGGAGTGGTCGTTGCCGTCCGTCGACCAGCGCATGATCCGGCACCAGTTCGGTCAGGTCGAGTTCGCCAGCGAGCAATGGTTCCGGCTCGCGGCAAGCACCCTCGCGACGAACACCGGTACCGCCGGCCTGGCGACCACGGCCAAGCCGGTTTCGGCTCGGGTCCGGCGCGTAGACCTCGTCTCCGTGCAGGACCGCCTCGCCCTGCTCGTGGTCGTCTTCCGGGAAGGGACGACGAAGCAGGTGCTGCACAATCTCCACATCGCCGCCGATCAGGACCAGCTGAGCCGGGTGGCGAACCTCCTGAACGTGCTCGCGGTCAACCGGACGGCGGATCAGATCGAAGGCGCCCTGCGCGACCTGCCAAGCGGCGAGGAGGCCACCGAAGACATCGAGCTTCTCGTTCGGGCCGGCGACCGCCTCGTCCGCACGATGCGCGAATTCGACGCGTCGGCCATCGACGACCTGTTCAGCGACGGCCTCCTGAACGTCATAGCCGCCCCGGAGTTCGACCGCAGCGACAAGGTCCGGCGCGTCTTCGAGGCGCTGGAGAACCGGGCCTATCTCGGCTCGCTCGTCGAGAGCGTCGCGCGTGCTGGCACCATCCAGATCTTCATCGGCCACGAGAACCGGCCGCTCGAAATGCAGGAGGTTTCGCTCGTGCTGGCGCCTTATGGGCGCGTCGGTCGGGCCGTCGGCGTGGTGGGGGTTCTGGGCCCGACGCGTATGCCTTATCCGCAGGCGATAGCGTCTGTCGAGTTCGTCTCGGGTCTCATGAACGAGCTTGTGGAGCATCTGTATGCCTGACCGACCGTCGATCCCGCGCCCCTCGCGCCGAAGAATGCCGGCCGGCGACGCCACGTGGGCGGACCGTCCGACCGACGGCCCGCCCTTCGCCGGGTATGCCGCCGACGCCGCCGACGAGGTGGAGACGCTTCGGGCGGACCTCGACGAAGCGCAGGCTCAAGCCGCGGAGCATCTGGCGAGCTTGCAGCGGACCGCCGCGGACTTCGCCAACTACCGGCGCCGCACCGCCGAAGACCGCGAGCGCGAACTCGGGCTCGCCAGCGAGCAGCTTCTCCGCAAGCTCCTGTCCGTGGCGGACGACTTCGATCGAGCCCTGGAGGCGATGCCCCCCGACCTGGGCAGCCTGGGCTGGATAGAAGGCATCGTCCTGCTCGACCGCAAGCTGCGGCAACTGCTCGAGAGCGAAGGGGTGACGCCCATCGAGGCGTTGGGCCGGCCGTTCGACCCGAGAGAGCATGAGGCAATCGCCAGCTTGCCGGCGCCCGGAGTTCCCGACGGCCAGGTCGTCGCAGAGATCCAGCGCGGCTACCGGATCCGAGACAGGGTCCTTCGGCCGGCAATGGTTGCAATCGCCACCGGCGGTGCGGAAGCACCGGGCGATGGCCCCCCACTACGTCCCAACTGAACCACAACCCAACTGAACGAAACCAAACTCACAGACTAGGAGCATCACCGGAATGGGCAAGATCATCGGCATCGATCTGGGCACGACGAACTCTGTCGTGGCAGTGATGGAAGGCGGAGAGCCGACTGTCATCCCGTCTGCTGAGGGCGGTCGGACGGTCCCGTCGGTCGTCGCTTTCACCAAGACCGGCGAGCGGCTCGTAGGCCAGCTGGCCAAGCGCCAGGCCGTCACGAACCCCGGCAACACCGTCTACTCGATCAAGCGCTTCATGGGCCGCCGCTTCGACGACTCCGAAGTGGCGCATTCGCTACCGCTCGTCCCGTACAAGGTCGAGCGCGACGCCAGCAGCGACGGCGTGAAGGTCGTTCTCGCCGACGGCAAGACGTACACCCCACCCGAAATCAGCGCCATGATCCTGCAGAAGCTGAAGGCCGACGCCGAGGCGTACCTGGGCGAGAAGGTCACCGAGGCGGTCATCACCGTCCCGGCCTACTTCGACGACACCCAGCGCCAGGCCACCAAGGACGCCGGCCGCATTGCCGGTCTTGATGTCAAGCGAATCATCAACGAGCCGACGGCTTCCGCGCTCGCCTACGGCCTCGACAAGAAGGTCGACGAGAAGATCGCGGTCTACGACCTCGGCGGCGGAACGTTCGACATCTCGATCCTCGAGCTGGGCGAAGGCGTCTTCGAGGTCAAGGCCACCAACGGCGACACCCACCTCGGCGGCGACGACTTCGACCAGCGCGTCATCGAATGGCTGCTGGCCGAGTTCAAGCGCGACCAGGGCATCGACCTGCGGACCGACCAGCAGGCCCTCCAGCGCCTCAAGGAGGCGGCCGAGAAGGCCAAGATCGAGCTCTCGACGACGACGACGACCGAGATCAACCTGCCCTACATCACGGCCGACGCCACCGGGCCCAAGCACCTGGTCATCGCCCTGTCGCGAGCCAAGCTCGAGGACATGACTGCGGACCTGGTCGACCGCACCCGCGGTCCCGTGAGCCAGGCCATTCGCGACTCCGGGCTGAAGGCTTCGGACATCGACGAGGTCGTTCTCGTGGGCGGCCAGACCCGCATGCCGTCGGTCATCGAGGCGGTCAAGCAGATGTTCGGCGGCAAAGAGCCGCATCGCGGCGTCAACCCCGACGAGGTCGTTGCCATCGGCGCCGCGATCCAGGCGGGCGTGCTCGCCGGTGAGGTCAAGGACGTCCTGCTGCTCGACGTCACGCCGCTGTCCCTGGGCATCGAAACGATGGGCGGCGTCATGACTCGCCTGATCGATCGCAACACCACGATCCCGACGAGCAAGAGCCAGGTGTTCTCGACGGCCTCGGACAACCAGACCCAGGTCGAGGTTCACGTCCTCCAGGGAGAGCGTGACTTCGCCGCGGACAACAAGACCCTCGGCAAGTTCATCCTGGACGGCATCCCGCCGGCGCCGCGTGGCGTGCCGCAGATCGAGGTCACGTTCGACATCGACGCCAACGGCATTCTCGACGTCAAGGCCAAGGACCGCGCCACGAGCCGCGAGCAGCAGGTGCGCATCACCGCCAGCTCGATGCTCTCCAAGAACGACGTGGACCGGATGGTCCGCGAGGCGTCCGATCACGCCGGCGAGGACCGCAAGCGCAAGGAAGAGGTCGAGGCTCGCAACCAGGCCGACACGCTGGCCTACCAGGCCGAACGGACTCTGCGCGACCTGGGCGACAAGGTCACAGCCGAAGACCGCGCCGAGACGGAACGTCGCATCGAAGCCGTCCGGGCCGCGCTCAAGGGCAGCGACCTGACCGAGGTGAAGTCGGCCGCCGAATCGCTCGCGGACCAGTTGCAGAAGGTCAGTACCGCAGCCTACAAGGCGTCGGAAACGCCCCCGCCAAGCTCCGACGACGAGGCGGGCGGCTCTTCGGAAGCCCCCTCGGACCAGGCCGGCGAAGAGGTCGTCGAAGGCGAATACAAGGAGGCGTGATCGTCGGGCCGGTCGTAGGGGTCATATAGCTTCGACACCTGCTGGGCGGGCACGGCGCTCGCCTCCGGGCGGATCGCCCACGGCCGAGCCCGCCCGACTCGCGCGAGCGTCTGGCGCGTGCGCTGGCGCCCTACCAGGCCGAGCGTGATCGGGATCAGGAGCCCGATCGTCCCTGCGGCACAGACGAGTAGGCTCCCGACCAGCACGGCGATGCCCACCTGTGCCGGACCGTATCCGGACGCCTGCCAGGTCAAGAGATCCGGTTGGTGGCTCAGGGCGGACGCGACCGACACCAGGACTCCCAGCAGGGGCAGGGCGAAGACCGCGATCGCGAGCACGTTCAGGGCCACGAAACAGATTGACCACAACGTGACCACGAGCGCGCTTGGAGCGCCGTCGATCCCGAGACTGAGGTACAGATCCGACAGGTGGCGGCTGGGGCGGGCAAGCCAGCCGAGCGGGTCGCCGATGCGCCTCTGCACGATCTCGAGGACCACGACGGCCAGGATCAGGCCGGGGATTGCGTAGCCGAGCCACACGAGCAAGGCGGGGGCCAGAAGGCCGAAGGCAAGTCCCGCCTGCGTGCGCATACCCTGCAGCCAGCTGACACCAGCCGGGTATGGGGTGAGCAACGGTGTCTGGGCGCCCAGCCCGGGAGCGTTGTGGGTCGTGAGCCCGACGAACACCGAGAAGCAGCCCAGCGTGACGGCACCGATCGCGACGAAAGCGACCGCCAGAACCTGCAGCGTCCCCTGCTGCACCGGGTCGAGGTTGCTCCACGCCGACTGCGGCGATCCGCTCTGGAGGGCGTCCAGCCCGGCCGAGAGAGCGTTCGCGACCAGCAGCAGCCCATCCAGTAGCACCAGCGAGAGCATGGCGGCCGTGACGTAGCCGAGCGCGGAAACCGAAACCGACTGGCGAGTCACGAGAGCCCACGCGATTCGCTTGCGGATGGGATACGTAAGGCTGGGCCGTCGGAAAACCCGGCGGGACCTGCCCGAGCCGCCGATGGAACCGTCCCTGGGCGCCGGCGTTCCCAGGGCGGCAGGTCGAGCGATGTACGGCGGCAGCGGCCCCAGGCTCACTTGAGCGCTCGGCATGGACATCGGCCCCGGCGCGGCCGAACTCCGAGTGGGCTCCGGAACGGCTTTCGGCTTTGAGCCGAACTTCTGCTTGCAATGGTAGCAGCGGCCGGTGCCGGAGCGATTCAGCGACCGGCAATGCTCGCAAACCCAGAACTCGTCCACGCCCTGCCTTTCATGAAAAGGGTGCAGATGGATCATATGCGCGGCGAGACGTCCGCGAGCCACGCAACGTTCGTCCGGAAACGGCAGAACGATGGTTCCAATTCACCCCGGGCTTCTCCCGGGAAAAGGATCCGGCGGCGCCGTGCCTCTTGCGCGCTACCATCGTGACATGTCGGACTCGCCCTCGACTCCATCTGCCGTCATCCACGCCCGCGGCCTCACGAAGCGGTTCGGGTCGTTCACCGCGGTCGACTCAGTCGACTTCGACGTGGCCGCCGGCGAAGCGTTCGGGTTCCTGGGCCCCAACGGTGCCGGCAAGACTTCCACGATGCGCATGATCGGTACCGTGTCTCCGGTGAGCGCGGGGACGCTCCGTGTCTTCGACCTGGACGCCGCTCGCGACGGCCCGCGCATCCGGGCGCGCATCGGAGTCGTGCCCCAGGCGGACACCCTCGACAGCGAGCTCAGCGTCCTCGAGAACCTGCTTATCTACGGGCGATACTTCGATCTGTCATGGGCCGAGGCGCGGCGACGGGCCGTCGAGCTGCTCGAATTCGTTCAGCTGACCGAGCGCGCCAGCGACAGGGTGGAGCCGCTTTCCGGCGGGATGAAGCGCCGCCTCGTCATCGCCCGCGCTCTCATCAATGAGCCCTCGTTGCTGCTGCTCGACGAGCCCACTACCGGGCTCGACCCTCAGGCCCGCCATCTGGTGTGGGACCGGCTCTACCGGCTCAAAGCCCGCGGCGTCACGCTGGTCCTCACGACCCACTACATGGACGAGGCCGAGCAGCTATGCGACCGACTGGTGGTGATGGACAAGGCCCGGATCGTGGCCGAGGGGTCGCCGCGGCAGCTGATCGACCAGTACATCAGCCGCGAAGTCCTGGAACTGCGTTTTCGCGACGCGAACGGCCAGCCGGACGACGGGACCGGCATGGACGGCCGCCTCGACGGGTTGGCCGAAAGGATGGAGCAGTTGCCCGACCGCCTGCTCGTCTACACGTCCGACGGCGAAGCGGCCGCCGCGGCTGCCTACGAGCGCGGCCTCCGACCGAGCAGTGTCCTCGTCCGCCGGAGCACGCTCGAGGACGTATTCCTGCGCCTGACCGGGCGGAGCCTGGTCGAATGACGGCCGTTTCCCCTTCGCGGCAGTCCCTGCGCTGGCTCGAGCACGACCTGCTCATCTTCCGTCGGGGCTGGCACAGCTACCTGATATCCGGCCTGAGCCAGCCCTTCCTGTACTTGCTGTCGATGGGGATCGGGCTGGGCTTGTACGTGAACAAGAACGGCGGCGCCCCGGGGGGCGTTCCCTACCTCGACTACGTGGCACCCGCACTGCTCGTGACCCAGGCGATGATGGCCGCCGCGGCCGAGGCGGCCTGGCCGATCATGGGCAAGATCATGTGGGACAAGACGTACCTGGCGGCTCTCAACACGCCGATCGGAGTCTTCGACCTGCTGCTGGGCGATTTGATGTGGATCGCCTTCCGGGCGACGCTGCTGTCCGTGCTCTTCGTCGCGATCGTCGTCCTGCTCGGGGCCGCGATGTCGCCCCTCGTCGTACTGGCGGTTCCGATAGCCGTCCTCACCGCGCTTGCCTTCGCGGCCCCGATCATCGCCTTCACCGCTACGCAGGAGGGCGACGGCGGCTTCAACGCCCTGTTCCGGTTCGGGATCACGCCGCTCTTCCTCTTCAGCGGAACGTTCTTTCCGATCGAGAAGCTGCCCCTGTTACTGCAGCCGCTCGCCTGGGCGACGCCTCTCTACCATGGGGTCAGCCTCGCCCGGAGCTTCTCTCTCGGCACCGTGGAACCCATCGGCGTCGTGGTTCACACGGCCGCCCTGGTGGCCTTCGTCGTGGTTGGGCTCTACGCGGGCCGGATCACGTTCCGTCGGCGGCTGGAGGTCTAGGTGATCGGAGTTCGCCGCTTCCCGCCGATCGCGCTGCCCCGGCCGACCCGCATTGTCGAGCGCAACCTGCTCGTCTACCGGCGCAGCTACATCGTCATCCTCTCGGGCTTCTTCGAGCCGCTCTTCTATCTGTTCTCGATGGGCCTCGGGGTTGGGTCTCTCATCGGCGACGTGCCCCTCGGCGGCGGCCGCAACATCCCCTACGTGGTCTTCGTGGCGCCTGCGCTGCTGGCCTCGTCGGCCATGAACGGCGCCATCTACGAGACCACGAACAACTTCTTCTACAAGCTGAAATACGCCAAGCTCTACGACGCCGCCATTGCCACGCCGATGTCCTTGCGCGATATCGCCCTGGGCGAGATGACCTGGGCGTTGCTGCGAGGCAGCCTCTACGTGGTCGGATTCCTGGCAGTCATCGTCCTGATGGGAATCGGGGGCACCGCGCTGCTGACCTCGCCGCTGGGGCTGCTCGCCCTCCCGGCGTCGATGGTCGTCGGCTTCGCGTTCGCCGGCATGGGCCTCGCGGCAACGACTTTCGTGCGCAAATGGCAGGACTTCGATTTCCTCCAGCTCGCGATCATGCCGATGTTCCTCTTCTCGGGCACTTTCTATCCGATCTCGGCATACCCGCCGGAGCTTCAGGCATTGGTGCAAGTCACGCCGCTGTACCGGGGCGTCCATCTGATCCGGGCTCTGACCACCGGCACGCCCGACGCGTCGCTGGCGATCGACGTCGTGTATCTGCTCGGCGCGGGAGCCATCGGGCTGGCGATCGCCTCGCGACGCCTGTCGCGGCTGCTGAGGTCGTAGGCCGGGGGCGGAACCGCGTCGATCCAACGAGAGCGTCGATCCCGCAAAGACACGTCCGTCTCGTATCCTTCTCGACCAGATGACCACCGAGCGCGAGCGCAGCTACTATGAGATCCTGGGCGTCGATCGGAACGCCGACGACGCCGCGCTCAAGCGCGCATTCCGCAAGCTGGCCCAGCAATGGCACCCCGACGTCAGCAGCGAACCCGCCGCCGTCGAGCGCTTCAAGGAGATCAACGAGGCCTACCAGGTTCTTTCCGACCCCAAGCGGCGGCAAATCTACGACATGGTCGGTCGGGCCGGACTCGGCGACATGGGCGGCAGCGCCGGTGCCCCGTTTGGCGAGGGCTTTGCGGGCTTCGGCGATCTGTTCGACGCTTTCTTCGCCGGAATGGGAGGCGCCGGCGCCGGCGCCCGTCGGGGCCGGCGCCCGGCAGGTTCCGACCTTCGTTACGACCTCCGGATCGATTTCGCGGACGCCGTGCGTGGCACCGACAAGGAGATCGACTTCGATTTGCTCGATCGCTGCGAGACCTGCGGTGGAACTGGCGCAAGCCCCGGCAGCGTGCCCTCGACCTGCTCCGCGTGCGGCGGCCGGGGCGAGATCAGGGCCGTCCGCCAGACGATGCTCGGGCAGATGGTGAACGTGACGACGTGCTCGCGCTGCAGCGGCGAGGGGCGTGTCATCGACTCACCCTGCAGCGCGTGCCATGGCGAAGGCCGGGTCCGGCGGCACAAGAAGCTGCGAGTCACGATTCCCGCGGGTATCGACGAGGGTCACCAGATCAGGCTCTCAAGCGAAGGCGAGGCAGGTCCACGCGGCGGCCCGCCGGGCAGCCTGTACGTTGCCGTGCATGTCACTCCGCACCCTTCCCTGCGCCGCGAGGGGACCGAGCTATTCCACGAGCTGGAAATCTCGATCACCCAGGCGGCACTCGGGACTCGCGTCCGCATCCCGACTGTGGAGGGCGAGGACGAGATCGAGCTGCGATCGGGCACTCAACCCGGAGCCGAAATCCGGCTCCGGGGCAAGGGCGTGCCGCATCTGCGACGTCCGGGCTCCCGCGGTGACCTCCACGTCGTCGTCCACGTCGCCGTACCTGCGAAACTGAGCCGGAAGCAGCGCGAGCTGCTGGAGCAGCTCGCGGCCGAGTCCGGTGAGCAGGTGTTGCCGGCGTCGGGCGGCGGCATCATCGATCGGGTGCGCGATGCCCTTGGCTGAGGGGAATGGTGCGGCGGGCGCCACCAAGCCGAAAGCGGGGGGCGCCACCCAGGCTGGCGACGAGGCCGCCAGCGTGGCGTCCGACGCGCTCGATTTCGAGGCGCTGCGGGCGGGCGTGTGGGTCGAGCTTTCGGTCGCCGCCGACATCGAAGCCGTCGAGGCGGTCAGCGAGATCCTGACCCGCTTCGCTCCAGGTGGGACGAGCGTCGAACCTGGTTTTGGGCTCAGCGATGAAGGGCTCGGCGCGGTGATCGACGCGTCCAAACCGGCGACGGTGCGTGCTTACCTGCCGGGCCTCGATCCGGCGGCCATCCGGGTGGCGATCGACGATGCCGCGACGGCCCTGGGCCACCTGCAAGCCTTTGGGCTGCGACCGATCGGGCCGCTCCAGACTCGCCTCGTGCGCGAGGAGGATTGGGCCGAGGCCTGGAAGAGCCACTTCCCGGTGCTGCGGATTGGGCGACGCCTGGTGATCCGGCCGACGTGGCGGCGCCATCGGAGGTTGCCTGACGACGTCGTGCTGTCTCTCGACCCCGGGATGGCCTTCGGCACCGGCCTCCATCCCACGACCCGTCTCTGTCTCGCGGCGCTCGAAACGCTCGCCGACGAGGGGTTTCTTGGCGGCGCCGGCGGCCGCGGCACTGCGAGCCACGCTGGCGCCACGGGCCATGGCCACGGGCGCGGCGGTAGCGCCCGCGTCCTCGACGTGGGGTGCGGGTCGGGGATCCTGGCAATCGCCGCCGGCAAGCTCGGGGCGGGGGAGTTGCTGGGCGTCGACACGGATCCGATCGCCGTCGAGTCGACGGCAGCCAACGCCAGGCTCAATGGCCTGACGCGACGGATCCACGTCCGGAGGGGCAGCGTCCCGACGGGCGAGCACCCATTCGACCTGGTCCTGGCCAACTTGATTGCGTCGCTCCTGGTCCAGCTGGCCGAGCCGCTATGCCACGAGCTCGTGCCCGGCGGTCGGATCCTGGCGTCGGGCATCTTCCGGGACCGCGAGGGCGAGGTTCGAGCGGCCTTCGAAAGTGCCAGCTTCACGCTCGCGCGTCGCTGGGCCGAGGACGATTGGGTCGCCCTCGAGGCCGTTCGGTCCTAGCCTCCGGTCCGATCGTGGCACTTTGGCCGGCAGTTTCGGTGATCGATCCACTGGCGTAGTCGGCGCGCCCGTAGCAAGATCGACCCACTCACCAGCGAGGTCCTTTCGGGAAGCAGCAGGGAGCACGCCAATGCCGTCTGATTGCCTCTTCTGCCGCATCGTGTCGGGCGAGCTGCAGTCGTCTCAGGTGTATTCCGACAATTCAGTGGTGGCGATACGAGATGTCGCGCCCCAGGCTCCGACGCACGTCCTGCTGCTCGCGCGCAAGCACATCGCCTCGCTTCGCGAGTTGACCGGAGCCGATCAGTCGATCGTGGGCGACATCTTCGCCGCCGCCGGCGAGATAGCGACGAGCGAAGGGATTGCCGAGGGTGGCTACCGGCTGGTCGTCAACGTGGGCCGCAACGGCGGCCAGACAGTGGACCACCTGCACGTTCATCTGCTCGGCGGCCGCCCCATGGCCTGGCCTCCCGGCTGATCGCCGGGCAGCCGGCGCATGCCGGCGTTGTCACCTGCGCTCCTCGCTCACGCACCTTCAGGTGCGCTCGCTGCGGTGCTCGGCTCCGCCTGGCGCTGCGCTCGGCGGCCCGGCGATCAAGGGCGCGGCCGGCACATCGCGTTGTTGTAACCTGCGCGTAGCTACGGCTTCTTGCCGGCGGGCTTGGTTCCGGACTCGCGGATGGGGATCGGCTCGTCCGTGACGACCCAGGCACGAACACGGTCGCGCTGAACCTTGAGCGTGTGGGTTCGGGGGAAGTCGGCATCCGGCCACAGCCGCCATCCCACGACCCGCTGGTGGATCGCCAGAGTCGCGTTCGCGGCGCGAATCGCCGGCTCGATCTCGTCGCGCAGCTTCACAGCGTCGCCGATCTCGGGCGCGCGGGCGGCGTTCACCTGTTCCCTGGATGACGGCAAGGCGGGCTCGCCGGGCGCCAGCACAACCGCCTCGATCCTGCCGGGCCGCGTCTCGACGACCATCGCGTCCCTGATGCCCGCCGTGCGGAGGGCGTTCTCGATGTCCTCGGGGTACATGTTGAGGCCATTCGGCAGGACGATGATGTCCTTCCGCCGGCCCATCAGGATCAGGTGTCCCGAGGCGTCGTGACGGCCGATGTCGCCGGTTTTGTACCAGCCATCGGATGTGAACGCTGCGGCGGTGGCGGCCGGGTCGCGCCAGTAGCCGCTGAAGACCGTGGGCCCGCCCACCTGGATCTCGCCGTCGTCAGCGAGCCTCACCTGCACCGGGGGAATAGTCCGACCCACCGTCCCGAGGCCGTGGTCCCTCCGGTTCGTCGCCGAGGCAGCGCCGCACTCGGTGGCTCCGTAGCCCTGCATGACCACGACCCCGAGGTCCTCCCAGGCTTGCTGCAGCGCCGGAGGTAGGAACGCCGCCGCCGAGACGATGAGGTTGAGCGACCCGCCCAGCTGGCGATGGACCGAGGCGAACAGCCGGCGCCGAACTGGGTAGGGCAGCCGACGGGCAACACGGCGAAGTCGATTGAAGGCGGTGACCTTGCCCTGGGCGGCGACCTCCCGCTCGATGGCGGCCCAGAAGAGCTCGATGATCTGCGGAACGAGCACGAGCGAGGTGGTCCGGTGGTCTCGGACCGCCTGGAAGATGACGCGCGGGTTGCGGCTTCGGATATATAGCACGTGCGCGCCCACGCTCATGGCGTAGTAGACCGTGACGGCCTGCTCGAGCAGATGCGACAGCGGCAGCAGCGAGACGACGCGGTGCGCTTGATCGGGGATCGCGTTGTGCGCTGCGTCCAGAGTGCCGATCAAGTTGCCGTGGCTGACCATCACACCCTTCGGCTCGCCGGTCGTGCCCGAAGTGAAGACGATCTCGGCAATGTCCGATCCCGACGGCCTGGGCCAACCCTTGACCTGGGTCTCCCAATCGGCAGGAAACGAGGGATCGGGGTCTGCGGCGAGGGCCTCGACGAACGACGCGGGAAAGGTATCCAGGCACGCGTCGGCTGGATCGGGGGCATCGCGGCCCGTTCCGAGGACGAGGTGCCGAGCGTCCGCTCTGGCCGCGATCCGCTCGATGGCGCCGGGCGACATGCGCAGATCGAGAGGGACGAGCGTCAGACCGGCGCGCATCGCCCCGAAGAGGAGTGCCGGCACCGCCGGGGACGAGGGCGTCCACACCAGGAGCCGATCTCCGGATCGGAGGCCGATCGTTCGCAAACGCCACGCCACAGCGAGGCTTCGCCGGTTCAGCTCGCGGTAAGTCCACTGCTCGGTCTTGCCGTCGTCGGCGCGCATGCCGAAGGCGAACCGGTCGCCGTACCGGCTCTCGCCCTCGTCGACGATGTCGAGCAGGCTGTTCATTGGCGCCACATCATAGGTTCCCGCTCCGGCGAAATCGGATGAACGAACCGCCGTCGCGGGCCATCGTATCGGGCCTGGAGAGTGCGGTCGATCGAACGGCTCAGACCAGGTGGAGGGGTTCGGCGGCAATTGCCGTTTCCCGCTCGATCTCTCACGCACGGGCGCCGGTCGCTCCACCGGCCGGATCGGTGGACAAGAGCGAGGCAACCGGGCTACACTCCGCCCGCCTATCCGTGGCCGGTGCGCCCGTGCTCGCAAGAGTTCGACCGAAGCACCGCGACTACGGATGGAGCCCCAAGGAGGTGAGTCCCGGATTGGCAGAAGTCCGTGTGGGTGAGAACGAGAGTTTCGAGAGTGCCCTGCGCCGCTTCAACAAGAAGATTCAGCAAAGCGGAATCCTCGCCGAGGCCCGTCGCCGCGAGCACTACGAGAAGCCGAGCGTGAAGCGCAAGCGCAAGGAAGCAAAGCGCAAGAAGGTCGCCCGACAGCAGCCGGTCTGAGCTGCGACAGACCTGAGCTGCGGTTTGCGTTTTCCCGCCCCGAGGTGCCACACCGGTGTCCCTCCGCGAACGCCTCAATACTGAGTTGACCGCCGCGATGCGGTCCCAGAACGCCGTGCGCCGCGATGCACTGCGCATGGTGCTGGCGGTTGTCCAGCGGGCGGAGAAGGAAGGGCGCCGCGAACTGTCGGACGACGAGATGCTCGCCGTCCTCACCCGCGAGCTCAAGGTCCGCAACGAATCGCTCGAGGCGTTTCGTGCCGGCGGCCGCGATGATCTTGCCGCCCATGAGGAAGCCGCCATCGCGGTGATCTCCGAGTTCATGCCCCAGCCTCTCGGTGCTGCCGAGCTGGAAGGGCTCGTCGCTCAGGCGATCGCCGAGACGGGGGCGGCCTCCCCGCGCGAAATGGGCAAGGTGATGAGCTGGCTGGGGCCCAAGACGCGCGGCCGAGCCGAGGGCAAGGTCGTCGCGGCGCTCGTTTCGCAACACCTGGCGGCTCTGGCCGCCGGATCGTGACGGTGCGGCCGTGTTGAAGGAGCCACACGCGCCGCCGAGGGCGTTCGGCAGGCGAGATGGTGAGAGGCTCCTGCTGGCAGCCTTCTTCCTCGTGCTCGTGTTCGCGGCAGGCGTCGCCGTCGATCTGGCCCCATCGGGACCCGGCTACACGGTCAACTCGCTCGCCCCAACCCCTATCCGCGCCCCGCGCGCGGCGACCATCCCGAATCCGGTCGAGACGAAGCAGGCTCAGGACGCAAAGGCCGCCGGGGTCCTGCCCCAGTACGACTATTCGCCGGATCGCGCCTCCTCCACGGCCGATCTGCAATCCGCCGAGCTCACTCTCGACGTGGCGCCGATAGACGACGCGTTCAGCTCGACCAAGGCGCCAGAAGCCCGCCAGGTCGAGCTGCAGACGGCTTTTCCTTTGCTGACCGCGGATGCCCGGACGACCCTCAAGGCGCTCGATCCCTCCCGCTGGCCGATCATCAAGCAGGCGGCCCAAACGATGCTGGTGGCGGCCGAACGCCAGGAGATCAGGGACACGGATGTGGCCAGCCGACGGACTGAGCTCACGGCCCAGTACATGCCAACCGGGCTCTCGCCGGCAGAACAGCGGCTTGTTGCGGCCCTCGCCTCGCCGCTGATCGTGGCCAACTCGTCGTTCAGCGCAACCCTCACCCAGCAGGCCAAGGATCAGGCTCGGCAGTCAGTGCCGCCGGTCCAGGACACGATCCAGGCGGGCCAGGTGATCGTGGACCAGGGCCACGTGATAGACGCCGCGGCAATGGTCCAGATCGCGTACTTCGGGCTCGATTCCGCCCGGGTCGACTTGGGCAAACCCGCTGCCTGGATGCTTCTCGGTGTTGCGATCAGCGGCATGCTTCTCGGGTGGCTCTGGAGATACCGGCCAGATTACTGGAACCGCGGCCAGACGCTCGTGCTGATCGGTTTGATCTTCGCGGTGGCGGTTCTGGCGGTGAAGCTGGCGGCCGGCCGCGCAACGCTCCCTTACTTGATACCCACCGCGGCGGCGGGAATGCTCCTGAGCGTTCTTCTCGACGCAGGCGCTGGCATGGTGATGATTGCCCTGCTGGCCATCGTAGCGGGCACCGTCACGGGGTCCTCACTCGAACTCGCAAGCTATGTGTTCCTGGGCGGCTTTGCCGGCTTGCTCGTCGTCCGCAAGGGCGAGCGGCTCCACTTCTTCGCCCAGGCGGGGGTGGCCATTGCCGCTACGGACCTGGTCGTCGTGGCGGTGTTCACGCTGCTGGGCCAGCACGACGCGACGGGCATGCTGCAGCTTTGGGCAGCCGCGGTCGGGGCCGCCGTGATCGCCACCGTTGTCACGATCGGCAGCTTCGCCCTGCTCGGAAACCTTTTCGGGATCCTGACAGGCTCGCAGCTGATGGAGCTGGCCAACCCGTCCCAGCCGCTCCTCCGCCGGCTCTTGACCGAGACCCCGGGCACGTACCACCACTCGCTCATGGTCGGCAACCTGGCAGAGCCCGCGGCGACGGCGATCGGCGCCGACCCGCTGCTGACTCGAGTGGCGGCCTATTACCACGACATCGGCAAGCTGGCCAATCCGCTCGTCTTCATCGAGAACCAGTCGAACGGCGAGAACATCCACGACGAGCTGAGCGCCGAGGATTCGGCCGCCATCCTGCGGGAGCACATCGCCGCCGGAATCGACCTCGCCTACAAGGCGAAGCTGCCCAAGCCTCTCATCGCGTTCATCCCCCAGCACCACGGGACGGCGACGCTCAGCTACTTCTACGCGAAGGCGCGCGAGGCAGCGGCGGAGCCGTTCGGCGGGCTCGACACCGCGGCCGGGGCCGCAGCGGCGGACGCCGTGGATCAACGCCGGTTCCGACATTCCGGGCCCAAGCCCCAGACGCGAGAAGCCGCCGTGCTTATGCTGGCCGACGGAGTGGAGGCGTCGGTTCGATCCCTATCGAGCCGCGACGAAGCCAGCATCAGGGCGATGGTGAGCCAGATAATCCAGGAGCGCCTCGCCGACGGGCAACTCAACGAGTGTGACATTACGATTCGGGACGTGGAACTGGTTCGCGAGGCGTTCATCGGTCAGTTGATCGGCATGTACCACCAGCGAATCGCCTACCCGCAGAACAAGATCGTCGAGCTAGAGAGTCGCCGTGAGCGCGGTCTGGGATAGTCGTGGAGGGGCAGTGAGGACCGGGCATCGACTTGCGGGAGCATTGGCTTTGGGGATCGATCTGTGACTCGAGTCGAGGGCGCGATGGATTCCGAAGCCGAGGAAACCTATGGGTCCGGAGCCGAGGGGGCCTTTGAAGGCGAGGAGGTCCTCGGCGCGACGGTCGAGCCGAACGACTCCGAGGCTGGCACCACCTCTTCGATCTACCTGCCGCCGTTCCGGATCGACGTCACTCTCCGACCCGGTGTCTCGCACGTGGTCTCGCGCCATCGCCTGGGCGCCGCCGTGCGGGTCGCTCTCGAAGCCGCGGGCGCACCGAGCCCGGCCTCGATCGGCATAGTCCTCTCGGGCGACCACGAGCTCGCCGAGCTCAACTCCCTCCACATGGGCCATTCGGGCCCGACCGACGTCCTGTCGTTCCCATTCTTTCCGCCGGAAGCCTACCCGCCGCACGACCGTGGCCTGCCGATCCATCGTGACCCCTGGGTCGCGGCGGCGCTGAAACAGGCCTTCGCCCTGCCCCCGGGTCTACGGGCGCATCTCGGGGACGTGATCATCTCGGTCGTGCGGGCGGTCGCTCAGGCGGCCGAGGGTAGGGGCGGCCAGACCGGCAACATCCTGTGGACGCCGGCCGAGGAGATGATCCTGCTCGCGGTCCACGGGACGCTGCACGTCTGCGGCTGGGACCATGCCGACCCTATCGAAGAGGCGGCCATGCGCGAGCTTGAGCGCAGCGTGCTCCGAACACTGGCCGAGCACGCGGCCGACCACGCCGCCGAGCTGGCCGCCGACCACGAAGCAGGCTCTCATGAGAGACAGACTGCGTCCTAGCTCCACCGGCCCAGATTGAGGAGGGTCAGTCGACCCACCGCCCGGCGGCCGGCCCCACCGCCCCCGGCGTCGTTTCCGCTCGAATCGGGATACATCTCCGACCAAACGGCCCGATTCGTCGCGTCGCCGCCCATCCGATGGGCAAGTACGACACTCGAAGCGAGTCGGGCACCGGATGGGCGTCACTTCTGTCCGGATCGAGCTTCAGCTCCGCCCAGGGAGACCTGCCCGATGGTCCGGCCCTTACGCCGCAGTCGGACCTGTATCTGCGTCCAGGCGGGCTCGACTGCTCCGGACGGGCCTCATGCTGACTCATGCTCGATATGCCCACCACACGGGCAGCCGCTCGGTGCGGAGGGAGCTTCGGGCGAAGGTGCCCGCCGGGTGGGCAGGCATGACGGCGGGCCGGCGGCTGGACCCGGGACGGGCGGCAGTCGAGCCAGGAGCGGCGGCCGGCGCGCGAAATGGCGGCTGGACTTCTGGAGGCTGGCGCAGAACCGCCCGGTCGCTCCTCCCGCGATGAACCTGTCCTGGCGCCGTCCGGCCGCCCCGAAGAGCGCGGGCGCGGCCCCTGGTACCATGCCGTCAGGCCCTCCCGAAACGGATCGGGGCTTGATTCGTGTGTCGCGGCTGTGCGCGACCCAATGCTCGCGGAGAAGCGGTGAAGATCGTCGTCGGCCTCGGGAATCCCGGCAGCCAGTACGAGAAGACCCGGCACAACGTCGGTTGGATGGTGCTCGACAGATTGGCGGATCGCGCCGGCTGGTCCGGCCGCGGGCGCAATCGGGACGCCGCAGCCATCGTCCAGGGCCGGTTCAATGGGCTCGATCTGGTGCTCGTCAAGCCGCTCACGTTCATGAACGAGTCGGGCCTGGCGGTCCGGAAGGTGCTGGCCCGCGAGCGAGCCCCGCTCAACGAGATGCTCGTCGTGGTGGACGACTTCTCCCTGCCCTTCGGCAAGCTCCGCTTCCGCGAGGGTGGCAGTGCCGGCGGCCACAACGGGCTGCGCTCGATCATCGAGGAGCTCGGCACCGAGAAGTTCAGCCGGCTGCGCGTCGGCATCGGGGAGCCCCGCGAAGATGCGATCGACCACGTCCTGAGCCAGTTCACCCGAGGCGAGCGGGCCCGCCTTTCCGAACTGCTCGATGCCTCAGCCGACGCCGTCGAGACGTGGGCGCGCGAGGGCGTGAACAAGGCCGCGAACCATTTCAACGCATTCGAACTCCGGCCCGACGACGAAGAGCGCTCGGCCGCGCCCGGAGAGGTCGAGGGACCGCCCGGGGCCGACGGTATCCGGAGGACCAGGACCGGCTGGCGCAAGCCGCGGCCCCCGGAGGCAACCGAGTGAGCGTCGGGGGCGGCCGCTCCCTTCGGCGCCAGATCGAGGCCGCGCTGAGCGGCGAGGCCGACCCGCTCGGAGAGGACAGCATCGGACGGCCGGACCGCGCCGACCGTGCTGGGCGCCAGCCGGAAGAGGCCGCGGACGAGTTCCACCTCGTCGACGAGGCGGCTCCTGAGACCGTCCGCCGCGGCAGGCGCGGCAAAGAACGTCACGTGGACGAGGATATCCGCGCCGCATACCAGGCCGCTCAAGCCGCGAAGGCCGCGGCGGGCCGAGATGCCAGTGCCGCCGGCCTCGCGGCTCCGGGGGGCGGCACCGCAACCGGCGCCAGGCGCCTGCCCGATCTGCACGTCCTGCCGCCGCTCCTGCACGGAAGCGGCGCCTTCGCGACGCTTCGCCAGAGGCTCGGGACGGAAAGCGGGCCACTCCCCGGGGGCGGCCGACACGCAGCCCTGGCGTCGATGCCTCACGGCGCCAAGACGTTTCTCGCCGCGGCCCTCGCCCTCGACGGCGTCCCGAGCGTGGCCAGCGGCGTGGTGAGCGGCGTGGCCAGCGGCGCGGCCGTGAGCGGCGCCGCTGCGCCCCGTGGCGCCGCGCCCATTGCCGCCGCGCCCGGCGCCGGGGAGCGGCTCGTCTGGATCTCCCGTGACGCGGAGATAGGCGACCGCGTGGCCGAAGAGCTTCAGTCGTGGCTGGGCGACCTCGACGCCGTTGCCGTCCTCGAGCCGCGAACCTCTCTCGCCTACGAGCGCAGCGAGCTGGTCCGCGACGAGACCGCCGCGCGAGTCGCCGCATTGGCCCAGTGGCGCTCCGGACGCGCCCGGGTCCTCGTGGCGAGCGTTCAGGCGCTGGTCCAGCACACCCTCGATCCAGAGGAAGTGCCTGCCGAGCCGCGTCGCCTGCGGATCGGCGCCCGCATCCGCCAGGACGATCTGCTCCACGAGTTGCTCTCTCTGGGCTACGACCCGGTGACGGAGGTCGCCGGACGTGGCGAATTCGCCCGTCGAGGCGGCCTGGTCGACGTCTTCCCGTCGGCGGCGCAGCTCCCCATCCGGATCGAGCTGTTCGGCGACGAGATCGACGCGATGCGTGTCTTCGATCCCACAGACCAGCGCAGCCTCCGTCCTGTCGACGAAGTGGTACTGCTCCCCGCCAGCGAATTCCTGGCGCCACTTGGCGGCGTGGCGGAGATCGCCGCTCGGCTGGCTCGCCTGCCGGGGCGGCTGTCTGCCCGACTCCCCGAGCGGCTCGCCCAGGACCTGGCGCGCTTCGAGGAGGGGATCCAGGCAGGCACCGGCGCACTCGGCGCGCACTCGGGTCACGTCCACGATGTTGCGGCTTCTGCCCGAGCCCTCGAGACCGGCGACGCGGCCGAGGTCTGGGCCGCTATCCTGTGTCCCGCCACGGGTCTGGACCACGTTCCGGCCGGAACGCTCCTGGTCCTCGACGAGCCCGGCGACATCGCCGAGTCGGCCGACTTCCTGTGGCGCCAGGCACAGGAACGGCGCAACGAGCTCGTAACCACCGGCGACCTGCCCGAACACTGGCCGGAGGCTTACCTCGGGCCCAGGGACTGGAAGACGCGCTTACTCAAGGGCCGAACGCTCGAGTTGACGTGGGAGTCCGAAGCCTCCGCACCGACGGGCGGGGGTACGCCCATGGGCGACCTGTTCGGCTGGCGCGAGCCGGCGCTGCCGCCCGCTCGAACGGAGCGTCTGGCCCAGACGATCGCCGCCTGGACCGCCGAGGGCGATCGAGTCGTTCTGGCGTCCGACCAAGCGCCTCGACTGGCCGACCTGCTGACCGAGCAGGACCTGCCGACTGCCGCTGTCGACCGGCTGGCCGAAGCGCCCGCACCCGGCACTCGCACCCTCGTCGGCCGGAGCCTGAACGGCGGCTTCGCCGGCGGACCCGACGGGCTCGTGCTGGTCACCGACCGCGAGCTGTTCGGTTCGGTTCGCGTTCGCCGGCCCAAGGCGCTGCGCCGGGTCGTGCCCAGGGACGTGCTCGAGCGGCTGACTCAGGGCGACCTCGTCGTCCACATCGACCACGGCATCGCCCGCTACGAGCGGATGCTGCGCCGCGGCGGGACGGGGGAGGAGCGCGACTACCTCGAGCTGAGCTTCGCGGGCACGGACAAGATCTTCCTGCCGGTCGAGCAGATCAACCGCATCAGCCGCTACTCCGGCGGCGAGAACCCCGCTCTCTCCAAGCTCGGCGGCGCCGAGTGGCTCCGGACCAAGGCCCGCGTCAAGCGCGCCGTCACCGACCTGGCGCGGGAGCTGCTGGACATCTACGCGGCTCGCGCCGCCGCGCCGGGCTTCGCCTACCCGCCCGACACTCCCTGGCAGCAGGAACTCGAAGCTTCGTTCCCGTACGAGGAAACGCTCGACCAGCTTCGAGCCACCGCCGAGGTCAAGCTCGACATGGAAGCCGGCCGGCCGATGGACCGCCTGGTCGTCGGCGACGTCGGCTACGGCAAGACGGAGGTAGCGCTGCGGGGTGCCTTCAAGGCGATCCAGGGCGGCAAGCAAGTGGCGGTCCTGGTTCCGACCACGGTTCTGGCCGCGCAGCACTACGCGACCTTCGGGCAGCGCTTCGCGGCCTACCCGCTGACCGTGCGGCTGCTGTCGCGTTTCGTGCAGGCGAAAGAGCAGGCGACCACGATCGAAGGGCTGGCGGCCGGCACGGTCGACCTGGTCATAGGCACGCACCGGCTGCTCAGTAAGGACGTCCGTTTCCGCGATCTGGGCCTGGTCGTCGTCGACGAGGAGCAGCGTTTCGGCGTGGCGGCCAAGGAGCGGCTCAAGAAGCTGCGCCGCGAGGTCGACGTGCTGACGCTCTCGGCCACGCCGATCCCACGCACGCTGAACCTGGCGCTGGCCGGCGTCCGTGACCTATCGCTCATCGAGACGCCGCCGGAAGATCGGCTGCCGATCCAGACGCGCGTCGCCGAGGCCTCGGCCGGGCTCGTCCGCGACGCGATCCTGCGCGAGCTCGACCGCGGCGGCCAGGTCTTCTTCGTCCACAACCGCATCGAAACGATCGAGGCCCAGGCCGAGCAGCTCCGCCAGCTGCTGCCGGGCGTCCGTATCGCCGTGGGCCATGGCCAGATGCCCGAGGGCCGGCTCGAGAAGGTGATGCTCGCCTTTGCCGGCGGCGCGACCGAGGTCCTGGTCTGCACCACGATCATCGAGTCGGGCCTGGACATTCCCAACGCCAACACGATCGTGATCGATCGCGCCGATACCCTCGGCCTGGCACAGCTCTACCAGCTCCGCGGCCGGGTGGGGCGCTCGTCGCGGCGCGCCTACGCGTATCTGCTCTACCGGCGCCGCGAGAGGCTTTCGGACGTGGCCCGCAAGCGTCTCCAGGCGATATTCAACGCCTCGGAGCTGGGCGCCGGGTTCCAAATCGCTCTGTCCGACCTGGAGATCCGGGGCGCCGGCAACATCCTGGGCGCCGAGCAGCACGGCCACGTCGCCGCCGTGGGCTTCGACCTGTACACGCGCCTGCTCGCTGAGGCGGTCGAGGAGCAGAAGGCCGAATTCGAAGGCAGGCAACCCGTGGTCGAACGGCCCGGCGCGACCGTGGACCTTCCGATCGACGCCCACCTGCCCGACTCGTATGTCGCCGAAACCGCCCAGAAGCTCGAGCTGTATCGCCGCCTCGGCCGCGTACGAACGGCCGGCGAGCTGGCCGCGTTCCGCCAGGAGCTGGCCGATCGCTACGGGCCGCCGCCCGCGCCGGTATTGCGCCTGCTCGAAGTCGTGGAGTTGCGCATGGCCGCCGAGGCGGCCGGAGTTGCCTCCATCTCCCGCGAGGAAGGGGAGCTGGTCGTGCGGTTCGGGACGCTGTCGCGCTCGGCCGCGATGCGTGTCCTCGCGCCGATGGGTCGCGACGCCGTCCGCTTCGGCTCGAGTCAGGCGCGCATCCGTTTGCCGCGCGATCCGGCCCGTGCCTGGAGCCTGGCCCAGTCGATCGTGGCGCGCCTCCTGCCCGCCGCCGAGGAGCAGCGGGTGCAGCGGGAGCGTGCGGCGGCTGCCCAACCACCGGACTGGCGCACGACCGGGTAGTCCCGTCGAGTGGGTCCGTCCAGCCTATCGGTAAGCCTCGCGTGCCCTGGTTGAGGCTGGCCGGGTGTGGCAGTATGCAGGTCGGGACTCCGGAACTAGAGGCCCGGGGTCCAGTCACGGGTGGCCGGTTCGTTCCGTCGCATCCCGCGTCTATCGTCGTCAGGAAGGGCTGGGATGCAGTTAGCAGGCAAGCGAGGGCGAGCCGCCGGAGCCGGGGAGAAGGACAACTTCCGCCCCGACATCGAGGGGTTGCGGGGCATTGCCGTCCTGCTCGTGGTGCTGTATCACGCCGGGACGCTCTCCAATTCGAGCTTGCAGATCCCTGGCGGCTTCGTCGGGGTCGATCTCTTCTTCGTGATCTCGGGCTTCCTGATCACCGGCCTGTTGATCCGCGAGCGCGAGCGCACCGGCAAGGTCAGCTTCTCTCGCTTCTACGCCCGGCGCGTGCGGCGCATCCTGCCCGCGGCGGCGGTGGTCCTGCTCGTGACGCTCGTGATCGCCTACCAGCTGGTGGCGCTCAGCTCCCGGTCGGCGGTTATGGAGGACGGCGCGTCGTCGGCCGTTTCGATCGCGAACATCCGCTTCGCCATGACGACCGACTACTTCAACCCGACCAACAACAGCTTCTCTCCCTTCCTGCACTTCTGGTCCCTCGGAGTCGAAGAGCAGTTCTACTTCATCTGGCCGGCGCTGCTGGCGCTCGTGGCCTGGCGCAAGCCTCGCCTCGGGGCTGCGGTGGCGCTGAGCGTGGTCGCCGTCGTCTCCTTCGCGGCGAGCGTGATCGTCACTCAGAGCTCGCCTGCGACGGCCTTTTACTTGCTGCCGACCCGGGCCTGGCAGCTCGCGGCTGGCGGCTTGCTCGCTATTGGGGTCGGGTCGCTGGCCCGAACTCCGCAACTCCTGCGCGCGGCGGTGGGGCAGTTCCTTTCGGTTGCGGGCTGGGTTGCGCTGGCGGCCCTTGCCTGGATCGCCCTGACGCTCGACTCCAAGACCGTGCCCTACCCGGGGACCGCGGCACTCCTCCCGACGCTCGCGGGCGTGGTGCTGATCGCCGCCGGCGCCGAACAGGCCGGGCCCGGGGCTTTCCTGCGACTCATGCCGGTCCGCTTCCTGGGAAAGATCAGCTACTCGCTCTACCTGTGGCACTGGCCGATCCTGATCCTCGGCGGGCTGTATCTCGGCGGGCCGCTCGACCAGGCGCTCACCCCGCTCCAGGCCCTGGCCCTGGCCGGCTTCTCCATTCCGGTGGCGACCGTGAGCTGGGGCCTGGTCGAGGAGCCGTTCCGCCGCGGTCAGATCCCGCTGCCGCGCCCGAGCCGGGTCGTGGCCGCGGGGGTTACGGTCATGCTGGCCGTCGCGCTCCTGGGCGCCAGCTTCGACTGGAACGCACAGACGGCGCTGGCCAACGTCGGCAATGAGCCCGGCGTTGCGGCGGCGGAGCCGACGCCCACTCCCACCGCCGCAGTCGCGCGGCCGACCGCCACGCCGACCGTGACCCCCGTGCCGCTGACTCTCGCGCCGAACGCCACGCCCTCGCCGATCCTCGGCATGACCCCGGCGCTGCCCACGAACGGCGGCCCGGAGACGGCGAACGTGGCCCTCAACAACGCCACCCGGCCTACCCTGGCCAATGCGCCCAACGACAACGAGCCGACGTGGCTCAACAACTGCCTCGGCTGGGACGCGACCACTGTGCCCTCGACGTCGAACAAGTGCGTCTACGGCGACCCCACCGGCACGTTCACCGTGGCGCTGGTCGGCGACTCCCATGCCTCGGCGCTCTTCCCCGCAGTTGAGGCCGTGGCCATCGCCCACGGCTGGCGCCTGGTGGAGTACCTGAAGATCTCCTGCCAGTTCATAGACATGCGCATCACGGACCCGAATCTCAACCGCGAGTACACCGAATGCGCCACCTGGAACCAGAACGTCGTCGCCCGGCTGCGGGCCAACCCGCCGGACCTGGTGCTCGTCTCTGGGAGCCGCTGGATCTACGCCGTCAATCCCGGGGAGGCCAATGCAACATATGAAGGAAACGCGCTGGCCCGCATGATCAAGCAGATCCCGAGCAGCAGCCGAGTGGCGATCATCGAAGACCCACCGCTGCCCAGCCTCGACGTGCCGAAGTGCCTCTCCTCGTATCCGACCGACGTCCTCAAGTGCGCCTACTCGCGCGCCGTGGGTTTCGGTTCGGCGATGGGCGTACGCGAGACGACCGCCTCGAAGGTGACCGGCGCCCCGGTCATCGCCCTGACCGATCAGATTTGTCCCGGCACGGGCGCCTGCCCGGTCGTGATCGACAACATGATCGCGTGGCGAGATCCGCACCACCTGACGGCGACCTTCTCCCGATCGCTTGGCCCTGCGCTCGACGCCAAGATCGTCGCCATCCTGACCGGCCAGGCGGCGCCGGGTCCGTCCACTTCCGTCGCACCCTGACCCGATTGCGCCGCCAGACCGAACGTCACGCGCGCGGCGTAGAACCGGCCGAGCGTCCCCGCGCGCTGCGGTAGACTTCGCCTGCCGAACCAGCCGCCGCCTGTCGGGAGGATCCTTTACCCATGTCAGCCGAGGAGCTGCGCGCAAAGATCCGCGAAATTCCCGATTTCCCAAAACCGGGCATCCTGTTCTACGACATAACGACTCTGCTCAAGGATCCCGGTGCGTACCGCGAGGCGATCGACCTCATGGTCGAGCCTTATCGAGAAGCGAAGGTCGACCTCGTGGTCGGTATGGAGTCGCGTGGGTTCATCTTCAGCGGCCCGATCGCCATCAAGCTCGGTGCCGGGCTCGTGCCGGTGCGGAAGCTGGGCAAGCTTCCGGCCGAAACCGTTTCGGTGGAGTACGCGCTCGAATACGGCTCGAACACGCTCGAGATTCACAAGGATTCCATCGGGCCTGGCCAGCGGGTCCTGATCGTCGACGACCTGCTCGCGACCGGCGGCACGGTTCGCGGCACCATCGAGCTCGTCGAGCGACTCCGCGGCGAGATCGTCGGCCTGGCGTTCCTGGTGGAGTTGCTTTCGCTCAAGGGCCGCGACCGCCTCCAGAACTACAACACCTCCAGCGTCATTCGGTATTGACCAACGGACCCGGCGAAGGTGAATCCCTCGGGTCGCCACGTCGTACGACCAACCTCGAACGAGAGCCGCTCGTGACGACCGATGCCGTCGCCCGCCGCGAGCGCAGTTCGATCGTCGCAACCGAGACCGTCGATCGGACGATGCTTCGGGCGTTCCTCGAGACCGACCGCCTGTTCGCGGCCTACGCCCTGTGCGACCTCGACGACCGCGAATTCCAGCGGACTCGATGGGGAGTGGCGTTCGCCGGCGGAGAACCCATCGCCGTCGTGCTCCAGTACGCTGGGTACTCCCCGCAGCCCGTCTTCGTCATGGGCCAGAACACCGGTATCAAGGCCATCCTTCACGACGTGATCAGGCCGCGGACGGCGTTTCTGGCCGCTCGACCCGAGCAGCTGCCGGCATTCTCCGATCTGTATCGTGTCGATCCGGGCCCGCAGATGCTGAGGATGTGGACCGACCGCGCCCATTTCCGCCCCTTCCAGGCGGATGTCCAGAGGCTGCTACCGGTCGAGATCGGCGAGCTCAATCGGCTGTATCAGCTGGGCTTCGCGTCATGGCTACCGGCCAGTGCCATCGCCGACGGCCTGTATTACGGCATCCGCGTCGGGGGCCGGCTGGTCTCCGCGGCCGGCACGCACGTCATCAGCCCGGCCGGCCGCCTTGCGGTGGTCGGCAACGTTATGACACACTCCGACTTCCGCGGCCGAGGCTACGCAACCGCGGTGACTGGGGCGGTAACCGCCGAGCTCCTACGGTTCTGCGACCAGGTGGTGCTCAACGTACGAGCCGACAATCCACCGGCCCTGGCCGCCTATCGACGCCTCGGCTTCATGGTGCACACGACCTTCGAAGAACGATTGATACACCGCAGCGAACCAGTTTGGAGCGGCTGGACCGGCACGTTCCGCCGCGTCTTCGCGTCCCGCAAGGAGTCCTGATCACGATGACGAGCACTATTCGGGGAGATGCGCCGGTTTCGACGCGCCAGCTTCCAGCCCATGACGTAGCCGACCTGGCACTCGCCGCCGAGGGCGTCCGTCGGATCGAATGGGCCGAGCGCGAGATGCCGGCCCTTCGGCTGATCCGCCGCCGATTCGAGGCCGAGAAGCCGCTCGCCGGTCTGCGAGTCGCTGCCTGCCTGCATGTCACCACCGAAACGGCGAACCTGGTCCGGACCCTCAAGGCTGGCGGCGCCGAAGTCGCGCTGTGCGCTTCGAACCCGCTCTCGACCCAGGACGACGTCGCGGCCGCGCTCGTCGTCGAGTACGGCATCTCCACCTTCGCGCGCCATGGCGCGGATCGCGACACCTACTACGGCCACCTCAATTCGGCCGCCGATTCCCGCCCGCAGATGACGATGGACGACGGCTGCGACCTGGTCACGCTGATCCACCAGGAGCGGCGAGGCCAGCTGGCGGAGATCGTCGCCGGCACCGAAGAGACCACCACCGGCGTCATCCGCTTGCGGGCGATGGCTGCCGACGGAGCCCTCGGTTATCCGGTCGTGGCCGTGAACGAGGCCCTCACCAAGCATCTCTTCGACAATCGATACGGGACCGGCCAATCGACCCTGGACGGGATCCTGCGGGCCACGAACCTGCTCATCGCAGGGCGCCACGTCGTCGTCGCCGGCTACGGCTGGTGCGGCAAGGGGATCGCGTCACGCTTCCGCGGCATGGGCGCTCAAGTTGCCGTTGTGGAAGTCGATCAGGTCCGCGCGCTCGAGGCGCTCATGGACGGCAACCTGGTCATGACCATCGGCGAGGCCGCGCCCTGGGGCGACATCTTCATCACTGCCACGGGCGACATCCACGTCATCCGAGCCGAGCACTTCGAGCGCATGCACGACGGCGCGGTCATGGCCAACTCCGGCCATTTCGACGTCGAGATCGACCTGCCGGCACTCGTCGAGCTCGCAGGAGGCAAGGTCCGCGAGGTCCGCGACAACGTGGTCGAATACACAGTGGGCGACCGCCGAGTCCACGTCATCGCCGAGGGGCGCCTCGTGAATCTCAGCGCGGCCGAAGGCCACCCCGCGGCGGTCATGGACATGAGCTTCGCCAACCAGGCGCTCTGCGCGGAGTGGCTGATCGGACACCACGCCGAGCTGGCAAAGGGCGTCTTCGACGTGCCGGAGCCGATAGACCAGGAAGTGGCCCGCCTCAAGCTGGAGGCGATGGGCATCGTCCTGGATCCGTTGACTCCGGAGCAGGCCACATACATGAGCTCCTGGAAGCACGGCACCTGAGGTTAGGGGCCACAACGTAGTCACCTCGCGGGCGGTCCAGGCCTTCGTTGGGCGCTGCGCTCCTCGCTCACGCACCTTCAGGTGCGATCGCTACGGTGCTCGCGCCCGCCTCGGCCTGAACGGCCGGCTCGGCGACGACTGGCTCGCGGGCGGTCCAGGCCTTCGAAGGCGTCCGGGCGCCGTGTTACTCTTCCCAAACGCAAGTCGGCATAGGCCTGCACCCGCTGCCCAGGCAGCGCCAGAGGCACGGCCACAGGGAGAACGATGACCAGCTTCCTCGATGACCCGCAGTACCTGTTCACGTCCGAATCGGTGACCGAAGGTCACCCGGACAAGATGTGCGACCAGATCTCGGACGCGATTCTGGACGCCATCATCGCCGACGATCCGATGGCCCGCGTTGCCTGCGAGACGGCGACCACCACCGGACTGGTCATGGTGCTCGGTGAGATCACCACCTCGACGTACGTCGATTTCCAGTCGGTAGTGCGCGATACGGTGCGCGACATCGGCTATACCAACGCCGAGTACGGCTTCGACTATCAGACCTGTGGGACGATGGTCAGCGTTGTCGAGCAGTCGCCGGACATCGCCATGGGCGTGGACGAAGCGATGGAGGTCCGCGGCGACGGAAGCGAGCCTTCGGCTCGGCACGAGCTGGGCGCCGGCGACCAGGGGATGATGATCGGCTTCGCCTGCACCGAAACCCCAGAGCTGATGCCGCTGCCGATCGCACTGGCTCACCGACTGGCCCGGCGGCTGGCGGAAGTCCGCAAGAGCGGCCGCCTGCCCTACCTGCGCCCAGATGGCAAGTCTCAGGTCACCGTCGAGTACGAACGCGGCGTGCCCAAGCTCGTCAGAAACGTGGTCATCGCCGCGCAGCACGATCCCGACGTCCGGATCGAGCGCTTGCGCTCGGACATCATCGAGTCGGTGATCATGCCGACGATCCCGCCGGAGCTGCGGATCAAGGACCCGGTCATGCACATCAACGCCACGGGTCGATTCGTGATCGGCGGTCCCATGGGCGACGCCGGCCTCACCGGCCGCAAGATCATCGTCGACACTTACGGCGGCATGGCCCGGCACGGCGGCGGAGCCTTCTCCGGCAAGGACCCGACGAAAGTAGACCGCTCGGCCAGCTACGCGGCCCGCTGGGTCGCCAAGAACGTCGTCGCAGCCGGCCTGGCCGACCGGTTCGAGATCGAGATTGCCTACACCATCGGCATCGCCCACCCCGAGTCGGTTTCGATCGAGACATTCGGGACGGGTCACGTGCCGGACGAGATGATCCTCGCTGCCATCGACAGGCACTTCGACCTGCGGCCCGCGCGGATCATCGACGCGCTGGACCTGCGCCGGCCGATCTACCGGCAGACCGCGGCATACGGTCATTTCGGCCGTACGGACGGCGACTTCCCGTGGGAGCGAACCGGCAAGGCCGCGGCTCTGGCAGCGGACTGCGGTCTGACTGTCCCGAGCTCCGTCACGGCGTCCTGACGCCGAGGTGTACGCGGTCATCCTGGCAGGCGGAGGCGGGACCCGGCTCTGGCCGCTGAGCACCCCGGAATGCCCGAAGCCGTTCCTGCGGTTGCTCGGCGACGAAACGCTGATCCAGCGCACCGTTGCCCGGCTTACGCCGCTGATAGCAGTCCAGGACGTCTTCGTTGTCACCGACCGGCGGTATCTGTCGCTGGTCGCCGAGCAGCTCCCGGCCGTGCCGGCCGCAAATCTGATCGGCGAACCGGTGGGACGGAATACGGCCGCGGCGGTGGCGCTGGCGGCGGAGGCGATCGACCGACCGGGCGACGAGACCATGCTCGTTCTGCCGGCCGATTCGCACATTGCCGACGAAGCGGGCTTTCGCGAAGCTCTCGCCGCGGCCGAGGAATTGGCGAGCGGCGGCTCCCTGGTGACGCTGGGCGTTACGCCGGATCGTCCAGAAACCGGTTACGGCTACGTGCTTGCCCTGCCGCCGGCCCGGCAGGTCCGCGGCCGCCCGACCTTCGCCGTCGACCGCTTCGTCGAGAAGCCGAGCGCGGATCAGGCGCAGGAGCTGCTGGCGACGGGCCTGGCCAGCTGGAACGCCGGCATCTTCGCCTGGACCCGTGCGGCAATTCGGGACCAGCTGTCGCGCCACGCCCCCGACATCGTGGCTCCGATACGGGCGATCTGCGCCGGCGCCGGCGGAGCAGCCGCACGCCAGAACACAGCGCTCGACGGCGCCTACGCAACCCTGCGCGCGACCTCGATCGACTACGCGGTCATGGAGCCTGCCTCCCTGGCAGGAGCAGTCGCGGTGGTGCCGATCGACGTCGGCTGGAGCGACCTGGGGAGTTGGGCCGCTCTCCGCGACGTTTGGATCGCAGCCGCGGCCTCCGGGGCAGGTTCCGATACCCTTCATTCAGGTAGTGAAGGCTTCGGCAATCGCCGAGACATCGGCTCCCAGGGGAGCCTCGTTCTGGCGGGAGGCCGCTTTGTGGCGACGATCGGTCTGCGCGACGTTATCGTGGTAGACACCCCCGAAGCGCTGCTCGTTTGCGCCGCCGATCGGTCTCAGGACGTTCGTCAGATCGCCGAGGAGTTTGCTCGGGGGGTGGCCGGTTCGACCGCAGCCGAAGCCCCGGCAAGATCGCTCGAGGTCCCGGAGGAAGGCGCATGACGACTACCCCATCGCCGTCGCTAGAAACGCCGGCCTCGCCCGACCAGCCTGCCCAGATCGTCTTCGGTACCGACGGCTGGCGCGCCAAAGTTGCCGACGACTTCACGTTCCAGAACGTGCGTCGCTGTGCCCACGCGGTGGCCGAGTACGTGGCCGGCCGGGGCGAGCAGTCGAAGGGCGTGGTCATCGCCTACGACCGGCGCTTCGCCAGCGAGCATTTCGCGGCGGCTGCGGCGGAGGTGCTGCTGGCCGCCGACATTCATGTCGCCCTCGCCGCCGGGGCAGTGCCCACCCAGATGTCCTCGTTCGAGGTCGTCCAGCGCGGAGCCGCCGCCGGCATCGTGATCACTGCCAGCCATAACCCGTGGACCGACAACGGCTTCAAGCTCAAGTCGCCGTCCGGCGCCGCGGCTGGCCCCGAGATGCTCCACGCGATCGAGGCGAATCTCGCGACCAACGGCCACCTTGCCATCCCGAGGCGTTCCCTCGCAGACGCGGAGGCGGCCGGGATGGTCGAGCGTTTCGATCCTTTCGCCGGCTATCAACGATTCATCCGTCGCAACCTCGACCTGGACCGCCTCAAGGCGGCCGATCTCGACGTGCTGGTGGACCCGCTGTACGGCTCGGGAGCCGGCTGGATGGGCAGCCTCCTGGCCGAGGGAAGCATCCGCGTCCACGAGATCCATTCGGAGCGGAACCCTTACTTCGGCGGAGTGAACCCTGAGCCGATCCTGCCCAACGTCAACGAAGCTCTGGCGACCCTGACCGGCGGCGGCTACGACCTTGGCCTGCTGCTCGACGGCGACGCGGACCGCTCCGGCATGGCCGACGAGCGCGGCGTTTTCGTGACAACGCTCCAGATCTACGCGCTGCTCATGTACTACCTCGTCGAGCATCGGGGCCTTCGACAGCCCGTCGTCAAGACGGTGAACGAGACTTCGATGGCCGAGCGGCTGGGGAAGCTGTACGGGGTCGAGGTCTACGAGACCGCCGTCGGGTTCAAATACGTCGGTCCCAAGATGATCGAGACCGGGGCCATGATGGGCGGCGAGGAGTCCGGCGGGTTCGGCTTCGGCATGCACCTGCCCGAACGCGACGGCATCTTCACCGACCTCATGCTGCTCGACCTGTTCCTGTGCGAGAGAGATGCCGGACGCTGGCCGGTATCCAAGGCGATCGCCCACCTCCACGAGATCGCCGGCCCGTCGAGCTATCGTCGCGTCGACGTTCATGTCGATCGAGCGACATATCCTGGGCTCAAGGCCCAGCTCCTGGTCGAGTTGCCGGAGCGGGCGCCCACGGCGCTGGCGGGCCACCCGGTAGTCCGAACGCAGACGCTCTCGACGAACGACGGCTTCAAGTTCTTCGCGGACGACGGGTCGTGGCTCCTGGTTCGCTTCAGCGGGACGGAGCCGCTCGTCCGCGTCTATACGGAGGCGGCCTCTCAGGCCGCGGTGGACGAGATCATGGCCGCGGGGGAGAAGCTAGTCCGCGAAACCTAGCCCGTCATCTGGAACGGTCGTTCTTACCGGACATCCGGGGGCGCGGCACGGAGGCGCGGGACTCGCTCCCGGCGATCGGATTCGCCGCTGCACGGGCGCCCGAGCGCCTTTCGCCGGCGTGGTACGAGGGCTGCTTGATCCGGTCGACGGGCAATCCGGAAGTCGGCCTGGGAATGCCTCCACTCCTTCGCTCGCAGCTGTACAGTGAGCCAGAGCCGGCTTCGGCGATGCGTTCGGAGCCGCGTGGTTTTCCTCTTCGAGCAGGCCAGGGCGACGGAGGGTTCTATTCGATGAACAGTTCTCTGATCGGGAAGGTCGAGAAGGCGAACCGCTATTCCCGCGAGCTGGATCGAGTCACATTCGAGCAGCTCGCGGTCACGTTCAAGGGTGACAACGACACCCATACGGTGCGTCTCGACGGCGGAGCCTGGCAGTGCACCTGCCACTTCTTCGACAGCTGGGGATCTTGCGTCCACGTGCTCGCCCTGCAGAAGATCCTCGGTGTCATGCTCCCAGAGAACGCGCAGGTATCCATCTTCACCGCCCAGCCGACCGTCCCGGCGTAATATCGCGTGCGGCTGCGCCGACTGCCGCAGTCCAAGTTCTTCCGTTCGATAGGGGACTGCCAGTGAACCGCCGGAATCTCCGTCTCTCCGTTGCCCTGGCCGCCGCACTGGTCGCTGTGCTGGTCGCGGCCGCGTGCGGCTCCACGACTCCGACTTCGGACCTGACGATTCCGCCGACCGGCGGCGCCAGCGCAACCCCGGCGTCTTCCTCCGCGATCGCAACTGAGGCAGGCTCGAGCGAGCCCTCGGCTCCCACTTCCGCTTCGCCCCAAGCCACTCAGAAAGCCACCCCCGAGGCCTCGACGGAAACCAGCCCCGGAGCTTCGGGCAGCGGCGCCGGCAATTCCTGCGCAGGCAGCGCCGACAACCAGAGCTGGTACGTCACCGCCGCGAACGGCCTGCCCTTCGACGTGTATTGCCCGGTGCTCCCGGCGACCTGGTACGTGGACACGGCCGGAGGCGGGGGCTCGTGGCGTGCCGGCACCGACCAGTGGCTCCAGATCTCCTACAAGGGACCCGGCGGGGCCAAGATCTCGCTCCAGGAGGGTGCATTCTGCACCGGCGGTCTGAGCCTGTGCTCGTCGCACGATTCGGTGATCGGATCGGCTTCCTTCGGTGGTCTTTCGGGCTCGCTCGACGCTCTCGGTCCAACTCCCGCCGACGGCTACGCCATCTACATCGACCCTGGGACCCGGAAGGGCTACACCATCACCGGGACGGGCTTGTCCCCGGACGCGTTCAAAGCCATCGCCGCTGGAGTCGTCAAGGTTCCCAAGTCCTGATAGCGGAGCGCTTGCCTTCAGGCCGGGTTCTCGGCCTCGCCGCGGGTGGAGGTTGTTTCCGCCGCCGCGGGCACTGGGGGTAGCGCGGGTCCGGGCGCGAGGACACGGCCGCTGGATCCGGCGGCGCCTCGCACTGGCGGCCCAGGATTCGTGACGGGATCGCTGGCCACTTCGCGGGCCGTCCGGCTGCGTCGCTTCACGGCGGGCGCGGCCGGGAATTGTTCCAGCTCCTGATCCTCGCCTGCTTGAGGCAGCCTCGGGACGCGGATTGGCCGTCCCTCACGTTCCTCCACCACGCGAGCCGCCCGGTCGGTGACCGTGCCTCCGTCGATGCGGCGATGGCCCAGGTAGTAGAAGAAGAACGAGGCGATGACGGCCGCGATCGGGATCCCGAAGATCGCTCCGGGGATGCCCGCCAGCTTGGATCCAATCATCACGGACCCAAGGACGACGACGGGATGGAGGCCGACGGCTTCGGACATGAGTCGCGGCTGGATGATGTTCATCAGCACGAACCAGCCGGCGATCATGATGACCAGGGCTGGCAGTGTCGCGTCGGGCTTGAAGAACACGGCGACGAGCACAGGCGGAACCCACGAGATGAACGGCCCGAAGAACGGGATCGCTTGCAGGACGCCCGAAGAGACGGCCGTCACCGGCATGTACGGCAGGCCCAGGATCGCGCTGGCGGCCATGGAGATGATCCCGTATATGAGCCCCATCAGCGCCTGGCCGCGCAGGAAGCCACCAAAGGATCGAGCCACGCTGTGCTCGAGCAACGTGGCTTCGTCGGTGTACGACGGCGGAACGATACGGAAGAGGAAGCTGACGATCCGGTCGCGGTCAACCGCCATGTAGAGCGACAGGAAGAAGATGAATAGCAGATTGCCGAATATGCCGATGCTGGCGACCGCAATGTCGCCCAGCGGCTTGCGCAGGTCTGATGCGCCGCTCTTGAGGTTCGCCAGCAACTGGTTGACCTGGTCGTACAGGTTGATCTGGCCGCCTCCAACGGAATTGAGCCAGTCCTGCCCGGGTTTGAGTTTGCCGCGCAGGGCGTCGCCCGTCGGCCAGTTGGTAACCAGGTTGTTGATGGACGAATACAGCTGCTGGGCTATGAGCAGGATCGCCGCGACCAGAATGACGATCAGCAGGGCGTAGACGACGATTACCGCCAGCCAGCGTGGCAGGCGTGGGAACAGGTGGACCAGGCCGTTGGCGATCGGGCTGAGGATGAAGGCAAGCAGCCAGGCCAGGAAGAAGATCATGATCACGTCGCCGAAGAACGTGAGCCACTTCCCTACGTAGTCCACGACAAGGAAGCCCACGGCCAGCGTCGTCACGACCAGGAACGCGGTCAGCCAGCGATGCTCTCGGTCGCTCAAGCTGAACGATGTGGTCGGGGGCTGGTCGCTCATCCCCTCGGTCCTCGGCACGGGCTGATCTGCTGATGGTACGACGCAACTGTGCCCGGGTCAGCCCCGGCCGTGACCGGGTTCGACACCATGCCTAGCGCAGTCCCATCCGCTCGCGGACCTCGGCCATCGTCGCCTCGGCGATGGGGCGGATGCGCTCGGCGCCCTCGTCGAGGATCAGCCGCAGCCGCGCCTGGTCGGCCATGAGTTCTTTGTAGGTCTCGCGGGCTTCGGCGTAGCGGGCGATGATCCGCTCGGCCAGCAGCTTCTTGGTGTCGACGCAGCCGGTGCGGGCGGTCCGCTCGCCGTCCCAGATCTCCTCGTAATCGCTGCCGAAGTGACGGTGCATCTGGCACACGTTGCAGACCTGCGGGCGCCCCGGGTCCGAGCGCAGGATCCGCTGCGTGTCGGTGACCATCGACATGACCTGCTTGCGGATGACCTCCGGCTCGGCCAGGACATCGATCGTGTTGCCGATAGACTTGCTCATCTTCTTGACGCCGTCGGTGCCCAGGACGACCGGCGCCTCCGTGTAGACGGCCTGCGGCTCGGGGAAGGTCTCGCCGTAGCGGGCGTTGAAGGCTCGCACGATCTCACGGCTGAGTTCGAGATGAGGTGCCTGGTCCTTGCCGATCGGTACCAGCGACGCCTTTGGCAGAGCAATGTCGGCGGCCTGGAGGACGGGGTAGGTGAGCAGCCCGTGGTTGACGTCCTCGGGCTGGTTCTGGCGCTTCTCCTTGTAGGTCGGCGTGCGCTGCAACCAGCCGACGGGCGTCACGGTGTTGAACAGCCAGCACAGCTCGGTGACTTCCGGCCGGTCCGACTGAACGAAGACTGTGCAGCGCTTCGGGTCCAGGCCGAGCGCTATGAGAGCCGCGGCCATCTCGAGCGTCTGGCGGCGCAGCACTTCGGGATCGTGGACGTGCGTCAGGGCGTGGTAGTCCACGACGCAGTAGATCGCCTCGTACCGATCCTGCAGGGCGACGTAGTTGCGGATCGCGCCCAGGTCGTTGCCCAGATGGGGCCGGCCGGTAGGCTGTATGCCGCTGTAGATGCGCGGCTTGACGGGCAGGCTGGACGGGCGAGAGGGCGTGGCCGCGGCGTCTGTGGTCATGTCGCCGAGTTTAGCGGAACGCGCGCGCCGCTCCCCGCCACGAGCGCGCCGCTCCCGCCGAGTTCGCCGCTCCCCGCCACGAGCGCGCCGGCACACTGGCCGACGCCTCGGGTACCATTCCGGGACGACGCACAACCAGTCCGTCACCACGGCTGCAGCGCCACCTCGGCTCCGCTGGCCCCAGTCCAACCCGCCCATGAGCACCGAGCAACGACCGCTTCGCGTCGCCATTCTCGGTGCCGGCACGATCGGCGCCGAGGCAGCCCGAGGCTTCCTGCGCAGTCCGGACCGCCGGATCGGCCCCGCGGGCGGGCGAATGCTCGAGCTCGTCGCCATTGCCGAGCTGAACGTCCAGGGCGCCGTGGACCGAGGCTTGCCACACGACCTCATCGTTCCGGACGCCGCGGCTGTAATTGCGCGGCCCGACATCGACATCATCGTGGAGTTGATCGGCGGCGAGGAACCGGCCCGCTCGTTCATCGCGGCAGCGCTCGCGGCCGGCAAGCCGGTGGTGACCGCCAACAAGCTCGTCCTGGCACTGCACGGGGCCGAGCTGGAGTCGGTCGCGCGCGCCAACCACGCGGCCCTTCGCTACGAAGCGGCGGTCTGCGGCGGCACGCCGGTGCTCGACCCGCTGGCGCGAGATCTCTCCGCCAACCGGATCCGCCGGGTACGCGGCATTGTCAACGGCAGCACGAACTTCATCCTGACCGAGATGATGCAGGCGCGCCGCAACTACGAAGAGGTGCTGGCAGCCGCCCAGGCTCAGGGCTATGCGGAGCGCGATCCCAGTGCGGACGTCGAAGGGCACGACTCTGCCAACAAGCTGGCGGTGCTGACTCGCCTGGCCTTCGGCGTTTGGCCCGACGTTGAGTCGATCGTGGCCTGCCCGCCGTCTCTCCGCGGCGACGGCAAGCCCGGTATTACCGGCGTCTCCGCGAACGATATCGCCGGCGTGGTAGCTCTCGGTCTGGCGATCCGGCTCGTGGCCACGGTCTCGGCCGCGGGGACTGCAGAGCCGGAGTTGGGGCTGGCCGGATCCGTCATGACGTGCGCCGTCCCCGTCTCGGCCCCGTTGGGTCGCACCGACGGCGTCCTGAATCGCCTCGAGATCGACGCCGATCCCGTCGGACGAGTTTCTTTCGAAGGCCCCGGAGCCGGTGGCCCGGCGACCAGCAGCGCCGTGCTGGCCGATCTGCTCGAGGTCGCCCGCAGCGGCCTGAGCACGTGGACCGACCTGCCGCCCGCTGCCCCCGGTCTCGTGACACTCGCCGACGACCGCGCCACTATCCGCCGGCCCTGGTTCGTGTGCCTGCCGGGAGTCCTGGCCGAAGAGGTTCCGGGACGCCTCGCCGACGAGATCGCCGGTCCGCCGCCGAGCAGCGTTCCGCGGCACCGGAGCCGGTCCTGGGCGGCCGTCCAGACGAGGCCACTTCCGCTCGCCGAAGTCCGGGAAGCGATCGCGCCGCTCATCGCCGACGATCGCGACGTCCCCATCTACCCGATTCTCACCTCGTAAGGGAGCATCACGTGTCCACGTCTTCCGTTAGCCGCTCCGGCCTCGAGCCTGTCGCCCGCGTTGGCGCCCGTCCGCGCCTCGTCGAGCGCTACCGCGAGTTCCTGCCGATCACCGACGCCACGCCGATCATCAGCCTCGGCGAGGGCAACACGCCGCTGGTCTGGCTGGACCACATCGGCAAGCGCATCGGCGTGCCGAACCTCTTCGTGAAATACGAGGGCATGAACCCAACCGGCTCTTTCAAGGACCGGGGCATGGTCGTGGCCATCTCCAAGGCCGTCGAGGAGGGCTGCAAGGCTGTCATCTGCGCCTCCACCGGCAATACCTCCGCCTCGGCCGCGGCTTACGGCGCAGCCGCCGGGCTGGACGTCATCGTTGTTCTGCCCAAAGGCAAGATCGCCCTCGGCAAGCTGATCCAGGCAATCGCCGCCGGAGCCAAGGTCATAGCCGTGGACGGCAACTTCGACGAGGCGCTGCGGGTGGTCCGCGAGATGGCCGAACAGAAGGAGAACCCCGTCACGCTGGTCAACTCCGTCAACCCCTACCGCATCGACGGCCAGACCACGGCCGCCTTCGAGGTCTGCGACGACCTGGGCCAAGCGCCGGACATCCTTGCGATCCCTGTCGGCAACGCGGGCAACATCACGGCCTACTGGGCCGGTTTCAACCGCTACGAAGCTGCCGGCCGTATCACGGCGAAGCCGAAGCTGTACGGCTTCCAGGCCGCCGGTGCCGCGCCGATCGTGTTGGGTCACCCGGTGGAGAAGCCGGAGACGATCGCCACTGCCATCCGCATCGGCAATCCGGCGAGCTGGAAACAGGCGGTAGCCGCACGCGACGAGTCCGGCGGGCTGATCGAAACGGTCACGGACGACGAGATCGTGGCCGCGTATCGGGACCTGGCGATGAGCCAGGGTATCTTCTGCGAGCCTGCTTCCGCCGCGAGCCTGGCGGGCGTGTGCAAGCTCGCAGCGGCGGGGCGGATCGACCGCGACGCCACGATCGTGTGCGTCCTCACGGGCCACGGCCTCAAGGATCCCGAAACGGCCGAGCGAACCGCGGGCGGCGCGGGCGCGATCATGGAAGCTGAGCCGACCACCGCTGGAGTGATGCGCGCGCTGGGCTGGTGAGTCGCGGCCTGGGCGGCCGGGCGGGGTCCAAGCCCCGATGGTCCCATCGCGCGTCCCGGCTGGGGCTCACCGATCGGCGCTTATGGTCCAACTTGCCTCACCTGAAAGTTGGAGCAGGTTGCGGGATCTTGATCGGTGCGGACCGGTCGATGGGCGGCCGGACCAGCCTCCGCCCGAGCGTGACGTGTGAGTCCTGACGGTCTCCCGTCACATTTCCGACCCGCTGCAGGGCCGCGATCGGGCCTAACTTTCACTCCAGGCAAATTGGGCCAATAAGGGCCGCCGGGCACGACGGGGAGCGGCGTAACGCCGGCTTGCGCCCGATCCGTCCGGTTAGGGCCCAGGTCGCCCGGCCAGGGCTCAGGCCAGCTTTTGCTTGATGAGTGCCGTCAAGTCGGTATAGGCGTCGACCGCCGGGAACTGGGGGAACTTCTGTTTCACGTTGTCCGGGGCACGGAAGAGGATGCCAGCATCGGCCTCGCTGAGCATGGCGATGTCGTTGAAGGAATCGCCCCCGGCGATGACGTGATAGTTCATCCGTTTGAACGCGGCCACGGCTTCGCGCTTCTGCTCTCGGATGCGCAGTTGATAGTCGACGATGGAGTCGTTCTCGACGATCAGGCGGTGGCAGAGCAGGGTCGGCCAATTCAGCTGGCGGAGGAGGGGAGCGGCGAACTGCTCGAACGTGTCCGACAGGATCACCACCTGCACGAACGAACGGAGCTCGTCCAGGAACTCCTTTGCGCCGGGCAGGGGACTCAGCGTGCCGATGCAATCCTGGATGTCCGACAGCTTCAGTCCATGCTGGTCCAGGAGCGCGAGGCGCCCGCGCATGAGCTTGTCGTAGTCGGGCTCGTCGCGGGTGGTGCGGCGCAGTTCCGGAATGCCGGTCTTTTCGGACACGGCGATCCAGATTTCCGGCGTCAGGACGCCTTCCATGTCGAGAGTGACGATCGATTGATTCATGGTCGCGAGTCTTGCAGAAGGCCGGTCACGTGTCCACCTGGCGGCGGGATCGGTCGCCGCCTCATGAAGGTCGTTCGTCCTCGACCGCGGGCAGCTCCGGCTCGCCGACCACGAGGGCCCAAGGTCCGTACAGCGCGATCGCGTCCGCCTCGCTGATCGCGTCCGCCATGGCCAGAGCTGAGACCGCGTCTTCCACCGCCGGTGCCGCGACTTTGCGAATCCGAACGTCCCCCTCGCCGGCCCACTCGGCGACCCGAGCCTGAGCCAGCTTCAACTCGTGGCGGGAATCCGGATCGGCTTCGAGGGCGCCTTCCAGCGCGGCGCGCGCTCGCGCCAGGGCAGCCCGGTCGGCCGAAACCCAGGCGCCCGAGAGGCTCCGGAGCTGCTCCGGCGACAGATTCGGGAGCTGATCCAGGAGCTCGACGATCAGCGCGCTGTTGGGCCCGAAGTCGTCCGCCGCGGTTTCGGCATCCACCGCGATCTCTTCGCCGCTCGAGCCCTCATCGTCGGTTCCGCCCTCGTCGGCCGCCTCGTCGACGTCCTCGTCCATGACGTCGGACCAGGGCCCGTACAGCGTGGCGAAGTCGGCGTCGTTCAGCTCGTCGTCGAGGATCAGGGCGGCAACGGCGTCGCGGGCGGTCTCGGCCACCTGGTCGTACAGCGACGCCTCGCGGTCGCCCACGGGCTCCCGGGATTCGAGCCATTCTCGGATCCGACCCTCCGCGGCGCGGAGAGGGGCGTCGAGGCGCCGGTCGTTGCGGAGCCGTCGTGCCATCATCTGGGCGATCTGGCGGTCGGCCGGCCTGACCGCCGCCGCGGCCTCCGCAACGGCTTCGACCTGGTTGGGTTCGATCGCGTCCAGGGACTCGAGTAGACCCGCGACCGCCTGGCCGTTCGGGCCGTAGAGGGTCTCCGGATCCCCGAACGGGTCCGCGTTTGCTGTGTCCGAGACGTCGCCGCTCAGGACGTTCGCTTCACTCTCGTCCGAAAGTCTGTTGGCCCTGCGCGAGTCGTCATTCTTGTCGCGACCGAACATCTCGACTCCCTCCGTCTCTGACCCGATCAGGCCTCGCCGCCGTCCGCGCTCGCGTCTCCGCCCGGCCCGTCGCCAACGTCTTCGGCCAGGATCAGCTCAGGAGCGCCTACCAGATTGAACCACGGGCCGTAGAGAGTGATGGCGTCTTCGGGAAGCAGCAGGTCGCCAAGGACGAGCGCCGCAATCGCGTCGGCCAGAGCCGGGCCGGCCATCTTGCGGAACGCCGCCTGCCCCGTGTCTCCCATGAAACCGGAAGCGTCCTCGAGCCGCCCTCCGTTCAGCCACGGCACAAGCTGTTCCTGGGCGAGTCGGACCTGGTCGCGCCATTCGGGGTCCTCGTCGACGACAGCGAGCAGGGACTCGTGGGCGAGGTCGAGCGCTTCGGGGGGAGTGCGCTCCCAGCCACTCACGAGGCGAGCCACCTGCTCGGGGGCGAGCAGCCAGAGGCGGTTGAGGAAGTCGGCCACGGCAGCTGAGTTGGGGCCGTACTTGCCGTCATCCTCCGCCGCGGTCTCGTCCTGGGTAGTGTCGGGCGCCGCGTCCGAGGTCCCGCCGTCGGGCGACCGGGCAATGACCTGGAGCCACGGCTCGAAAAGGGCCGCCCGCTCGAGCTTGCTCAGGTGGCTCTCGAGTATCACCGACGTCAGGGCGTCGAGCGTCGCCTCGCCTGCCTGGGCGCACACGCGGGCCCAATCCGGTTCCGACTCCCGATAGGGCGGGTACTCGGCCTCGACGGCGACCCAGCTGCCGACCTGTTCTCGGGCGAGACCCACGTACCGAAGGATCTGCACGTCGTCTTCGGCCAGCTTGCGGGCCGCCTTGCGCGCGACCTCGCGGCCTTCCTTGGGCGCCGCCTCCCACGCCTGGGCGAGCGGCCGTGCCTGCTCCGGTCCCATCCCCTCGAGCCGATCGAGCATTTCGAGGACGGTCGGCGCGTTCGGGCCGTACATCCAGGCGTCGTTGTCGGCGAGGAAGTCCGCGGCCTGCGACTCCAGATCGGCCGTCAAGTCTTCGGGCACCGCATCCGCAACGGAACCCGAAAGGGCTCTGGCCGACTTCGTGCCGACGGTTGGCCGTCGATGCGGTCGATGCGGAAGTCCGGGGGCTTTGTCGCGCGGGTCCTGCGTGGGCATTCACATCTCCGGTGACCGCGCCGAGGCGGCCGCCCCGCGGCGCCTGGGGCGGCGCCCCGCGGCGCCTGGGGCGGCGCTTAGCGCTTGTCGGGGAATGGTCGCACACGAACCCCCCACCCGTCCCGCCGGTTAGCGGTAGTCAGTTCGCGCCGTGGCTCTCGACGAACCGGCGCACGCGGGCCCAGGCGTCGTCGGACTGCGCCTGGTATTCGGCAGCCTTGCGGTCGAAGAAGCTGTGCGGCGCGTCGGGCTCTACGACGATCTCCTGGTCGATGCCCGCGGCCTGCAGAGCATCGCGAAACTGCTGGACCGTCGCCACCGGAATGGCCGAATCCGCGCCGCCAAATACGCCCAGCACCGGGCAGTCGAACTTGTCGATGAGGTCCAGCGGGGCTGGCGAGTCGTTGCGGGCCGCGCCGCCGGGAAAGCCGTAGAACCCTATCGCGCCGGCAAGTCGCTGATCCAGGGTCGCCGACAGGAAGGCGTTTCGGCCGCCCATGCAGAAGCCGATCGAGAAGAGCGCCGTGGCTATCGGCTCGTCGGCGTCGCTGCGGAGATAGTTCGCCGCGGCGCTGAAATCGGCCGAGATGCCGGCCCAGGTCGTCTGCGCTACGTGTGGGCTGTAGTCGAACTCGTCGCCTCGCTCGTCGACGCCGGCGGTTCGTCCGAAGTAGTCGATCGCGACTGCCTCTACCCCTATCTCCGCGAACCGTTGAGCCAGTTCCTCGTAGTAGTGGTGAAGGCCGCGCACGTCGGGCAGGATGATGATGGCCTTTCCGGTCGGGATCGACGGCCGGGCATGGAACGCCCGAAAGCTGGTCCCGTCGCCGGACTTCAGCGTCAGCGATCGAGCCTCGACCGGTACGCCCGAAAGCGGACGGATCGGCGGCACGCTATCGAGATCGAAACACACGAGTTTTGTTCCTCCGGGCGGACAGACGCCACAATTGTCGCCGCGCGTCGCGCGCAGCCCCGCCTCCCGCCTGAAAGTCCCGCCCGGTGGGTCGGGCACGCCGCGAGCCAACTCGTCCGAGCCACTTCGCGCTGGTAGAATGCCCGCCATGTCCAAATCGCTCGTGGTCCAGAAGTTCGGCGGCTCTTCTGTCGCCAATGCCGATCGAATCCGGCGCGTCGCGGCCCGTATTGCCCGCGAACGCGCCACTGGCTGCGACCTCGTGGTCGTCGTTTCCGCCATGGGCGATACGACCGACGAGTTGCTCGCCCTTGCCGGCGCGATCACGGACGATCCGGATCCACGCGAGCTCGACATGCTTCTCGCCACCGGCGAGCACCAGAGCGCGACGCTCGTGTCTATGGCGCTCCACGCTCTAGGCGTACCCTCGATTGCCCTTACCGGCGCGCAGGCCGGCATCACGACCGACGGCGACTACGGCAAGGCCAGGATCGCCGGCATCGACCCGAAGCGAATCTTCTCCGAGCTCGAAGCCGGTCGAGTCGTGATCGTGGCCGGCTTCCAGGGCCAAAGCAGCCTCGATCCCACGCTCACCGAAATCACCACTCTCGGGCGGGGCGGCTCCGACACGACGGGCGTGGCGCTCGCCGCGGCTCTCGACGCCGCCCGCTGCCAGATATTCACCGACGTCCGAGGCATCTACACCGCCGATCCGCGACTCGAGCCCGACGCCCGCCAGCTGCCCGTCGTCTCTTATGAAGAGATGATGGAACTCGCGCACCAGGGCGCCCAGGTCATGCAGGTCCGGGCAGTCGAGCTCGGCTGGGTCAACAACGTCGTCATCGAGGTGCTGAGTTCGTTCGAGGACGTCCCCGGCACGCTCATCAAGGAGGATCCGTTCGTGGAGCAGCGCAACAAGGTCCGCGGGCTGGCCCACGACCGAAACGTGGCCAAGGTGACCCTCGTCGAGGTCCCGGACCGGCCCGGCATCTCCCACGCCGTCTTCTCGCCCCTGGCCGAGGCGGGCATAAACGTCGACACGATCGTCCAGAACGTTGGCCACCACGGCACCACGGACCTGAGCTTCACCATCTTTCGCAGCGACCTGGCCAAGACGAAGCGCATCCTCGACCCGATCGTTCGCGAGCTCGGCTTCCGCGAGATGACCACCGATTCGGCGATGGCCAAGGTTTCCATCGTCGGCGCCGGAATCCAGAACGCCCCGGGCTATGCGTCCCGGATGTTCGGCGCGCTGGCAGAAGCCGGCGTCAACATCGAGATCATCTCCACGTCCGAGATCCGCATCACCTGCATGATCGCCGAGGATCAGGTCGAGACCGCCCTTCGAGCCCTCCACAAGGCATTTAACCTGGAGGAGCCGGAACCGGTGGTTCAGGAGGGTGAGGCCGCGGCGAATTCGGGTGGGGCGCCGAAGACCGGCGCGTGACAGCCAGCATCGCCTTTCTCTCGCGGCACGAGCGGTTCCGGTCCGTCGGTTCGACCAACGACATCGTTCGCAGCTGGATGACCGCGGGAACTCCTGAGGTATCCATGGCCATCGCCGGCGAGCAAACGGCCGGCCGCGGGCGCTCCGGTCGAAGATGGGTCGCGCCCGAAGGAGCGGCACTGCTGCTGTCGCTCGGCTTTCGGCCCGCTTATCTGGCGCCGGACCGGATGTGGCGGCTCGCCGGAGTCGTGGCCCTGGCGATGGCCGATGCGGCCGAGGCGATCGCCGGGCTGCCTGACGGCAAGCTCCGCCTGAAGTGGCCCAACGACATAGTCGTGGAATTGCCGGGCGGGGTTCGCAAGGTCGCCGGAGTCCTGGGCGAGACCGCGGGCGCGGGCAGCGCCGATCCGCGCGCCATCGTCGGCATCGGGATCAATACGGACTGGCCGCGCGACAGGTTCCCCGACGAGTTGGCCGGGTCGATGTCGAGCCTGCGCGAAGCCTCCGGCGGACGGCCGATCGATACCGACGAGTTGCTGGATGCCTTCCTGCTGCGGCTCGAGCCGCGCGTGCTGGCGCTGCGGGAAGGTCGCTTCGACATCGCCGGCTGGCACGATCGCCAGGTCACGACAGGTCGTTTGGTCGAGCTGCAGATGCCCGATGGGTCGGCCGAGCGGGTCAGGGCCGTGGGCGTAGACGGCACGTCCGGCGCGTTGCTGGTCGAGGACACGGCAGCTCCCGGCGGCGAGCGCGAGGTAATGGTCGGCGAGATAGCCCACGTCCGGCTTGCAATGCCGGCCGTCGACAACGCACCGGGTGTAACGATATGAGCCGGCCGGTGTTGAGCAAGGTGGCGGTGGGCACCCGTCTCGCGCGACTCGACCGCGATCGCGGCCTGGTCGAGGCGGCCCGGCGCGACCCGTCTCAGTTCGACGCCCTGTATCGGAAGTACCTGGCACAGGTGTACAGCTTCGCCTACTACGAGCTCCGGAACCACCATGCCGCCGAAGACGCCACCGAACGCGTCTTCATGAAGGCGCTCGCCGGGCTGCCCCGCTTCGAGGAGCGCGGCGGCGATTTCGCGACCACTCAGGAAGCAGCCGCAGACGCGTCCACGTTCCGAGTCTGGCTCTTCCAGATCGCCCGCAACGTCGTCGCAAACGAGCATCGCCACCATCGGCGCCGACCAGTGGCCCCGCTGGAGGAAGCCCTGGGCTTACCCGCGCCCGACGACATAGCCGAAGCCGCGCTGGCCCGGGAGGCGGGCACCGCCGCGTGGGATGCCGTCGCGCGGCTACCCGAGGATCGCCGCCGCGCCGTCATTCTTCGCTTCGTGGATGAGATGTCCACCGCCGAGATCGCGGCCGTCCTTGGCCGCTCCGAGGGCGCCGTGCGCGTCCTCATTCACCGGGCCCTGCGTTCCGTCGCGGACGACCTGCGCGGGCAGCTGAGTTGATGCTGGGCGATGGGGCGCGCGATGCTCGCCGGACCGAGCTGTACCTTGACGGGTTGCTGAGCGCCGACGAGCGCCGGGCCTCGGACGTGCCGGCCGACACAGGCCTCGACCCGGAGGTGAAGCTCGCGGCCCAACGCCTGCGCTCGGACCTGGGGCGTGTCCATCCGTCGTTCCGTTTCGAGGAGGCGCTGTCCGCAAAGCTGAGTCTCGGAGCGGCGCGGCTCCGCGCCGGGCTCCCTGTAGAGCAGACCGAAACGCCGGCTCGTCCTCCCGCGGCAATCGCGTTTCTGCGGATTGGGCCGGTCACGGCGCCGCCCGTGGTCGCTTCAGCAGCGCCTCAGCTCCGAAACCCGCTACTCTCTGCAAGACCGCCCCGGCCGCTGCTCGTCGGCGGCGTGGGCGTCGCCTCGGCGGCCATCTCGATCGGTGCCGTATACGTCGCCTGGCGCTGGTCGCACGCCTCACCCACGCCGATGGGCCGCGCCGCGCGGGCCGCCCACGGAAGTCGCGTAACTCACCCCGCCGGACGGAGTCGGCGTACTGCCGTTCTGCAAGGGATTCTTGGAGTTGTGTCCTGATGCCGGTCAAGCTTCCGTTCCGACCTCGCCGTGACGCGTATCCCCCGGATCTGTGGACCAAGTGCCCGGGCTGCGGGGAGATGCTGTTCAACAAGCAGCTGGACAAGTCGTTCCGGGTCTGTCCGAACTGCAGCCACCACTTCCGGATTTCCGCCAGGGCTCGCATCGAACAGCTGGTCGACGGCGGCTCGTTCGCGGAGCGCGATGCCGATCTGATGCCGGTCGATCCGCTCGGCTTCGTCGATCTGAAGGCCTATCCGGATCGCCTGATGGCGGCGCAGCTCACGACCGGCCTCCGCGACGCGGCGGTATGGGGTCTCGGCTCGATGGGCGGCAAGCATGTGTCGCTGTGCGTCATGGACTTCGGCTTCATCGGCGGCTCGATGGGTTCGGTCGTGGGCGAGAAAGTGGCGCGTGCGGGAGAAGCCGCCATGGCCGAGCGCGTGCCCCTGATCATCGTCTCCTCGTCGGGGGGGGCCCGAATGCAGGAAGGGACCTTCTCGCTGATGCAGCTCGTCAAGACGATGAGCGTTGTCGAGCGCCTCAAGGCGGCGCGGGTGCCCTACATCTCCGTCATGACCGACCCGACGACAGGCGGGGTGTTCGCATCGTTCGCCGTGGTGGGCGACGTGAACCTCGCCGAGCCCAACGCGCTGATCCGCTTCGCGGGCGACCGCGTGTCGGCGGGCACGATCGGCGAGGAGCTGCCACCCGGCTACCAGCGGGCCGAGTTCTGGTTCAGCCACGGCTTCGTCGATCGGATCGTGGTCCGGTCGCATCTGCGCGACGAGATCATCACCTTGCTCGAGTTCCTGGTCGCGCCCGGCAGCCAAGACGCGGCTGAGGCGGTGCCGGCCGCGCAGCCGTCATGGACTCGATCGATCTTCTCGGCCCTGACGGGTGTGCGGTCGAGCGAGAACGACGGCGAAGTGCGCAACTCCGACGGCGAGCAGCCGAGAGGAGACACGAACCATGGTTGATCGACTGCTCGGCCGGACGCACCCCGCCGGCGAGACGCCAATCGATCCGGTCGCCGAGGTTTGGGCTCACGTCCAGCAGGCCCGCAACCTGCGCCGGCCTCACACCCTGGAGCTCGTCAAAGCCATGGCCGACGAGTTCGTCGAGCTGCACGGTGACCGCCTTTTCGGCGACGACTCCGCCATCGTCGCCGGCCTGGCGAAGATCGGCGGCCGGCGCATCGTCGTGATCGGCTTCCAGAAGGGCCAGGACACCGAGGAGAACATCCGCCGCAACTTCGGTCTGCCGCATCCCGAGGGCTATCGCAAGGCGATGCGCGTCATGGATCTCGCCGAGCGGTTCTCGATGCCGGTCCTCACGTTCGTCGACGTCCAGGGAGCGTTCCCCGGCGCGGCCGCCGAGGAGCGGGGCATTGCCGAGGCGATCGCCCGGTCGGTCGGGCTGATGACTCGGCTGCGAACGCCGATCATCGTCGTCATCACCGGCGAGGGGGGCTCGGGCGGCGCGCTCGGGCTGGCGGTCGGCGACGCCGTCCTTGCCCTCGACAACTCGATCTACTCCGTGATCAGCCCGGAGGGCTGCGCCGCCATCCTGTGGCGCTCGTCGGAGCACACCGCCCAGGCTGCCATGGCCATGAAGGTCACCGCCGCCGAGCAGCGCGACCTCGGCATCCTCGACGAGGTCATCCCGGAACCGGGCGAGGGCGCGCACACAGACCCCCCGGAGACCGCCCGACGCATCAAAGAGGTCGTTCTGGAGCGGTTCGAAGCGTTGAGCCAGATTCCGCTGGACGAGCTCGTAGAGGCTCGGTTCCAGCGCTTCCGCGCCTACGGCCCTTACGTCGTCGCCGACCAGCCGGTCGCGCCGCCGGAACGAGCGGGAATTGGAGACCGACTACGGGGTCTGTTCAATTCCAGGCCTTCCATGCCGCCTTTCCCGGGAAATCGACGCGACGTTCCGCCCGGCCGCGAGGAGGTTTGAGCCATGCCAGACGATCCGAGGGCCGCCACACGCGACATATCTCCCGACGACGACCCTGCTCGTTCGAGGAGAGACCACCAGGCCATCTCCCAGCTGGCTGACGACCTCCTGCCCGCGCTCATTGCCAAGCTCGCGTCGAGCGGCCTGGGCGAGATCGAGGTGCGGGAGGGCGGCTGGAGGGCGCGGCTGCGCAAGCCTGCCGCAGCCGACGTTGCCAGGCGCGGTGTGGCTCGGGGCACGGGTGAAGGCCACCCGGCGTCGGGCCACTCGGCGGGGCGCGCTCAGCCGACGAGCCGTTCCGCTCGGGCCGGCGAGGCTGCCGCCGAACAGGAAGCCTCCCCGATCTCGGCGACTTCTCCGGCAGTCGGCATCTACCACCCGCGCCGCGACCTTTCCGAGGGCATGCGCGTTCGAACCGGCGAGAAGATCGGCACCGTGGACGTCCTGGGCGTAAACCAGGATGTGCTCGTGCCCGTGGATGGAGTCATCGGAACGAGCCTGGCGGAGGCCGGCGAGGCCGTCGAGTACGGCCAGGACCTGGTGCGTATCGAGTTGACGGAGCGGAGCCCGGCACCGGCGACCGAACCGGTCGGCGAGCTCGAGGCCGCGGTGGCGCGAGGTAACGCCTGATGTTCAGCAAGATCCTGATCGCCAATCGCGGCGAGATCGCGCTGCGGATTCTGCGCGCCTGCCGGACGCTCGGCGTCGGCGCCGTGGTCGCCTACAGTGAAGCGGACCGCGAGAGCCTCGCCGCCCAGCTCGCCGACGAAGCGATATGCATCGGACCGGCGGACGCTCGGCGGAGTTACCTCTCGGCGCCTTCGGTCATATCGGCCGCGATCGTGACCGGCTGCGACGCCATCCACCCGGGCTACGGCTTCCTCTCCGAGGACGAAGCCTTCGCCGACGTCGTCCGCGCCCACGGCCTCACCTTCATCGGCCCGCCGGCGGAAGTGCTCGAGCGGTTCGCCTCCAAGGAAGCGACCCGGCGCCTGCTGGGCAGCCACGGCCTGGCGACAATCCCGGGATCGGGAATGCTGCGCGACGAGGCTCACGCCCTCGAGGAGGCCGAGCGCGTAGGCTACCCCGTCATCATCAAGCCGTCCGCGGGTGGAGGCGGCAAAGGAATGCGCCTGGTGCGGACTGCGCGCGAGCTCGAGGATACGTTCAAGGTCGCCCGCTCGGAGGCCAAGGCCGCCTTCGGGGACGATGCCCTGTACCTCGAGAAGTTCATCGACGACAACCGCCACGTTGAGGTCCAGGTCGCGGTCGATCGCTTCGGCCATGCGGTGCACATGGGCGAGCGCGACTGCTCAGTCCAGCGCCGTCACCAGAAGATCATCGAGGAGACGCCGAGCCCGGCCCTGAGCGACGCCGCGCGCGAGGACCTGTGCCAGCGCGCGGTCCGAGCCGTGGTCGCCGCCGGTTACGAAAATCTCGGGACTCTCGAGTTCCTGGTCGACTCCAAGGGCGACGCCTACTTCATCGAGATCAACTGCCGCATCCAGGTAGAGCACCCGATCACCGAGCTGTGCACCGGCATCGACATGGTCGCCCTACAGATCAAGATCGCCGCCGGCGAGCCCCTCGGCCTGAGCCAGTCGGACGTCGTGTCGCGCGGCCATGCCATCGAGTTCCGGATCCTCGCGGAGGACCCCACGAAGGACTTCCGCCCCGGGTCCGGCCAGGTTTCCGCATACCTCGCCCCCGGGGGCGTGGGTGTGCGCATGGACTCGCACCTCTATCCGGGTTACGAAGTTCCGTCCTACTACGACTCGCTCCTCGGGAAGCTCTGCGTCTGGGGCCCCGATCGAGCGACGGCGATCGCCCGGGGCGAAACGGCGCTGCGCGAGCTGCTCGTCGACGGCGTCACCACCAACATCGAGCTGCACCGCGCCATCCTGGCGAACAAGGTCTTCGTGGACGGCCGCGTGACTACGAACCTGCTCGATCGCGTCGGGACCGCGCCGTTCGTCGCCGCCGCGAGCCGCTGATCGTGCCCGCCCGACACTCGAGGAGCCCACAGTGACCGACACCGCCGTTACGACGATCCTCTCCACTCGGGAGATCCAGAACCTCCTGCCGCACCGCTGGCCGTTCCTGCTCGTGGATCGGATCGTCGAATACGACCCGGCGGCCAAGCGTATCGTGGGCCTCAAGTCGGTGACGGCGACCGAGTGGTTCTTCCAGGGCCACTTCCCGGGTCAGCCGATCATGCCCGGCGTGCTGCAGGTCGAGGCGCTGGCCCAGACGATGGGCATCTACGTCGCACAGCAGCCGGGTTTCGGCGATCGCCTGGGGTTGTTCGCCGCCATCGACGAGTGCCGTTTCAAGCACATCGTCACGCCCGGCGACCAACTCCGCCTCGAGGTCACGATGGAGCGGCTGGGGAGCAAGTTCGGGCGCGGCCACGCCATCGCCACGGTGGACGGCGACGTGGCTTGCGAAGCCAAGCTCAGCTTCATCATCGCGCCGGAAAGCGCGCTCCGCTGATGGTTCGGATCGCCGCCTTCTCCGACCCGCACGGCAACTTGCCCGCCCTCGAGGCGGTTCGCAAGGCCGTCGATGCGGCGCGGCCGGACTACGTGGCGATCTGCGGCGACCTCGCGATGAACGGCCCCGATCCGGCCGGCACCGTGGATCTCATCCGAGAGCTCGAACGAGCGGGTGCCTTCGTCACGTTGGGCAACACCGATCTTGCGGTCACGGACGGCGACTACGCCGCCGCGTTTCCATGGTTCAGCGACGGCGTTCCGGACGGGCACGTGATCGCCGCCGAGTGGGCCCGCGATCAGCTCGGCGACGACAGGGTCGACTGGCTTCGACGTCTGCCGTCGGAACGCAGGCTGCGAGTCGACGACAAGCTCGTCCTGTTCTGCCACGCCTCGCCCGGGTCGCTCACCGGAGGCTTGCCGGCCGATCTGGACCCCGTCGTCACGATCGAGCGGGTGAGCGGGACCGACGCCCACGTCATCGTCTGCGGCCACACCCACGTCCCTGAGGTTCGGGAGATCGGCTGGCGGACGCTCGTAAACGACGGCAGCGCCGGCTACGTCTTCGACGGCGACCCGACGGCGAGTTGGGCACTGATCGACATCGAGGACGGCCAGGTGAAAGCCGAGATCCAGCGCGCCAACTACGACGTCATGGCGGCCGCCAACGCGGTTTCGGCTCGCGGCCTGCCGGGAGACGTATATCGCGCTGCCACTATCCGCACAGGGAAGCTTGTCCGATGAGCTCGACAAACGGCCTGCCTCGTGTCGTCGTCACCGGCATGGGTGCCCTCACCGCCCTGGGTCTCGACGTAGACTCCACCTGGGACGGTCTCGTCGCCGGCCGGTCCGGCGTCGGCCCCATAACCCAGTTCGACCCTTCGAGGCTGACCACACGTATCGGGGCCGAGATCAAGGGCTTCGATCCGTCGGCCGTCCTGGACCACAAGGCACAGCGACGCAACGACCGCTGCACCCAGCTCGCCCTGGTCGCCACGCGCCAGGCCATGGACCAGGCCGGGCTGCCGGCTCGACTCCAGGGAGTCGAGGCCGAGCGGACCGGTGTCATCGTCGGCACCGGCGTGGGCGGCATCAAGACCCTGGCCGACCAGATCCTGCTCATGGGCGAGCGGGGCCCGGATCGGCTCTCTCCGTTCCTCATTCCCATGGCCATCAGCAACCTGGCGGCCGGCGTCGTGGCCATCATGTTCGGCCCCACCGGACCCAACTTCGCGGTCGTTTCCGCCTGTGCCAGCGGTGGGCATGCCATCGGCGAGGCCTGGGAAACGATCCGCCGGGGCGACGCCGACGTGATGTTCGCCGGCGGCACTGAGGCGAGCATGCACGAGGCTCTCGTCGCGGGGTTCGCGGCCATGCGGGCGCTCTCGACGCGCAACGACGATCCCGAGGGAGCTTCCCGCCCGTTCGATCGCGGCCGCGACGGCTTCGTCATCGGCGAAGGCTGCGGCGTCGTGGTCCTGGAGTCGCTCGATCACGCTCGAGCGCGTGGAGCGGAGCCGCTCGCGGAGCTGGTCGGGTACGGCGCCACTGCCGACGCCTCGCACATAACGCTGCCGGCCCCGGGTGGCGCGGGTGCGGTCCGGGCGATCCGACGAGCTCTCGAGAAGGCGGGCCTCGGCGTGGATGACGTGGACATGGTGAATGCCCACGCAACCGCCACGCCCGACGGCGACCCGTGTGAGCTGCTCGCGATCAAGACGCTCTTCGGGGCGCGGGCCGGCGAGGTCAGCGTTACGGCGAACAAGAGCATGATCGGGCACACGCTCGGCGCCGCGGGAGCGGTCGAGGCGATCTCTACGATCATGAGCCTCCGAACGGGTGTTGTGCCGCCCACGATCAACCTCGTAGACCCCGACGAGGACGCTGCCGGGCTGGACCTGACTCCGCTCACGGCCCGCCGGCGCGACATGGAAGTGGCGGTTTCCAACTCCTTTGGCTTTGGCGGTCAGAACAGCGCCCTGGTCCTCCGGCGCTGGCACGAGTGAGGGACGCTGCAAATGACTGAGAAACGCGACGTCCAACTCGGCGCGCCGGGAGAGCAACCGAGCGCGACGGGGCCGGTGAGTGCGGCGGCCGAGCCGGGACCTGCGGCCGTCGGTGCGCCCGAGGCCGAAGGTGCCCCGGAGGAGCCAAAACCGTCGACGGCCGAGAGGCCGCACATGTCGGAGGCGACGGCCTCGCTCATGAGCCTGATCGACCGGCTCACGTCGATGCTCGAGCGCAGCGATCTCGACGAGCTCGAAGTCGAGTCGGGCCAGACCGGGATCGTCCTGCGCAAACCCTCGGCGCTTGTTTCCGTCGCCACTGGCGTGGCCGTCGCCACCGCTCAGGCGGCCACGGACGCGGCCGGCGCTTCGGACGTGGCAACGAAAGCCGCAGAGGCCGCCCCGACCCCGCCGACTCGGACCGTGAAGGCGCCGCTCACCGGCATCTTCTACGGGGCCTCTTCGCCCGGAGCGCCCGCTTACGTCACGGTCGGGCAGCAGATCGTCGTGGGACACGTGATCGGCCTGATCGAGGCCATGAAGCTCTTCAACGAGATCAAGTCCGACACGGCCGGCCGCGTGGTTCGGGTCGTGGCCGAGACCGGCAAGCTGGTCAAGGCGAAGCAGCCTCTTATCGAGGTCGAACCGTAATGACGTTGCGTCCCGTTTCCGGTGTCCATGTAACCGGCTGGGGCTCCTATGCCCCGAGCCTGGTCCTGGCCAACGCCGATCTCGAGCGAATGGTCGAAACCAACGACGAGTGGATAGTTTCGCGGACGGGGATCCGCGAGCGGCGCATCGCCGGCCCGGACGAAACGACCGCCAGCATGGCCGCGGTTGCCGGCTTGCGAGCCATCGCGACCGCCGGCCTCTCGCCCGACGACATCGACCTGATAATCGTCGGCACGCTTACCCCGGACTACCCGATGCCATCGACCGCGGCGCTGGTCAAGGAGGCGATCGGCAACAAGCGAGCGGCGGCGATGGATCTCGGGGCGGCCTGCTCCGGTTTCGTCTACGGCTACGCCACCGCCAACGCATACGTGGCCAGCGGCATGGCCAAGCACGTGCTCGTGATCGGCGCGGAGACGCTCAGCCGCGTCACCGACTTCACCGATCGCGGGACCTGCATCCTGTTCGGCGACGCGGCCGGTGCGGCCGTGCTTTCGGCCTCGGACGAGCCGGGCGGGACGATGGGAATCGAGATGACGACCGAGCCGGCCGGCGCCTACTACATCTGGCTCCCCGCCGGCGGCGCGGCGCGACCAACCAGCGACGCCACACTGGCCGGTCACGAGAACTACATGAAGATGAAGGGCTCGGAGACCTTCAAGATGGCGGTCCGAACGCTCGGCTCCACCTCCGTGTCCGCGGTGCGCCGGGCCGGGCTCGAGCTGTCCGACATCGATCTCGTTGTGCCGCACCAGGCCAACGTCCGGATCATCGAGGGTCTGGCCAAGTCGCTCGACTTTCCGATGGAGCGCGTGTTCGTCAACGTGAGCCGCTACGGCAACACGTCGGCGGCCTCCGTCCCCCTCGCGCTCTCCGAGGCCGTCGCGGCCGGCAGGGTCCACAAGGGAGACCGGCTGCTGCTCGTTGCCTTCGGCGCGGGACTGACGTCGGGCGCAATCGCCCTGCAGTGGACCGCCGACCCCGCGGCGATGGCCAAGGCGGCCGCGATCGGCCCCGGCGACGTAACCATTCGCCCCGGTTATCTCGAGCCCGTCAATCCCTTCCCCGCGGCCCTGGAGTGGCTGCGCCCCGAGGCCGGCGCGGCGCCGGCACCCCGCACCGGCGTGGAGCCGGCATCCCGTGACGGCGCAGCGCCGTCACAAAGGTACCGAGGAGGAACGACATGATCGATCTTTCCGGCAAGTCCGCTCTCGTCACGGGCGGAGCACGTGGCATCGGCAAGGCCATCTGCCTGACCCTGGCCCGGCAGGGCGCCGACGTCGCTTTCGTGGACGTGGGCCGGCCCGAGGTCGCCGAAGCCACCGTGGCCGAGATCCGGGCCCTGGGGCGCAAAGCGCTCTACGTCCCCGCCGACGTCACGGATCCGGAAGCCTGCGTCAAGGCGGTGGCCGCGGCTCTCGAAGCCTTCGGCAAGGTGGACATCCTGGTCAACAACGCCGGCATCACCCGCGACGACCTGATCATGCGCATGCCGATCGACGACTGGAAGAAGGTCCTCGAGGTCAACCTCTTCGGCGCCTTCTACATGATCAAGGCCGCCATTCGCCCGATGCTCAAAGCCCATGCCGGCCGCATCGTCAACATGTCGAGCGTCTCGGGCCAGGCCGGCCAGATGGGCCAGGCCAACTACTCGTCCTCGAAGGCCGGCCTCATCGGCCTGACCAAGGCCACGGCGCGGGAAGTGGCCTCGCGAGGCATCACCTGCAATGCCGTCGCCCCGGGCTTCATCGTCACCGAGCTCACCAAGGACCTCCCCTCGAGCCTGACCGATCAGATCAAGGCCGCGACTCCGCTGGGCCACTTCGGCACGGTCGAAGATATCGCCAACGCGGTGACGTTCCTCGCCTCGGACGAGGCCGCGTACATCACAGGCCAGGTGCTGGCGGTCGACGGCGGCCTGGTGATGATGTAGTCGGGCGTTACGTCCAAGGGCCGCTCTATGCGCGCAACTCGGCGCGCCGGCTCTGGTAGATCTGCTGCGCCCAGAACAAATCGCTCCTGCTAGCTTTCCCGAGCCGGATCTCGATGCTCCCGGTCGGCTCGCCCATCGCACCATAGGCGCTTCCGACCACGGCAAGCAACCTAGAGCAATCCTGAGGCTGCCCGGACAGGACGCCTAGGTCATCGAAGCCGACCACTTGACCGGCGGTGCGATCGGCATACTCCGGCCCGGCGAGGAAAGACTTAGGACCGGGCTGTCCGTCCTCGACCAGATCGAAGAAGACCTTGAAAAGGGCCGCCTCGCGGAGCGCCGGCAGTTGTGAGCGCATCTCTGGCCCAAGCCGAGCGAGGTCATATAGGTCGCGTCCGAGGATCTGGCGACGGAATCTGGCGAGCTTCTCGGCGACATTCTCAAGAATGGTCACCAGTGGCAGGTCGACTGGATCGAAGCCAAGGAAGCGCCGCTCGACCCCGGGGATTTCCGAGCGTGGACGGCGCTCTGGTGGATACAGCGTCAGTCGCGGCGAGAAGTCGAGTTTGGCATCGATCGTCTCGCCCGAGATCCCGTCTGCCCGTGCGCGCCAGGTCCCCTTTAAGGCTGGGCGATCAAGATCAGTAAGCCGGAACGTTACGCTCTCGAAGGAGAAGCCTCCATCCAGGCTGTCGAGGACATGCTCGGCATAGTCGATACTTTGGGCAGAGAAGTCGAGGTCGGTGCTGAACCGACCGGCCAAGCCGAATTTGAATTTTCTCAGCGCAGTTCCGCCCTTGAAGATGAGCGGATGGTCCCCCTCGAACAGGCCCTCGCCCGCCATCCAGGCGAGGAAGTGTTCCTGTGCGAACTCAAGGTAAGCCTGGGGCGCAGCGCGCCCGCCGTAGCGGCCTGACAGCAGGGTGATCGCGCGTTCGTAGATCATGCGCCGGCGACACCGAGGTGGTCTCGCACGCCGAATCGCGTGTCGCGGGCGTGGAGCGTTTCCGTCGGATCGCCCAGGCGCACCGCCGCCTTGGGGTGCATGTCAGCCAGGATGGCGGCGACGTCGGGTCGACCGAAGGCCTCGGCGAAGTAGCCAGCACGGGCCGTTACCCGATCCGAGTCGAGCCGCTTGGCAAAAGCGATGATCTCTGAGATGTCCGCCTTGGCGAGAGCCGCGCGAAGCCAGTGGCCCGTATCACGGAGGTCCCCCGCTCGCTCGGGCCAGAGTGCCGCGTCGAGGAGCAGGCGCGACGCTCCCGATACCGGCACGCCGTCCTGCGGCGTTGCTCCGAAGAATCGCGATGGGGCGGCACGGATGAGGTCATAAGCTTGGGCGAGCCCGCGCTGGATGGGGGCCTGCCTGGGAACAATGAGCGTGTAGCGCGTCGGTGCCCGCTCGTTGAAGCCTCCCAAGAACGCCGCTCCACCGAGGACGATCTGGATGCGTAGGTCCGGGGAACGCTTGAGTGCGGCGGCGGCCTCAGTCAGCGGGTCGCCGGCGCGATCTGGCCCGGACTGAGCAGGGAGGAACTCGTAGGTCCCGCGCATAGGCAGCGGGACGAGCCAGCCGTGGGCGACGAGACTTCGGACGGCCCATTCATGCGGATCCGACCCGAGGTCCGCGCCGATGATCTGGGCGATTTCCTCACTCGTCACCGTGCGCTTTCGGAACATCTCCAAGTTGGCGACCACAGATGCGGTTGCACGAGTGATGGTTCGTTCTTCACTTAGTGGTCGATATCCGGTCTTCACGCACGGAATAGTAACACTAAGTGAACGCAGCCGCGTACATCACGGGCCAGGTCCTCGCCGTCGATGGCGGCCTGGTAATGATGTAGTCGGGCCTTCGCCCGAAAGCGCTTGCGAACGCCCTACTTGTACGTGACGGCCGTCCCGGGCGGAACGCTCTGCATGAAGATCTCGCCGCGGACCAGGGGGATCTCGTTGCCCGAGCCGTCGTAGAAGCGGGTCAGAGCCGTGTCGGACGTCTTCTTCCAGGTGCCGGTGATGGCCTTGCCTTCCTTGAAGACGATGGCATTGCCCGAACCGACGTTGCCGATGTTGATTCTCTGAATGCCTGTGGAGGTCTCGAAGTAGTCGTTGGAGACCGTCTGAAACATGACCACGATGTTGCGGGCGAATACCTGCTGATTGTTGGCCGGATCGATCTGCTTCTGCCCGTTGAGCAGGCGAATGTACTCGTCGGTCGCCGGTGCGAACTGGTAGCTCACGGAAACGGTGTGATAGGGGACCGTGACCGTCTGGGAGGCCGGCCGATCGGCGGCAGGGCTATCGTCGACGAACGGTCGGACAGGCACACCCTGAAACGTCGTCGGGTAACCCAGCCTGGGCAGGCAGCTGATGAGGGCCGCTGAGCTCGTGTAT
>Ga0209638_1000039_pt1 | contig 82604 bp, 68 predicted proteins | sample BarGraNGADG00211_FD_184490 | JGI IMG/M metagenome (GOLD analysis project Ga0209638, IMG submission 184490) | Arctic peat soil microbial communities from Barrow, Alaska - Barrow Graham LP Ref core NGADG0002-211 (SPAdes) (version 2) | ecosystem: Environmental > Terrestrial > Soil > Wetlands > Peat... | reverse complement strand
AGCGTCAGGCCGAAGGCTCGTGCGGTCAGGTACTCGCTGTAGTCCGCCACGGGATTGTTCGTGCTCCGCACGACTCCCTGGCTCAGCAGCTCGTCGACCCTCCGCGCGTCGTGTCGATGAGGGACACAGCCCGGAGCCGACCCGATCGTGGCGGCCCGTCCGGGTCATGGACGGGAGACTACGAGCAGAGGCGGAACTCCTTGGAGCCCTCGTGCCGGACAAGGTTAAGCACATGCCCGTCCGCTCTTGTGAAGAGCCTGAGCGACCTCCGACCTTGCCCGCAGACGACGAGCAGGCCGACCAGGACGAGGCAGGTGACCCGAGAGGGCGACCGGCGTCGCACGGTCAGGCTCCGGCGCCACTGTTCTCGGCGACCACCGCGGAATCGAGTGTCGCCCGGACTGCCTCCAGCAGGGCCGCCACGCTGAATGGCTTCGCCAGGAATCGGGCCTCAGGGGGGAGGGCAGGTCCACCGACCCCACCGGCAAGATAGCCCGAGATGAAGAGCGCACGAGGTGGTCGAACGCTGCCCGCCAGCTCCGCCGCGAAGGCCACGCCCGACAACCCTGGCATCGTCACGTCGGAAAGGAGCAGGTCTACGTTGCCCTCGTTGGCTGACCACAGCTCACGCGCTTCGGCGGCGTTTGCAGCGCTGAGCACCCGGTAACCCCGGTCGGTCAGGACGCGCTCTGCCAGCTTTCGGATGGCCTGCTCATCCTCCACGAGAAGCACGGTCTCGGTGCCGTGGACGGGCGGTTCGACTCCCCTCGACGTGGCCTCTTCGGCGTCCCCAGAAGTGGGAAACACGAGAGAGAACCGGGAGCCGCCGCCGGGTTCGGACTCGACCATGATGTCGCCAGACGCGTTGCGGACGATCCCATAGACGATCGACAGTCCGAGACCTGTACCCTGGCCGGTCTCTTTGGTCGTGAAGAACGGCTCGAAGATCCGGTCTCGGATCTCCGGGGCGATTCCCACGCCAGTGTCGCTGACCGTCACGAAGGTCAGGGCCTCCGCCGCGCTCGGATGCGGGGCCCGGCGGTCCGCATCCAGCACGGTCATGCGCGACGGAATCCCCGGCGCAGCCAATCGCCGACCCGTCTCGATCGTGACCGAGCCACCTTGCGGCATGGCGTCTCGCCCGTTTACGCACAGATTCACGATCGCCTGCTCGAGCTGGGTCGAGTCGATCAGGATGGTGCCAGCCTCCGGCTGCAGTATCGTCGACAGCTCGATCGTCGGTCCGAGCAGGCGCCTAATCATCGGAATCGCCTGGTTGATGCACGCATTCACTTCCACGACCTGGGCGTTGGCCCGGGTAGGCTGGCTGAACGTGAGCAGCTGCCGCGTTAGCGCGGAGGCCCGGTCGGCTGCTCGAACGATCTCTTCGACGTCGGCCGTCAGCTCGGCGTTGCCAGGTTCGGCGGCCCTGGCCAGCTCGGCGTAGCCGCGGATGGCCTGAAGCAGGTTGTTGAAGTCGTGGGCGATGGCCCCAGACAGCTGGCCGAGCGTCTCCATCTTCTGGGCCTGGCGGAGCTGGTCGGCGCGGACCTGGAGTTCCTCGATGAGCAGGGCGACCTCCAGGGCGGCGCTTATACGTACGCGCAAGGCACCAAAGGCGTCATAGGTGAATGCGCCCATGGGCCCCATCTCGAAGATGGCGTAGCCCAATGAATCGTCCTTGAAGAAGAGTGGCTCCACGACCATGGCGTAGGTGCGGTCGACTGGCAGCAGCCCATCTGGGATGGAGGTCCCCTCGATTGTGGCGTCGCGGAGTCCCTCGAGGGCTGCCGGGTCTCGCCCCGGATCGTGGGCGAAGACCACGCGCGCACCAGCCGAGGAGATGTCTTCATCCAGCACGAGGTAGGCGCTCGGAACACCGAGTCGCGGCAGGCACTCGCGGAGCGCCTTGCCGAGCGACTCGAGATCGAATGCCGCGCTCAGTATCTCGGTCGCCTGGAAGAGCGATCGCCGGCGGCGCTCGATCATCAGGCGACGATTGGCCTGGATGTCCTCGACGGCCTCGCGGGCCAGGACCCGCGCCGCCTCCAGAAGATCCTCGGCCCGCGAGCACATGATCGGGTCCGAGGCGAGACACGGCATCAGCTCGCGGTGCAGCGCGGACAGCGCCGGCTGCCAGGCGTTGCCCGTCGCGTCGGGGCGCATCATCTCCTTGAGCAGCGTGTTGACCCGCTCGGCAAAGCCGGCGGGAGAGCCTCGCAACTCCGCGATGAGGGCGTCGAGCAGGCTTTCCTCCCACCCGTCCGGAGTCCCATCGGACAGAGCGCTCACGGCCTCCCGCATCGCCTCCAGGATCCGGGAGCGGCGGAGCCTCAGCGCGTCGTCGACGGTGAGCTCGGTTCCGGGACGAGTCAGCGGGGGCGGCAGGTTGCTCGTCCTGGAGACGCGGCGTGCGTCCGAGTAGCAGCCGCAGCTGCGCCGGACGACGAGTTCGGCAGGCAGCACGAGGACGTCGTCCACGCGCTCGCCGCGAAGACGCTGGAGGAGGACCTCGACGGCAAGCCTGCCCTGCTGCCCGAGTGGCTGGCGGATCGTGGTGAGAGGCGGGGCCCAGTAGCGGGCCTCGCCGATGTCGTCGAATCCGATAATGGCCACGTCTCGTGGCACCCGGATGTTGCGAACGCGCAGCGCGTCGATTGCCCCGAACGCCATCTGGTCGTTGGCGGCGACGATCGCGTCGAAGGTCGCACCTCGCTCGTCGAGCAGGACGCGCACAGCATCCACCCCGCTCTCGTATTGGAAGTCTCCGGTCACGACGAACTCCCCGGGCGGCAGGAGCCCACAGGAGGTCAGCACCTCGCTGTACGTGCGCAGGCGATCGCGCGCCTCGAGATTCGCGTCCGGGCCACCAAGGAACGCGATTCGCCGGTACTGGTGGTCCTCCACCAGGTGCCGGATCCCCTCTCGCAGAGCCTGCTCGCCGTCAACGAGGATGCTGGGCATTCCCGCGAGTGGGACGCCGATGCTGGTCATGGGCCGCGGACAGTAGCGCTCGCAATAGCGGGCGAGATCGTCCAGGCCCAGATTGTTGCCGAGGGTCCCGGCCATGATCACGAGACCATCGATGGCCTCGGAACTGGCGAGGTCGTAGATGACGTTGTGCCGTTCGCCGAAGCGGAACGTCGCACGCAGCATGCTGTCGGCAAAAAGGACGAGATTGACGCCGGATTCGCGCGCGGCCTCCATCATGCCCCCGACGATGGCGCTCTGGTACTCGCCTTCCAACCAGTCCGTCAGGACGCCCAACGTCGGGGCGCGAGTCGACGGCTGCGACGCGCGTGGCACCATCACCTCATCGGACCCTCAACCAGTTGTTCTGCGCGCAGTAGTTGTCGGAGCTTCTCTTCCGAGACTGATGGTTCAACGACGACCATGCATCCAGCTTAGCGCCTGGGGCGGTTGCGGAACACCAGTAGAGGAAGCTCGACACGACGCCGCGATGGTGCCGAGCGACGCACTTGCCTCCGCGCCCCGCCTGGTCGTCACCGAATGCCGTGCGTCGCCAGGACGATGAGCAGCAACATGATGATCGAAGCTATTACGCTGGCGACGGCTAGTCCGAGCCCCCAACCAAGGCCTTGAACGAAGTGGTAGTCGAACCCTGGCAAGGTTGGCCGACCCTCGGCGCGCCCACGTACACCCCCGAACGCGACGCCGCAACCTGGGCAGTAGCGATCGTCTGCCCAGACATGCCGCCCACAGGCGGCGCAGACCCTTTCCTCGGGCACCGGTACTCCCCTTCCTTCAAGCCTTGCGACCTCTAGAGTGCGGGCGTGCCGTATCAGGACGGTCGTCGATGATCATGGCACCTTGCGGGATCTGCTCACTGCCCGACTCGCCACGAATGAGCCGCCAGTTTGGCCCCGTTGGCCACCATTTGGTCATGGTGTTGCTTTCGTCGGCGACCTGAGTGATGGATGTGGACGACCACTCCGTACCCGAGGCGCCCACGATGACCGTTCAACCACTTCCCGCCCTGACCAGCGGAGATCCGTCCGCCTGGGACCAGGCCATCTACGCCTTCCTCGTCGAGAAGGGCAACCGCTCAGGTTCGAGGCGGACAGTGGAGTCTTACTCCCGCATGCTCTGGCCGTTCTTCGCCGAACGCGGCCTGACGCCAGACAGGGTCAAGCCAGCCGACGTGCTCGCCTGGGTCCACGGCGTCGGCCGCTCTGGCCGGACGCCATCGTCCACAACGGTCGGAGCTCGGATCGCCTGCCTCTCGTCTCTATACCGCTTCCTGATCCGGATGGGTCTGGTCGTTTCCAACCCGGGCGACGCCGTGGAGTGGCCCAGGAGCGTGCAGTCGGCCGCTCGGGATACAGCGCCGAGGTGCGACGGCTCCTAGCCGTGGTCCCTGACACCGTCGCCGGCCGGCGAGACCGAGCCATCCTGCTGACGCTCGTCCTGACCGGGAGACGCCGGGCCGAGGTGATCGGCCTGCGGGCCGGAGACCTCAGCATCGAAGGCGAGACAGTCTTCTACGCCTACCGAGGCAAGGGCGGCAAGCGAGGCCGGCGAGAACTGCCCCACCCTGCCTACGAGGTCATCTGCGCCACCTTGGAGGATGCGCCTCGGGTCGTAATGGAGACCCTCGGCCACAGTCAGATCAGCCTGACGCTCAACACATACAGCCACGTCATTCCTGCGCTTGGTCGGGCCGCTGCGGAGCAGATGGACGGCATCCTTGGGGCACGTTCTGGCGGTTCGGCGACAGGCTGAATCCCGCAGGGGTCAGCGAAGGGGTCAGCGAAGGGGTCAGGTTGCATCCGAATCGACCAGCCGGCTGCCAGGGTGGACGATTTCACGGGGGAATGGGTGGAGCCGACACTCGGATTCGAACCGAGGACCTGCTGTTTACGAAACAGCTTCCAGACCCGGTTGGTTGAGCGTGAGCCAAGCGTGGGGGGTCTATGTTTGGGGGGTCTATGAGGGGGGTCTATCGGCCGACTCCACGCAGTTTGGCTCATCCCGCTCGATGGCGGTCTGGGGCGCGCAGCCTGTCATTCGGGATGGTACTGCTTGATCTCGCACCGCACCGTGGATGACCCGCCGAAAAGGCACTCCTCCGGGCACTGGTGAGGACCAGGCATCGGAGAATCAAACAGGCCGGTCACCCTGGGGTGGCCGGCCTGTCCTGAGGCCTGGTTGATCATCACGCTGCGTTTATCGCGTCCAGCAGCGCGCGAAGCTCATCCGCCCCGTCGGGCATCGTCACAACCATAAAGCCGCCCTTGACGAACCTGGTATTCACTCCGCACCCGCCATCAGAGATTTCGTGGCGAACGTAGTGGCAGATCGTGTTCGGAAGGTCAATGGTCATTCGCTCTCCGCAGCCACGGCAGGTGAGTTTGAAGAACACGGTCCTGCCCGCTGAGATATGGACCATCGCCTGGGCGATCAGATCCATCCTCGGGGTGTCCCGGTAATCAGCCCGCTCACCCATCGAGGCTTCTTCTCGCAGCCCGGCAGCGAGTTCGGCATTGCTGCGGGCGATGGCGGCTGCCTTGCGTGCGGCAGAGTTCTTGGCGTCCATGGCAGGTCTTCTCCGACTGTCGGCCCGCATCTCGGGCCCTGCTCTCTCAACACAGTTCGCCGGGTCTCCGTCCGGGCGAACGGTGCCGAGGCGCACCGTTACCGGGGAAAGCATTCGGCGCAGTGACGACGCTTCCTATCCTGTTGCCTCGGTTGATGGCGCATCCCTCAGTTCTCTTGCCCGCATGTCAGCCAAACGGAGAGCGGCCTTTTGCCGACCCTTGCCTTGCCCGGCTCGAGCACGGACCAGATAGCCAGCCTCCACAAGACGGACCAAGATGCGGCGGCCCTGTCGAACCCCAATCCCGCTGCTTCGGGACCACTCGTCGGTGAGTTCGCGGATGCTGGGCCCGGCGGCCACGGAAACGGTCGGCGTGTGGGAATGGCCAAAGGCCGCGCGCTCGGTCACCTCAAACCGCGACCTGAGATAGACCAGCAGCTCCGCCTCCTGGTAGAACAGCTCAGGGGCGTCCGGCCACGAGGAAGGAAGGGCGGTTTCTGGCACGACCGGCCCCAGAGCACTCCTCGGAGAATTAGGCGTATCACGCATCGTGGCTCTTCTCCTGGCCGCCCTCATCGTCTAGCTCCGCACCCCAGTCCGACGCCTCACCTTCCAGCTCGAGGTCGCCTGCCTCCTCGGTCGCGGCTATTCGGCCGATGACTTCCTGGGCGTTGGCCCACGAGCTGGTCAAGATCCGGCTTCCGTCCGCGGAGAGTTCCAGGACACCCCGCATCGCGAGCTTCGTCAGTACCTCGACCAACCGCTGCCGTCGTACTCCGAGACCGTGGGCGCGCATCCGCTCGGTCAGACCGTCCAGGGAAACCCGGTCGCCAGGGCGGTAAAGAGCGAAGATCACGCGCGCTGCCGCCTCGACCGACAGCGGGGCAATCTGCGCCTGAATGGGAATAGCCGGGCGGCGGCCGTTGCCCGGATCAATGTCCTCGGGATCAGTCTCCCCGTCCGCGGCGGCCAGCTCCCGATCCGATCCTGGCGGACCTTGTTCAGTCGGCTCTTGGCCATCGTCTGGAGCGTCATTCAGATCGTCTTCCACTGCCACCCCGGCCCCCGTTCCGCCGATGACCCGTAGCTCGGTGACCTGGCCCGGACGAAGGACGATCTCGATGCGGCTGACCGGCCCTCGAAGAGACACGCCCCGTTCGCTGAGAAGTCGCGCGCCGGGGCTCAACTTCGCCTTCCTTGCGGCCTGATCCACGAAGCGCGACAAGGCCGAAGAGAGGTCGTCCCGGTCCGGGCTCGGGTCAAGGAACAGGCCCTGGAATGGTGTCGCCTGGGCCGTAGGAGACAGCATCATCGCCCGGCCTCTGGGCACCGTCCCGTCTGGGGCTTTCAGCAATGCGAGGTCCCCGACCGGATCTCGATCACTCGGATTGAGCGACCGCTGGTTGTTGAACACCAACTGCCACACCAGCGGCGTCGCGGCGTAGGCCATGGCGATGCGGGCCGCCGCGTTGGCCATGATGTCGTCAGGAAAGGTGGTCGTCCCATCAGCGCCCTTCTTGGGTTCCTGCGCGATCAGCCAAACACGCACGCCAAACTTGCGCCCGAGCCGCATCAGCCGACCGACCACCCGCACGAGTTGCTTGGCCTCGTCGCTGCCGTCCATGGCCTGCTTCCATTCATCGGCGACGAAGACCAAGTGCGGCAGGGCAAGGTCAGGGGCACCGATCCTTCGCACCCACTCGTTCCAGGTCACCAGGTCTCGCGGTCTGTTGGCGGTGTCGAAGGCCGAACCATCGGGGCGCACGACCCGAAGATCGGCCTCCATCAGCGCCCCGCGCAGCGTCATCTCCGTCTCGACTCGCTGGGCCAGCTCGAGGATCTGTGGGACGCTGCCCGCGCACGGGGCGATCACGTGGGGCAGCCGCTCATAGAGAGGCAGCTCGACCCGCGACATGTCGGCCAGGGCCAGGCGCACGGTTGCTGGGTCTTTGGCCGCGAGCTGCGAGAGCAGCGAGCCGACCAGGATCGACTTGCCCCCGTATGTCGAGCCGCCGATGATCGCGTGGGGCCAGGCTTCTGCGTCCGATACAACCGGCGCACCGCCGTTCGAGACGCCAACGACCAACCGGAGGTTGTCTCGGTGGTCGGCGAGGAGCGGGCCCACAACGGGGGTGAAGGACGCGAGCGACGGGATTGGCTCCAACGGGGTCAGGAGATCCACCTGGTATCGGCCATCGGGGAGCACGGTCACCCGCACCTCCCGGCCTCGCTGCCGACCCCAGGCCACCATCAAATCGCGGAAGGCCCTGTCAATCTCAGAGGGGCTCTTGCCGTCCCACACCGTGCCGTCTTGATTACCGGCGTGGTAGAGCTGGCGGGCCACCTTGCGGCGCCCATACTCGGGCGACTCGGTAAGCAGGGTCGGCTTGCCAATCCGCGAAACCCGTGGTTGCTGGGGCAGCACCGGATCAGGCACCCCGCTCCGAAGGCGAGCGCGATCGCGGGCGCTCACGGCCCGCCTCTACCAAAGGGCGAGGAGAAGAATGGGTCAGAGGGATCGTCCTGCGGCTCGCCGTATTCGACATCGGACTCCTGTGGGATGCGGGCTGCTCCGTGAGCCAGGGTGATCGCAATACCGGGAATGCGGCCCAGCACCGGATCGCCGGCGATGCGTTCGTCATCGACGACGAGCCACTCGTCGAGCTGATCCACGGTCATGCCGGGCAGGCGCGAGGCCAGCGACTCGATCCAATTTCTCGGATCGTGGAGACGCTTCCACAGCTCGTTGGACACCTCGGCTCCCTCGAAGTCGAAGATGACGGCGTGGTAGCGGTTTGGGATCGTGACGGCAGCTTTGATGACGCAGCGCGCCGTCTCGGCCTTGGGATAGCGCCGCACCGGGACGAAGCTCACCGACTCGGCCCCGGTCTTCGGGTCGCGCTTGACGACCCGTTCTGGGGGAGGCGGAGCTTTGGTTACTGCCCGGACTTCCGACTCCAGGCCATGTGAGATGACATTGGCCAGGGCCACTCGGGCGACGCCGTTGGCGAAGCGGCAAAGATCCTCGTCGTCGGGCTCGCCCCGGCGCGGCCTCAGCAATCCCACCGGGTCTTCGCGTCGCTCGACTGTGCCGTCGCTGAACTCGGTTCGCCAGGTCGAGGCCTTCTTGCTGAGGTAGCGGATGGGCCGTGGGGCAGCCGGATCAACCGGACGACCGCGAAGCCTGGCGACGAGTGAGCCGAAGGCAGCAGCGAAGAGGTCCGTGATCCGAGTCGCCCCCTCGGCGGACCCGGCCTGTCCGGCGAAGGCGCGAATGGCGACACGGATGACGTAGGCGGCGAGCAGCAGAAGAACGAGGGGAAAGAACGGCCCGACGAGGGCCTGGATGGGTGCTGGAAGTGAGTTCAGGGCGACGGTGAGGACGATCGCGCAAGCGATCGCAGCCGCAATCCAGCGGGCAACGCGCGTGGAAGTAGTCATCTGAGGCCTCCGCATTGGCGAAGCGCGGGGTGCGCTTCGTGACGCACGGACCCTCAGCGGAAGACCGAGTCTGTCAAGTTTCGCGAGCGAGAACCACTATCGCGCGGCCCCGGCGGCGGTCGCCGCCGCTGAGCGACACGCCCACGGCATAAATCTGGCCCGGGGTAGATCCAGTCGTCTCACGGGTCGCTCCCAGCGCCTGTCTGGTTCGCAACTCCGAGCTACACTCCAACCATGACGGCCACGCTCTTCACCATCGGCTATCAGGGCGCAAACCTCGAACAGGTGGTCGCTTCGCTTTCGGACGCCGGCGTGTCCGTGCTGGTCGACACACGCGAGACGCCAATGTCGAGGCGAGTCGAATTCCGACAGAAGGCGTTGGCCTCGGCACTCGACGACGTGGGAATCCGCTACATGTCGGTCCGCGCCCTGGGAGCGCCCAAGCCGCTCCGGGCAATGGCGGCCGACGACTGGGACGCGTTCTCGGCTGGCTATCGCCAGCGTCTCTCACTCGTCCGGGAAGAGCTCGAGCGACTCGTCCCGCTCATCGCCGCCGAGAGCGTTTGCCTCCTCTGTTTCGAGGCCGACCCCGAGGCGTGCCACCGGTCGCTTCTCGCCCATGAGATCGAAGGTCTGCTGGACGTTTCCGCTGTCCACCTTCGGCCTGGGCGGACGGACGAGACCGATGATCACGAAAGCCTGACGGTGCTTCGCCAGGTTGCCGACGACGAGATGCAGGTCGCGCGCCGGTAGCTCGACTTCATATCGCTGACGGATCATCTGTTCCCAGCCCTTGGGACTGATCCGTGACCACTTGCGGTAAGACTCACCGATCTCCCAGTCCTGTATCTGGAGCTCGTGCGACGTCGTGCACCGCTCATCGCTGCAGCGGAAGCGGTAGCTGAAGTTCAGCGGAATCTGCTCCAGCTCCTTCATTTCGAGCGTTAGGTCCTGCCCGAGACCCAGGCGCTGCTGTCGCAGATACGCCTGCTGACGAGCTGTCCACGGCTTCGCCTTCTCGATCACGAGGGCCTCGATGGTCGCCGGACTGAACATGCCCAGGCTGGTTCCATCGGCGGTTTGGGCGGCTCGGATCTCCTCAAGAGACTCGTCGGGAGGAGGTAGGATCGCCATCCGGCGACGCCACCCAGTCGCATCGGCGGGCATTGGATCGTCGACGAAAGTGATCGAGTCCTGGTCGACGCGGAGGCTCTCCGGACGATTGTCGCCGCGCGGGCTCGTTGCCAGGCACTCGATCGCCTGATACTTCTTGAATTGACGTTCGACAAGCCGGCGGAAGGTGATCGGATACATCCGAACCCATCGGCGCGTGTCAAGGTCGACACCGGCGCAGCAGACCGTCTCGCCGTAGGTCTGGCTTGGGTTCGGATACGTCTTGACGACGACCAGGATTCGTCTCTTCTCGTAGACCCCCACGCGACTCCCTCCTCGATGAACCCGCGGCTACGTCCTACCGGGGGGTTGCAGTAGGCTCGCCAACCCTCCGAGACCCAAGCGCCCCAAGCGATGCACGACGTCCTCCGCTCGGGCTCGGATGAGGTCGTCGGCGGAGTGGATTGAGACCTCGAGAACCTTTCGGATCTCGCCTTCGTGGACTTGGACCGTCCAACGTTCTCCGCCCCCGTCGGCCAGCAGTTCGACCACCCGAAGCGTCTCCTCTGGATGGTCGGCAGCGAAGGAAGGGAGTCGCCGGAATACGCTGAAGTCGGGATCCGGCTTGATGCCGCGCTCCAGGAGCCGAAGAAGCTCGGGCAGAGTCCACTCTCCTGGAAGTTCCGAGTCGAACCACCAGGCGAACGGAGCCAGCGCCTTCTTGAAGCCGTCGCCCTCAAGATCGGCCGTCGCCCTCAAGACGAAGGTCCAGAGGTCGCGGTAGGCACTGGCGAGTTCTGGCGAGACGTCCTTCGCCTCGGTCCTGCCAATCAGCCGTCCAGCTTCCTCGACCACCTCAGCTACGAGCCAAGGCTTCCCGGACGCGAGGAGGGTCCCAAGCGGGAGTAGATCTCGCCTATCGGGGAGCCAAAGCCAGGCCTGCACGAGGTGATCGATGAAGAACTGGATAGGTTCACCCGCCCGGGCACGTGTAGCAGGTTTCGCGTCCATCGATGCGAGCTGCTCCGCATAGGCTTCATAGGTTCCGCCGAACACGTCCAGCGCCAGTGTGCTTGGACCCCCGCGGAACAGGAAACCTTCCCACGCCGCACGCTCGAGATCGGTTTCGGCTCGGCCAACGATCTGGGCGGATCGATCGCGCACCCAGCCGGGATCGAGATCGAGCAAGTAGGGCAGCCACCAGCCGTAAGCTGCGCGGACGCCCACGGAGGGATCACGCCCCGGGTCGAGGTGGGTGTCCAGAACTGCGGACGCTTCCGGATCCTGTCCGGCGATAGACCAGCCCTTCAACATGCCCGCGCTGCGGTGATGCCAGAATAGATACTGGAAGAGGCCGTGGAAGGCGGCGCCACGGGTCGTATTGAGCGAATAGGTCTCCGGTTCCATGTTGGGCGGGCCAAATCGCTCTTCGTCCGCTGGCGTCGGGTCGGGGTCCTCGACGAGACCTGCGATCAACGCCCAGACGCGGTCGCGCGCGGCCAACGGGATTTCGCCCGTGTTGTCCTCGAGTCCGCGCTCGAGCAACCGAATGACCGCCATGTGGGCGCCATGCCACGTGCTGTCCCGGCCCTCGGCTGGGCCCTCGTCCACCTTCCCGATGGCGACTTGGCATGCGCCCAGCACCGGCTCCCAGTCGAAAGCCTTGCCGTTTTGGAGGGCCTTCTGGAGACCGTTGATGAACCCGTCGAAATAGGCCGGCTTCAGGCGCAGATATCTTGGGGCACTGGGAACAAAGCGATCCGGGTCGTCGGCAACAACGTCAACGAGCTGTTGCGCGAGGCCTTCGGTCGAAGGATGGCCTGGGCCGAAACCTTCTGGCTCTTCCCATGTAGCCAGATAGTCAACGATCTCCTCTGGAGATCGACTGCGGAGCTCGTCGGAGGACAGAGGACTCGTCGAGCCCATCCACGACATGTGGTAGGACGGAAAGTCCGGGTGAGGATCCTCTCCAGTCTCAGCTCGTGCCGCCTCCAAATCGGCCAGATCGGTCTCGCCGAGATACCCAGAGATCGGGCTCAACCATCGGCGGATGACTACCTTCCGGGTGATCGTGGGATCGGCTTCAGCCCAACGTCCTGCAACCGAGGCTGCCGTAGCGTCGGCAACGCTGTGGACGTTGTCGACGAAACTCCTCTTCGCGGCTGGCGATAGCAGGCCGAAGCGGCTAGAAAGAAGGTGGTAGAACTCGTGGCGATGGTGATCTTCGGCGAGGATGTCCCGACTCGTCAGAATCTTCTCGACAAGGGCGGGGACTTGATCACCTCGTCCAACGAGCAGATGAAGCCCAATGCGGCGCACTACCGGCCACGCGCTCGCCAAGAGGCCTGTCACTACCCCTTCGAGTTCTTCGGGAGCACCTTCCAGAACCTCCTCGAAGCCGTCGCGAATGGCGATCACCAGCTTCGCCTCGCGTTCGAAGTCCCAGTTCTGTTCGTGATCCTCGATGGCGGGGCGCCAGATGAAGGAGAGGTCGTCGCGACGCCCATCTCCGCGTTCCGGACGCTCGACCGCCAAGAACGCCTCGAGTTGCTCGACGAAGACGGCCGGGCCTGACGGGCCAAAGACGGCGAGTGCACGGCTGATGGCCGGGATCTCCCTCCCGTAGTCGTAGTCGTCGAGGACAACCCACGGCTCGGATTGCGGCCAGTCCTCGGGCCGAACCAAACGGGCGAGAGTCCGGGCGAGCTCGATCGCAGGATCGCGGGCACCGTCGGTGATCAGGTGGAGAACAAGCTTGGCCGTCGAGGTCTCGAGCCCGAGGCGCCACGGGTGGTGAACCCACCCCTCGATGAGCGGAATGAAGCGGATCGCGTGCTCGGCCGGCATCTTGACGAGAGCATCAACCGCGTCCCACCAAACGCGGGGGTTGCGCGAGTTGCGGGCGGCCCAGAGGGTGGCAGCCACGGCCCCAGGAGCGTCGGCCGCGATTCGAACCATATAGCGGGACGCTGGCCAGAACGGGAACAGGACGCCGTCGCCCTGCTCGATCGGCTCCGGTGGGTCGCCGAGCAGCCCGCCGTCGCGCAGGAGCGGCAGCCAGTCGGGGGAAGTCAGTTGATCGAAGAAGTAGGCGAGCTCGTCCGGCGAAGTAACGAGCAGCTTGACGCGGGCGAGCTGTTCAGGTGTTGGCATGACCTTCAGCCTCCTGGACAAGGGCCTTGATCGCATCTCGCTTCTCAAAGGTCTTCGGGGCGAGGCGATCGATCAGGAAGTCCTCGAAGGTTTCGACCGCGCCTTCGAACTCCTCCGTGTTGCTGGAATGTGTAGCTTTGTTGAACACATCGCCGAGGTCCATCCAGGTCTTCACGATCGCCAATTGGACCGCCTCTGGAGTTCGGCTCAAGCCGGGATCCAGCCTGCCGAGAGCACTCCGGTGCATCTCCCGCCGGCGTGGGTTCACACCCGAGTAGATCTCGATCTTGTCGTGCAGGGCTCCGAGGAAGACCCCCAGTGGTTGATCGATCTCTGCGCCCGTCCAGAGCTCGGCGTTGACCTTCGCAGGGCGGTTCGGCAGGAGCTTCGACCATTGCCCCTGAAGCCAATCGAAGAAGTCCCCCAATCGACCCCTCTCCTCGGGCACCTCAAGGTGGTTTGGTAGTCCGTTCTGCAGTTCCCGAAGGGCATGACCCGCAATGCCGTAGCGGATCTCATCGTCGCCGTCGCGGAGCGCCCGGATGGCCTCCCAGTAGTAGGCCGTCAATCGCGGCGTCGTCGCCTTGAGCAGTTGCTCCCGCAGCAGCACTCTCTTTGGGGTCGGATTCCAGCGATCGCGGACGGCTTCAGGAGTTACACCCAGGTCAGGCACCGGCTCGCGCCTGCGTGAAGACCCGACCCAGGTAATGGTCCATCACGATCGTCTGGAACGCCGGGTCATCGAGGATGCGCTGGAAGATCTCCTGGTTGTCATCCATGCGGCCTACGATCGACTTGATGAACGCGTCGGCGAATACGAGCTTGAAGTTCTCGATCGGGTTGGCCCGTGCCTGGGCGACGAGTTGCTCGTCGAGCATCCAGGTGGCTTCCATCTGATCGAAGAAGAGCTGGTCCGCCGGTCCAAGCGCGGTGCCGAAGCGGTCGTTGAGGACCTGGATGATCGCCGACAGCCGGTCTCTCTCCTCTTCGCTCTCCTTGCCCTTCCCGGAGTAGATTGCGGCGAGTTCGCCGACGCCCTTGTCCGGGCCGATCGAACCCTCGCTCGTCTTTTCGAGGCGTAGATGGGTCAGCTCCACCTCGGAGCCCAGATCGAGCTGTCCGCCGCCGTCGGACGGTAGCAGGGCCTGCAAGGCCCGGCTGGCGAGGTAGAGCGCCTCGAGGAAGACGTCGCCGAAGTCCACGACCTGCGAGAGGAACGAATACGCGCGAATGAATTGGTCGAGGGCATCGCGGACCTCGTCCTGTTCTTCGGGCCGCTTGGCCTTGAACCGCTCCACCGCCGGCGCGAGCCGCGCATACACGGTCCCGTGGTCGGTGACCTTCTGGGTCCGATCTGCGACCAGCGCAGCCACCGAGCGAGCCTCGGCGTCGTCGAGAACCTGGAGCGCAAGCAGCCGGTCCGCGAGGTCGTGGAGTAGGTTCGGATCGGTCGGAACGGCGGTCGTGCCCTCATACCAGGGCGCGAACGCCTCGGTGATCGCTTCGGCCTCGTTTCGGAAGTCGAGCACGAACGTGTCGTTCTTCTCGGGATGGATCCGGTTCAGGCGGCTGAGCGTCTGGACGGCGGCGAGGCCCACGAGCGTCTTGTCGACGAACATCGTGTGCAGCAGCGGCTGGTCGTACCCGGTCTGGAACTTCTCGGCCACGATCAGGACGCCGAACTCCGGGCCGCCGAACTGGGCCGCTGTCTGCGACTCAGGGAAGCCGTTCATTCCCGACTCGCTGAAGTCGATCCCGGCGTCGTCCACCTTGCCAGAGAAGGCCACGAGCGCGCGGGTGTCCGAGTAGCCGTGCTCGGCGATATAGCGGTCGATGGCCTGCTTGTACCGGACGGCGTGCAGCCGCGAGCTGGTCACGACCATTGCCTTGCCCTTGCCGCCGATCTTGCGCCGTGTGTGTTCGCGGAAGTGCTCGACGATGATCTCGCTCTTCTGGGCGAGGTTGTGAGGATGCAGCGAGACAAAGCGGGCGATCGACCGGCGCGCCCGACGCTTGTCATATTCCGGATCGTCTGCGACCGCTTTGCCGACCTTCCAGTAGGTCTTGTAGGTCGTGTAGTTGGCCAGGACGTCGAGGATGAACCGCTCCTCGATCGCCTGGCGCATCGAGTAGAGGTGGAAGGGCGCCCAATTGCCGTCGCCATCCTTGCGGCCGAACAGCTCGAGTGTTCTGGCCTTGGGCGTCGCAGTGAAAGCGAAGAAGGACAGGTTCGGCTGGCGACCTCGCGCGGCCACGATGGCCGTCAGGGCGTCCTGAGGATCCATCGGAGCGTCAGAAGCCTCGGCTGCCTCGGCGAGCGCGAGTTGCGCCTCGGCCGACGCCGACCCAAGCGCCGCTTTGAGGTCTTTGGCGGACTCGCCGGTCTGGCTCGAGTGCGCCTCATCCACGATGACCGCAAAGCGCCGGTGCCCCAGGTCCTTGACCTTGTCGAGTGTGAACGGGAACTTCTGGAGCGTGGTGATGACGATCCGGAACTGGTCGCCGTTGAGCGCGTCGGCGAGTTGGGTGCTGTCCGCCAGCAGCGGCGTGACCACGCCGGTCGCGTGCTCGAACTGGAAGATGGTCTCCTGCAGCTGGCGATCGAGGATAACCCGGTCCGTGATCACCACGACCTTGTCGAAGACCGGCCGATCGTCAAGCCCGTGCAGCGACATCAGCCGATGGGCGAGCCAGGCGATGGTGTTCGACTTGCCCGAGCCGGCCGAATGCTGGACGAGATAGCTCTGGCCCGAGCCTTCCTCGCGCGCCGCCGCCTCCATCCTTCGGACGGCATCCCACTGGTGATAACGCGGGAAGATCGTCGAGCCCGACCGCATCTTGGCGGCATGGGTCGAGCCTTCGCCGGGCACGACGTGAATGAACCGGCCGAGCAGGTCGAGCCAGGCGTCGCGAGCCCACACCTGTTCCCACAGGTATCGAGTCCGGTGGCCGTCGGGATCTGGTGGGTTGCCCTTGCCGCCGGCGTTGCCGCGGTTGAACGGCAGGAAGCCAGTCTTCTCGCCCGCGAGCCGTGTCGTCATCTCCACCGACTCGGGATCGACGGCGAAGTGCACCAGCGCCCGCCGGCCCAGGGTGACGTTGGCGGGGTCGCGATCGGTTCGGTACTGATGCTTGGCGTGCTCGACGGTCTGGTGCGTGAGCGGGTTCTTCAGCTCCGCCGTGGCGACCGGGATGCCGTTGACGAAGAGGCACAGGTCCAGGGTCTTCGCCGCCGCCGCGTCATATGGGAGCTGGCGGGTGACCGTCAGGCGGTTGGCGAGGTATCGCTCGGTCAGCTCCGGCGTTAGGCCGTGTGCGGGCTTGAAGAACGCCAGGCGAACCTCGATGCCGTGATCGTTGACGCCGTGGCGCAGGACATCGACCGTGCCGCGCTCGTCGATCTGCTTGGCCAGTCGATCGGCGAACTGCTGGTGGGCTCCGGCCTCGCCCCCGTGGACCGCGAGGAGCCGTTCCCACGCCTTCTGCTGTGTCTCGGCGACGAAGGCGAACAGCTCGGCTGTGTCCAGCCCCCGCACCCGATCGAAGTCGGCGGGCCACTCGGGCCTCGTGCCCCACTTACAGACCCGGTATCCGCCCGACTCGACGAGGCTGGCCGTAATCGCGTCCTCGAACCCGCGCTCGCTCACGCTCACGCGGCCACTCCTGGGATCTCGATTTGGCCGGTCACGGCCGCGGTGACGAGCGCCTGACGGCGCTCGTTCAGGAGGTTGAGCTGGCGCCTCAAAGCCTCGGCCACCGCCTCTTCCTTTGCATAAGCGTCCGCGACAGTGCGGACCAGCTTCAGTTGCATGTCTGGGGGCGCCAGAGGGACCTGGTATGCCTTCAGGATCTCGCAGTTGAGAGCGGCCTGGTTCGCACCACGCCCGCCATTCCGCAGATCTTCATAGGCGAGCAATAGCAGCAGGCGTAGGTACTTCGAGTCAAGTCGGCCATCGCGAGGGACGATCGCCGATATGTTCTGGTTGAGAGCGGCGGCAATGCCAAGCTCCGCACTAAGGCCCCGCGTCCGGCCCTGCCCGATCAACCCGACCACGACGCTACCTGGAGGGGCTACGCGCATCCCGTGGGCGCGACGTGTCTGCTGTGAGATGTACCCACTGGGATGACTCACGACACCCTGGTCGATGTCTCCGCTGGTTACCCAAGCGACATCGCCCAAGTCTTGGTCGATGCCCTCTGGAGTTGTCCCATTGAAGACCTCAGCTAACAGCCCGAGCGAGATCAACGGCCATGCGGTCGGAATGCACCCCAGCCACATAGCTGCGGCATCGCCATCCGTGGACAGCAGCGTGGCCACCAGCGCGGCGCGGCGCTCCTGCTGGAGCTCCAGGAGTCGTCCCCTCCGGCCGACTAGATCGTCGATCCGGGCCGTCTCAGTGTCGAGGTAGTCGGCAATTGCGCGTTGCTGCCTCGGTGCTGGAATGGTCAACTCGAGGTTCTGGTATTTCCCGGCGCTGAAGTTATCGATCGTTGACCGCACGGCCCCGATGCTGACCTGGTCCAAGAAAGGGGTCGACTGAGTCCAATACGAGATGAACCTAGGCTCGACCCCCTCGATTGGCCTAAACCGGACGAGATAGCCGGCGAAGCATGCCGGCTCATCGGACATGTGGAGATACGTTCGACCAATTGTCCCGGCCGCGCTCATCAGAATGTCACCCCGTTCGACAAGCGCCGGAGCTGCAGTCGCAGGTGGAAGGGAAGCGAAGGTATCTGTCCTTAGGACTCGCGGGCCACCGATGTCGGTCGTCCGGATGTACCGAGGCCAGGCAAGATCATCGAACTCAGCTGGCTCGCCAAGTCCATTCCGGATGGGTTCCGCGGCAAGAAACTTGAGCTTCGTCCTCTTCCAAGTCATCCCGTCACCTCGCCAAGGAGGCGCTGGATTTGATCCTCCAGGGCTTTGATCTCCGCGTCGATCTCGGCCAATGGTCGCGGCGGGATGTAGCGGTAGAACTGACGGGTCAGTGGGATCTCGTAGCCGACCTTTGTTTTGCCGTGCTCGACCCAGGCGTCGGGGACATACGGCAAGACTTCGGCCGCCATGTATTTATCGACAGCGGAGCGGTAGGGTGCGGTCGCCAGTCGCTCGGTCGGATCGGGCTCGAAGTGGGGCGCCGGGCCTGGGAGCGGGACATTCTCGTTGTCGCGAAGGTCCGGATCGGGTTCGGCATGGCCCTTTCGATCGGTGATCACCGGCGCCTCGGGAGCGCGAACCGAGATGCTTTCCCAGACGGCCTTCTCGATAGCCTTCGGTAGCGAGCCGAGCCTTCGGGCAGTGGTCGTTCGATCGGTCGAAGCGAAGCCCGCAAGGCGCTCGAGCAACTGAACCAAGGCGAGGCGCTCAGGCTCGGTCAGCTTCGTCCAGCCAGAGGCCGTCTCGATCGCCGGCAGCGTCGACGCGCCGATCTCATAGCGCAGGCGGAGCGGCCGCTCGACCGTGACCCGCTGGTAGCCAAAGGCTTCGTGCGGCAGGATCTTGACCCGCTCGCCTTCCTCGAAGTCGCCATACAGGCGGGTGATCTCGGCTATCTGTTCGGGGCTGATCTCGTTTCGCTTGTTACCTAGGCTCTTGCGCATCTTGACGAACGACTCGCGGGCATCCACGAGCTGAACCTTGCCGCGGCGCTCTGGGCGCTTGCGATTGGTCACGATCCAGAAGTAAGTGCTGATGCCGGTGTTGTAGAAGAGCTGCTCCGGCAGGGCGACGATTCCTTCGAGCCAGTCGTTCTCGATGATCCAGCGCCTGATCTCGCTCTCGCCGGACCCAGCCGCGCCCGAGAAAAGCGGTGAGCCATTGAAGACAATCGCAAGGCGGCCGCCGCCTTCTTCGGGCCGGCGGAGCTTGCTGATCATGTGCTGCAGGAAAAGGAAGGAACCGTCGTTGATCCGGGGCGTGCCGGCGCCGAAGCGACCAGCGAAGCCGAGCTTCTCGTGTTCGGCCTCGATTACGTCAGCGACCTTCTTCCACTCGACCCCGAACGGCGGATTGGCCAGTAGGTAGTCATACCGCTCGCCAGGGAAAGCGTCCTCGCTGAAGCTGTTACCGAGAGCGATGTTGCTGGCGCGCTGGCCCTTGAGCATCATGTCCGCCCGGCAGAGGGCGTACGTTTCGGCGTTGAGCTCCTGGCCGTAGCCGATCAGCTGCGCGGTCGGGTTCAGCTCGCGCAGGTACTCCTGGGCGACGCTGAGCATTCCGCCCGTGCCACAGGCGGGATCGAGCATGGTCCGCACCGTGCCCGGCGTTCGCAGGATGTCGTCATCCTCGATGAACAGCAGGTCCACCATCAGGCGGATGACTTCGCGCGGGGTGAAGTGCTCGCCGGCCGTCTCGTTCGATAGCTCGGAGAACTTGCGAAGCAGCTCCTCGTAGATGTAGCCCATCTCGACGTTGCTGACCTTGTCGGGGTGCAGATCGACTTCGGTCACCTTGGAGAGGACGAGGTACAGCAGCTTGGCGCGGTCGAGACGGCCGATCTGGGCGTCGAAGTCGAACTTCTCGATGACGTCGCGCGTGTCCGGATCGAACTGTGCGATCCATGCGCGCAGGTTGCCGGCGACCTGCGGCGGGTCGGCCAGGATGCGGCGAAGGGTCAGTGGGCTGGTGTTGTACGCCTCGACGCCGGTGATCGTCTTGAGGACGACGTTTCGCGCGTTCTCGCCCTCAAGCGTCTTGGCTCGCGCGAGCACCTCCTCCTTGGTGGGCTCGAGGACGCAGTCGAGGCGGCGCAGCAGGACCAGGGGCAGGATGACCTTCTGGTATTCGGCGCGCTTGTAGTCGCCTCGGAGCAGGTCAGCAATGGCCCAGATGAGGCCCGCGTGGTTGTTGATCGCCACCCTGGTGTCCGTCACGCCGTATCCCTCTGCTTGTTGCTGCCTCATCGAAGCATATCGCCGCGTCGTGCGGCCGATTGGCATCTGCGGTCGGTCAACGACACTGCCATTTGCTCCCAGTGTCCGTTAGGCTTGCTACGCCATGAAAGCCAGCGACGCAGCCTATGAGGTTCTCAAGTCCGCTGGCGAGCCGCTCCACAAGGACGAGCTCACCAAGCGGATGATCGAAGGCGGCCTTTGGCAGAGCGAGGGCAGGACCCCATCGGCGACTGTTACCTCAATCTTGGGCACTGAGATCGCCGAGCTTGGTGCCGCGAGCCGCTTCGTCCGCCGCGAGCCCAACGTCTTCGACCTACGCCGCGACGACGACCCAATCCCGGCCCTTGAAGCTCCAAATGACGGCCCGAAGGCTTGGATGTTCCAGGCGAACCCGAAGCGCCACGACCTTCTCGCCGGGATCGCTGCGCACGCGACCGAGCCATGGGCAATGAACCAGCACCGCGACCACGCGGCGCAGGGCGATCGAGTCCAGTTCTTCCTGTCGGGTGATCAGGCTGGTATCTACGCCGTTGGCCAGATCACCAGCACGGCCTACCGCGCCGAGAAGGCCAACGAGTTCGGTGAGTGGAAGGTCGACATCGTCTACGAGGCTCTTGTCGACCCGCCACTGCTACGTAACCCCGACATTGCCGCCGACCCGGTCCTCGCCGCGTTCGCCCCCTTTATGGGTCGTATGGGCACCAACTTCCCGATTCCTCCATCGGTGGCAGCTCGTCTGGCTGTGGTGCTCGCGGCTCGATTGAAGCCCGTGAAGCCGGCCGCCGGGGCAGTGCCTTTCTCTCAGTCGGCCCACGACCTCAACCGTTCGGTCGAGACCGCCCGACACGTTGCCAAAGTCGACCTCCTCGCGCATCTGCGTGCGCTCGAGCCCGGCCAGTTCCAACACGTCATCCGGCTGCTCCTCGACGCGCTCGACTACGAGGACGTCGTGGTGACGGGGCAGTCGGGCGACCGGGGCATTGACATCCGAGCGGTCCTTCGGTATCGGGGAATCGCCGAGGTCCCCACGTTCGTCCAGGCCAAACGCTATGCCGCTGGCAACAACGTGGACGGAGCGACAGTAGGCAGGCTCCGGGGATCGCTGCCGGTGGAAGCGCACGGCATAGTCATCACGACCAGCGACTTCACCAAGCAGGCCCGCGCAGAGGCGGTGGCTTCGGGCCTCAAGCCCATCGCCCTCATCAACGGGCCTGCCCTCGTCGAGCTCCTGGTCGATCTCGGGATCGGCGTGGAGAAGCGCCAGGTTGAGGTCATCCGGTTTGACCCAACCAAGCTCGACAGCGACCTCGCACAGTAGTCTCCGCTGTTTGCCTGGTGCGACCAGTAGGTGTTCGGAGGCTCTCGCCGCCTGAGCACACCCGGAGACTCTGCGGACTCCGGCCCATTAGGCGCGTCGGCCACCGCGAGCTGAAGCGCCTGTCCAACGTTCAGACGCTGAGCGAGTCTCCCAGACGCGCGCGAGCGATGTCCACAGCCTCGGGTTCCTGCTCGATCAGCAGGTAGTCGCAGCCCTCGTAGTGGGCCGCCACGCCAGTCGTGCCGCTGCCGGCGAAGGGGTCAAGCACCAACGCGCCGCGCGACGTGATGAGCCGCACGAGCCATCGCATCAGGTCAACGGGTTTGACGGTGAGGTGGTTGTTGGCGCCTGGGCTGGTCGTGAATCGCTCGTTGACGCTGCCCTCGATCGCGTCGCTTGGGGCCGGGGCCTCGCTCTGCCCGTTGAAGACCCTGACCTGCGCGGGTAGATCGATTTCGCCGTTGACCCCGCCGTTGCGGTCCTTCCGACTGGCCTTGGGGATGAGATACAGGTGTGGGTAGTTGCCCTCGCCCTCGGCGATGAGAGGGGGCGTGCTGGAGCCTGGATCGCTACCCGGGCCTGCTTGCTCGGCGCGCGGCAGCAGGAAGTAGCGGGACTTGCCGCCGGCCTCGCCGACGCGATGATGTTCCAGTTTGCGCCCTCCCGAGAAGGCCCAGAACCTGCTCTTGCCGCGCTTGCGCGGGAAATTCCCGGGGCCACTCATCCCGCCCCCCACCACCTCATCGGGGTAGTCGCCGTCGAACACGCGGTCGGACAGAATGACATCGGCGGGATAGCGGCCGAGATGGCCTTGTCGTGCGACCCGACGGAACCCCCATCCGGTCGCGCAGGTGTCGAGCGGCTCCTCATCGCCATCGGTGCCTAGATCTTCGCCCTCGGCCAGTGGAATCCGGCATCCGTCGATGTTGAGCGTCCCGGTGCCATAGCGCAGCACGTTCTCGGCGATCGGGCCCGACAAGGGCTTACGTACCAGCCACCAGACCTCGTGGGCCGGCTTCAACCCCGAGCCGTGGCCCTCGTAGCGCCGCGCCTCCTCGTCACGCAGATCCAGTGGGCGCGAGCCGGTGTCCTTGTTGGAGAAGTTGCCGCTGTCCCCGTAGCCTGGAGTGCCGACCAGCGGCGTCGGGCGGTAGTCGTCACCCATGGCCGCCTCGCGTTGCGCTCTTGGTGAGCTGTCGCCGATCCGGGCCCGAGCTTCGAGGGCCTTGCCGACGTCGAACGACTTGGGGAATCCCTGGGCGAACACGTGGAGGACCTGATCGCGGACCTCGAAGCCGGCTTCCTCCAGCGCCCAGGCGGTCCAATGGCTGGTCCGCGGGAGGGCCCACACGAGGCCATGGGCGCCGGGCTTCAGGACCCGGAGGCACTCGCGCATGACCTCGCTCATCCAGGCCACCCATTCCTGGCGGCCACCGCGATCGGAATCCCAGGCGGCACCCATGAAGCCGATCGCGCCCGGCGGGTCGGTCACGAGGGCATCTACGCAGGCGTCAGGCAGCGTCCGCAGGATCGGCAGGCAGTCCCCCTCGACCAGCACGTTCCGGGGGACGCCGCCCGGCGCTGCGACCGGGGTGATGTTCAGTGGGCCGTAGGCGCGGTTGGTCGCGACGCGGGTGGCGACGGCAAAGAGCCCGGCCTCGGTCACCTCGTCGTCGCGGGCCCGGATCTCCTCGACCCAGCGGGCGAAGCGATCGTCGGGCACGGCGGCCAGGCGTTGCCAGCGCGAGGACTGCTGCTGCGAGATGCTCAGTTCGGATAATGCTGACAGCGTGTCAGCATTTGGCCGACCCGGCCGCAGGTCGCCCCGCGCTCGGAGATCGGTGAGCATGCGTCCGGCCTTCCGCTCGGCCTCGAGCTTGATCGTCGCCCAGTCGTTCTGCGCGTCGAGCGACTGCTTGGCCTTGCGGGCCGCCACCCGGAGCACTTCCAGGCGATCGATGACCGAGACAACCGCAGTGAGTTCGGTTGCCTGGGCCAAGGTGGTGCGGGCGGCCGCCAAGGAGATTGGTGGGGAAGAGCGGGTGATCGGCACAAGGGCGTCCATAAGGGGCAAGGGTGCCCGCCGGAGCGGGCGGCCGCCATAACCCGAAAGGACCAGCCGCGTACTCGGTGGCGGGGCCCGTGAGCGATGACCGACGTGAGCCACGGCGGTGCCGGCTAGGCCGCAGACCGCACACGCCACCGAATCTCCTGAATGACCTGAACCCCTAGCCGGTGGGTCGCAAGAGCCCAATCGTGGAGGACTTGCAAACCGGCTGTGGCGAGAAGTGGAACGGCGCTCAAGGACGAGCGGACTTCGGGCTCAACCCAGCGCGTCGGCACATCGCGTAGCCGCATGGTTCTTGACGCGCTTCGCAGTGACGGGCCCGCGCTTGGCCATCGGGCCGTAGGACCAAGACCCCCCATTTAGCCCATGGCTTGCCGAAACGATCACGTTCAGCATCGGCCTAAACAAGGTAAGAAGAAGCGTTTCTCGCCAGTCTATCGCCGTTGACTTCTTCGGCGTCATCGCCGATCCTCCCCTGCGACTATCGAGATTGTGGCCGTCCCGTCAGCTCGTAATCCCAATGCAGACCTTGTACTGCTGCTGCGCGATTCCCTTCACTTCGTCAGCCGAATTCACGTTCAAGATGAGCCCGATGAGCGTCATTGAGTCCGGGGCGAGCGAAGCGTCTAGTAATGCTTGGACTTCAGTGGTCAAGCTGCTGACCACGTAGTTGCGCTGTCCTTCGCAGGCCGATGGATAGGGAAGGCCGATAAAGTCGGACCGATAGCCGACGAAGACCTGATGAAACTTCCCGTAGGCGGCAGTCATCTCAGCCAGGCCATAGGCCGCATCAAGCTGCGCGTTTGCCGCGTCAATCGTGGACTTCCACTTGGCGCCGAAGGCGACGTATGCCGAGCGCGCCTGGGCGAACACATCGACAGTGGCCCGAGGTGTCGGCTGGGGCGTCGGTCTAGGAGTAGGGGGCCGGGTTTGGGCCAGCGTCGGGCTCGGCGTCGGCTGCTCTGTCACCGTCGCCGTGGCCGTCGGGCTCGGCGTCGGCTGCTCTGTCACCGTCGCCGTGGCCGTCGGGCTCGGCGTCGCGCTCGGCGTAGCCGCGTCCGCCATCGGCGCCAGGCTCGGCATAGCCGCACGCGGTCCGAACTGGTAGTAACCAAGGCCAACCATCGCCGCGACCGCTACAACAGCGGCGATGAGCTTCGCCCACATCGGAAACGAACGCTTCGAGACGGACCCTTTGGCGACTGGACTCGGAGCGCCCAGCGGAGATAATGCTGGGCTGGCATATCCCGAACCCAGGCGCGCTCCGCACTTCCCGCAGAACACATCGTCAGGCAGGGCTTGCGTCCCGCACCGAGTACAGAAACGCGACCCGTCCAACGCCGTTTCCCCTAGCCAACCGTCAGCGAGAGCACCCAGTCCATGGCGACCATCTCCGCGTGGCTATGCGAGAGCGTACCGCGATGCGTGATCGTGATCCCGTAGAACTTCGCGCTGTCTGGTACGTCCGTCAGCGTGAAGCTGAAAGAGCAGCGGGACTTGCTCCCGGTTCCTTGGTCGAGGGTCGTGGACGCCAGGATCGTGCCGTTTTCGTCCGTAAGGACAGCAGAGGCTCCCTGTTTGAGGTCCATATAGCCGCTCGTGCCTTGGCAGTGTGTGCCATCTGGGTAGGCGAGGATCGAAGAGGTGATAACCATCGTGCCCGTCACTATGTGCGTGATCGGAGATGGGCTCGGAGATGGGCTCGGAGATGGGCTCGGAGATGGGCTTGGCTTGGCACCGGGTCCTACCGCGTAGTAACCAACGCCAGCCAGCGACGCGACTACCAACACTGCTGCGACAAACACGGCTAGGAACTTCACTCGCGAGGTCGAGCGCTTCGAGACTGACCCTGCGGTAACGGGAACTTGAGCAGCGAGCGGCGACGCTGCGCTGGCATCCCCTGGACCTAAAGGCGCTCCGCATTTCCCGCAGAACGTGTTCTCTGGCGTGGCAAGAGCACCGCAACGAGTGCAGAACCGGGATTCGTCCACCCCTCTACCCCTTCTTGTCTCGTTGAACTGGCTTAGCCATCGTGCGCCCGAATGGACCCCGCTGGCGATGCCCAATCGCTTGGCCTGACACTACCCCTTCCGGGAGCGATTGTCACTCTAATCAGGTGGACTTAGAGTCCACAGTGCCGTTCGCTGGCGGCATGCCGCCAGACGACGCCAAGGAGTTCCTTCGGGCATTCGGAGAAGCCGTCCGCGCCCGCCGCAAAGAGCGCGGATTGTCGCAGGAGGCATTCGCTGACGAAATCCCGCTGTACCGGAGCTACGGGCCACGGCCGCTGTACGGCGTTCCTGAATGACCTGAAGGACCTGAACCTTTCTCTGGGTTAGTGGCTACGCGCGCAGGCAAGGCGAGAACAACCTGCAATTCGGTTCAGGTTGTTCAGGTCCTTCAGACAGGTCCTCGTTTTGAATCACTTTGTGTCGAAACTTGACAAGAAAGGGAGGCCGCCGAAAGTCCGCCAGTTCGCCCGACCGAATGAGCCGGACGCCACGGACGGAGACCCGAGAAGTGACCGACGACGCCCAGCCACCCGTTACCGGACCTGAGCCACCGCAAGAGGTGGCAGACGGCCACTGGCTCGAAGACCCCCTCTTCGGCGTGAAGTTGCCGTTCCCCATTCCACCGACCCAACGGGTGCGCACCGTGCTTGACCTCCAGGCTCCGGCACCGCCTGCCGGCGGCTTAGCACCACCTGAGTCCGACATGGTGGTTGGAGGTCAGGCTGCCCAGCCGGCACTGCTCGCCAAGGTCTACGAACGATGCCAGCTAACCCCGATGGGCAACGGAGAACGCCTAGTGGGCTGGTTCGGTGATGCCATCCGCTACTGCCACGACACGAAGTCGTGGTTCATCTGGGACACGCGTCGGTGGGCACAGGACCGGGTAGGCCGGATCGACCGGCTCGCCAAGGCTACGGTTCGCTTCATCTACGGCGAAGCGGCGATGGAGCACGACGACGATCGTTGTAAGCGCCTCACCAGTTGGGCCCACCAATCGCAGTCGCGCCGACAGATTCAGGAAATGGTCGCCTTCGCGACTTCGGAGGTGCCCGTGCAGATCGAGGAGCTGGATCGCGGGCCCTTTCTCTTCAACGCCCTCAGCGGCACTCTCGACCTTCGCAAAGGAGACACCCGCGCCCACGACCCCAAAGACTTGCTCACGAAGATCTCACCTGTGGCCTTCGATCCTCAGGCGACCTGCGCGAGGTGGCTGGCCTTCCTCGACCAAGCAATGGCCGGCGACAAGGAGATGATCGGCTACCTCCAGAGGATGATCGGCTACGCGGCCACGGCGAGCATCCGCGAACAGGTCGCTTTCATCCTCTGGGGTGGAGGAGCCAACGGCAAGAGCACCTTCCTCGAGGTAGTCAAGGCCGCGCTGGGCGAATACGCAGTGTCGACCAAAGGGGCCACCATCATGGCCGGCGCACGCCCCGAGAGTGGCGGGGCACCCGACCCGCAGATCATCGCCCTGGTGGGGTCTCGGATGGTCGTCGCCGTCGAAACCGACGAGTTCGGCAAGCTCGACGAAGGGCGGGTGAAGTCTCTGACCGGCGGCGACACCATCACCGCACGCGACCTTCACACCAAGCCAATCAGCTTCGAGCCCACCTTCAAGTTGTTCCTTGCGACGAACCATAAGCCCCAGATCAGAGGCACCGACAACGGCATCTGGCGACGCATCCATCTGATTCCCTGGACCGTCGCCGTTCCCCCGGAAGAGCAGGACAAAGACCTCAAGGAGAAACTGCTGGCGGAGCTGCCAGGCATCCTCGCCTGGATTGTCGCGGGCGCGGTCGCCTGGTGTCGGGACGGCCTGATGCCACCGGCCAAGGTGAAGGCTGCCACGGACGCTTACCGCGCGGAGATGGACAGCCTGGCTGCCTTCTTCGCGGAGCGCTGCGTGGTGGGGGCGTCCTACCGCACGGGTGCCACGGAGCTATACAAGGAATACCGCGATTGGGCCGAACAGGGCGGCGAGCACCCGATGTCTCAGGTTCGCTTCGGCCAACGTCTGGGCGACAACCCCGACCTGGAGCGGGTCCGCGATGGCAACACGGGTCGAATGATCTGGACCGGTCTTGGGCTCCGCTCCGCGACAGGTTCGGTCCTGGTTGTCTCTCCGGCCACGCCCGTCGAGACCAAGACGCCCGCGGCTGTGATCGACCGAACCAAGGTCGAGGCCGAGCAGTTGGCCGAGCTATTCAACTAAAGGGGAGGGCAACTCGATGGATCGCTTTACTACGCCCGAGCCGCTCGACAATCGGTCGTTCAAGGCGCTGCTGACCTGTGCGCCCGACGGCTGCCGCGCGACGGCTGGCCGGGCACTCAGCTCCTGGGCTTTCCTGGCCCTGGCGGCCACCACGGGGAAGCCTCTACCGATGTGGCGCCAGACGATCGCCCGGCGGCTCGACCACTTGGTGGCCGCCGGCTTGGCTCCGATTACCGACGCCGAAGCGTTGGCTGCTCTCGCGCGGGACCTGGGGCTTACCGAAGAGGCAGACCTGATCCGCCTCGTTTGGGTGATCAATCGCTCCCGTTGCCAGAGCTTCGCCACGGCGTCTCGGCGCTGGCAGTCGCTGGCACGAGACGCGGTCTCTCGACTCGCGACTCAGGCCGCAGAAAGCGCCCGAGGGGGTTCCCGAACGGGTTCCCGGTAGGCACGGGACGGAGTTCCTGATCCACGGGAACCGAATGCCTCACGCGCGCGCGCATGGGGTCCCCTTGGCCAGTCCTCTGGTCCCCCTTCGGCACAAATCGCGGTTGCGCCAACCGGGAAGTGAATGAGATTCTGGGTTCATGACATACGCAACAACATCGAACCCGTCCGCGCAAGAGACCTATTCAATGGAGCCGCCGGTGGCCAGTCAGCTTGCTCTGACGCCCGACCGGTCTGCTTCCACGCCGACCCCTGGATCCGCTCCAATTGCCTCCTGGCTCGCCAACCACAGGGTTCAGATCGGCGGTCTGGGCCTGGATCAGATCATCGGACTCGATGCCGCCAAAGAGGAGATCCGCAGCCTGGTGGCGTGCCTGCGCAACCCGGAGGCGCTGGAAGCCATGGGCGCGGCCACGCCAAAGGGTGTCCTCTTCTATGGCCCGCCCGGCTGCGGTAAGACGACATGCGCCCGCGTCTTTTCCTCGCTCCTGGCGGAACCGAGGCAGCCGGACGAGCCGCCGCTGCGCCTCGCCTTCTACGAGGCCAACGCGGCTGAACTGCGCCCAGAGGTCATCGGAGACCTTCACGCGTACCTCCTTGCGAGATTCGACGCCAACGCCGACTCAGAGGCTCCTGAGGGCTCTGGAGGCCCTATTTCGGCGGCTCCAGCCGAAATGGTGGTGCTCTACCTCGACGAGCTGGATCTGATCGCACGGGACCGTAATAACTATCAAAAATCCGACGAGGCTAATGCCGCGCTATACGCCCTGCTCTCGCTCCTCGACGGCCTACGTGAGCACCGGCGACTGCTAGTTGTGGCCGCCTCGAGCGCTTCGCCCTCAGAGTTCGACCCTGCGCTGATGCGTCCAGGACGGCTCGGCTTTCAGGTTCCGGTTCCTCTCCCGAGCTTGACAGAACGGGTCGCGCTGTTCGAGTACTTCCTGCGAACCCGCCGCTGTGCCGAGCCGCTGGAGCTTCAGCGAGCGGCCGAGCTGGCCGGTCCTGGCACGAGCCCGGCCGAGATCAAGCAGCTCCTCGATGATGCCGCGGCTCTGTCCCTGGCCGATGGCGCCACGGCTCTCACCGCCGCCGCCCTGGATCGAGCCATCGAGCGGCGAGGAGTCATTGCCAAGCGTAGAACTCACCCCTCGCCAGAGCAGGACCGGATCGTGTCAGTTCATGAGGCCGGCCACGCCCTGGTCGGGGCGGTGCTGGGTCGCGCGCCGACGGCCGTTTCGATCGTCGGCCATCCCCTGACCGACGCTGGGCACACCATCTTCGAGGGCGACGATGATGACCAGTACGACATCGCCGGGTCGCTCAAGACCGATGGCCAGCTCCTCGATCAGATCTGCATGGCTCTCGCTGGCATGGAGGCCGAGAACCTGGTCCTGGGTGGTCGAGCACGAGGTGTCGGAGCTGCTGCGGATCTGCGCGCGGCCACCAGTCTGGCTCGCACGCGGATTGACTATGGCCTCGACGCGCGGTATCCGGTCATCAGCCGCGAGGTGATCGCCCACTCCACGAACACCGGCTACCTCCATGAACACGACGCCTACCTGGCCGCCAGCGCGACCCTCATGGAATGTCGGGGTCGAGTCGGTAGCCTCCTCGTGGCCCACGAGTCCGCTCTGCGTGCCCTGGCCGATCGCCTGGTGGCCGATCGTCAGCTCCAGGGTCCTGTGCTCCGAGACCTCCTAGCCGAGCTAGTGGCGGGTCGATGATCGATGCCGGGTGATTCGAGCGCCGAGGGTCGCCGGCCGATCAGGCGGACCTCTGGCGCCCAAGGCTGACGCAATAGCTACAAGGAGGCGAACGATGCCCGTTCTGGCAGCCGCGGTCGACACATCCAGAGACCGCATTGACCTCGCCTGGCGCGCCTATCTGAACAGGGTGGGCAACCCAACGAGAAGGTCGGCCATCGCGCAGGGAATCAAGGCCGCCATTCCTGTGGGGAACATCGGCTTCGACACACGCAAGATCTTCGAAGCGGGCTACTACAACGCGCTCGCGATGAGCGACCGGCTCCAGTCCTACATCAGAATGGCCGCCCTCTTGCCGCAGGACGAGCAAAAGGCGCGACAGCTCGCTGGCGACATCAGAGTCATCAAAGGCGGCTTGCACGCCGCCGCCGGCTGCGATCGTGGCCGATGCGGCAGGGCCCATTACGCAGCAAAGGACGTGGTCGCCATCAACAGACGGTACGGCTCCAGATAGGGCGGCGCTCGCACAAGCCTCAATCGCGCACGCACCATGGTCGCTAAAACGACCCAAAGGCTTGACAAGCGCGCCTTCTCGACGACAAACGCCCCATGCCCTCGCCGAGGGTCATGGAGGACCAACGACATGAAGAAGGTTCGCAACCGACGAAGCGCGCCGGCGGCCTCAAAGAGCGTGCTCAAGGACCTACTCGACGATGACCCCGAATACCCGATGTATGCCTACATCGAGGAACTCGACATCTTCTTCGACGGTGTGGCCGACGGCCCCTGGCAAGTCCGCCAGGAAGGCGGGTCCTGGCGCCTTGTCTCGGAGAAGGGCCAGCGTGTTCTCGGGGTCTTCGACGGACCTATCGCCGGCGGAACCGCCGCCTATGTGGCCAAGGTCAATCCCCGCAACGTCCGCAGGCTCATCAAGGACATCGTGCGCCTGAAGAAGGCCTATGAACACCAAGGATTCCTGCTCGCTCAAACGTTCGACGAGAGAGACGAGCTCATGGCTCAACTGACGAAAGGTGAGTAGCCGATGAGTGAGCCGCACGCTGACCCAGATAGCGAAGCCATGACCGAGATCTTCGGAGAGCCGATCTACGCCTACACCGCCGAGCAAGCGGAACAGGACGGCGCCCTGGTTCGGGTGCCGGCGGAGTTGAGCCAGGCACCTATCTACCTGAGCCGCGCCCTGTTCGAGAAGGTTGAGGTTCCGACCGGAATGGAGGGGACCCAGGATCTGATGGGTCGGATGGCTGATGTAATGCATATGGCTCGCCTGGCCTTCAGTGGCGGCGATCCTCAGGACACGATGCGGACGAACATCCAGGTGATCCTCCAGGGCCACGGCACCGTGGCCGTGTGGGGCGTGATTGACGGAGCCGGCCTGACGCTGATGCTCCCGGAGGACTACTAGTCCGATGGTCACCGAGACCCATGCGCCCGAGCACGACCCGAGCGGGCGTGGCTGCGCGATTGCCGGCATGGCGAATACAAGCGACTACCGCGGCCTCCGCGGCGGCTGGGGTCCGACCGACATCTGTGAGCTGTGCGCCGAGCCCGGTGCCATCGAGCGGGCCCGGGCCGAGTACGCGCGGCTGGTGGAGAAAGAGCCAGGAAACGCCGGCGTCGGTATTGGGAGCGGCACATGAGCGGTCTCGTCCCCGCCTTTTGCTCGAGGCCGACGCCGGCCCGCTCCAAAAAGAAGTCTTGATAGACGCATCCGCTGGGGGCTTCTGCGAGTGGGGAATTCGGCCCTGCTGGCCGACCCCTTCCTAGAGCCGTCGGAGCTCACGGACTCCCGGCCGGACAGTGAGCTCTTTGATCTCTAGATAAGCCGCTGATGAGAGTCCTTCGATGCCCTCTTCGACCAGGTCGGGCTCCGGTCCGCGACCGAGCCAGAGCCAGACGACTCAGAGCGAGTTGGCAATGCCAGGGTCAGCAGAGCGGCGAACTTGATGCCGGCCACGGTGAGATTGGCAGTCAAGAGAGCGATGTAGATCTCGATCACCTCGCGGCTACCTCAATGCTCGTAGGTGGTGAGTAATCCTTGGTCGATCTCACCGAGGAACCTCGAAGGAGTGGCCGTTCGGTAGACGAAGAAGACACGGTCTTCTGACCTGGTGATCGCAACGTACAGGGTTCGGCGGTCTTCCTCTAGGCGTTCGGCCGTGAGAATCTGACCAGAGGGAACGTAGGGCATCTTGTTTCCAAAGCCCGGCAGGATCACGACTCTGAACTCGAGACCCTTTGCGCCGAAGGTGGTCATCATCTTGACCGCGCTTTCCTTGCGCTGGATCTGGACGCTCAGGCGGTGCCATTCGAGCGCGATGCGCCGGCCAAGCACCGACGGCGGTTCGCCTCCCCACTCGTGCTGAGCAAGCGTAAGTATCTTGCGAGCTCGCACTACATCGGGCTCGTCGTCGTCCAGCCCAAGCTGCACGCGAACTCGTTCGGCAAGCTCGTGGATGGTCGTGGGCGTGAGCAAGGTCTCGATTGGTTCCTCCGCCTCGGCTGAGTTGGCCGCAAACCCCAGGAGCTTTGCAAGTCGGGAGCGCCCTCGGGCATTGGCAGGCGCTGTGGCCAGGCCAAGAGCTGCGCGAAGGACCCGAGCAAATGGTCTGGCCGCCGCCGGATCCTCGCCAACTCGGACACAGTTGATGCTGCGAGCCTTCAGAGACCCCTCGATCGCGTCGAAGAGGAAGCGGTTCGGAGCCAGGATGGCGATGCGGTCTGATGGAACGCCCCGAGCAATCTCCGCGGCGACGATCTCGACCACCAACTCAGCCTCTGGCCCATCGTCGTCCCAGGTCGCCTTCGCTACGAAAAGCTCACCCTCGCGGTCTGTACGTAGGGAATAGGGGGCGTTCTCGCCAAGGGGTCGGTTATTGGCGATCAGCGAGTTGGCGGCCAGGACGATGTTTGGCGGGCAACGATAGTTGCCGAGAAGATGCTTCCGTTCGGCATGGAATCGCGTCTCCCACTCCGTGATGTTCTCGGCGCGAGCATCACGCCAGCCGTAGATCATCTGATCGTTGTCTGCTACCGCGAAGATTGGCGTCGTCCCTTCGCCCGACAGTCGCGCGACAAACTCGAGTTGGAACCCAGAGGTGTCCTGAAGTTCGTCGACCACGATGTAGCGGTAGGTCTGGCGGATGATCTCTGCGACTCGAGGATGTTGATCGAGTAAGTCGATGGCGTGAAGGATGAGTTGGTCGTAGTCGCGAGCCCGGAGCTCGGACATACGCTGCTCGTAGGCCTCATGAAGCCGGCGGAGGGTCTCTGCTCGGACGCCAAGCCCCGTCGCGACCCTTCGATTCCTCAGCGCCGAGATGCCTTTGGAGCCGTTCTTTGCTGTGACGCCATGCAGCCCGAGCTCGGTGATCAACTCTCCAACGAGTTCTCGGGCTTCAGTCTCATCGAAGATTTGGGCGTCTCTGGGCCACCCCTGCAGGTGCCCGTACTTGCCGAGCAACTCGTTCGCGAAGCCGTGGAAATTGGAGATCTCGATGCGCCAGGGTTGTCGCACTCCCATCTGAGGGGTTCGAATCCTCGTGCGCATCTCTTTCGCGGCCTCATTGCCGAAGGTCAGGCACAGCACGCGCCAGGACGCCGGATGGCTACGGCGAACCTGATACGCCGCTACATGCGTGAGCAGATGGGTCTTGCCGGATCCGGGCCCGGCGACCACGAGAAGACTCCGGTCGGGCGAGAGTTCGGCGATGGCCTTCTGTTCCGGGCTCAAGTGCTCTTCAAGGATCTTCACGTTCGGTCAGAAATCGTGTGAGCGTGCCTGTCGGCGCTTGAACATGACGTCAGAACCACGAGTCGTCAGGCGCGTCACCTTCGAAGTCCTCAGGCTCGTCGCCCTCGTAGTCTTCGATCTCTTCGCCCCCTGCTTCGCCGTCTTCGGGCCCTACGGCAGGAGCTTCATCCACCGGTGCGATTGACGAGGACACTTCCGCTGCTGCAAGCGCAGCGACGTACGAGATCACTTCCTTGACCTCGGGTGGGACTGCGATCTTCCGCTCTCCGAACAGCTCAGCCACGCGCTGGTTCACAAGTGGCTTGCTGATGCTCTTCGCGTCCATTAGAGCGTGGAGGAAGCCGAGATTAGCCAGATCTCCCGGCAGCGCGATCTTGGCTCCATTCGCGTAGTTGGTGAAGGCATTGACCCCGTATAGCTCGGTGATCGCGTCCACGAAGACGGCCAACCCTGATCCGTCCATGAGGCACTGCTCGAAGTCGCCGGCGGTCCACCAGAAGCGCCCGTTCGCGACGGCCACTGGACGGACTGCGTTCATGTCGCCCTTTGTCGTGCCCCTGGGCACGATCTTCTCCTTTTCCATGTCGGACACCAAGCGGTGTGCAGCGTCGCGGTCGCAGAGACGGGCGAACGGTATGTCGAGGCCGTTTGACCCCAGCAGCTTGGAGAAAGCGCCAAAGTGGCTGCCGTGTATCGGGATAACCGTGATCCCGAGCAGATCGAAGTCCATGTCGGTCTGGCGAGCGAACTCAGGAAGGGCGAGGTGCTCGCTTTGGCCCTCGGATAGAAGAACGGCCCGCGCGAATAGGAAGTCGGATCCAACCTCCGAGATGGCTCGACGAACCGATCTCACATCGGTGTCGGTCATCCCGGCCCCCGCCGCCAGACAAGCGACCGTTCCGTCGGGGGTCCGGCGCAGTCGAATGATTGACCGTGGATCGGCCGCGTCCGTCACGGCCGTGGAGTGCGTGGTAAGGATGACCTGCGAGTCGAAGGTCATGACATCGCGGACAAGCGCCCTGACGGCATGAGGATGGAGGTGAGCTTCAGGTTCTTCGATTCCGACCGCCACTACTTGGCCCGCGACCGATTCCGCATATGCGCCGAAAAGGCCGAACATCGCTACCGACTGCGTACCAACGCTGTGATCGCCAATCCTTCGCCCCTCTGAGTCGCCAGGCGTCGTGAGCCGTACTTCGATCTGCCGCAGAGCCTGAGTTGGATCGAGCGGAACCGCGGCATAGGACACCTGGGCGGTCGCTTGATTGCCGTACAGGACCGAAGACACGAGATCGGCAATTCCGCCGCTTACGGCGCTAGCGGTCCCTGTCCCGAGCACTTCTGAGACCACGGTCTTGCCGAGTTCGTCGCTCAGCCCATCAAGCTTTGCCTGTCCGGCTTCGGAGACCTCGACGTCCGAGCCCAGCCGCGACCAGAGCCCACCTCGCTCGCCAAACTCGCGTCGCGCCTCTCGGACCGCTGGGAGCATGAGAACACCCAGGGCCCGGCGTTCGTGTTCGGCTACGTAGCCGTAGGTAATCCCGTCGGATTTGGCAAACCTGAGTCTGGTCCGGAAGACGCCTTCTTCTTCGGCATTGCCAGCAGCGACCACGAAGAGTCGGTCCTGCCCATCAACTGTGTCGATGTCAGTGCCGAAGATCTCGGTTTCTTCCTTGGTGAAGGTTGCCCCGGAGTCCGGCCCAAAGGTGATTCGGATTTCGAATCCTTCGGCCTTGTCGACTCCGGAACTGACGTCGTCCTCGTCGAACGCGTACGTTCGCCGGCCGACGCCGAGGGCATTCTCGAGTGCTTGAAGTACCGAGGTCTTTCCGACGTTGTTTGGGCCGACCAAGATGTTCTGTCGCCGGAATGGGATATCTACCGATCTGAGTGTTCGGAAGTTACGGAATCCGACCTCGAGAATCTGGATCAAATCAAGCCCCCGACCCACTGCCTCCGGATCCTGTCCGAATCGCGGACATCGTCCGGCGAGCACCGCGCGCCAATCTAGTCGCGTCGAAGAGGTTGAGGGTATCTCTTTGACTCCTCGGTTTCCAGGTCTCGGCACTGACATGCGATCCGTACGGACCGAACCTTGGTGGGTAATGGTTCGGACGCCGTCGGCCTAGATCGGGCGTCCGAACACCCGGTTGCCCGGTGGCTTGACGGAGCCTATGCACCGCCTTGTAGCCAAACCCCCGTCGATCGACGACCAGTTCTCCAACGCCCATCCGTCCTCGTCTGCTGACGAGACGACCGACCACCATCGGGATCCCACGGAGACCAGGAACCCGCGTACTGAGTTTGCGACGACAACGTGGTCTTGGCGTCGACCGGCCGAATGCTGACGCCCCGTCAGCATTGGCGGATCTGAGGATGGGGCAACAACAGCCATCACTGCTCCGGCCCGCCAGCCTTGTCGCCGAAGTCGTAGGGCAGGTAATCCGCCGCCGTGCTCTGGATCGCCATTCGGTTGGCGTCGTAGCCCTCAGTCGTCATCGGATTGGCGTGATGGACCGATCTCTGGACGGTGTAGAGCGGCGCGCCGTTCTCGAGGGCGTTGCTGATGAGCGAGCGCCTGATGGAGTGAGCGCTCAGGTGTCGGGTGGCTGGCTGTCCGGCGCGACGCATCAGGAGGCGGAGACGATCGGCGATTGCCCCGTGGCTTAGCGGGCGGAGTGGCTCGGGGATCGAGTAGGCCACTTCTTCGTGCCGAATGGCCTGGCCCCGTTTGATGACCGCGACAAAGAGTGGGGCTTCAGGCGGCCGATGGCCAGAAGCGTCGATCCAAGCGCGGACGGGTTCGTAGGCTGCCGGCCGGATACGCGACACCACGGCGTCGGCATCGTCGCTGCCCTTGGTGCTATGGGAGAACGCCCAGTGGCCCCCGACCTTCGTGAGGTCGCCCACCCGGAGATCGCACAATTCGGCTCGACGCATTCCGGTCTCGAAGGCCACGGCGAACAGAGCGCGGTCGCGCAGGGACAGCAGATCGTCCCCCTCAATCGCCCGAAACAGGTCGTTGACCTCGGACACCCGCAAGTAGTCGCGGGGCTTGTTCTTCACCTTCGCCGCGCGGAGTGTGGCGACCGGGTTCTTGACTACGACACCGCGGGCTTGGGCTTCAATGTAGATGTGCTTGAGAACTACCAGGGCGAGATTCCGGCTGCGGGCCTTCGGCCAGCGGGCCAGGAACATGCTGATGGCAGGCCGAGTGGCGCCAGCGAGGGTCAGACCTTGGTCAGCGAGCCACACTCGGAACTGCTCGGCGATGCCGCCGTAGATGGTCAGGGTCCGCTGCGACGGGGTGCGCGTTGTTTCCTCCCATTCCTCAGGGAGCCAGATCGCAGGGTGTGTTAGGGCGGTCGTAGGGGCGAGAATCGGGCCGGGAACGGACATCGAAATAGGCCTCGGCAATGAAAGTTGTCGTGGCCTATTTAGGCGAGTCGCCGGCGATGTCAAGTTCGCCCGAAAAGTCGCCGACGGAAGCGCCTTTCGTCCTCACCCTCGACGGCTTGAGGGGCGCGTCGGCGCCCTTCACTGGTGTTGGCTGTACCAGTACGCCGCCGCTCGCGCCCGCGCCTCCTCTTCGTCGAGCTTAGCCTGGCCAAAGGCCCTCGCAGCAGGATTGTTGTTGACGGGCAGGATCTCGCCCGGGCGCTGGAACCACTGGCAGCCGCACAGGCTGCATTTGTAGCCGTACAAGCACTGGACACAAACGCTGTGGTTCGACTTGAACCTGAGGTACCACAAGATCATGACTGGGATCGTGATGTAGAACACGATCCAGCCGACGAGAACGCAGAACAACAACTTGTATTCGTTCTCGTCGAACTTGTGCTTGTTCCGAAAGGTCTTGTAGCCCCCGCAGTTGGGGCACTGCATCGTCAGTCCCGCGCCGACCGTTCCCCACGCTGCCGCAGGCGCGGTCGGCGGCTGCCCCCACTGAGGCGCGGTCGGAGTAGCCGTGGGTGGGGTCGCGGAAGCCCCACGCGGGAGCCCGCACTTGCCGCACCATGCGGCACCCACTGCGACAACCGTGCCGCATCGCGGACACCATGACGGGCCGGCCATTCTCCACCTCTCGCTGCTCGCGCTCGGATGCACGGACAGTATGCGGCCGTCATACCCCGACGCTGACACGAGACTTCGAGCCCCCTCTGAGCGGGGTATCGCTAGCGGCCTTCACGGCGGCTGGAAGCCACATCATTTCCGACGCGATCGAGCGCCGGCGAGCCCTCAAAGAGCAGCAGAAGCGCAGCGGGTTGTTGTTTCTGCTTAGCGCCAGAGCCAGTCTCGGACACCGGACTCATCGCCTGTCGTTGCCACGAGTCTTCGGGTGGCGGTAGTCGCCGCGACGGTCAGGGCTCGAAACCGTTGAGCCGCGGCTACCCGGCGGCCTGTCGCAGATCCGCTTGGGCGCTGCGAACGATCACCCGTACAGTGTCGGCGCTAATCCTGTGCGAACTCCGACTGCGCCCAAGCCAACGCTACGGGCTGGGCGAGGGTGATGACGGCATACCAGGCGGTGCGACGGGACAGTGGGGAGAGATGCCCAACGTCAGGTCGGGACTCTTCAGGTGTATAACACAAAGCGACCGCGGACGTGAGCACGGCGAAGGCGAACGCGACGCTACGGGAGCCGTACAGCCCACTCCCCGCTTGGCCGCAACGGCGATTCGTTCGGAGAGGCCCCGGTCCAGCCGTCAAAGCTGGCCCGCACAGGAAGCGGAGTTGGACCTTGGACTACACAGCTAGCCCTTCGGCTGGTCTTCCGGCTCAGCTTCTTCGTGTGTGGTCGGTGTCGGTCGGAGCTTGCCCTTCTTCCTCAGACGTTCCATGTCGGCACGGTACTGCCTGGCGAGCTCCATCTGTGCCAGGACCCACTCCTCATCCGTCTGCCCGGCGGCAATCGCCTGAGGCCGGCGAAGTTGCGGCGGTATGTCGGTCGTGGGTGCCTCGGCGCGCAGGACTTGAAGCACGGCCGCGGCGATCTCGTCCTGGTTCGGGGTAGTGATCTCAGCGTGGCCGATGAACACGCGGAACTCGTTGTGCACGCTCTGATCCACGTTCACGCTCGGGGCCTCGGGCTTGCCCCTGACATGCTCCCATATCCAGTTGCCCAGGAGGCCGCCGGCGACGCCCTCGACAAAGCCCGGCGCGATGCTCACCACGACCTGGACCACCGCTCGCCACTCGTCCGGGCCTGGGGCCGACTTCACGGCCATCATCGGGCCAAGGCGCATGGTGCCGGTCAGGCCGTCGGGCATCGGGACCGGGGTACCGGTCCCGATAGCGTCCTCGTCCGTCAGCTCGGGCAGGTCTGGCCAGTATCGCGCGGCGAAGGTGACGACGACCTGAGATGCCATGAGAGGCAGTCTAGGCCACCGGTGCGCGCGCCAGGCCACGAACGCGCGTTGTCCGCCGACCTGTCGGCATCGGGACCAGCGGCACTGCAAGTGCCCATGGGTAGGACCATCGGATACTCCGGTGGAGCATCCATTGGTAGCCCCCCACGGATAACCCCCCACCGGGGGGCTATGGGGGGTTGAGAGGGCCATAGTCGGCGGTCTTCGTGCGTAAAGCTGGGCGGATAGGTGCGGTGAGCGGTTTTCAAGACCGCCACCGATGCTGGCCGTCGCCGCCGTTGATGCCACGAGTCAAGACAAAGAGGTGATATGGCGAGCAGACATGATGCGGAGGTGGTTCTAGAAACCGCGGCGTCGCCAGCCGTCGCGTTGCGCACTCCACCCGCCGCCGCGCTCGGCCTCGCCTCAAAGCGGTCCCGGCGCGCCGAGGTCTCGAACACCAAACTGTGCGGTCTTTCCTGATAGACTCGCGGTCGGCCACCGCGAGCCGCCTTAGCTCAGTGGTAGAGCAGGGCTTTCGTAAAGCTCAGGTCCAGGGTTCGAATCCCTGAGGCGGCTCCAGCCTTCGTCAGCTCGCGCGAGTATCCGGCTCTGCGGACTCGCCGCTCCCATGGTCCTGTGTCGTCGGCTTCGGAACCCGAGGGCTGTCCCACATGGTTCCGTCCCCAGCGCGCCGGTCTGCTGCGGTCACGACTCCGGCATAGTAGCGATAGGTAGTGACCGCTTCAGAGTGCCCCAGCCTTCGGCTCACGACCGTCATCTCGTGCCCCTCGCTCAAGAGTAGGGTGGCATGGAGGGCGCGCAAGTCGCGCGGGGTCCAGCCGGTTAGGCCGGCTGCGTCAAAGAGTTTACGAACGATCTTGGCAAGGCGCACTGGATTGTCTGGCTTGGTCGGATCGAACGGGGACGGAAACACCCAAGCCTCTGGCCCGGGGTCGTTCTCACGGTGGCGGAGTTGGAAAAGGATCGGCACCAAGTCAGCCGTGAAGGGCACGTCACGAGAGCTCAGGGCCGTCTTGGGTGGTCCCACTGTCCAGTGGCTGCCAACCTGTTTGAGGGCTCGACGGACGTAGATGATCTGGTCCTTGATCGGGACATCGCCCCACTTGAGAGCCAGGGCCTCGCCCGGCCGTAGGCCTGTCCTCGCGATCACTTCGACATAGGCCCGGAGGGTCCGGGGTCTGCCGTCCTCGTTGGGTGGCCGACCGTCATGCTTCAGAACAACGTCGCTGATCTGCTTATACACGGCCTGGGACATCCTGAACTGACGCACGCGCGGCGCGGTGGAATGGCCCGGAACCTTCGCCAAGAGAACCGGATTCGCCGTGACCACCCTCGCCTTGATGGCTGCGGTGTATGCGGCCGACAGCACGGCTCGAGCATGACCGACCGTCGTTCTACTGAGCCCGGAAGCCCTAAGATCCTCGAGGGCGTTCCGAACGTCTTCCCATCCAATCTCTCCGATGGGCGAGCGGCTCAAGGGGTGGGTTAGCCACTGGTTGCGGACGATTGAGCCGTAGTACTGAGCGGTCTTTGCCTCCACTCCGCTGCGCGGGACTATTTCGACCCAGCGCGCGAGCCAGGCTCCCAGGGAGGCCCTACCCGAGAAGGGCGAGGCACCCTGGCGAAGGCGGGCGAGAGCGGACTTGGCAAGCTTCTCGGAGGGGAAGTGCTGGCGAGTCCGCTTGCCAGCAATGGTTAGCTCCGCGACCCAGGTGCCCGGGCGGTCGGCGCGCTCATAGACCGTCCCCTCGCCGCGTGGATTGCGAGTCCGTCGCTTCATCGCCGGACCATATCACGGTTGGGGGGTCTCAGTTGGGGGGTCTATGGTCCTAGGGACCCCCCGGGCTGCTGTGTTAGAGCGTGATAATGCGGCTATATGAGCATGGGGGCTGTTTACGAAACAGCTGCTCTACCGCTGAGCTATGTCGGCGCGAGCGGGATCGTAACACGCCCTTACGAGGGTGAGCCGCGCGTGACGACCGCGAAGACCACCGACGCTGCCGCAAGGAGGAGGAAATCGGGGCTCCAAAGGTGCGCATCGCGGGCCTCCATGCCAGTATCGACGCTGGATGCATCAATATGCGCAACGATGGAGGACTGCTCGGGGTGCTCCTCCATTAGAGGCATGAGCAAGGATGTGCAAGTGCGCGATCTCGACACTATCAGAGCGGTCTTGTCCGGCCCCGGTACCGTGGCCTCCGATGGGGCGCTCGCTGTAGACCGGGCCGAGCGCGCGGCGGTCAACCCGACCCCCGAGCTTGACGCCCTCGAGCACCGCGCGTGGCGCGGGTTCCTGGTGGCGCACGCGCGGGTTGCGCGACGGCTCGAGGCCGATCTCATGGCCCGCAGCGACATGCAACTGGCCGAGTTCGACGTCCTGATGCAACTCGCGATGGCCGACGGTCAGAGGCTCCGAATGAACGAGCTGGCCGATCGGGTCGTGCTCAGCCGCGCCGGCATTACGCGGCTCGTGGACCGGCTTGTCGCCGACGGCTTAGTGGCGCGGATGAAGTGCGCTTCAGACGCGCGGGGCGCATTCGCGGTTCTGACCGACGGCGGCCACGCTCGACTCAGCGAAACCCGACCGGCCCATTTCGCCGCGGTCAGGCGCAACTTCCTCGAAGCCTTTACTCGGCCCGAGCTCGAGGCGCTGGCCGACCTGCTGGATCGCACCTTCCCGCTCGACTGAGGCGTATCGTTCGGACATGGTGACGCGAAGTGAGGTCGTCGAGGCCGCCGGCAGGCAGGTCGCCATCAGCAACCCGGACAAGGTCTTCTTCGCCGGACCGGGCTACACCAAACGCGATCTCGTGGCCTACTACTTGGCCGTGGCCGACGGCGCCTTGCGCGGCGCGGGCGGGCGGCCGATGGCGCTGAAGCGGTACGTGAACGGGGCCGAGGGCGAGTTCTTCTTCCAGAAGCGGGCGCCCGAATCGCGTCCCGAGTGGCTGCGCACGGTGGAGCTGTCATTTCCGTCGGGTCGGACGGCAAACGAGATCGTCATCGACGACGCGGCGGGGCTTGTCTGGCTGGCCAATCTGGGCTGCCTCGACCTGAACCCGCACGCGGTTCGTGCGGACGACCTGGACCACCCGGACGAGTTGCGCGTGGATCTGGATCCTGGGCCCGGGGTGGCATGGGATGACATCCGGCAGGTGGCGCTCGTCGTGCGCGAAGTCCTGACGGATCTAGGCCTGGTCGGCTGGCCAAAGACGTCTGGCTCGCGGGGCATTCACATCAATGCGCGGATAGAGCGACGCTGGTCGTTCGACGAGGTTCGGCGCGCGGCCCTCGCGCTGGCCCGCGAAGTGGAGCGTCGCGCCCCCGCCATCGCGACCAGCAAATGGTGGAAGGAAGAGCGCCACGGCGTCTTCATCGACTACAACCAGAACGCCAAGGATCGAACCGTCGCCTCTGCCTATTCCGTGCGGCCGGTTCCGGATGCTCGCGTGTCGGCGCCGGTGACCTGGGACGAGTTGCCCGCTTGCGAGCTGGGCGACTTCACCCTCGCCACGGTGCCGGCCAGGTTTGTCGCGATCGGCGACCCGGGCGACGGTATCGACGACGCCGTCGGCTCGCTCGAGGCTCTGCTGGAGCTCTCGGCGCGGCAGGAGAAGGCGGGGCTCGGCGACGCACCGTGGCCGCCGCACTACGCGAAAGCGGCCGGAGAGCCGGCGAGGGTCATGCCGTCTCGGGCGCGGAAGCACGCCGACGGACCCGGCGATCGACCCGACGACCGACCTGGGCACTCGCCCACCGGTCGTCGAGTCTCGGCCAAACCGCTCGTCGAGATCGCCCGGGCGGCCTCCAAGGAGGAGGCGCTGGCCGCCTTCGAGCGCTGGAAAGGGCGCCATGCGGGCGTCGTCGCGCACCTTCAGCCCTCGGACCTGCTGGTCGATTCGATGCGCGGCCGCTTCACGCTCTGGTACCGCATCCGCGTCAATCTAGAGCACGTGGCGCCCGATGAGCGGCCACCGCAGGAACCGCTGGACGCGGACTACGACCCTTGGAGCCAGCCCCGCTAGGTCCAAACTCAGACGTGGGCCTCGCCAAGCCCGACGCCAACCCGAGCCACCGCTGCGGAGAATGCGGCGGTGTGAATCCGACCGCTTTCCGCGCTGGCCGCCTCTCAGGTGACGACGATGCCGCTCTGGACCCCGGTGATGGTAGCCGTGACCGTGTCGGTCGCGCGAACCCCCCGAGTGCCAGGCGTCCTGAGGGTGACGCCGAGGCTGAACGTGTGGCTGCCCGCGTTGGCGGCTGTGAAGGTGTAGTTCGCCGGCAGGGTCGCTGCCGGGTCGGAGCCGCTGAAGTGGATCGTGCCGCGATAGCCGGTGGCGGTGTTCCCGTATGCGTCCTTTGCGGTCACCGTCACGCTGTGGGCGACACCCGCGACATAGGGGCTCACGATGCCGGAGACGACCAGGGTCTTCGCTGCGGCGGGAGTGACTACGATGCCACTCTGGAGGCCGGTGATGGTAGCCGTGGCCGTGTCGCGGGCACGAACTGCCTGGGTGCCGGCTGTCTTGAGGGTGACACCGAGCGAGAAAGTGTGGACGCCTGCGTTGGCGCCGGTGAAGATGTAGTTGGCCGGCAGGACCGCGTGGGCGTCTGAGCTCGTGAAGAGGACGGTCCCGGTGTAGCCGGTGGCGGTGTTGCCGTATGCGTCCTTCGCCGTGACCGTCACGCTGTGGGCGGTACCTGCGACATAGGGGCTCGCAATGCCGGAGACGGTGAGGTACGTAGCGGCCGCGGGCGTGACGACGATGGCGGTCTGGCTCCCCGTAGTCGAGGAGTGGACTGTGTCGCGAGCGCTGACCGACTGCGTGCCGGCGGTCTTGAGGATGACGCCGGAAGTGAACGTGTGGACGCCGGCGTCACCGACCGTGAACGTGTAGTCGGTCGGCAGGACGGCCTTCGTGTCCGTGCTCGTGAAGTGGACCGTCCCCCGGTAGTCGGTTGCGGTACCGCCCACGCCGTCCTTCGCAGTGACCGTTACGCTGCGGGTGGTCCCGGCCGGGCTGCCGCTGCTGATGCCCGACACCGTGAGGGTCGCGGCGCCGCCGAGGGTCCGGAACGTCTGGTCGGCCCCGTAGTACCAGAGCCCACTCGCGGTGGCCTGGAAACTGACGCGGTAGTGGTAGAGCGTATCGGGCTGGAGCGGAGACGGCCCGGAGACCGGCTGCCAGTCGTCCCAGGCCTCCCAGTTCGTATAGGTCGTGTTCAGGGGGATCGGGCCGTCAGTGACCAGCCCGTAGTAACCGGCGGCGGTCCCGAGCTCGAACCACGCATTCCCCGCGAGATGGGCGTTGTATATGTCCCCGTACGACGTGGCCGTGGTCGTTCCGATGTTTTTCGTGGCAGGGCTCGGGTAGAAGACCGTGGGCGTGCCACCGAAGACATAGACGCCCTCCTGCGGCATCAGCCAGGGGCTGGTGTTGCCATCCAGGACGTGGACGTAGCCAGTCAGATTGGAGCCACTGAGCGCGGTGGTCGACCTGACCGGGATCTGGAACTCCCAGTTACTGCCCTGAGGCAACGGCCAGGTGTACCCATGGGCCGAATCAGGGGACGGGATCGCGTATGTGCCGTAAATGCCGGCCGAGAATGACTGCGGGCATTCGCTCGGGTCCGAGACACTGTTCGCGAGGCAGTAGACAGGGTGAGTCCCATCGATCGCGAGGCTGGTGTTCGAGGGGAGAGTGATCTCCGGCCAGACGCGCTCGCCGCTGCAGGAGTTGCCGAGGCCGTAGACCACGACATGCACGTAGTAGGTGGTGTTGGGCGCGGGCAACCCGGAATCCGGGTTGGCCAAGAAGCCGACGTAGGTGCCGGCCCCGTATTCCAGGTACGGTTCGCCCTGGATGATGCTGACGCAGTTGGTGATCGTCGAGTACTCGATCATGCCGTCATACCACTGGGCGCCTGCCGCCTGCGCCGCCGGAACGGCGGGAGGGCTTCCCAACAGGGCGATAGCGCCTAAGGCGGCCAGCACCCAGCGTAGCAAGGCCGACGGCCGGCGCGAGTTGGCCGAACTTGCGTGGAAATGTGCGACAACCGATAGGAGTGTCTTCACCGAACTCGGCTCCTCTGCCATACGGACCGCACTGTGCTTCCCGTGCAGCGAACTGCTGCGAGTCGCACCCCGTGAGCCGGGGGACCTGGCAGCCCGCCCAATGCCGCCTGCTGCCCGCTCGAAGAACCAATCGCCCCGCCGCGGACGAGCAATATATTACCACTCCGGTCACCAATGGGGAGGAGTCGAACCTGCCAGATCGATGGGGTGCGGCCGTGAATCCGCCCGTCGCCCGCGCTGTCCGCCTCAGCTGACGACGATGCCGCTCCTGGCCCGTCGAGTGCCGCACGGAGAAACCCGCCGACGGCACCATTCGCGGCTCGAGGAACCGTGGCTCATCGGGGACGTGGCGTCATCCTACTCGGGTCAGCGAAGCGCCACGGGCCGATCTAACGTGCCGATTCTATCGGCCGAAGATGGCCCCGAGCTCGAACGGGGCCGTCACTTCCAGCTGGTCGTAGCGGCAGGCTTGTGGTGACTTATCGGGGCGCCAGCGGAGGAAGGTCGTGGCGTGGCGGAAGCGATCGCCCTGGAGGTGGTCGTAGCCGACCTCGCAGACTCGCTCGGGCCGAAGCGGCTCCCACGACAGGTCGCGGTCGCGGTTCCAGCGGCTCGTGGCGCCGGGCATACGCTGGCCGGACTCGGCGGCCGAGGCACGGGCGGTGGCTTCCCATTCGGCCCATTCGGCCCAGGGGTGGCCCTCGAGGGCGTTCTCTCGGAGCGGGGCCAGTTCCTCGACCAGCTCTCGCCGTTTATCCGCAGTAAAGCTCGCGGTGATCCCGACGTGGTTCAATCGGCCGGTGTCGTCGAATAGCCCTAGCAGCAAAGAGCCGACCATCGTGCCGGGCCCGTTCTTGTGCCATCGAAAGCCGGCGACGACGCACTCGGCGGTGCGGGCGTGCTTGATCTTGGCCCAGCCTCGCTTGCCGGGCATGTATGGGTCCGCCAGCCGCTTGGCAACCACGCCGTCGAGACCCGCGCCCTCGAAGCGATGGAACCAATCGGTGGCGCGGCGCGCGTCGTTGGTAGCCGGCGTCAGGTGGATCGGCGGGGCGGTGTCGCGGAGGGCGGCCTCGAGCAGCTGGCGGCGCTCTCCCTGAGGCACCGTCCGCAGATCGCGGTCGTCGAAGGCGAGCAGGTCCCAGGCCACGAAGCTGGCGGGGGTCAGCGCCGCGAGCATCTTCACGCGCGAAGCCGCGGGATGGATGCGCAGCAACAGCGCGTCGAAGTCCAGGCCCCGCGGCCCGGAGATCACGATCTCGCCGTCGAGCACGCAGCGCTCCGGCAGATTGGCTCGGAGCGCGGGCGGCAATTCGGGGAAGTAGCGGTCGAGGGGCTTGAGCTCGCGGCTCTGGATGAACACCTCGTCGCCATCTCGGAATACGAGCGCCCGGAACCCGTCCCACTTGGGCTCGTACTGCCAGCCCGGGCCGGCGGGGATCTCGTCGGTGAGCTTGGCGAGCATCGGTTCGAGAGGCGGCTCGAATGGCAGCTTCACGCGGCGACTATAGCGGGGCCGCGCCACAGCAACCGCGGGCCGACTGCGCGGCGGCTGCCCTACCCGTCCCACGGAACGTCAGACCCGCTTCGGCACGACAAACGGCCCTATCGACCCTCTTCGCCGAAGGAGCACCCTCGCACGACCGGCAGACCCGGGACAGGAGCAAGCACCCAGGCGGTGGATCATGGCGAAGGCTGAGGCCGCGAGCGTCGAGCACAACTTCGAGGTCGTAGGCATCGCGCGCGTCGAGGGCGAAGGCACGCTCAAGTTGCGCATCACCAACGGCGAGGTCGCGGAAGCCCGCCTGTCGATCTTCGAGGCCCCGCGCTACTTCGAGAAGCTGGTGGTCGGCCGGACGCCCAACGAAGTCGTGGACATTGTCACCAGGATCTGCGGCATCTGTCCGGTGGCCTACCAGATGGGCGCGTCCATGGCCTTCGAGCACCTCTTCGAGGTCGAGATCGACCCGCAGGTGAAGTCGCTGCGCAAGCTCTTCTACTGGGGCGAATGGATCGAGAGCCACGCCCTTCACGTCTACATGCTCCACGCCCCCGACTTCCTGGGTTACGAGAGCGCCATCGCCATGGCTCGCGACCACAAGCCGGTCGTGGAGCAGGCCTTGCGCCTCAAGCGGACCGGCAACGAGATCATGAAACTGATCGGCGGCCGGGCCATTCACCCGGTTGCGATGCGCGTCGGTGGCTTCTCGCACACTCCGACCAAGGCCCAAATCGAGGCCCTGCGCGAGCCACTGACGGAAGCCCTGGCGCTGTCGAAGGCCACGCTCGAGCTGGTCTCCACGTTCAAAGCCCCGGACTTCGAGCGAGAGCCGCTCTACGTCGCGATCAAGCACTCGACCGACTACGGGCTGAACGAGGGTCGGATCGTCTCCTCGGACGGCATCGACGTGCCGATCTGGGGCTGGCGCGACGCCTTCCGCGAGGAGCAGCACGAGGGCACGAACGCTCTCCACGCCCGAACGCTGGACGGCCGAACGTACATGCTCGGACCCTCAGCTCGGGTAACCCTCAACGCCGATCAGCTCAACCCGATCGCTAAGGCCGCCCTGGACGCGAGCGGACTGGCCACGCAGATCGCCCGCAACCCGTACTGGAGCATCGCCGCCCGAGCCGTGGAACTGATCCACGCCTCCGCCGAGGCTCTCGCGATCATCGACACCTACGAGCAACCGGCACGGTCGTTCACGCCGTGGACGCCGCGGGCCGGAGAGACGGGTTGGGGTTCCGAGGCGCCGCGTGGCATCTGCTGGCACCACTACGACGTGGACGACAACGGCAAGGTCCTGGGCGCTCAGATCATCGCCCCGACCGGGCAGAACCAGGGCATGATCGAGCAGGACCTCACGGGGTTCGCGCCACAGGTCCTGGCCCTGCCCCACGCCGAGGCGACGGTACGCCTCGAACAGTTGATTCGCGCCTACGACCCGTGCATCAGCTGCGCGACCCACTTCCTGACGCTCGAGATCGAACGCGACTGAGCCAGATCGCCGGTCGTCCGGCGCGTCCATGCGTTTGCGCCAGCGATTTGAGACCATGCCGTCGGGGGTACTCGCCCCGCCGGTTTCCCCGATTCCCGACCGAATCGAGGCCCACCCGCTAGCCTTTGCCCCAAGATGATCGACCTCTTCTTCAAGATCGGACTGCCGGTGCTCATGATCGGCATCGTGACGCTGGTCAGCCAGCGCTACGGTCCGGCCGTGGGCGGAATCCTCGGCGCCGTTCCCGCCAAGGGCGGTCCGATCCTGCTCTTCCTGGCGCTGGAGCAGAACACGTCCTTTGCCGCCACTTCTGCCGCGGCGTCGCTGGGCGGAGCCGGCGGCTGCGGTGTCTTCTGCCTGGTCTATGCCGTCGTCTGCCGTCGCGTGAGTTGGCCGGTGGCGGGAGCGGCGGCATACGGCGCATTCGTCGTCACGTGGGCCGCGATGCTGCCCATCTCTGCCTGGGGACTGGCGCCGGCCTTCGTGGCCACCCTCGCAATCCTGCTCGTCTCGCGCCGACTGCTGCCGGTAGCCCCGCCGATGCCGCGACGGGCCATCTCGGCCTCCGACCTGCCTGCGCGGATGATCGCCGGTGCGGGCATGGTCGTGTTCGTCACCACCGCGGGACCGCTCTTTGGGGCCACGATCAGCGGCATGCTGACAACGATCCCGACCATTGCCGCGGTTCTCGCGCTCTTCACTCATGCCCAGGAAGGCCCCGACCGCACCATCGGGGTCATGCGCGGGATGACTTACGGCCTGCTCGGCTTCGCCTCGTTCCTGACGGTTCTCGCGGCAACGCTCGAGCCGCTGGGAGTGGTGCGGGCCTTCGCGCTGGCCGCCACCGCCGTGGTCGCGGTCCAGTTCGTCGAGCTCCGCTCGGCCCTGCGGGCGCGCCGACCGACCGCGGAAGCCTCGCTCGAACAGGCCCTACCGGAAGCCGCCGACTAGGGTTTGGTCCGCGGCTGGGTCTTGGGCCGCGGCTGGGTCTTGGCCGCGGCTGGCGGCGGGGGTTTCGGTCCGCGGCCGCCGGGTGGCGGCGGGTGGCGGCGGGTGGCGGCGGCTGGGGTTTCGGTCCGCGGCCGCCGGGTGGCGGCGGGTGGCGGCGGGTGGCGGCGGCTACTCTTGCCGCATGAACGAGCCCATATTGGCGAAACGAGTGCGGGTGCTGGTGTGCGGCGAGGCGCTGCGGGGCGATGACGGGGCCGCGATCCGGGCGGCCGAACTGCTCCCCGAGGACGTGCGGGCACTGGCCGACGTTCTGGGGGTTGGGCAGCTCAACATCGAGACGCTGCTCGAGTTGCCCAACGGCGTGGCGGTGATCGTCGCCGACGCCGCCGTTGGGGTCGCGGCCGGCGAAGTGGTGACGCTGCCGCTCAACCGCCCGGCGCGCCACGGAGGGAGTGGCGCGATCCCCGCCTCTTCCCATTCGTTGCCGCCGGACCAGGTCGTGGCTCTCGCGGCGGCGATGCGCGGCTCGCCCTTGGACGGCAGTTTCGTGGGGATCGGCGGCTCCGAGTTCGGGTTCGGGGAGCGGCTCTCGCCGGCCGTAGAGGCCGGGTTGCCGGCCTTCGCGAACGTGATCGCGGCCGAGATCAGACGACTCGCGGCCGAGTAGCGCCCGGCAGATTCCACTCAACGACGCCCCGGGAAGCACTACGGTCCGGAGAGCGGCTCGCGGCGGACTCACCGGCCGAGAATGGCGCCTCCACGAGCGTGGCGAGACCGGCGAGAGACCCCGACGACGGGGCGGAGCCCACGTAGTGCTACCCCAGGTAGCGTTGAGGGGAAACTGGCCCGATTGGCGGCGTAACGCCAACCCACGTAGCGTTGAGGGGAACCAGTTCAGCACCAATTCCGCCGCTGGGCGCCGAGCGGCTACTATCGTCGCCAGGACCATTGAAAGGACATGCATACTGGTACGCATGTCTGCCCCATCACGTCAAACGAACGCCGCCGAGGCCACTCGCGAGGCCATCCTGGCCGCGGCCCGCCGCCAGTTCAACGCGAACGCCGCCACTCTCTCCATGCAGACCGTGGCCGCCGAAGCCGGCGTTTCGCGGCAGACCGTCCACCACTACTTCGGCGGACGCAGCGGGCTCCGCGCGGCACTTGCCGCCGAAGGCCTGGACACCTCCTCCGCCCAGGACGAGCCAACGCGCGACCGGCTGATCGACGCCGCGCAGCGGCTCTTCTCGCGCCCCGGCAGCGGCCTCATCTCAATCGAGGCTATCGCCGCCGAAGCGGGTCTGACCAAAGGCGCCGTCTATCACCATTTCGCGGACAGAGCCGAACTCCTTCGTGCCGTGGCTCGCCGTGTTAGCCCAGTCGAGGAGATGCGGACCCAGATCGAGCCGGCAATCGGGCTCCCCGCCCGCGAGGGGCTGATCGCAATAGCCCGGGCCTACTACTCGGCCATGCGCAGTCGAGCCGACCTGGTCCGCAACCTGGCCGCCAACTCGTCGCAGGACCCGGAGCTCGCCCGAGTCGTCATGGCCGAGATCATCGGACAGGGCGCGCCCCTCATAGTCGGGTGGATCGGGCTACAGGTCGAAAAGGGAAATCTGCGCCGGGTCGATCCCGCCCTGCTGATACAGGGCCTCTTCGGACCCGTCTTCCTGCTCATCGTTCTGGGACCGGCCGTCTTCGACGAGCTGGCCCAATTCGGTATTCATCCCGCGATCGACAACGTCGAGGCCTATGTGGACCTGCTTCTGCACGGCGCCGCGCAGCCTGACGGCAACTCAGGAGGCCTCTAGATGCTCGTTGTTCCCGCTCCCGCGAAACCCGCGCCGGCCGTGGAAGCGGTCGCTCTGCGCAAGAACTTCGGAGAGATCCGCGCCGTCGACGGCATCGACATGAGCCTGCCTCCCGGCCGGATCTACGGCCTGCTCGGCCCGAACGGCTCGGGCAAGACGACGCTCATCCGCCTTCTCGCCGGCCTTGCCTCACCCACGAGCGGCAGGGCGCGCGTCCTGGGCGTGGACATGCCGTCGCGGCAAAACCTGGCCCGCATCGGCTACATGACCCAGTCCGACGGCATCTACCCGGAACTCTCCGTCTGGGAGAATCTGTCCTTCTTCGCCGCCCTCTACGGCCTGACGAACAAGGCTGAGCTACGCACCGTCCTGGAACTCGTCGAACTGGACAAGCGAACTGGCACGCCGGCGATACAGCTCTCGGGTGGCATGAGACGTCGCCTTTCGATGGCGTGCGCCCTGGCCCACCACCCGCAAGTCCTTTTCCTGGACGAGCCTACGGTTGGCGTCGACCCGGCGCTGCGCATCCAGTTCTGGGACCACTTCCATCGACTCGCGGCGGACGGAGCCACGCTCCTGGTGTCGAGCCACGTCATGGACGAGGCCGATCGCTGTGACGAGCTGCTCTTCATCCGGGACGGGCTCGTTCTTGCCCAGGGGGCGCCGAAGGAGTTGCGCAAGCGAGCGGGCACGGACAACCTCGAGACGGCCTTTCTGAGCTTTGCCTCCACGTCCGCCGCCGACGCCACCGCCGCCAGCCCCGAGGGAGCCGCCCGATGAACCCGCTTCGCGTGGCCGCGGTCGTCCGTCGCATCGTCGCCCAGTTCCGCCGCGACCCACGGTCGTTGGCCCTGCTCTTCGGCGCCCCAATCGCGATCATCGCCCTGCTCGGGTGGGTCCTGAGCAGTCAGCAGACCAACACAGTTCGTGTTGCCGTCGTCAACGAGACGACCGGCCAGGTCGGCCAGAGCCTTGTCGTCAAACTCCAGTCGTCACTGGAAGGCCAGCCCAGCATCGTCGTCGACCGATCCGTTGCGGACGATTCGACCGCCCGGCAGATGCTGAAGGACAAGAAGCTCGACCTGGTCGTCATCCTCCCGCCGGACTTCAGCCTCCAGAATCGCAAGATCGAGCTGCTGACGCTGGGCCTAAATCCAACCGCCGAAGCCTCGACCCTGCCAGTTGTGCAGCAGGCTCTGATCAGGGCGGTAGCCGACAGTGCCGTGGGCGCCACGCTGCCCACGATCGAACGGGCGACCATCTACGGCTCCCCGAACGCGACCACCCTCGACTCGCTCGCCCCAGTCGTCGTCGGCTTCTTCGTCTACTTCTTCGTCTTCATCCTGACGGGCATCAGCTTCCTTCGCGAGCGGCTCGGCGGGACACTCGAGCGCCTGCTTGCGACACCGGTCACTAGAGCAGAGATCGTGCTCGGTTACAGCCTCGGCTTCGGCATCTTCGCAACGCTGCAGGTGACCCTCGTCCTGGCGTTCGTCCTGGCGCGCCTCGAGATACCGGCGCTCGGACCCGTCCCGGCGTTCGCGATCGGGCTTGGCGTGCGCACCGCCGGCAGCCCGCTGATCGCCTACGTGCTGGTCCTGGTCCTGGCGCTCGGCGCGGTCTCGCTGGGAATCTTCCTCTCGACGTTCGCCCGATCCGAGCTGCAGATCCTGGAGTTCATCCCGCTGGTCATCGTCCCGCAGGCGTGCTCGGCGGCTTCTTCTGGCCGATCGACCAGCTGCCTGCGCTGCTCCAGCCGGTCGCCCGACTGTTGCCGGTCACCTACGCCATCGACGGTCTGCGCCAGGTGATGATCGCCGGAGCGGACCTCACGTCGCCGGTGGTGCTGCTGGACCTCGGCGTACTTGCGGGCATCGCGGCGGTGTTCGTGACCCTCGCAGCGGCCACGATCCGGCGGGAAGTGGCTTAGGTCGCGCACTCCGCAGCGCCCGCGTTGGCGGCCGCGAACTGGTCAGACCGGCATCCGGTGGCGAACGCTCTGTAGCCGTTTGCGCAGGCCGTGGCGCTGCGGACCCGCAACCATCAGCGCCACGGTCCAGGCGACGAGCGCGACCATCGCGATCCAGTAGACCGGCCAGTAGGTGCCCAGCCGGTCGTACAGAATCCCGCCCGCGTTCATGACGATGATCCCTCCGGCCGGGTAGGCCATGGCGATGATCCCGAAGACCGAACCGAAGTTGCGACCGCCAAAGACGTCCGAGAAAGCAGCCGAACGGATGGCGATCGTGGCCCCGATCGCAAACCCGTAGACCGCATTGCCCGCGAGCGCCAGGGCCAGCAGCGACCCGGTGGAGACGAAGATGGCCGTCGCCCCGACGGCGATCAAGGCCGCGGACGCAAGGCCGATGAACCGCCGCCCGAATCGATCCGACAGGCCTCCGCCTACGATCTGCCCGGCAACGTACGCATAGCACTGGAGGGACAGGACAAACGCGGCGAAGCCCGGATCCACGCCCTGCGAGACGAGGTGGCGGGGCGACATCTGGTAGACGCCCTCGTCGATGCAGCCGATGCCGATCGCCCCGATCAGCAGGATCAGGAAGCGGCGCGTGCGCAGGACCCGCAGCAGCGCATCGGTGCTCGGCCGGCCACCGCCCGGTACCGGCTCCAGGGAAGCGGCGATCGCTCCGGGGGCCGAGGTTTCATGCAGGCCGGTGCCCGTCTCGCCGTTCCGCGGCGGCAACAGCGCGCGCCTGGGCGCGGGCTTGGGCGTGGTCCCGGGCGTTCCGGCCACTTGCCCGTCCCCGTCAGCCGCCGGAACGATGACCGCCGCCCCGCTCGTCATGAGCCACACGAACGGCACCGCTACGAGGGAGATGGCCCCGAATCCAACCGCCACTTCCCGCCAGCCGAGATTCGGGATGAGACCCGCGGCGATGGGGAGCGCCACCGCCACTCCGATGCCCGGGCCCGCGTACGCGATCCCCAGCGCGAGGCCCGTCACCCCCGCGTACCGTCGGGCGATGGCGGTGGTCGTCCCGACGAAGACGAGCTGCACTCCGAGCGCGAGGAGCAGTCCGTAGGCCACGGTAAGGATCGACACGTCGGGGGCGGCCGATGCCACCAGCCAGCCGCCCACGATCAGCAGCGACCCGATCGTCAGCAGGATCCGATCGGAGAACAGGTCGTAGGCGCGGCCTATGAGCGGCGAGGCGAGCGCCGAGACGAGCAGGAAGACCGTCCAGGGCATCTGCCCGAGCTCGCGCGACGTGTGGAAGGCGCTCTCGAATTCGGGCACGAGCAACGGGAAGCAGTACAGCGGGCCATAGGCAACGGCTCCGACGACGAACGCGCCAAGAACCGGCACCGAGCGCCGCACCGCGAGACCGGAATCCTGCAACCGGGCCACGTTGTCATGGTAGCGGCGTAATTGCAGCGGCGCGGCGCCGTGCCTATCGAGCGCCGAGCCCGCTTGCCCGGCACGACGACGGAACTAGCCGTCGCCTCGCCGGCGGCGCACCGGCTGAATGCCGAAGAGCCAGTGGCCTGCCAGCATCATCCACAGGAACCCGCCGGCGACTGCCGCGGCGACGATCACGAAGAACAGCTGAAGGCCTCGAACCAGCTGCTCCACCAGCTTCTCGTTGCCCACCGTCCAGCCACCGGCGGCCGAACTGCCGCTCGGGGCGGGACTCGCGCTTGGCGACGTTTCGGCGCTCGCGGAAGGCGCGCTTCCACTGGCCGATACCACGGGACTCGTGGTCGGTTGGCGAGACGGCGTGGGGGAGGGCGTCGGAGTCAGTATGTTGGCCAGGTTGGGGAGCACCGGGCAGATGTCCGAATCCAGAGTCCCCGTCGCATGGCCGCTGCAGTTCGGCGGGGGCGGGTTGACGATGTCTCGGGCCAGGCTGACGGCCAGAAAGGCGCAGATCAAAAGGACCGCGGAAGGGGCCGCGACCTTGATGAAGTCGCCCCGCGCATCGACGCTGCGGCCGGACGTAACGCTGGAGATCGTGCCCCGATCGTCGACGGCGAGCCGCTGTATCTCCTCGCCCCCAGTGAGAGACAGAACCAGCCAGAGCAGTGCGAAGAGGCCGCCGGCCACAATCCCCGCCAGAGCGCCCACGCCCATGTCACCCAGAATCCGTCCACCCAACGCCGTCAAGGCTACGACGCAAACGAGCGTCACGAACATCAGGAGATTGTTGGTGGGCCTGCCCCGGACCAGGACCGCATCGAAGTCGCCCTGGCTGCGGACGGCAGCTCGGTTCTCTCGCGTAAGGTCAAAAACCCTGCGAGCAAGGAGCTTCTTGCGCTCCTCAGCCGGCACCCGATCGCCTGGCGACAGCGGAGCCGCAGCCTGACCGGCGTCGGCCCCGCCGGTCTCGCGATCGCCGCTATCCGCCATCCCTAGCCTCGCCGTCCTGCTGTCCCGCGCTCGAGCGGGAGGCTATGACCCCGCGGTTTCGGCTGCCGGTGCCTCGGCCTCGACCACTTCCTCGGCGGGCGCGGCGACGACCTCAGCCACGGCCGGCGGGATTACCTTCGCTACGACTTCGTCCGGCTCAGACAGCATCGTTACGCCTTCGGGCAGTGTCAGATCGGACACGTGGACTGCGGCGTCGAAGTCGACCAGGCAATCGATCGGAACCTCGATCGACTCGGGCAGGTTCTCCGGCAGCGCCCGCACGCGCACGTGGCTGACATTGTGGAGAAGGGTTCCGTCCAGCTTGTCGACCGCGAACGAGTAGCCGACCGTGACTAGAGCCACGTCCACCGTGACTTCCTCGCCGGTCTTGAGCGCGAACAAGTCCACATGCAGAAGACGGCGGTACCGCGGATCGATCTGGATGCCGTGGACCATCACCTTGCGCGTCTCCGCGCCCTCGACACGCAGCTCAATGAGCGTGTTCGAGTGGAGGTGCTTGCGCAGCAGATCGAACTCGTGAGCATCGAGGGACACCGGCATGGATTCGAGGCCGTGGCCGAAAACGACGGCAGGCACGCGGCCCGCCTTGCGGACGCGCGCGGCGCCCTTGCCGAGCTCGGCTCTCCGAGTTGCGGTAAGAACTGTGGGGGCGGAGCTCACTGGTGGAACCTCATGCGCTGGTCCATCGAGCGCACCTGACCGTTGAGGAGGCGCTTTCGGGCATACGAGCCTACCACGGGCAGCAGCCTTTGCGCCAATCGGCACCCAGCGGCAAGACCCCGGCGAGACCCCGGAGTTCGGCGCGAGGCCGCAGCTACGCTCCCCCATTCGGCGATGCCGTTCCCGCAGGCCGATGAGCGGGAACAGAGTATCGACGGTTGCGGGTCCTCGTCAGCGCCCGGACCGCCGTCCCTGTTTCTGACCAACCCACAAGAACGCAGCGCCCACCATTGCCAGGATCAGGCTCAACATGATCAGGATCCTGGACAGGCGGTCGGCCGCCGGGTCCTGCCGGGGTGTAGATTCGCGACGTGGCTGCCACCATCCTGATAGTCGAGGACGAATACGCCGTTGCCCGCGGCATCCAATATGCCCTGCAGCAAGAGGGCTACCAGGTAGCGGTGGCGCGGTCGGGGGAAGAAGGTCTCGAATACGCGACGCGCGACGCTCCGGACCTCGTCGTGCTCGACGTTCGCCTGCCGGGCATCGACGGCTTCGAGGTCCTCCGGCGCATGCGCGTGGCCGGCTCCAAGGCGCCCGTGCTAATACTGACCGCCCGGGACGACGAGATGGACAAGGTCATCGGTTTGGAGCTCGGCGCCGACGACTACGTGACCAAACCGTTTGGATTACGCGAGCTGATGAGCCGCATCAGGGCCCTTCTGCGTCGCGCCTACGGGGACCTCGCCGACGCGAGCGGCGGGCGGATGCTCCGTCACGGCGACCTGCTGATCGACCTGGAGCGCCGGCGCGTCCAGCGCGGAGAACGGCGTATCGGCCTGACCGCGACCGAATTCGAGATCCTCCGTCACCTTGCAAGCCGACCCGGCCGGGTCTACTCACGCCGCGAACTGCTGGAACTCATCCGCGACTATGAGGCCCTCGACCAGGACGAGAAGACGATCAACGTCCACATCAGCCACCTGCGTGAGAAGCTGGAAGACGATCCCTCGAGCCCACGATTCGTCTTGACGGTCAGGGGCGCGGGGTACGCGTTCGCGGAGCGTTGAGATGACCTGGAGGCGCGGCCTTTCCTGGCCGTTTTCGCGGGCGCTGCCGCGGACATTCCAGGGCCGCCTGTCGCTCGCATTCGTCGCCGTGTTTGCCGTCGCCGTCGGGATCGTCTCGATCCTCACGGTCTTCGTCCTCGACAGCGACCTTCGGCAGCAGGAGCAGACGAACCTCGAAGCCAGGACCAGGGCCGTCGCGGCCGTCGTTCAAATACGAGCCGAAACGACCGCCGAAGACAACGTATCCAATCGAACCGTCGTCTCTGCCGGGAACGTCCTCAACCCGAACGTTCGCGACGTCTTCGTTTCGACTGAGTTGGGCAACTATGCAAATCAGGTTGCCCTCGCCGACCTGAGACTGCGCTTCGGGCTCGGCTATGACAGTGCCACGGGGACAACCTTCGAACCGGCGAGCGGGGTCTCCACCTTCAGCGCCCAGCTCAACGTCGCACCCGGTCGCGGTCAGGCTCGCGATCAGATCAACTACCTCGAGGTCTTCAAAGTCGAGGATCCATCGGGGGTCGAGCCGACGTGGTATCTGGAGGTCAGTCTCTCCGCGCCCTACACCACGCGCGAGAGCACGATCACAGCCGTCGTCGGGTTCCTGGCCTTGACATCGCTGGGCGCCTTCCTGCTGGCCATCGTCATGGCCTCGGGGCTCGCCCGCCGCTTCACGACGCCGCTCCTTCGTCTGACCGAAGCGGCCAGAGCACTGGCCGACGGCGATCTGGCGCGGCGCGTCCCGGCCGACCACGCCCGAACCGGGGCGACCGAGATCACCGAGCTATCGCGCCAGTTCAACGCGATGGCCGACCAGGTCGAAGAGACGATGGACGTCATCGTGCGAGACCGCGATGCCAGCCGCGAATTCCTCGCGGACGTCTCGCATGAGCTGCGCACGCCGCTCGCCGCGCTGCGGACCTTCAACGAGTTGCTCCTGGAGAAAGCCGGAAGTGACGTGGCAGCTCGCGCTGAATTCCTCGAAGCGAGCGCCCAGCAGATCGAACGGCTCGACTGGCTGGCCCAGAACCTGCTGGAGCTGTCCAAGCTCGACTCGGGCCTCGTGCGGCTCGACCTGCGGCCCGACGATCTGCGGGCGACCGTCGAGTCCGCCGTCGGTCAGGCCGAGGCCGCCGCCGAACGTCGTGGGGTCGGGCTCACGACCGAGTTCCCCGAGACGCCGCTCGTGGTACGCCACGACCCGCAGAGACTCGGCCAGGTGGTAAGCAACCTGGTCGGCAACGCGCTGAAGTTCACGCCACGCGGCGGGTCTGTCGTGGTCACGCTGGGCGAGTATCGCCACGGGGCAAGGATCCAGGTGCGCGACACCGGCGTGGGGATCGACGCCACCGAGCTGCCCCACATATTCGAGCGTTTCTACCGCGGCGCCCGGGCCAGCGAGGCACGCAGCAGCGGCAGCGGCCTGGGTCTCGCCATCGTCCGTTCGGTGGTAGAGATGCACGGTGGCCGGGTCATGGTCGAGAGCCGGATAGGCGTCGGTTCCACGTTCACGGTCACTCTGCCCACCGACCCGCGCGCTCCCGCCGACGGCAGCGTGGCCACGGTCGCGCAGAACTGATCTGGGCGTCCGCGACTTCAGTCTCCCGTCGCAGCCCTCGACTCGACTCCACCGCCGGCGGCGCGATTCCAGCTTCGCGCATAGCATTCGAAGTCCGCCACGGCGAGTCAGCCGCCGGCGGTTGACACTCACCAGGTCGCCCTGACATGACGGATCCACAACGAGACAACGGCTGGGCTCTGGGCCCGCAGCAACCGCAGCAACCGCAGCAACCGCAGCAACCGCAGAGTTACGCTCCCATTCCTGAGCCCCGCCCGAACTGGGCGCCCGGTTACCCGCCCGAGCAGTCGACGCCCGAGCGCTGGTTCGAGCCCATCCCCACTGAGCCGGTTCGTCCCGTTGTCGCGTCGAGTTGGCCACGACGGTCGCTCGTAGTCCTTCTGCTTCTCACCTCGATCGTCGGCGCGGCGCTGGGAGGCGGCGGCACCTACGTGGCCCTCAAGGCCTCCGGCGCATTCGATTCGACCGTCGCGAGCCAGGCCACCGGCAACACGTCGAGCGTGACCGTCGAATCCGAGTCCTCGGCCTTCATCGCTGCCGTGGCGAAGGTCGGTCCGGCCGTCGTCATGATCGTGGACGAAACGGGCGGCGTTCCCACGGCGGTCGGCTCGGGGATCGTCTATGACACCAACGGCTGGATTCTCACCAACAAGCACGTCGTCTCCGGGGCCAGCACGATCAAGGTCAGGCTCAAGGACAAGCGCGAGTTCAACGGCGCCGTCTACGGCCTCGACACCCTGACCGACCTCGCGATCGTGAAGATCTCGGGCGCTTCCGGCCTTACGGCGGCCCCGCTCGGCGACTCCTCCGCGCTGCAGGTCGGGCAGCTGGCCGTCGCGATTGGGAGCCCGCTCGGCCTCGACTACCCCAACAGCGTCACCTCAGGGATCGTCTCGGGCCTCGGCCGCGACATCACGGTCGGCGGTGACGGTAGCTCATCGAGCGCTGCGACCAACCTGCACGGCCTCATTCAGACCGACGCCGCGATCAATCCCGGCAATAGCGGCGGACCGCTCGTCGATGCCTCGGGCCGCGTGATCGGCATCGCCACGGCAATAGCCGAAGCGGCGCAGGGGATCGGCTTCGCGATCCCGATCGACATTGCCAAACCGATCCTGCAGCAGGCGCTCGCCGGCGAGAAGCTCTCGCGGCCGTACGTCGGCATCGCCTACCTAGCGATAGATCTCGGCCTCAAGCAGCGGTACAACCTGCCTCTCGACCAGGGAGCCTGGGTGCACAACGAAGATGCCTCCGGCACCGCGATCGCCGCGGTCGTGGCCGGCAGCCCCGGCGAAAAGGCCGGCATCAAGAACGACGACATCATCACCCAGATCGAAGGCCAGACGATCGACCAGAACCACCCCCTCGAGGACATGCTGGTGCAGTACGCCCCGGGCCGAACGATCAGCGTGCAACTCTACCGTGGCGGGAAGTACGTCACCGTCAGCTTGACCCTTGGCACGCGGCCGACTGGCTGAGTTGAGCGGTCGGTCAGCGGCAGCGGTGGATCTCGACGCCCGCGTAACCCAGCGGGCCCGGTAGGGCTACCTCCGGTTTGCGGATGCGGACGGCGACCTCCTCGATTTCGAAGCGAGCCAGCAGTTCGCCCGCGATCGCCTCGGCCAGAGCCTCGAGCAGGAAGTGGCTCGGCCCCTCGACGATCGTCCGGCAGATGTCGAAGACGTCGCGGTAGTCCACGGTCTTCGTCAGGTCGTCGGAGATGCCCGCCTGCCGCAAGCTCAGATGAAGCTCGACGTCGACCGAAAAAGCCTGCCCTTCGGAGCGCTCGCTCGGGAGAACCCCGTGCGTGCCTCGGAAGACCATCTCCGATAGGACGATACGGTCGCTCACGTGGTCGCTCCTGTTCCGGCTCGAAGTACCGCATCGCAGACCCGCGCGACCCGGACGTTGGCCAGCACGTCATGGACACGGACGATGTCCGCGCCGGCGGCAATCCCCAGGGCGGTGGTGGCGAGAGTGCCTTCGAGGCGCTCCTCGGGCGGCAGGCCGCCGAGCACGCGCCCGATCGTGGACTTGCGAGACGTGCCCAGGAGGATCGGCCGGCCAAGCTCACACAACCTTCCGAGCTCGCGCAAGACCTGGAGATTCTGCTCCGGCGTCTTCCCGAACCCGAAACCGGCGTCGACGATCAGGTTCTCTGCCGGCACGCCCGCCCGAACAGCCCGCTCGACGGCAGCCTCGAGGTCCGCCAGCAGTTCGGCGATGAAGTCCCTGTAGCGCGGTTCGGCGCGGTTGTGCATCAGGACCAGGGGAACGCGCCGCTCGGCAGCGAGGCGGGCCATCGCGTCGTCCGGGGAGACGCCCCAGACGTCGTTGAGGAGCGCGGCGCCGGCGTCGAGGGCGGCGGCCGCGACGTTTGGCTTGAATGTATCGACGCTGATCGCGATCTGCGGCAGCGCGGCGTGGATCGCCGCGATAACCGGCACGACCCGGGCTGCCTCTTCTTCCGCGTCGACCTCCGTGTGGCCGGGCCGCGTGGACTCGCCTCCCACGTCCAGGATGTCGGCACCTTCCGAGACCATGCGGCCAGCCTGGACGGCCGCTGCCACGACCGTCGCGGCGGGATCCGCGGCATCTGCAAGCAGGCCGTCGCCGGAGAACGAGTCGGGCGTGACGTTCACGATTCCCATGACGAAGGTGCGGCTGCCCCACTCGAAGAGCCGCCCACCGATGAGCGTCGGAGCGGGGAAGGCGGCGGTGCTCATCGGGCGCGGACCTCCGGTTTCGCGGCGGCAGGGAGCGGCGGATCCGGGACCAGCAGCGGATCGTCCACGAGCAAGGCACGGGCCGCGCCGACAAGGTACAGCGAACCCGCAATGAAAACGGGGCCGTTCCCAACGTCGAGCGCAGCCGCCAGCGCGGCATTCGGGCCGTCGATCGCCGTCACGGTCCCGCCCGCGAGTTCCTGCCACCGCGCCGCGAGCTGGTCCGCCGGCAGCGCCCGGCCCCCAGCCGGCGCGGTGCAGATGACCCGGGCATCGGCAAGGGCGGCGGCGCCGGAGAGGGCCCGTATCACCCCGTCCACGTCCTTGTCGGCCATGATGGCCAGGACGAGCGTGGGGCGACCCGAGCGCAGGAACGGGGTCAGGTCGTCGATCGCGACCGCGAGAGCGGCCGCGCCGGCCGGGTTGTGAGCGCCGTCGAGCAGGACCTCCCGGCCGGCGACGTCGAGCAGCTCCAGGCGCCCCGGCCAGCGAACCGCCGCGTACCCGTCGCGCCGTGCCCGCTCCCCGACGACGGCGATCCCCACCGCCTCGAGCACGTCGAGGGTAGCGTCGGCGACCGCGGCATTGGCCGCCTGGTGGCGGCCCCGGAGGCCGACACGTACCCGCCCCAGCCGCCCAAGCTCGACTTCGATCCCGTCACGGTCCAAACCGAGAAGCGGAGCCGGCGGCGCTACGGTGAGGGAGGCCGCCACGCGCCGACTTCGGCGCTCGATCACATCGAGCGCCCCGCCTGTGGCTCCGGTCACCGCCAGATCGCCGCGCATGATGATCGCGGCCTTTTCTCGTGCGATCGCCTCGACAGTGGCGCCGAGGCTCGCCATGTGGTCGAGCGCGACGTTCGTGACGACCGCCACGCCCCCGTCCCAGGCATGCGTGGCATCGAGCCTGCCGCCTAATCCGGCCTCGACGACCGCCAGGTCCACATCCGACTCCGCAAACCAGAGGAACGTCATGGCCGTCAGCAGCTCGAACTCGGTCGGATCGCCGTGGCGCCTGGCGACGCCATCAGCCAGCGCCAGCACCTCGCCCGCGAGCCGGGTGAACGTTGGCGGGTCCACCGGCTCGGCACCGATCTGCAGCCGCTCACGGTACGTGACCAGGTGCGGCTTGGGCGTCTCGCCGACGCGGTACCCGGCAGCCCGCAACGCGGAACCGGCGAGCGCCAGAACGCTGCCCTTGCCGTTCGTGCCTGCGATCAAAGCCCCTCGGAAAGATCGCTCGGGATGGCCGAGACCCGCCAGCAGCGCGCGAGTCCGGGACAGGCCCAGGTTGATCCCGAAGCGGCCGCGCGATTCGAGCGCAGCCAGCGCTTCCGCGTAGTCGGCGGGTACCGCGTAGCCTGGGCGGGATCCCCGAGTCACCGATGACACGCGTCGACCCGCGCTCGCGGCCGCAGGATCGGAGCCGCCGTCAATCCTTGGTGAGTTCGTCTTCGTAGAAGACGCACTGATTGAACCGCGGCGTAAGGCAGACGTCGTTGACGTAGCCCTGCTCGAGATGGACACCGCCCCGCACCTGACATCGGGAGACGTTCTGATCCTGGCGAATCAATGCCTTCAGAAGGTGCGGGGCCTGGATCGGGATCGCCCCACGGCAGCCCGTCATGTAGAAGTGCGGGCACACGTTGCGGCGCAGGCTCGGCAGCCCAAAACCCGTGCGGCCCCCCGGGATCGAGGCGTAGCGCGGCAGGGCCGGATCCGGCCGAGTCAGCGTCGGGGCTCGCCGCGGAGCATATGGTCCGGGGTTGAAGCCGCGACCGTAAAGCCTCGGGTCCATGCCGCGCCCAGCCGCGGGCGCAACCCGGCTGGTGATCCCGGCAGCCACCCGATTGGGGGCTCGGGAGCCCGGGTTGATGGGTCGCACCGGCTTGGGATCGCGTTCCTGCACAGTGGCCTCGTACCGATAACGGACGCTCCAAGACATCCGCTTTCCGCAGCAGAGTACATCCATCCGCCCACGCTGCGCACGGCCCAAACGCGTGGTGCGGATTTCCGTGTTGGTGAGTAGTCGGTTCGGATTGGCCGAAGCGCAGCCATGAGAAAGAACCCATCGGGACCGCTGCCCGGAGTTCGGCCGACAGGTGCGACAATAGCGTCCATGTCGATGCGAGAACGGCGAGCCGCCCATGTTCGGCCCCGCCAACCGTCCAGCGACCGGCTTCGGTCGCAAACCATCCGTGCGGCAGCGCCACCAAAAGAAGCGCTTCGTCGCTACCGACCGGTCCGCACGGCGGGCAAGATTCCGAAGCCGATCGGCATCGTGCTGGCAGGCCTCTGCCTGGTCTTCGCGTTCCTGACGTTTTCGGTGGGCGCCGGGCTTCTCTCCGGCGTCGCGGGTCAGCTCGGCGGCGCTATCAGCGGCGCCATATCGAAGGTCTCCTCCCAGGCCCCGGCGACGATGGGTCCGTCGGGCGTGGCACTCGACACGCCGGTCCTCGACGTGGCGCCGAATCAGGGCTTCACGAACCAGAAGCAAGTGCAGCTGACCGGCAGCGTTCCGGGCGCCGCGGTCGGCAAGAGCGGATACCTGGTCCGGATCTTCAGTGTCGCCACCGACGGGAAGAAGAGTCCCGTCGCCGACATTCCGGTAGGCCTCGTATCGCGTTTCCAGTCGCAAGCTCTGAATCTCGTCGAAGGCCCGAACGCCTTCGTCGCCGCCCTGGTCTCTGCGTCCGGTGAAGGCACGAGCTCGCCGCCGGTTGTGTATACGCTGGACACAAAGCTGCCCCAGGTCACGATCTCTTCGCCGGCCAACAACAGCAAGCAGACGAGTCCCTCGGTGCACGTGACCGGCACGACAGATCCGAACGCCACGGTCATGATCAGGAACACCCAGGCGCCGGGCGGAAGCCCGAGCAGCCAGGTGGTCGGCGGCGACGGCAGGTTCGACCTGACCGTATCGCTGGTGGCCGGTGACAACCCGATCGTAGTCACGGCCACCGACCAGGCGGGCAACCCGACCACGACAACCCTCACGCTCAAGGGCAACTTCGGGCAGCTGGGCGTCCGCCTGACCGTTGACCCCAGCAAGATCAACATCACGAAGCCGACGCTGATCACGCTCACGGCTCGCGCCACGTCCGCCAATGGGGGACCGCTGGCCAATGCCAGCGTCACCTTCACGCTGAACATCACCGGGTTGGGGCAGATCCCCTGGACGGGCACGACCAATGCCGCCGGCATGGCAATCTGGAAGACGACCGTCTCCGGCGCCTCACCGGGCTCCGGCAGCTTCGCCACAGTCGAGGTCATTTCGAGCACGGGCGATTCGCTCAAGGACTTCGTGACCATCACGACCGCCTGATTCGTGGGGAGCGACCGTTCTGCCTGACGGCAACGGTCCGCGGCGCCGACGCTTCGCAGATACAATCGAGTTATGGTCAGCTGGCGCTGCCCCTTCTGTGGAACGCCGCAGCCGGAGACTGCGCGGTGTTGGGTTTGCCATCGCTCCACGACCACCTGCGCCACGTGTCGCCATTTCCGAAAGGCCGTGACGGTCCGCCTCGGCTACTGCGCCCTCGATCGGACTCGCAGGCCCCTAGTCGGCGACGAGCAGAGGGCATGCTGGGAGCGCCCGTCGGGCGAGGCCGAAGATATCGCCACCGTCGTCGGCGACCCGGTACGAGCCTCCGGGCTGTGGTCGGCTGCCGGACCGACCTCGGCCGACCGCGGCACAGGGCCGATGCTCGGCCTAACGAGCCGCGGCTAGCACAGAGGTTCTATTCGGGCGCGGTGCCGCGATCGGCTACGAAGCCAACGAGGTCGGGGTCGCAGTCGGCGGCACGGGCGACGGGGTGGGGCTGGGCGTCCGGGTGGGCCTCGGCGTCGGGGTGGGGCTGGGCGTCGGGGTGGGCGACGGGCTGGGCGTCGGCGAAGGGCTCGGCGTTGGCGTCGGCGACGGGCTGGGCGTGGGCGACGGGCTGGGCGTGGGCGATTCCGACGGGCTGGGCGTTATGCTCGGCTGGGGGCCCAGGGAGATGACGTAGTCGACGACGAAGCCCTTGGCCACCATCGCGTCGGCCTTGGGGTTGGTGCTGATCACCTGGCCGGCCGGGACCGTGGGATCGTTTTGCTCGGAACGAGTGCCGGGCGTCAAATTGTCGGACAGCAGGGTGAACCGCGCCTCATCCTCCGTCTGTCCGATCAGGTTGGGGACCGCGATGAGGCCAGCCGGAACGGCGACCGTGACCGTGATCGTGTCGCCCCGGTGCATCTCGGTGCCGGCGGCCGGGCTCTGGGAGATGACGTTGTTGTCGGTTTGGGTGCCGCTGTTGGTCTGGGTTGCCTCGAGGAGTTGTAGACCGTTTGCCTGCGCCATCTGCTGAGCCTGCGCGAATGGCACGTTCACCAGGTTGGGGGCGTAAGTGACGTTGCTACCCGACTTGTGGTTCAGCAGCAGGAAGATGATCAGTGTCACGATCGTGACCATGAGCAGGGCCAGCAGCCCTGCGACCCAGAGCCAGGGGCTCGGGGCGGGCTCTTCGGGTGGCGGCTCCACCAGCTGGGCACGGCGGCCCACGCGATGTGCCGGGCTGAGGTCGGCCGGGTAGCCGCTCGGGGCATGCGAATCGGGGGCGTATGAGTCCGGCGGCACGGCCCCGGACGCATACGCATCGGTCGTGTAGGCGACGCGTCCGGTCGGATTCGGGCGGATCATTCCCGGGACGGCTCCGGCGGGGGCTCCGGCAGCGGCGGCTCCGGCGGGGGCTCCGGCGGGGGCTCCGGCGGGGGCTCCGGCGGGGGCTCCGGCAGCGGCGGCTCCGGCAGCGGCTCCGGCAGCGGCTCCGGCAGCGGCGGCTCCGGCAGCGGCGGCTCCGGCAGCAACGGCCGCGCCGGGCGCACGTGGCGCAGCAACGGCCGCGCCGGGCGCACGTGGCGCAGCCGCGGCCGCAGCCATTCCCCCGGCAGCAGAGGCTGCGGCAAGTGAACCGATCTCGGCGAGGAACGATTCGAGAGCGTCGGCCATCGCCGCGGCCGACTGGTACCGGTCTCCGGCCTCGGGAGAAATCGCTTTGACGACGATCGCCTCCATGCCGGAGGGGATTCCGTACCGAAATTGAGACGGCTTCGGCACCGGGTTGGCGGCGCGCGCCGCCGCAACCGCGGCAGCTGTGTCGCCCTCCCAGGGCCGTCGGCCCGCTAGCAGTTCAAAGAGCAGCACGCCGAGGGCGTACACGTCGCCAGTTTCGTCGGCCGGGTCGCCCGATGTCTGCTCGGGCGTGGTGTAGCTCGCGGCATCGGCCGGCGAGTCCCCAGCGGCGGCGGCATCGGCCTTGGCCCCAACCATAGCCAGCGCCACTCCGAAATCCGTGACCTTCACGCGGCCGTCGTGAGCGATCATCACGTGCGCCGGTCGGATGTCGCTGTGGACCAGGCCGCGAGCGTGAGCAGCCGCGAGGGCCCGGGCAACGTCGGCGGTTACTCGGGCTGCGCGGCGCGCGGGCATCGGGCCGTTGCGTCGCAAGAGCGAGCCGAGGTCGTCGCCGTCCACGTACTCGGTGACCACGTATGTGCCTGCGGCGTCGGTCCCGAAGTCGTAGATGGAGACAACGTTGGAGTGACTGAGCCCGGCGGCCGCGCGGACTGTCTGGCGGAATTGCGAGACGAAATCGGCGTTGCGCCCCAATTCGGGCCGCAGCACCTTGACGGCCACGTCCCGGTTCAGCTCGATATCGCTGGCCCGGTAGACCGTGGCGACGTCGCCCTCGCCGAGCAACTCCATGAGCCGGTAGCGGCCCCCGATCATCCGTCCGATCTCGGCCACGACAGAACCTCTTGCGTGTCTGGCGCCTGAGCCCAACGCTGAGCTGCCCGTCGGGGCTGCTAGTTCAGGTCGAGTCCCTGCAAGTATCTACGGAACTCAGTACCAATGTCCGAGCGCTGAAGTGCCAGCTCCACAGACGCTTTGAGCCACCCCATCGTGGTGCCGGCATCGTATCGCACGCCTTCGAAGGCATAGCCGTAGACGTCCTGCTCCTGCATCAGAGCCTCGATCGCGTCCGTGAGTTGGATCTCGCCGCCCGCTCCGCGAGGCGTCTGCTCGAGCTTGTCGAAGATCTTCGGGGTCAGCACGTATCGGCCGATGATCGCCAGATTCGACGGCGCATTCTCGGGCTCCGGCTTCTCGACCAGGCCGGCAACCTTGTAGAGACGAGAATCCTGGCCGTCCACGGGCGTTCCGTCGATGACGCCGTAGCGGCACGTCTCCTCGTGCGGTACTTCCATCACGGCAACGACCGACGAATGAGTCTGCTGGTAGGCGTGGATCAGCTGGCCGATGCAGGGCCGCTCGCCCACGACCACGTCGTCGGACAGGATCACCGCGAACGGCTCGTGGCCCACGAGTTCCTTGCAGACCAGCACCGCGTGGCCCAGACCGAGCTGCTCTTTCTGGCGCACATACGAGATCTGGGCCAGGTCTGAGATGGCCCGGATCTGGCGCAGCATGTCTATGTCGCCGCGGGACTCGAGCAATTGCTCGAGCTCGAGGTTGAGATCGAAATGGTCCTCGATAGCCCGCTTCTGGCTGCTAGTGACGATGATTACCTGCTCGATCCCGGCGGCCACCGCCTCTTCCACGGCGTACTGGATGACCGGCTTGTCGACGAGCGGCAGCATCTCCTTGGGTTGAGCCTTGGTAGCCGGTAGAAAGCGGGTTCCCCAACCCGCGGCGGGAAAGACGGCCTTTCGAACGCGCATCTGACCTCAGCTTACTTCCGGTTGGCCACGTAGCCAACCGGGGCGAGTATACCGTCCGACCGGCGACGACTACCCGAATGAGGATCGCCGCCTCCGGCCGTTCGTATCAGGAGGCGGGATTCTCCGCAACCGCCATTGGGTCGACAAAAACGTGATCGTCCCGATGTATCCCGTCGCACAAGCCCAACCGGCGCGGCTTGACGGGCAACCACACCGGCCGCATGAGTTCGCGTACCTGCGAGCGGCGGCAGAAGAGCACGCCGCGCTGGCTCATCCAGGCGAGCACGTGGCTCGGCTCCCTGTGGAACTCGAAAGGCCCGGGGTTGAGGCCTGCGGTCTCGGCCCAGGATACGGGCGCCTCGGGGGCAACGACATCAAGGATGCTGATCCGCCACGGCCTGCCCTCGATGACCTCACCGCAGCCGGCACAGCGGGTGGCCACGTTGTCGGAGACGATAGTGGGGATCCTGACGCCGTACAGTTCCATCGCGGCCGGATCGTAGCAGGTCAGTGCGGCCACCGCCGTGCGGCATACCTCTTGACGGAGGGCTCAAGCTCTTGCCATGGATGGATTCGACGAGACCGAAGAGGACGCGCTTCCCCCTTCGGAAGCGGAGCGGGAGAGACGGCGCGACCACGACGCCCAGGCCCGGTCACGGGCCGGCATGCGCACCGGTCTCGCCAAGCAGTTCAAGCAGGTCCTCGACACGCAGCGCCGGCGTGCGGAAGAGACGGACTTTCCGCCCCGCGACCACGACCGCCGCAAGCCCTGACCCTGGCGGGGCTGCGGCGCGTGTGACGGCTGGCGAGTTGCTAGCCCATCGTGAAGTAGCCGGTCACGTCGAGGACCACGTCCGCGCGCATACCCGCGGTGCCGACGAATGTTACCCACAGACGCCCGTCTAGACCGAGCGTGACCGTCACTGCGTTGGCTCGGATGTCGCCCGCCGGGAAGTTGACCGTCGAGGTCGAAGGAACGCCCGCCGGTCGGGTCGGCGTCAGGCTCAAGTAGCCCTTCGAGCTTTCATTCACGGCTGTCAGATTGCCCGTGATCGCGATCGCGTCCGGAGGGACGTTGCGTGTCGGGTCGGCGGAGACTGACGTGACGCCACAGCCGGCCGGCGTGCCCGACGTCAGCGAAGTCGGAATCCCCAGGTGCGTGCTCGAGCGCGAGTCGACCAGCCGGCTCGGGATCAGTGGCACGTAGGTGGCGCCTGAAGTGCCGGCCACGAAGTAGCCCGTCACGTCGAAGACCACATCCGCCTTCGCACCGGCCGTGACGACGAAAGTGACCCAGAGCACTCCGCTGGAGCCCAGCGGCACCGTCACGGAGTTGGCCCTGACGTCGCCCTTCGGGAAGTTGAGCGTGGAGGTGGATGGAGTGCCCGTCGGTCGCGTGGGCGTCAGGCTGAAATAGCCCCTCGAGCCTTCGCCGACGGCCGTTAGGTTGCCCGTCACGGCGATCGCCCCGGCCGGGACATTCTGGCTGGCATCGCGGTTCCGGCCCGTCACCTTGAAGCTCGCCGGCGTACCCGACGTGAGCGAGGCCGCGAGGCCGAGCCTCGTGCCAGCCCGCGAGTCGACGAGGCGGTTCGGGGTCAGCGGCACGTATGTCGCGCCGCTCGTGTTCGGGACGAAGTAGCCGGTCACGTCGAAGATGACATCGGCCTTCTTGCCTGCCGCTCCGATGAAGGTCACCCACAGCTTTCCGTCCGAACCGAGCGGCGCAGTGACGGCGTTCGCCCGGATGTCGCCGGCCGGGAAGTTGAGCGTGGAAGTGGACGGAGTACCCGACGGCCGGGTGGGCGTCAGGCTGAAGTAGCCCTTCGAGCCTTCATTCACCGCCGTGATGTTGCCGGTGACCGCGATCGCGTTGGACGGGATGTTCTTCGCTGAATCGCCCGCCGCGCGCCGGGCTTGAGCGCCCGGCCGGCCGGCCGGCCGGAGTTTCAAAATGCAAATCAGGACGACATTGAGCGAGAAGTCACGGCCAAACCAGGCTCGAACCGGTCGACGATCGTCCCCGAGCCGGACGATCCACGCTCAGCCCGTTTGGTCTCGGGCGGGGATCGGCCGCGAAATCGGGGCAACCGGGCCGACGAAATGGCCGAATGTCATCGCCATTTGCATTGGGAAAGAACGCGGGTCGGAGCGGGCCGCGGCGCGGTGCGGAGCGGGCCGCGGCGCGGCGCGGCGCGGAGCGGGGCAAGAGCGCGAGTCGGTGCGGAGCGGGCCGCGGCGCGGCGCGGAGCGGGGCAAGAGCGCGGGTCGGAGCGGGAGTGGCGCGGTCAGCTGCCGAAGGTGAAGGCGTACGCCCTGACCCCCGGGGCGTTGAACGTGATAGTCACGGTCCCGTGGCCGAACGCCGGGAGATGAACCAGGTGGTACAGGCGAGCCGGTCCGACGGTCATCGAGCCATCCGCGGCGACGTCTTCGGTCGTTCCGACGTTGCCGGCTCCGGTCACTTTCACGGTCACAGACACGGGGCTATCGGCGGACATGACGAGGTACACGTCGCGGGCGTTGAAGGCGAGCTCGAGCTGGTCCCCGGCGGCCGTCGACTGCACATACTCGGACTCGAAATCGAAAGTCCCCGAGACCGCGAATTCGTCGTCGGGCAGCGAGTTCGGGAACGAATACTGGGCAAGCCCGTTCGTCGGGACGGGCGGTACGGCGAACGCGCTCTGCCGGTCGGTCCCGAGGTAGGTCTCGGCAGTCTGGTGCTGGGTGATCGGCGGCGTTGAGGCTGCCGATGCCGCGCCTGGAAGATTCGCTGCTCCGGCTTCGGTCAGGAGGCTCCGGATCTCCGCCTCGGTCGTGTTGTAATCGCCCTCGCCATCGTGGGTGGAGCGGACGTGACCGTTGGCGTCGATCAGATAATCGGCCGGCCAGTATTGATTGCTGTAAGCCGCCCACGTCCGGTATTCGTTGTCCTGAGCCACCGGGTACGTGATGCCAAAGCGGGCAACGGCCGCCTGAACGTTGGACGTGTCGTACTCGAATGCGAACTCCGGCGTATGGACCCCCACGATCACGAGGCCATCGGCGGCGTACTTCTGATACCAGCCCTCGACGTACGGCAGGGTACGGATGCAGTTGATGCAGGAGTAGGTCCAGAAGTCGACCAGCACGACCTTGCCACGCAAGCCAGACATCGTCAGCGGCCCGGAGTTGAGCCAGTGATCGATGCCGGCGAAGTCGGGCGCGGCCTTGCCCACCGGGAGCGGACCCGCGGTGGCACCGGGCCCGACCACAGGGTTCGGGCTGGCGACCAGGCTGCTCTGATGGCCGACCCCCAGGTCGCCGAGGGCCGACTGCACCTGGCCCGCCCGTTCGAGGGTCTGGAGAGTGCCGGTCCAGTCGGGCAGCGCGCTCGTCAGGTCGGCCGAGAGGGCCGTGTCGGCTCCGACCGCCATAACGCCCGCGGTCACGAGAACCAGGATCCCGAAGACCTTGCTTGCCCAGGCCGAGGCGGAACGCATACGGAGCCGAGTCAGGGCGGCCCGCCCGCCCAGGGCTATCGCCAGCAGTGGCAGCCCGGCACCGATGGAGTAGACGACGACGAGAGCCAGCGTGGCGCCGGAGCCGGGTGCGGTCACGGCCAGGCTAGTGATGGCGCCGAGGATCGGTCCCGCGCATGGCGTCCAAACCAGTCCCAGGCCGACGCCGGTGATGAGCCCGCCCGCCACACCGGGTCGGGCGATCCTCACGCCAGCTCCCGGCAGCCGCGCGGTCAGGCGCTCGTAGCGGGTCGTGAGGGCAGGCACGAGCAGAGTCAGTCCGAACACGGCGATCACCGCAATGGCGATGTCCCGCAGCGTCGAGCTGGGCAGGTGCAGCGCGTCGATGATCTGGACGCTGGCCAGGGTGAAGAACGAGAAGCTCGCAATGAGGCCGGCGATCACCAGGTAGGGGCGGCGGCGGTCGCCGTCGGCGCCGGTGGCGAGAACGATCGGCAGTATCGGCAGGACGCACGGCGACACCGCCGTCACGAGCCCGGCGATGAACGCAACAATGATAAGTAGCAGCATTACCGATTATGGTTGCAGGGGTTCGGTCCCCGGTCAAACGCGGGACGGGCCCGTCCCGGCGCCACGCGCGATGAGCCGCGGCCACAGAGCCGACACGGATCGTTTGCTTGCAACATCCTCGTGACCTCCGGTGTTAATCGAGGTACAAGGAGGCTTGAAACGAGGAGTGGAGGCGGTGGTGGGTCAGGCGACGGGTGTCTCTTCGCTCGACGAGGCGTTCCGCCTGCATCAGCCCTGGCTGGTGCAGCGGCTGGCGCTCGTTGTCGGCGATGCCGAGGAAGCGCGCGATCTGGCCCAGCAGACGTTCGTCCGTGCGGCTGAGCGGTGGCCGTTACCGCCGGAGCAGGACGTACCGCGCTGGCTCGCAGTCGTTGGGCTCCGCCTGGCGCTGAATGAACGTCGGCGGCGGCGGCGCTGGGGCTTTCTCGCGGTCCGAGAGACAGACGCAACCTGGGCGATCCAGACCAACCCGGATTTGTGGCGTGCCCTGATGAGCCTCGACCCGCGAGCCCGCGCCGCCCTTGTGCTGACCGTGCTCGACGGCTATACGCAGGACGAGGTCGCCGCCGCGCTCGGCGTAGCACGGGGAACTGTGGCGAGCTGGAATTCACGATCTCGCGATCGGCTGCGGCCGATTCTGGAGGACAAGGTCCGATGAGCGACGACTTCGACATTCGATTGCGGGCCGGGCTTCGCGCTCTCGCGGACGCGGTGCCGACGAACCCGGCCGTTCGACGGGCCGCCACCGACGAGCCTCGGACCATGGGGCCGCGAGTGCGCACGTCTATGCCGATCGGGTCGCTCCTGGTGGCCGGCCTGGTTGTCGTCGCCCTCATCGTGATCGGTCCGCGGCTCGCTCCTGTTGCGCCCGCCTCGACCTCACCATCGGGGACCGCCTCGACGGTCGTGTCCGCGTCGCCGTCTTCGTCGGTTTCGCCGTCGGCGACGCCCGCGCCGGGCAGCGGAAGCCCGACCGTCGGTCCCTCCTTCACCGGCGGCCTCGTCGGCACCTTCATCCGCACCGGCGCGATGCAGACGCCACGCTCCTTCTTCTTCAGCGCCACGAGGCTGCAGGACGGCCGCGTCCTCGTTGCCGGAGGCGACAGCACCACGGGCAATGGCTCAAGCCTCGCCTCGGCCGAGTTGTACGACCCGAAGACCGGGACGTTCAGCGCGACGGGATCGATGTCGACGCCGCGCTACTCGCACACTGCGACGCTTCTCAAAGACGGCCGCGTTCTAGTGGCGGGGGGCGGCAACGGGCAGCAGGAACTCTCCTCGGCCGAGCTGTACGACCCGAAGACGGGCCAGTTCAGCGCCACGGGATCGATGCTGACCGGGAGACTCCGCTTCACCGCCACGCTACTGGCCAACGGCAAGGTGCTGATCGCGGGTGGTCAAGGCGCCGTCGGCGCTATCGCCGAAGCCGAGCTGTACGACCCGACCACCGGCACGTTCAGCGCAACCGGCTCGATGACGATCGGACGCATCGGGCCGACTGCTACGTTGCTGATCGACGGCCGGGTCCTGGTCGTGGGTGGCACGAGCGTCAACGAGCCCGTCCCCTACACGCCGGCCGACGTGTACGACCCGAAGACCGGTACCTTCAGCGCCACGGTCCCCATGCCCTCGACGCGAGAGTGGCACACCGCGACGCGCCTCGCGGATGGCCGAGTGTTGATCGCAGGCGGTGACGACGGGACGGCTACGGCCTTCTCGTCCGCGGAGATCTACGACCCCAAAACCGACACTTTCAGCGACACCGGAGAGATGACAAGCCGAAGGCTCGGGCACGGGGCCGCGCTGCTTGCCGACGGTCGAGTCCTGATCGTAGGTGGCACGGGCCACGAGACCGCCGACCCCTTTGCCACCGCCGAGTTGTACGACCCCATTACCGGAACCTTCAGCCCAGCCGGGTCGATGCTGACGCCGTCCTTTGGGCTTGTCGCTACGACACTGCTGGACGGCCGCGTGCTCATCCTCGGAGAAGACGCCGAACTGTACGAGCCGTAGGGAGCGCTCGTCCGAGCTCGGGCGCGCGACCCACCAGGCGTGCCCGGCAAGCTCGTGGCCCGCCTCGACCGAGCAACGAGGCCATCATCGGTCTGGTCGAGCGCCAGAAGCGCCCGGCTGCCAGCCCGACGAGGAACGATCCCATGCCCGCCATAACCGTCCCAGACATCACCGTCCTGCCTCGCATCCCGGAGCCCGACCCAATCGCCTCCCGCGAGCGCCCGGTTCGCAGCGTGACGACCGCGCCGCATGGGCTCGAGGGCGAGGGCTTTCCCGTCCGTCGCGCGTTCGCCGGCGTCGACCTCGCCGACCTCGACCCGTTCGTCCATCTCGACCAGATGGGCGAGGTCGAATACGCGCCGGGCGAGCCCAAGGGCACGCCCTGGCACCCGCACCGGGGCTTCGAGACGGTGACCTACATGATCGACGGGACGTTCGAACACCAGGACTCGAACGGCGGCGGGGGCGTCATCACCAACGGCGACACGCAATGGATGACCGCGGGCGCCGGCATCCTGCACATCGAGAAGCCGCCGGAATGGCTCGTGGTGAGTGGCGGTCTCTTCCACGGTTTCCAGCTCTGGGTGAACCTGCCGGCGGCCCAGAAGTGGGCACCGCCGCGCTACCAGGACCTGCGGGCAACGGAAGTGGCGCTCGCCTCCTCCCCCGACGGCGGGGCGCTCGTCCGGATCATCGCGGGCGAGGTCGCCGGGCACAAAGGGCCGGGTTCGACGTATACGCCGATGACCCTCGTCCATGCCACACTCAGCCCGGGCGCGCGCCTGTCGCTGCCCTGGCGGGCCGACTACAACGCCCTCGTCTACGCCATGGCCGGGCACGGCACAGTCGGCCGGGAGGCGCGGCCGATCCAGACCGGGCAGCTTGCCGTCTTCGGACCCGGCGACGCGATCACGATTGGCGCCCTGCCGGTCCAGGAGAGCCGCAGCCCGAACCTCGACGTCCTCATCCTCGGCGGCCGGCCGATCGGAGAGTCTGTGGCCTGGATGGGACCGTTCGTGATGAACACGCGCGAGGAGATCATGCAAGCCATGGCCGACTACCAGGCCGGCCGCCTCGGCACGATCCCCGCCAGCACGGCCGTCCACAACGCCCCCACGACGGTCGTCGAATCGGGCCAGCGCCGAGACGGCGGACCCGCCTGACTTCGGGTGTTGAGAGTGGCGGAACAGGATCCGCAGGATAGGTCCGCTGCATTGCCTGACGCGTACACTGTGCATACGAGGAGTACGCATTGACCGATCCGAGTCGGACCGTTCCCGGCATCGAAACTAAAGACAGCGTCGCCACGTTTGAGTGGCAGAAACTGCATCTCCATGTCGTCACGCTGGAGCCGCTCTCAGCGGATCAGGTCCGCACGATCGAACGCGCATTGCCGAGGGTTTCGAGCGTTGGATCGATCGCCGACCTCCTCAGCATGATCCTCGGCCGTTCCGTCCGGATCAGGACGGAGCGACCGTCGCTGGACATCCGGCTCGAAGTGGGACGATAAGCCCGGTTCCGAGATGAGTCCGGGTCAGTTGGACGCAGTGACTCCGCCGATACGCCCCGTGATCACCGCGGCGGCGTCGCGAATCTTCTCTATCAGTTCGGGGATGCGGCTGGGCGGCATCCTGCTGGCGGAAGCCCTGACTTCCAGCGCGGCCACTATCGAACCGCGGTGATCGCAAACAGGTACGGCAACCGCGTTGACGGAAAGCTGGTGCTCGCCGAAGGCGGTGGCGAAACCGCGCTCGCGTACCCTGGCGAACTCGTCGAACAGGAGACCGACGGCGGTGATCGTGTGCGAGGTGTAGGCCGTGAACCCTGCGTTCGAAAGGCGGATGATCTCGCGCTCAGGGCGGTCTGAAAGCAGAACTTTGCCTGGTGCCGTGGCGTGAAGCGGCAGGTTGCGGACGATCCGGTCATGACCCCTGCCGGATGCGTCGGACCAGGCGAGGGCGACCACGCCGCCGCCTTCGAGCGCTCCAAGAATGGTCGTCTCTTTGATGGCCCTCGAAACGCTCACAAGTTCCGCCATCGCGACGGATCGAAGGTCGAGCGTCTTCTCGGCGTGGCCGCCCAGACGGACCAGGGCGAGCCCGAGCCTGAACTTGCCCGATTCGGCCTGCTCCACGAGGCCGCGATGCTGAAGAGTGGCCAGCAGGCGCGAGGCGGTCGATTTGTGCAGTCCCAGGCCGCGCGCGAGTTCTGTAACCCCAACCTCCCCTTCGGAATCCCCCAGGGCTAACAAGAGAGAGACCGCGCGGTCGACCGACCGTACTTCGTGCCTGTCCCGCACCCCACCGGCAATCGACATCAATGGCGGGCCGGAATCGAGCTCAGATGCCCTGGCAGCGTCCACAGGCAGGGAACCTCGCAGGTCCAATTTCGGGCGACAAACGCGCCCATGCCCCGCAAAGTAGGAGGTGTCGAGTCAGCCCTGCGAGGATGGAAACCCTGCATTTGGGTAGTGGATGGGGCCCGAGGGGTTTCGTCGGAGCCGTAAGCTTTTCCCCTCGCTCCGGCGTCTATTGGTTGTGATGACCGAGGATCTCTTGCCCCAAATCGAGGTCGCGATTCTGGCAGCCCGGGGGCCGGAGCGTGAGCGCCGGGTCCTGTCGCTGCACGCCCGACGAGGACAGGATCTGTACGGCTTCGCGCTGCGCCTCGGACTCGCGGACGAGGATGCCGCAGACGCCGTCCAGGAGACGATGGTCAGGCTCTGGCGTGAGCTGGACTCGGGCAAGGATCTAGACGATCTCGACGCCTGGGCGTTCCGGACCGCATACCACCTGGCCATGGATCACCACCGTCTCCGCCGACGCCTGCCGGAGTTGTTCGGGCGGCTCGTCGAGCGAGGCGCCGGGTATGGGCCGGACCCGGCCGATTCGTCGGACGCGGCGGCGCTCTGGCAGACGGTCGATCGCCTGCCGGATCGGCAGCGCGCGGTCCTCTACTTGCGCTATCGCGCCGACCTGCCGTTCGATCGGATCGGGCTCGTTCTGGGCATCACGTCCAGCGCGGCCCGCAGTCACGCCACCAATGCGCTCGCGACCCTGCGCCGCAGGCTCGGGCAGGAGGAGTTGTGATGGACGTCGACCGGATCGAAGAGCTGCTCCGCACCAGGCCGCCTCGCGAGCGAACCTACGATCGGCATCTGCCCGCTCTGATCGAGACCACGCGGTCACTCGAGGCCACGGTCCGGGTTCGTGGGGGATCTCCGGTCGGATTGAGCGCCAGAGCGCTGGGGTTCGCCCTGGTGGTCATCGCGGCGGTCGCGCTCGTCGGGACCTGGCAGAACTGGCGGGGCGGCTTCGCGACGTCGCCGGGGCAATCGCCTGGGACCTTCGCTTCAACCGGTTCCATGTCGCACGCCCGGGTGGCGGGAACCGCCACTCTTCTGACGGACGGCCGCGTTCTCATGGCTGGGGGCTTTGTGCCTGCGGGCGGCGTCTTCTCCACGGCCGAGTTGTATGACCCCAAGACCGGCACCTTCAGCGCTACCGGGTCAATGATCGTGGCGCGCTACGAACATACCGCGACGCGACTGGCCGACGGTCGCGTCCTCATCGCCGGCGGCATGGACGGCACGAAAGACCTCGCCACGGCCGAAATCTACGATCCGGCGACCGGCGCCTTCAGCCTCACCGGGTCGATGGTGAAGGCGCGGGCCTCGCAGACGGCGACGCTGCTGGCGGATGGCCGCGTCCTGGTCGCCGGTGGCAACCACCCCGACATCAAGACAGACGTTCCCACCGCGTCCGCGGAGCTGTACGACCCGAAGACCGGCACTTTCAGCGCCACCGGATCGATGGCCGTGGCGCGGATCAATACCACAGCCACGCTGCTGCCCGACGGCATGGTCTTGATTGCCGGAGGCTCCGACGGAACGGTGGATAAGGGCTTGAAATCCGCCGAGTTGTACGACCCCGCGACGGGTACGTTCGGCGCGACGGGGCCGCTGACGATCGACCGGGCATCCGCCAGTACAACGCTGTTGCTCGACGGCCGAGTCCTCGTTGCGGGAGGTTACGGGACGCAAGGCCAATTCTCTTCGGCCGACTTGTACGACCCGGAGACCGGCGTCTTCAGCCCGACAGGCTCGATGGCGCGTCCGCGCGAAGGCCACTCCGCCACCCGCCTCGCCGACGGCCGCGTCCTCATCCTGGGTGCGGGGGAAGTGAACGGTGCCGCGGAACTGTACGACCCAACCACGGGCACGTTCAAGGCCGCGGGATCGTTGCCGTATGCGCAGACCGGCGCCATGACGACGCTACTGCTCGATGGCCGCGTGCTGATCGCGGGTGGGGCGGGCTTCGCCGAGGGCCAGTTCGTCAGCTTCGCCTCGGCGGTGCTATACCGGCCCTGAGCGTCATCTCGACCGCGGTTGCGTCGCCCCGCCAATTCGCGCCGCCCAAGCTGGAGCCGCCAGAGGGCCCCTTTCCCTATCGATCCTGACGGCTCGGTTTGTCTTCCGTCGCTGGTTCCGCCTCGGCGGTGGGCACGGTCTCGTAGATCTCGGCCGCGGTGCCGGACAGGTCGACGTCAGGGTCGACGAAACCGCCCGCGACAAGCACTCGGCCGTCCTGCAGGAGAACCGCGAAGTGCAGGTCGCGACCGACCGGCGGAGTAGCCTCAGGACTGCGCCTGTGGGGCATTCGATGCCCGGTCGAGCCTGTAGGTGACGGTGAGCGAACCGTCCGGCTTGAAAAGCCACCTCGACGTGGTGAGCGTGAGCACGAACCGCAGCCACCCAGTCTTGCCCGACTCCCATGATTGCAAGACCACGCCGTAGCCCTGTCCGGCGAGCTTCTCCGCGTCACTGCCGAACGCCTTCGCCGCCATAGGCCGCGACTTCGCCTTGTACGTGCGAACCATGACTTGCTGCATTCGTTGCCTCCACGGCAGGCGCGCACGTTCGCGCCCGAGGACGGGAGCCGGTGGTGTGCACTCCGATACGGACAGAGCCTAACATCGGAGACGACGAGACCTCGCGCGGCCCGTCGCGCCAGGAGGGGCTCGGTCGGATTGATCTCGGTCTTCCTCGCCGATTGTCGGGCGAAGATTGAACCCTGGCGGCAGCGCCTGCGTCAGATCGGACATGATCAACGCGACATCGAGGGGAGACAGCCCTTGGCGATACGGAAGCCTGGAACGGACACGCCGGAGGATGCGCGAGCGCTGGCGTTCACACGCCTCACGGCCGCCCGGCTCGCTTCTTGCTATCGGCTGGCCACGGTCATCCTGGCCGATCCGGTCGAGGCCGAAGACGCAACCCACGACGCCGCCGTCCGGGCGTGGGAACGCTGGGGATGCCTCTCGGTACCGCTCCCGGCGGCATGTCCGCCGCGTCATATGCATCAAACAGCCCGAATGAGGACGCCACAACCGGACCACCGGGAGGGTGCCGGCAGTACGTTAGACATCTCAGAGATCGAGCCCCCACGAACGAGCCGGAACGCGGAGCGCGCCGGGAATCGATTTGGCGGCAACCAGCGAACCGCCCTGCGCGGAGTCTGGTGCCCCCAAAGGGGCTTGAGGGCGACCCATTACAAGGCACGCGGTGGCCGCCACCAGGTGAGGGTCGTGCCGCCGAGTCTGGGCGGGCACTGCCTGGCGGGCAGCGCGCCGATCGACGCGTCCACTTTCGATTGCACGTTATCCGACCGATACATCAGGGGCTGGGATCCTTGCTGTCTGAGGATCGAATTGGGCAAAGCGGATTGGTACCGACAGGCTTTGCCACACAAGCCGGCTTGCGGTCTTAAGGTATGGATGGGAATTTGTCGATGATGGTCCGAGCGCCGCGTTCTCGATCGGAAGCTTTGCTGTCCTTGGTGCTGGGCCACGCTGTCCGGGCGCCGTTCGGCCTTGGTCTCGCGTGCGTTGCTGCCGGCGGGTTGATCTTCCTCGTAGGCGGGCGCTCCGTGGGTAGCCTGGCGGTCATCCTCGGCCTGGGAGTGACGCTCGGCGGAAGTCTGACCTGGATCGCCTTGCGTGAGACCGTCTCCCGGCCGCTGGCTCGCATCACCAAGGCCACGGAAGCACTGTCGGTTCAGGACGCTGCGGCGCTGTCGGACATGCTCGCGGCCATCGCCCAGGGGGACTTGAGCAATCGGCTGGAGCCCAGAGGCCGTCCTGTTTCCCTCGCCGCAACCTCCTCGGTACAGGTGAGACAGCTCGGCGAGGCGATCAACGCGATCACCGCCAGACTGGCCGAGGGTGCGGTCCAACTCAACACGGTGACCGACGAGCCAAATCGCCGGCTCTTCTACGTCGGACCAGATGACTACTCGCAGGGCAAGACCTGCGGCGACCTTATGGGCCGGACGATCGGCGGCAAGGGACAGATTGCCGTGATAACGAGGGACCTGAAAGGCGTCAGCCTCGACCTGCGGCGCAAGGGTTTCCAGGGAATGCTGCGGGAGCGGTATCCGGAAGTGGAGGTCGTAGAGGTCGCGGAATGCATCTCCGACGCGGCGGCCACGGCCACGACGGCAGCGTTGCTGCGCAGATACCCGCGTCTGGCGGGGATCTACCACACGTCCGGCGGGGCCGGCGCGGCGCATGGCGTGGTCAATGCCGGGATGGCCGGCCGCGTGGCAGTCGTCTGCCACGACCTCGACGACCAGACCATGTCTTTCGTGGTCAAGGGTGTCATCACTGCCACCGTTGGCCAGGATCCCTACGCGCAGGGACACGACCCGGCCATCCACCTCTTCAACCACCTGGTCGCGGGCTGGCAGCCGCCCGAGCCGCGCCTAGTCACGACCATGGATATGGTCACGGCCGCCAATCGCGGGCAGTTCTGGCAGGCCGGCAAGGGCATCATCGAGTCCGCCGACGCGGCTGAGCGAAGGCCGAAACCCATGGGTCGCTCGCCCCGCCCGCTTCGGATCGCCATCATCGGCGCCGAAAGCGAGCCGTTCTGGTATCCGGTCCGCGACGGAGCGCTCGCCGCGGCGGCAGAACTGAAGCCGTTCGGCGCGCAGGTCGAGTGGATCAACCTGGAGCCCGACCCCTTCAGCGTCCCGGACCGGATCGCGAAGATCGATGAGCTGGTGCGCCAGGGCTGGGACGCCATCGCCACGCTCATCGTCGACAGCGCCCTCATCCCGTGCGTCAACCGGGCTGTCGCCGCCGGTGTGCCGGTCGCCACGTTCAACTGTGAATCGACGAGTCTGAGGGGGTTGATGGAGGCACTGGCTCAGCGCGCCCAGAGCCTCCTGGAGGTGAGCACCGACCTGGCCAGTTCGGCCGCGGCGTCCGGCACCGAGACGCGCCAGATCGCCGAAACGGTCTCTCAGATGGCTGCCGCCGCCAGCAATGAAGCGGCTGCCGTAACGCGCGCCAACGCCAGCATCAGGCTGATCGCCCAATCGGTCGACGAGATAGCGGATGGGGCCCGGGATCAGGCGAGAGCTGCGGAATGCCTGACGAAATCCGCCGACCACATCGCAAGCGCGGTGGAGCAGGCCCGATCCAGCTCCGAGACAGTCGTCAACGCGACCACCCAGGCCAAGGCAACAGCTGAGCGCGGTTCCGACTCCACCCGCCAGACGCTGCACCAGATGGAGTCGATCGAGCGGGCGGTGGAATCCTCGGCCGCCACGATCCGAGAGACCAACGCCTACGCTCAGCAGATCGGTGACATCGTCAGCACGATAGAGGACATCGCCACGCAGACGAACCTGCTGGCGCTCAACGCCGCGATCGAGGCGGCTCGTGCCGGCGAGCAGGGCAGGGGCTTCGCGGTCGTCGCCAGCGAGGTTCGCAAGCTGGCTGAGAAGTCGGCCGCCTCAACGCGAGAGATCAGCATCATCATCGCCACCGTCCAGGACAGCGCGAAGCGCGCGTCGGCCGCCATGGATGTGGCGATGGAGAAGGTCCGAGACGGCTCGTCACTGGCTCGCCTCTCTGGTGAGGCGCTGGACGAGCTGGTCGAGTCGGCCGTCGCGACGCAGCTTCAGGCAGTCGATATGGTAGCTGCCAACCAGGCCGTGTCCGGGGTCATGAGCAGCCTCAACGACTCCATCGAGTTGGTGTCGTCGGTCGTCGTTGGCAACATGGAACGGTCGGCGTCGGCAGCCGCCAGCATCCGAGAAACGCTCGATACGGTCGAGGGCGTCGCAGCGATCAGCCAGGAAAACGCGGCCTCTGCGGAACAGGTCGCCGCCTCTACCGGGGAGGTCTCTCGGCAGGCCCAGGAGGTCAACGACGCCGCTCTGACCCTGACGGCAATCGCCCGCGAGCTGGAAGGCGCCACGGCCAGGTTCAAGCTCCGGCGCGACGGGGAGGCCGATGCGGTGCCACGGGCCGTCGATCGGGCCCAACGGCCCGTTGCCATGAATGCCGACATGCCGCCGCGTGACATTCGTAGGCCGGAGGCCGCCTGAGCAACGTGTGGACGCCGCCGGAGCCTGGTACCCCCAAGCGGATTCGAACCGCTGATCTCAACCTTGAAAGGGTCGTGTCCTAGGCCTCTAGACGATGGGGGCGCGGCGCGAACGGGAGTGTAGC
>Ga0209638_1000038_pt1 | contig 84400 bp, 70 predicted proteins | sample BarGraNGADG00211_FD_184490 | JGI IMG/M metagenome (GOLD analysis project Ga0209638, IMG submission 184490) | Arctic peat soil microbial communities from Barrow, Alaska - Barrow Graham LP Ref core NGADG0002-211 (SPAdes) (version 2) | ecosystem: Environmental > Terrestrial > Soil > Wetlands > Peat... | reverse complement strand
CGAACAATCTTTAAAATCATCTTGGGTAGATAGAGAAATTAAACATGTGCTAAGGGAAGAGGCAAAGAAAGGCAATGATTTTGACCTTCACAAAATAATATCAATATTTGATACTCGTGATACTTTCACGAAAATTAATGAAAGATATCCTGAATTAACAAATGATCTTTTACATCTGATGCCACATGAATATTCAAAAATTCAACTTGGACAACTTATATCGGCTATATGGGCAAAATACCTCTCACTTCAAGGCGGTGATGTAGAAACCCAAAAGCAACTTCTAGAAAAAGATAAACAGATATTTCAAAAGGAAAAAGAGAATCTGAAACTTAAGAATCAGTTAGCAAGTGAAAAATCAAAAGATAGTACTAACAAACTCATAGATGAATTTAAAAGAATAAAATCATCAGGCAAAGTTGATGAATTTATAAATTCAAAGCAACGTGTTATGCGCTCTGTATTTCTTGAAAATGACAAGCTCCCGCAACAAGCTGAAGCTTTAGCATTTGGTTTACTTGATCTCGATACTAAGAATGATGGTTATTCACATATAACCGAAAAGGGAAAAAATTTCTTTCAGTGGCTGATTCTAGATGAAAGAAAGGAATAAAGACGTTGGTGATTTTGTTTAATTGGTATCCTGAACAGAAATAATCCTAGGAATAGAATCTAGATAATCGAAAAGCATTTTGTTCTTCTTAAGCATTTGAACCTAGAATCGCTAGCTGATGATAATTACGCATATAGAAAACACATACTACGGGAATTTGAAAATTGAACCGTTTAGGAAATAAACAACTCTTCAATTAATTAGTAACGATAAATTACGGAGGAAGAGATGGTACAAAATCAGGTGCCCTTTGAAACTCTTATAAATCAAGGCGACACTCAATCTGAGAGAGGTCATTATGAAACCGCATTGGATTGCTACTTAATAGCACTTGAGTTAACCAAAGATGAAATAATCTTGGAAAAGCTAAATTACAAAATCGCCACAACGCATTTGGCTTTAAACCGATTCAAAGAAGCTATTCAGTTTTATAAAGAGGTCCTAAAGTATATTAAAGAATATTGCGCTTCTGATATTTATATTAAGATTGGAAGAGTTAACCAGACATCTGGGAATAATCGGGAAGCCGTATTAAGTTATCGAGCTGCTTTAGCGCAGACTCCTAAACCGGAGTTTGAAGGAGATGTTTTATATTTGTTAGGAGAGGCACTTTACAAGGTTCCCGAATTAGACACAGCTGATGATTCCATTAAAATACTGGAAGATGCTCTCTCAAAACCTCGTAAGTATGTTGCAATATGGGAAATTCACAATACCAAAGGACATGCATTAAGTCAAAAAGAGCGGTTCCTTGAAGCCTTAAAGGAGTTTGATAAAGCTCTAAGTGAGGGTACCGAACAAATGGATACCCCAGGAAATGTGTTTAATAACAAAGCCGCATGCTTAGAGGGATTAGGAAGAACTAAAGAAGCAATACATTTATACCAAGAAACCTTAACGCATTATCGGTCGCGCAAAGATACTAAAGGATATGCAGCATATCGATTGGGAGTTTTATACAAAATTACAGATTTGAATTTATCTAAGAGATATTTGAGAAGTGCAAAAGGATTTTTTGAACATGCGAAACAATCAGGACAAGTACCAGAATGGTATGCTGATAATCATTTATCTAACATCGTAAAGGAATTAAACGAATTCGATCGCGATATAGAAATAGAATCATCTAAACCGGAAAATCCAGCGTTTAATATATCCCCTGAAAATATTCTAATGTTCATAAATTCGAATGATCTCCAATTCCAACAGGATAACAAAAGCGGGAACCAGGATAAGAAGGAAAATGAGAATAAAAAAAGTAACAGACTGATCTTAGTTATTGGAATAATCGGCTTAATTATTGCTATTCTGACTTGTATAGGGGGATATCTTGCTCTTCCTCAGGTCCAATTATGGATAAGCCATTATATATTTAACTAACCTCCAACTGTTGCAGAAACACAGCCTATTGGTGATTATGTAATTGTAGTTTCATCAGATATGGATGAAGGATGTGCTTCTTCTATATATGATACATTTATGCAACACCAAGACTAACCCTTCAAGTATTACATAAATAATTGAATACTTCACTACGATTGGTAGATATGCCATTGTGGCTCTATTACCACCAGATATAAATAAATTGCAAACACAGCTATTTGTTATTCAAATAAAATTAGGTCCTTATTACGTGAGACTGTCGATATATTGTCCATCCTTATTGTTTATTAAGAAGGGAATCTATTATGTAAGTGCTAATTAACTTTATCAGCCTAAGAATCCATTCTTTTATAATTTAGATTGGAATGAATAGCCATTACGAGTAGATTTATTTACCCGGCCATTATATTGTTACAATTATCGAGTGGTATCTCTCCCCACCCCTCCCCTCTACTAATAACAAACAAAACAAATTCGAACCGACCAAGCCCTGACATGTCAGATCCTGGGACAAAGTGGCAATTATTAGAAGCATATAATACAAGGGGGTGCCTGTTTTACCAAACCTGAATTGGCGTGCTATACCATTTGTGGGGACCTTGTGGAAGCCATTGGGATGGTGATAATAACTTGAATTATGAAATCTAGTAGGGCGAGACGACGTCTCGCCCGCTCTTTCTTTTCCCCTTGACAAATTAGCACATCCGTTCTAAAATATATTTAGGCACGGGAAGGCCAGGATCCTTCCCGTATTTTATTTAATGGCCTTCTCGTGTCTATCTTTTTTCAAATCACATCCACCCCTTTCTTTCTGGTGCCAGGAGGCCCTCATGTTAAATTCCCTCTCCGTCCGTATCCGTGAAACCATCCGCCGCGACCCTCTCGGCTGGGCCTTCACCTGCGGTATCCATCTCCGCCCCTACCAGCGCGGCATTGCCCTTGCCATCAAGGAATCCATCCTCCATCACTCTGGCCTCACCTTTGTCGTTGTTCTCCCCCGCCAGTCCGGCAAGAATGAGCTTCAGGCTCACATCTTCTCCTGGCTTCTGTTTCGTTATGCTCACCTCGGTGGGCGTATTGTCTCTGTCTCTCCCACCTTCAAGCCTCAGACCACCAACAACATGGAGCGCGTCAGGCATTCCCTCGATTCATGTGTTGGCTCGCGCCATCGCTGGCAGACCTCCAAGGGTTACATGTACAAATTGGGCAAGGCCTGCCTCCAGTTTTTCTCCGGGGATACCAACGCCAAGGTTGTCGGCGCAACCGCCGACCTTCTCCTCTCCGTCGACGAAGCCCAGGAGGTCGATCCCGCCAAGTTCGACAAGGACTTCGATCCCATGACCGCTTCCACCAATGCCACCCGTGTCTTCTGGGGCACCGCCTGGACCTCCAATACCCTCCTCGAGCGTCAGCGCCGTATCGCCCTTAAGGCTCAGCAATCGGACGGCATCCAGCGTGTCTTTTTCTTCACCGCCGACGATGTTCGTCGTTTGGTTCCCGCCTATGGCGATCATGTTGACCGGGTTATTGCCGAACGCGGCCGCAACCATCCTCTCGTCCGCACCCAGTTCTTCTGCGAGACCATCGACGCCCAATCCGGCATGTTCACACCAGCAAGAATAGCTTTAATTTTCCCATCAACTACTCCCTCTCCATTTGCAGTACGTGCAAATGGGGAGGGTGGGGTGGGGCCGCAGCTGAAGGGTAACGGTAGGGGGGCTGAACCCGCAACCATCGTAAGCTCCCTTGTCTCCCGAGGCGCAGGAGCCTCCAAACAGGCACCCTCTCCAAATCCGCAGGATTTGGGGAGGGCCGGGGTGGGGTTCCTCATCGACGTCGCCGGCATGGACGAATCCAAGACCTCCCTCGCCTCCTCCCTCTCCAATGACGGACTCGGCAATCCCGGCCGCGACTCCACCACCCTCACCATCGTCGCCATCGACCTCTCCACCCTGGCTGAACTCAAATACCCAACCTATCGCGTCCTCGCCCGTCATGCCTGGACCGGGCAAAATCATCTCACCGTCTTTGGTCAGATCAAGAACCTTGCCGGACAGTGGTCACCGCAGCAATTGGTCATCGACGCCACCGGCGTAGGCGAGGGTCTTTGGGCTTTGTTGGATCGTTCCTTCCCCACCCGCGTCATCCCCGTTAAATTTACCTCTCAGGAAAAATCGGAGATTGGTTGGAAGTTTCTCTCCATTATAGAAACCGGGCGCTTCCATGACCCTGCACCAACAGACGAAGTTCGCCTCCAGTACAGCCATTGCATCAGTGAGATCCTTCCCGGTCCTTCCAAAACCCTCCGCTGGGGTGTCCCGGATGGTACCCGCGGTCCCGCTGGCGGACTCGTCCACGACGACTATATCCTTGCCGATGCCCTCACTGCCATCCTCGACCGTATGGAATGGCACGTCAGCACCAGCATCACCGTTATCGAAGGCTTCGACCCTTTGGAACGGGTTCTAAAGGATTTTCCATCAAATGGATTTTCTTTGTATTGATCCTATGGAGAAATAAATGACAGACTCACCATTACCTGATAAAAATAACACTGCGATCATGCCTCCTCATAAAAGATCCCATAAGCCTGGTGCTCCGGTTGGTAACAACAACGCCCTTAAGCACGGCTTCTATGCACGTTACTTCGAGCAGGTGGAAGTCGATCGGCTTGATACTGATGTCAAGGGTGAACTATATGACGAGGAAGAGCTTCTGCGCCTCTATCTCGCCTGCATTGCCGCGACCCTCAAGGACGCGCATATGGACCATGATAAATATGCGTCCGACACGCGTACGGTTTCTCTCGCCGTTGGTCGTATCGAAAGCATCCAGCGTTCCCGCAAGGTCGTCTATGATGATCAAACAACTTTGGATAAAGCTTTGGATGAACTTAAATATATCCCGGTGGACGAAGATTAGCCGATGCGGCCTTCGCGACGTCGTCCCCGACCGCAAGAGAGGGGGAGCACTCCCCCTGGGGAGCCAGCCGCAATCGGCAATATCGGCGCCACTGGGCGCCGATACCATTCCCATTCAGGAGAAAATAATTGTTCCTCAATTGTTCCTCCGTCCCTGGCGTTTGCCATCCATTTACCCCCCACCTGTGGGGGTGTCACAAAGAAAAGCCCGGTTGTTACCTGACCATTCTTTTGCCACACTGGCAGTTGAGCTGATTATCTGTCTTAAAATGATAAAAGGAGTAGCCCATTGTTGCTAATTTGTTGTACCTGACCTATAATTCCCAGAAGCAGTGTACCTGGGGCACGCAGGATCAATCATAAGATGTCAGGATTGGGTATATTCTTCTGAAAAAGTCATTTTATGGTCGGATCGGAAGGAAACCAAAATGAAGCTGATGAAATTATCTATAAGAATCCCCATGGGGCTGACCATTGCAGACGTCATCATAGGTATTGTCGTTTTCAACAGAATCAGTTCGCAGACCGGAGCGCTTCCAATAACGCCTTTCATTGTCTGGATCATTTCCTGCGTGCTCCTCATCGGGATCACCCTTTTGTCCTGGCTGCGAAACAGGAAGAAATAGCGAACACTTATGAACATGATCGAAGTTAAGAACCTGACGAAGAAGTTCGGGGAGGTCACCGCGGTCGATGGCCTGACCTTTTCCGTGGCCGAGGGCGAGGTGTTCGGTCTGCTCGGGCCAAATGGAGCCGGGAAAACCACCGCAATACGAATGCTGTGCTGCCTGATCTCCAAAACCAGCGGAGAGGCCCGCATCGAAGGGTACCAGATCGGGAATAATTCAGATTCCCTGGCGATCAGGAAAATGATCGGGTTGGTCCCCGGTAATATCGGCCTGTACGAAGAACTGAGCGCCTATGAAAATCTCGACTACTACGGAAAGCTCTACGAATGCCCGGAAGCGGACAGGAAAGAGAAGATCGAGTATTATCTGAAGATGATGGATCTGTGGGAGAAGCGGGACCTGCCTGTCAGCGATTTCTCAAAAGGCATGATGCAGAAGGTCGGCATCGCCAGGGCGTTGATCCACGACCCAAAATTGCTTTTCTTTGACGAGCCGACCGCAAACCTGGACCCGGAATCTGCCAGGGTGGTCAGAGAGATCATCCTGACGCTCAAAAAAGAGGGGAAAACAATTTTTATCAATACGCACAACCTGGATGAGGCGCAGCGCATCTGCGATCGCATTGGCATACTGAAAACGAAACTACTGACGGTAAACACGCCGGAACAACTGGAGAAGTCCGTCTGGGGCAACAGGACGGTGATCCAGGTGGAAGAGATCAACGATTCAATTCTTGCAGCCGTAAAAAAACTCGCGCCACAGGATTTTAGCGTTGAAGAGAACCGGATCACATTGACCCTGTCCGACCCGCAGAAGGAAAATCCCAATTTCGTACAGGCGATCGTTTCTGCCGGCGGGCGGATCCAATACGTCACCCAGTTGAACCCCGGCCTGGAAGAAACCTACCTCAAGGTCATCCAGGAGACAAAATGAGACTCTCAAAAGCGTGGACAATTGCATCCAAGGATTTCAAAACCTTTACGAAGAGGAAAAATATCCTATATACGCTCCTCTATTTCGAGGGGGTGGTCTCGATCGGCTTACCGTTCCTCATTCGTTACCTCTCCACCAAACCCGACTCTGTGGTCGCACTGCCGCAGCTTATAGATGCCTTCTCGTTCCTGTATGTCATTGGCGCCGCGCTTGCACCGGTGGGGATCGCCTCCTACAGCCTGATCGGGGAGAAGGTCCAAAAAAGCCTGGAACCCCTGCTGGCGACGCCAACGACCGATGAAGAGATCCTGGCCGGGAAAAGCATCGCCGCCTTCCTGCCTGCAATGGGTGTCACCTTTTTGGGTGCGCTGATCTTCATGGTGCTGGTGGATCTTTTCACTCATAATGTGCTGAATTCCCTGTATTTTCCCAACTGGAATATCGTCATCATCCTGTTCATCCAGGCTCCGCTGGCCTGCCTGCTCAGCGTTGGATATAACGTCCTGGTCTCGTCAAGGATGAATGATGTGCGCTCCGCCCAGCAGCTCGGTTCGCTGATCATCTTGCCGCTTGGCGCCGTGTACCTTATGTCGGAACTCAAGGTGATGTCATTGACAACCGGCAACATGTGGATCATGGCGGCTGTCCTGCTTGTCATCGACGGCATCCTCTTCTACCTGGTCAAGGCGGCATTCCAGAGGGAAGAAATTCTCACAAAATGGAAGTGAGATTTAGTTTGGGGGAGAAAAGCGGCCTGCCTCTGCATCGGGATGTTGGTTTCTTGACTTTCACCTGAGAATCGCTATACTGATTTCATATTCAAATGTCCAGGAGCGGATATGAAGAAATGCCCACATTGCGGAGAAGACAACCAGGATGAGGCGGTTATCTGCCACTATTGCTGGCATGAATTGCCCATGTCGGTCAAACCCTCTCTTCCTGGCAAGACAAACCGGTCAGCCTGGGGAACGGGGGCGATCCTGGCAGCCATTTTTACCGCTTTGGCAGCAGTGGGAGCATTGGTCAGATATTACTTTTTTCCATTTAATTTATTGCTTAGCCTGGCAGTTGGGATCATACCCGGTTTCCTGCTTGGCTGGCCCATATGCACGCTGATTACCTGGCTTTGGAGGAAGGCGGGGAATAGGAAAATAATAAAAGGCGTGATCATTTATGCCACTATCCTTCTTTGCATTACGGCAGGTGCCGCAGCTGAATACATCTTGTACAAGACGCAGCCGCCAAAGCCGGTCACGCCGTTAATCCCGACAGTAACGCCAACCAGTCAGCCTACACCTGTTCTATTGCCTGGTTGTTTTTCCTGGGACACGATTACTTTGTCACAGGTGGGTCAAACATATTGCATATATGGGAAAGTGAGCGAATTTGGCGGGACCGTGATTTTGTTCAGCCGGAGCTCTTCGCAGGTTCGAATCAACTACAGACCCATCGGGATATATCTTAGTCTGCACAATGGAGATTGCATCGTAGCAACAGGGCTGATAACGATGGAGAATGGTATTTTAATGTTGACAACCAGTGAGATAGATTCCTGTCCTGCGGGATTTATTCCATAAATTATTCCGGTAGGAAGATTGGGTGAAGCGCCATGTACAGGACGATGCGCCTCGCCGCTGCTTGAACCGACAACCGCCCTGTTCAAGGTTCAGATCCCCGCCGGGGAGGCAAAACCTGTCACTTCGTGGCAAAGGTTTAGGCTTCTAACTGGGAGCAATACCATTCAAGATAATCCCCCTTGACCGGCAGGCAGACCGGGGAAAACCCCGGCGTGCACTTACGGGTCACACAGGTCATACGAGGGATGCCAGGGAGTCTTTGACCCTTCTGCATCCCACCAGGTGCGCGCCGCCCCGACGATACTTCCCTCAGGGCTATCCGCCGTCACGGGAGTGGGAGATAAAAGGTCGGGAGTGACCACAAAGGTTGACGGGACCAGCTTCTCCCCGGTAATGCCCTGGATCGCCAAGGCCGCCGCGGTGCGCACATACGGATCGGGGTCCCGCAGAAGGGGTCCAACCTGCCCCAGGGAACAGGAGCCGTTGTGACCGGTGATGCTCAAAACGATCAAAGAATACAGGCGGAGTTCGGCACGCGGACTGGTCAAATACGGGATCAAGGTGACCATATCGGTGACCGCCCAATCCGGACCGAGCGTGATGAGCGCATCGGCAGCCAGGATCGAATCCGGGCGCGGGAAACCCATGGCATAGGCGATCATGCTGGCGGCGTTATTCGAGCTTGAATTCAATGCGGCAAGCTGCTTCAAGGTCTGCGGAAATAAGGCATATGACGCTGATGAAGGATCATAAGTGGACGAAGTGGGATCGGACACCTCGAGGATGGCGATCAGGTTATCAAGCGGGGCTATAAAGGTAAAGGTGGGGAGAAACGTGCTGGTCCGTAATAATGTGCCGGTTGGAAGAAGGTGACCTTGCGTCGGAAAAGGAGTGGCAGGCTGGGGGGTCCCCCGGCCTGGGCTGCAGGAAGCCAATAAAAACATGATAAGGATAATCCGGCTTGGTATTAATCTTTGGGATCCATTTATTTGAACGTTCATGATCATACCAGGAGTATAACCCAGGATTGCAAGCAGTATATTAAGTGAGGTTTTATCGGGATTGGCGCCGGAAATGATGCAGAAATTTCCAGACGGGAACAAAATCCTGATGTGCTGCGTCATACTAATGTTATACTAATATTACACAAGGAGTAATATCATGCGAAACAAACTTTTCATTATCATTCCCTTCCTGGTGCTGGCCCTGGCGCTGAGCGCCTGCGGGACAGCTCCCCAGCCGCGCACGCTGAGCGTAAACGGCAACGGCACGGTGTACCTGACCCCCGATATCGCCTATATTTACATCGGCGTTCATACCGATGACCCAACCATTGCCAGTGCGGTCAACAACAACAACACCCAGACCCAGGCCCTGGTGGATGCGCTGAAAAACGCCGGCATCGCCGGCGAGGATATCCAGACCAGCAATTTCAGCGTCTACTCCAGCCCACAGTATGACAAGGTGACCGGCGCATCGAGCGGCGTCACCAGTTATTCGGTGGACAACACCGTCTACGTGACCGTGCGCGACCTGGGCAAGCTGGGCACCCTGCTCAATACCGCCGTCAGTGCCGGCGCCAACAACATCAACAGCATCACCTTCGACGTGGCGGATAAGACCGCTGCCATGGCGCAGGCCCGCACCAAGGCGATGGCAAATGCCAGCAGCCTGGCGTCCGAACTGGCCCAGACAGCAAAGGTAACCCTGGGCGAGATCCAGACTGTGACCTACTCGGATAACTCCCCCACCCCCTACGGTTACGGGATGGGCGGCGGCGGCGGCGCAGCCGCTCCGAATGCCTCCGTACCGATCCAGCCCGGGCTGACGCAGATCACCGTGATGGTCAGCGTGACCTACACCATCAAATAAGCCCAACATCCCAGATACTCCGCCCGGTTCATCAAGAGCCGGGCGGTTCCTTTTTCCGGCGTGCCGACATCTTAATCCTGGAAATTTGGATTGCAAACCGAGGCAGAAACTCCCTGGCGAAAGAGTAAAATTGAAGGATGAATGCAGATTTCATCAAACCCCGCTACGACCCGGGCGGATTCGCCGGTCTGCCCCGGCGCATTACTGACCAGTTAACCACTGATAAAAAATATGAGGCGGTGGTCCTGTTCCTGGTGGACGGTTTCGGCTGGCGGTTTTTCGAAAAATTCCAGGAGGCGCCCTTCCTGAAAAGCACCGCCAAACTCGGGAATGTGGAGAAACTGATCGCGCAGTTCCCCTCCACCACGTCGGCGCAGCTTACCACGCTGCATGCCGGTATGCCGGTGGGTGAACACGGTATTTTCGAGTGGATCTATTACGAGCCTACGCTGGACGCCATCATCGCACCGCTGCTGTTCTCGTTTGGCGGAACGTCGCAGCGGGATACGCTCAAGCAGGTGGGAGCAAAACCACGCCGGCTTTTCCCACAGACCACGCTTTACCAGCAGCTCAAGAAACAAGACATTGCCTCCACCATTTTCCAGCACCGCGAATACACCCCATCCACTTATGGGGACATGATCTTTTCGGGGGCAAAAGCGATTGGTTACAAGACCCTGCCTGAAGCACTGGTCAACCTGGCGGAAGCGCTGGCGAAACCATCCAGCACATCCCGTGCTGGAACCGGGATTACATCAAAGGAATATTTTGTTCTCTACTACGAAAAGATCGACTCCGTCAGCCACGAATACGGACCCGATTCTGCGCAAACCAGCGCAGAGATCCAGGTGTTCCTGATGACCATGGAGACCATCCTCCTGAATGCGCTGAAAGGCAACCGGAAGAAAATCCTGTTCCTGCTGAGCGCCGACCATGGGCAGTCGGAGACCGACCCGCAGACCACGGTCTATCTCAACCGGGAGCCGCGCTTCGAAGGCATTGAAAAATTCCTGAGGACCAACCAGCAGGGGACCTTGATCGTGCCGGCTGGGTCGGCGCGCGACTTTTTCCTGTATATCCGCCCCGGAATGGTGGAGGAGGCCCAGGCGTTCCTCGCACCGCGCCTGGAAGGCAAAGCGGAGGTGCGAAAAGTTGCAGACCTGGCGGTGGAGGGTTATTTCGGCCCACGCGTGTCCCCCCAGTTTTTAGGGCGGGCCGGTGACCTGGTCATCCTGCCATACCGGGGCGAGACGGTCTGGTGGTACGAGAAAAACAAGTACGAACAGAGATATTATGGGCACCACGGCGGATTGACCCCGCAGGAAATGGAAATCCCGCTGATATCATGGGAAATGTGAAGTAAAATTGAAAGAACACACTGTCCCCGCCGCGCTACGGCGGGACCTATAGACTCGAAAGGAGAATCCCCATGTACCAAACCATCATCATTGTAGGTAATGTAGGCCGGGACCCGGAAATGCGTTACACCCCCTCCGGCCAGGCGGTCACATCCTTCTCGGTGGCCACCAACCGCCAATACACCAACAACAACGCCGAAACGGTCAAGGAGACCATCTGGTTCCGCGTCTCAGCCTGGGGCAAAACGGGCGAGACCTGCAACCAATATCTTAAAAAAGGTTCGAAAGTGCTGGTGGAAGGCCGACTAACAGCCGACCCCGCCACGGGCGGCCCGCGCATCTGGCAGGCCCAGGACGGGACGAACCGGGCTTCCTTCGAAGTCTCCGCCCAGACCGTACGCTTCCTGAGCAGCCGCTCCGAGACGGAAGGCGGCGGCATGAGCAGCGCAGCCGTCAGCGAGGACGGCGGCATCCCGGCTGAGAGCGAAGACATCCCCTTCTAACCCGGAAACGAGGCCGAAGTGTCACTCCCCCCTCCCAAACCACCAACATCCTTCCAGATCGACCTCCCGGGTGACCTGCATCCGGTCTACGCCAACCTGGCGCGCATCGCACACGCCCCGGCGGAGTTCGTTCTGGATTTTGCACGGCTGCTGCCCGGCGATGGGAAAGCAACCGTGACCGCCCGGGTGGTGATGAGCCCGGTGGCGCTGAAGTTGTTTGCCCAGGCGCTCAACGAAAACCTAGCACGCTATGAAGCCACCTTTGGGACCGTCAACATTCCGCTGGGCGGCGCCTCGCTGGCCGACACCCTCTTCAAGCCATTTCACCCGCCGGAACCTCCCAAGGAACCCCCCAAAGAGCCTCCCATAGAACCCAAATAGTGACTCAAACGGACGCGGACAGCAATTTCGTCCGCGTCCTCTCACACCCAGGATAAACCCATGCAAAAACTTGAAAAGATCGCCGAACAGATCCGCCAGAATTTCGATGCACAGACTGCGATTAGAGACAAAGCGCTGGGACAGGCACGGGCATTGACGCGCGCCTGTGCCCTGTCGATCCGCGCCGTCCATCGCGATGAAACCGAGGTTATGCAGGCACACCTGGACGAGGCCAAAACGCTGGCTGATTCCCTGCGCAACGACCTGGCGGATTATCCTGCCTTCTTTTTTGCGGGATACACCCAGGATTCATTGAAAGAATTCGCAGAGGCCAGCATCACCTGCGCCCTGATCCGCCACCAGGCGCTGCCCACACCCGAAGACCTGACCCTGCCGCCCAACACCTACCTGAACGGGCTGGCGGAGTCGGTGGGTGAAATGCGCCGCCGCTGCCTGGACATGCTGCGCCAGGATAACTCCGCGGAAGCCGAACGGCTGCTGGGGCACATGGACGACATCTTTGCCATCCTGGTGACGATGGACTACCCGGACGCCATCACCAACGGGCTGCGCCGGCAGACGGACGTGATCCGGGCCATCATCGAACGGACGCGCGGCGACGTAACCTTCAGCCTGCGCGGGGAAAAACTGGAACGGTCGCTCTCGCGACTGAGCGGGCAACTGCCAGGGTCCGAGGCTGAGCTGAAGAGCATCAAGATGCCCCTTCCGCCCGATGATGAAGCGTGAACCATTGACAGGCATCCATCCAAGGTATTTTCCAGAACCCAGTTTCAGCACCCAAATTCGACCGGGAAGCCATGAATATATATTTTGCATGCTCCATTACCGGTGGACGGGAATTTGAACCCATCTATCGTGCGATCACCGCGGCATTGTTAGCGGACGGTCACGAAGTGCCAACCGCACACCTGGCCGAGGCGGGCGTGAAATTGCTGGAAGGGAAGATAACCCCGCAAGAGATCTATGAACGCGATACGGCGTGGATCCGGGCTTGTGAGGTACTGGTGGCCGAAGTGAGCACACCTTCGCACGGGGTGGGATACGAGGTGGCTTATGCGCTAAGCCTAAACAAACCGGTGCTGTGCGTTTATCGGGCGGGACGGCCCGTTTCGAAGATGCTGAGCGGTAATTCGCACCCGTCCATTTCTGTTAAAAGCTACCGGGACGCCGAAGAAGCAGTAGAACTTATCCGCGGGTTCCTGACAACGGAAATTGAATTGTGAAGTTAATCACTATTTAACATGACTTTCCGCCCTAGCCCCCAATCAGCGGTTGTACTATTATTCTGGACGGAGACGGATGCATAACAACTCCAACCTAGCAACCACTGTCTCCTCCTTTGGCGAACGCCTCCGCAGATAGCTCCATCTGCGGAGGCTGTTTTAACCCAGTATCAGCCGGGTTTTCTCAAGCAAGGGTAGAAAAACAAAAAATCGCAGAGATTTTCTCTGCGATCCTTGTTAAAGACTCAAAAACCTATACGAGCGGGGGCGGTTGCCTGCATGTAAATGGGCAAAACCACCGTGAACGTGGAACCCTGCCCGAGCAGGGAATCGACCCAAATGCGACCCTGATGGTTGTCCACAATGGATTTGACGATCGCCAGCCCCAGCCCGGAGCCCCCCACCCCCTTGGGAACATTACTGGCACGATAGAATTTCTCGAATATATGAGGCTGGTCGCTGGGGGGAATGCCGGGACCGGTATCGGAGATGCGGAAAATCACCTGGTCGTTGCGCGCTTCCACGTCAATGGTTATTTCGCCGTTTTCCGGGGTGTATTTAATGGCATTGCCGATCAGGTTATCGAGCATCTGGCGCAAGCGGATGGGGTTGCCGCGCATCTGGGGAATCTCATCCGGCAGATTGAGATGGAGATTCAATTTTTTATCTGAAATCTGTCCGCCGAGGGTTTCCAAGGTGAAGCGGATAATGCCGTCCAACGGTACGATTTCCTTCTGGCTGTCGAAGCCGGCTTCGATGCGGCCCAATTCCAGGAGGTCATTGACCAGGGCGGTAATACTCTGCACGCTATTCTGAACGCGGTGAATGAATTCGCGCTGCTGGTCGTTGACCGGACCGACCCGGTCGAGCAAGTCGACATAACCGAGGATGGCGGTGAGGGGGGAACGCAGGTCGTGTGAAACGGTGTGAACAAACTCGTTCTTCAGGCGATCAATTTGCTTAAGATAAGTAATATCCTGCATGGTGATGGCCATGCCAATTTTTGGTACCGGGGTGCATTGAGCTGAAAGCACCCGCCCATCCTCGAAAGCGATCTCATTGTGCGGCATGGGATTATGGATGCTTTCGTTCAAAAGAATCTTCAAATCAGGGTTGGGGAGCACATCGGTGACCCGTTTACCCTTCACGTCTTCTTCCTGCCAAAGCCCGAACGCACGGCGCGCGGCCGGGTTGATCGACAGGAGGTTCGACAGTTCGTCAACGATGATCACCCCATCCTCGATGTGGTCAATGATGGTATCGAGTTTTTGCAACTCATCCAAGCGATGCTGAAGGGAAGCCGTTGTGCGCTTGACCTCGCGGCGAGTCCAATCCCCGATCCGGTCAGCACGTTTAATGCTGTTCTCCACCGTCTTCACGATCTCTTCGATGTGGAGCGGGGCGTAGAGGCAGTCGCTGATACCAATATTGATGGCTTTTTTAACAACCGCAGGGGAATCTTTTAAAAGGAGAAGAAGGACCGGCTGGGTGGGAAAACGATCCAGCATCCCGGCAGCGATCTCCAGCTCATCAACCCCATTAAAATTCTGACTGATGATCACCAGGGCGGGCGAGGATTCCTGCAAAGCTTTATCCAAGGCAGGGCGATCACGGGCAATGGCGACACGATACGAGACCGCCGTCAGCGCCCGCTCAAAAAGCTGCAGGATCTGCTCATCATCCAGTGCCAATAAGACCAAATCGGATTTAGGCATACATCAACCATTCCCTAAATAAAAACCATTGCCTGCGGCTGCAAGGGGCCGCTCCCGCAAAACCATTTCCAGTGCGAACTCCATGGACCGTAAGGAACATTTCGACCCTGGCAAAATTTCATCCACCAATCACCCATTTTACCAGCAAGCATTCAATCGCTGGGCAGGGCAAGATGGAAATCCCCAGCGACAACCTTGAAAGCGGCATGCGATTGCCGGCGAGATGGTCACTTCGGAAAACCGCTCACATCGCCCAGCCAAAAGAATGCATCCAACAATAAGGTGACACAAGCCCTCTTATGATAGCACAATTGTCCAAAATTCGTGAAAAATATCGCAGGATTAACAGACCCATCGCGTGTAAAATACTTTAATCAAAGCCTGCCAGGAGTTCATATGAAGGATTTTCTGTGGTGGCGCGACGGCGTCATTTATCAAATCTATCCGCGCTCATTCGCGGACAGCAACGGTGACGGATTAGGCGATTTGAATGGGATAATCTCCCACCTCGACTACCTTGCCGACCTGGGTATCGATGCCATCTGGCTGTCGCCATTCTACCCAACCCCCGATAAAGACTTCGGGTATGACATCAGCAATTATATGGATATCGACCCACGCTTCGGGAGCCTGGCAGACTTCGACCGGCTGACGTCAGAAGCCCACCAGCGCGGCATCCGGATCATCGCGGACCTGGTGCTAAACCACACTTCCGACCAGCATCCCTGGTTCAAAGAATCCCGCTCCAACCTGAAGGCCGCCAAGCGTGATTGGTATATCTGGCGGGACCACCCAAATAACTGGCAGGCTTCCTTCGGAGGGAGAGCCTGGGAATATGACGCGCCGACCGGTCAATATTACCTGCACCTGTTCACGAAGGAGCAGCCGGATGTCAATTGGCGCAACCCCCAGGTGCGGACCGCGCAATTGGACGTTTTCCGCTTCTGGCTGGGACACGGCGTGGACGGGTTCCGCCTGGATGTTTTCAATGCCTACTTCAAACATGCCGACCTGCCGGATAACCCCCCAAAATTCGGGCTGCGCGCCTTCGACCGTCAGCGTCACATATACGATATAGACCAGCCGGAAATGATGCCTTTCCTGAACGAAATGCGGACCCTGCTGGACAGTTACCCTGAACGCTATGCCGTGGGTGAGACCTACTTCGCCAGCCCACAGAAAACCGTCTCCTACTGCGGACCAGACCGGCTGCATGCGGCGTTCAGTTTCGATTTTACCTCAAACGACCTAAACTATCCCTGGAACCCGCGCTGGGTGATGGAGCGGGTAATGAAACGTGAAGTGAACTTCATCTCGGCCGACGCCTGGCCGACAACAGTGATGAGCAACCACGACCTGCCGCGCGCTGCAAGCCGATATGGCCGCGGGGAAGACGATACCCAGGCATTCCTAGCGATGACCCTGCTGCTCACGCTGCGAGGGACGCCGTTCATGTATTACGGTGAAGAAATCGGGATGCGCAACATCCATTTACGACGGAATGAGATCCTGGATCCACCCGGCAAAAAATACTGGCCCATATACAAGGGCCGGGATGGATGCCGCTCCCCGATGCAATGGGACGAATCGGCCTTTGCAGGATTTTCATCACAAAAACCCTGGCTGCCGGTACACCCGGATTACATGAAGCGAAATGTCAACAGCCAGAAAGCGGACCCTGACTCCCTTTTTAACTTTACCAAAAAGCTTCTCGCCCTGCGCAGGGAATTCCCGGCACTGTGCCGGGGTGACTTCGTGCCCCTGGAAACGCCGCCAGGGATGCTGGCGTACCTGCGCCGCAGCGGGGACCAATCCGTGCTAGTGGCGATGAATTTCAGCAACCGGGAAACAGGGTTTCCCCCTCCACCCGGACGGTGGCGGGTGCTATTATCCAACTCAAAGGGATCAGCGGGTGCGCTTACTGCTGGTGAAATCCAGTTGTTAATCCTGGAATGACAGACAAACCAGGTTGTATTTTTCCACCAAATCCTTATACTTACGGTGATGGACGGATTCGCTTACCTGCCCGGCTCTGAAGCAAAAAAACCCGGCCCCCTGGCTCGCTATCTACCCCAGGCAACGGACGGGATCGCGGCTGCATTCCTGGCTCAGCAATTCAGACCGGGCGACTGGGTGCTGGACCCGTTTGGCGCGTCCCCGCGGACAGCCCTCGAAATAGCCCGGCTCGGGTTCAAGGTGCTCGTGGCAGTTAATAACCCGGTGACGCGCTTCCTGCTCGAAACCGCGGCCAAGCCCTTTACGCAGGCTGACCTGCAGGCGGCGCTGGCAGAACTATCGTCCGCACGCAAAGGGGACGAGCGGCTGGAAACCCACCTGCAATCACTTTACCTGACCGAATGCAGCCAATGCCACCAACAGGTACCGGCAGAGGCTTTCATCTGGGACCGCGAAAGCGGGGCGTTGACAGGGCGCATGTATCATTGTGCATGCGGGGACAACGGAGAATACCCTGCCACCCCGGCAGACCTTGCCCGGGCTGCCAGCATGACTGCCACAGACAGTCTGCACCGCAGCCGCGCCCTCGAGCGGGTGACCTCCGCAGGCGACCCGGACCGTCCGCACGTGGAAGAAGCCCTGAAGTGCTACCTGCCGCGGGCAGTGTATGCGCTGATAACCATCATCAATAAGCTGGATGGATTTTCACCGTCATCAGAACACCGTAATGCGCTGTTTGCACTCACCCTGACCGCCTGTGACGAGGCAAACGTGTTGTGGCCGCTGCCCGCAGAGCGCCCACGACCAAAACAACTAACCGTCCCAACCCGTTTTCTCGAGAAAAATGTCTGGCGAGCTCTCGAGAGCGGCGTAGAAACCTGGGCAGGGGGAGAACAAGCGGTGGAGGTTGTGAACTGGCCCAATGACCCTGGAGATGCAGGCGGTCTGTGCCTGTTCAACGGGCCGATGCGCGAGCTTGCGCCACACCTAAATGACGTCCCACTCAAGGCGGTCGTCAGTGTGCTGCCACGTCCCAACCAGGCTTTCTGGACATTGTCAACATTATGGGCAGGCTGGTTGTGGGGGCGGGAAGTGGCGGCCACGTTCAAATCAGCGCTGCACCGTCTTAGATATGATTGGAACTGGCATGCGGGAGCCCTCGAGGCAGCCTTAAAAAACCTTTCAGACCGGTTAACCTTGAATGCACCATTTTTTGCCATCCTCCCTGAGCCGGAAACCAGCTTTCTCTCCGCTGCGCTGCTGGCGGGAGCCGAATCAGGGTTCGACCTGACCGGGCTGGCGGTGCGATCACGCCACGATCCGGTGGAAGTGCTCTGGCAGCGGCGCGCTTTCAGTCTAGCTGAAAAAGAACCAGTGAAAATCGACTCCGAGACGGTGCGATCGGCGATGCTCTCCACCCTTAAGGAACGCGGTGAACCAGTAACGATCCTTCAGCTGCACGGAGCAGGACTGGCTGCCATGGCAGCAGACAACAGCCTGCGCGGGAAGACCGAGGCCCTGGGGCAGATCAATGCTTCCATCCTGGATGTCCTGGCAGGACCAGGGTTCATCCACCATGGCGAGAGCAAGAACCCGGAGACGGGATTGTGGGGGCTGGAAGAGTGGGACCCTGAAACCGAATCGCTGCCTGACCGGGTGGAGGTATCCGTCGTCCGTTCCTTAAATAAGTCCCCGGGAGAAACGATGCGTGCCCTGGAAACGGCAATAAATGCCGAATTTCCGGGGCTGCTGACACCTTCGCTGGGATTGCTGCGGGCTGTGCTCGCATCCTATGCGGTTGAGTCAAACGGGCAACTGCAACTGAGGCAGGAAGACCTGCCCAGTTCACGACGTGCAGACTTGGAATCCGCAGCAGAAGCGCTGACGATACTTGGCACCCAACTTGGATTCAACCTCGAGCGGAAAGAAAGTCCATACAGGCTTATCCTCTGGCAGGATAAAAGAAAAACGGCATATGCGTTTTACCTGGTGGCATCCGCCATCGCCGGAAAAATCATGCGTCAAAACCCCTATCAACCGGAACGAAGCATACTGGTCATCCCAGGAGGACGAGCCGGTTTGCTGGCTTATAAACTGGAGCGTGACCCAGACCTGAGACGGCTGGCGGAGCGCTGGAGGGTGGTTAAGTTCAGAGCTTTACGGCGGTTGACCGGGATCACTGATCTCAACCGCGAACAATTCGAAAAAGAAATAGCAGGGGATCCAATCGAAGCTCCCGAGCAAATGAAACTGTTCTAGCCGGATTCCGTATAACCTGTATGAAAGTGTGCATTTGCTTGCTTTCCGGCTCCAATGACTCTATAATTGACCAATCATGTCCAACAATTTATTAAAACGAATCGGGGCAGGATCGAAGTACCTTGTCATCGCGGCTGCCGTGCTGGTTTTTACCGGCTGGTTCATCAACACTCCACCGGGCCTGCTGGGTAAAGCAGACGCCATCGGGTATGCAGTCTGCCACCGCATCAGCGAACGGTCGTTCCATATCGGGAGCATCCAATTACCACTGTGCGCACGTTGTTCGGGAATGTACCTGGGTGCTGTAACCGGGCTGGTCTTCCAATCGATCATCGGCTGGAAACGGTTAAAAATCCCACAATGGAGCATTCTTGCGATCCTGGCTGTTTTCGTGGCAGCGTTCGGTATCGACGGGTCCAATTCTTATCTTTACCTGCTGAAACAAATTTCGCCGGGAATCCTGCCGAATATTCCCAACCTGTATATACCCAACAATACCCTGCGCCTGTTAACCGGCAGCGGGATGGGACTGGGAATAGGCGTCATGCTCTTTCCAGCGTTCAACCAGACCATTTGGAGTGATGGGATCGAAAAACCAGCGATCTCCGGTTGGAAATGGTTCGGCTTGCTGCTGGGGATCCAGCTGGTCTTCGACCTGCTGGTGCTGACCGAAAGCCCGATCGTTCTTTATCCGCTGGCAATCATCAGCTCGCTTGGCGTCTGGCTCCTGTTGAGCATGGTGTACGGCATGGTGTGGGTGATGATCATGAGGCAGGATAACCGCTTTACAAAACTGCGACAGTTATGGCTGCCGCTGCTGGCCGGCCTGACGATCGCCATGATCCAAACCGCGGCGGTCGACGCGCTTCGGTTCTGGTTGACCGGAACATGGGGAGCTTTTCCGCTCGGAAAATAGCGGAAAGGAGATGGTGATGGAAGCACTTTTTGGTATCATGACAGCTTTTGGACTTTCAGCCAGTGCCGGGCTGAACGCATACATCCCGCTCATGGTAGTTGGCGTTATCGCACATTATACGAGTTGGATCAAGCTAAACCCACCCTATGACATCCTGGCAAATGCATGGGTGCTTATTGTAATCGGCATACTGCTGATCGTTGAAATGCTGGCAGATAAGATCCCGGCAGTCAACCACTTCAATGACATCATCCAGACCGGCATCCGCCCGGCTGCAGGAGCGATCATCTTTGCCGCCAGCGCGCACGCGCTTACCAATGTCCATCCGGTAATCGCCATCATTTGCGGGCTGCTGGTTGCCGGGAGTGTCCACGTGGTCAAGTCGGCGGCGATACGACCGGTCGTCACTGCAACAACCGGCGGGACGGCCAACATACCCGTGAGCATCGCCGAGGACGTATTTGCAACCGGGCTATCAATCCTTTCGATCGTCATCCCGGTGCTGGTAGCCGTGATCCTGATCATATCCGTGGCATTAATCATCTGGTGGTTCTGGCGGCGAGCACAACGTAAAAAACTCGCAGTTTCTTAATTAGTTTCCGGAGGATTTATGGCTCTACAAGCACCCGTTGCAGTTGCACCCATGTCAGCTCCCCAAGATAACCCGATGGTCAGGGAGTTGAGTAACCCCATTTACCAGGCGCGCGGCTGGTTAAAGTTCCTGGGAGTCCTATCCATCATTGGAGGCATTGTACAGGCGCTCTCCATCGTGGGAATCATCATCGCCTGGCTACCAATCTGGATGGGCGTACTGATGTTCCAGGCCGGTTCCTCAATCGACGCGGCGGGCCAGGCCGGGGATAAATTCGCTTTTCTGAATTCCCTGGGCAGCTTGAAAACCTATTTCGTTCTACAGGGTGTGCTCAGTTTGATTGGAATTATCATTGCCTTGAGCATGGTATGCATCCTGGTGGTACTGCCCCTGGTCGGGATCACCCTGATCCCGTGGCAGCAAATCATCAACAATAACCCCATTTATTATTAATCCTATTGGAAGCTTGTATCATTCCATTTGTTCCTTCAATATCCAGTTGAAATCAAAAAGGAGATAAAGAGAAATGAATCAACCCTACGTACCCATGCAACCTGTTGCGAAAACAAGCACCCTGGCGATCATCAGCCTGATCGGTGGAATCACGGGCTGGACCATTTTACCGTTCCTGGGCGCAATCGTCGCGGTGATCACCGGTCACATGGCGCAAAGCGAGATTAAAAAAAGCGGAGGCATGATCACAGGCAAGGGGATGGCCACGGCTGGATTGATCCTGGGATACCTGGCCATCGCCGGCGGGATCTGCGTATTCTGCTTTTTAATCATCCTGCCACTTTTTGGACTGGGCATCAGCCTGCCCTTCATCAACAACTCCAGTTTTTAGTTCATGGCTGAAACAACCGGCGCGCCAATTCCACCACCCGCGGCTGCTCCCAAGAAGCTCAGTCCCTGGATCATCGGCATCCTGGTGATCGTGCTGGTCTGCTGCGGGTGTTTTGGGGTGGCGGGACTGCTGGTCGGGTTTTGGGACCCCATCCGGCAGGCATTTGGTTTTTCCTCCCTGCTGCCCGTGCTGAGGGGTCTCATGTAACCATCAAAACCCCGGTCTCTTCACGAGAGATCGGGGTTTTTGTGATCAGAAAATAGCTGCTGCAATTCTTTCAACCCTGCCCGGGCCTGTCGACGCGTTTCCGCATCCAGGTCAAGGGCGGTAAATTCATCCTCATCCAGTACAGTTTGGGTCCCGCCAGGGGCCACCCACAGGTCGAGGGCAAGGTCAACGTATGAAATCCGGCCGCCGGACTCGAGGACTGCGGGGCACCCAATGTTACAGTAAAAGCCCTTGATCCGGTCGTCATCGCGATCATGAACCGCAAAAATGTTATACCAGCGGTCGGTATAATAAATCTCAACAAAACGATCATTGCTTTTCAGAATTGCATCCAGGATGGGGGTATCCGCATGGTTAAACCTGGCTTCCAAAACCACATAGTTTGACCGGCTGCGCAAAACCCGAGCAGAATATTGAATCACAACTTGGCCAGCCAGGTTTCGCTTTATAACGGTGATGGCCGGATTCAAGACAGGCATTTAATAACCGTCTTCGGTATTACCAGATTAATTTTTTCACTCACCCTGGGAGCGTCCGGAAGATAAAAATCGAGACCATTTGCCAGGGTGACTTTGAAACCATCCTGACGAAATACCACGTCCGTCACCACGCCGCTTATTCCCCCTTCACCCCCCCGCTGAACATTGCGCCGGCCGATAAGGAGGTTGACCTTCTCCCCGGGTGAATGCTGGTGACCACCTTGGCCGGAGACCGGGACGTCTTCCTCCTCCAGCTCAAATATTCCAAAAGCTGTCTCAACCCTACAGGGAGATGGGGCTGAAATTACAGTCCCCGAAACCACATTACCTGCATCCAAAAATTGTGCGGCCCAAACCGACCCGGGGTCGCTCCAGACCTGTTCAGGCGACCCGCTGCGAACGATCAACCCGTCATGAAGCAGGAGCACACGACCAGCCAGGGTGAAGGCTTCCTCCTGGTCGTGAGTGACATATATTGCCGGGACACCACTCGCGTGCAGGATGCGCCGCAGTTCACCCATCAACTGCTCACGCAGATTGCGGTCCAGGGCGCCGAGAGGCTCGTCGAACATAAGCAGGCGGGGACGGGGTGCCAGGGCGCGCGCGAGCGCTACGCGCTGCTGCTCACCACCAGAGAGATCCGTAACCTGGCGGCTGCCAAACCCAGATAAATTTACAGTTGCCAATATTTCGCCTACACGCAGATCGATTTCCGCTCCAGCCAGGTTTTGCATCTTCAAGCCAAAGGAAACATTCCCCGTAACGTCCATATGGGGGAAGAGGGCATAGTCCTGGAATACCAACCCAAAGCCGCGCCGGTGGACCGGGACGGAGGCAAGGTCATCCCCATCCCAGCAGACCCGTCCCTGATCGGGGATTTCCAACCCGGCAATAATCCTCAGCAAGGTGGACTTACCGCTTCCGGACGGCCCAAGCAGGCACACTGTCTCACCTGCCGAGACCGCGATAGAGATCCCGTTCAGGAGAGGTTTACCCTCGTAAGATTTGTGGATATCGGTCAATTCAAGCATGGCACCTCGGAAAAAATCTTGAGCCGGCAGATTGAATTTCAGCGTTTACTTAGAATTCTCCGGCACCAGGTAACCGCAAGCGTTCGATCAATAGAATTCCAATACCGCAAACCACCATCAAAACCGTCGCCATGGCCATGGCCTGACCATAGTTCAAACCACCCGGCTGGGATAGGAACCTGGCAATCGCGATCGGCAGAGTGGGATACTCCGGACGGACAACCAACGAGCTGGCGCCAAATTCACCCAGCGAAATGGTGAAGGCAAACACTGCCGCAGATAAGGTGGCACGCGCTACTATGGGCCAATCCACTGCAAACCAAACATGACGGGATGAGGCACCCAGCGAAGAAGCCGCCTGGCGGAGCCGGTCGGGAATGGAGGCGAGCGCCGGCTGTAAACTGCGAATGACAAACGGCAGGGCAATCAGCGTGTGAGCGAGGGGGACGAGCAGCGGCGAGGTTACCAATGCCAAAGGCGGCCGATTAAATGTGACGACAAACCCCAGGCCCAAGGTTACTGCAGAAGCACCGAGCGGGAGCAGCAGGAGCGGGTCAAGAGCACGCCCGAGGCGACCGGGATGAGCCAGGGCGGATGCAACGGGAAACCCGAGCGCCAGGGATAATATCACGGTGAGGGCGGCATAACCGAGGGAATTGCCAATCGCCGCAAAAGGAGGCACGTAGAAAATCGAATCACTGCGATTAATAAATAGTTCGGTATAGTAATCTGAAGTGAGGCCATATTGAACCGGTGCACGCACACCGCGGTCCGCCTGCAGCCTGGTCACGGAGGCCAGCGGCAGGGAGATCAACGGCAAGAGGAACAGACCCAGCGTCAAAATGATCATCCCGGCAAGAAATAATTTTTGGCGAACAGTGCGAGCCTTGTGCAAATTGGATGCGGCGGGACGCGGGGCGCTGGTGGCGACATTACGCCTGACGATATGGCTGTATAGAATTGAAAAGGCAAGCGTGCAAAGCAGCTGGATGAGGGAAAGCAACCCTGCCAGCGGAAGGTTAAAGACCTGCACGGCTTGTTTATAAATCTCAACTTCCAGAGTCGAGAATCCTGGTCCGCCCAACAAGAGGATGACGCCAAACGAGGTGAAATCGAAAATGAAGACAAGGATGGAGGCGGCGAGGATGGACGGACGCAGCAGCGGCAGGGTGAGATGGGTCAGGACTCTAGGCGGATCAGATCCCAATGTGCGGGCAGCCTGCTCGAGGCGCGGGTCGAGGTGGGACAGGGCGTTTCCAACCAACCGAATTACGATGGTCGTATTATAAAAAACGTGGGCGAGCAGGATGATGCCGAGCGTGCCAACGATTGAGATCGGCGCGGAGTGGAGATGGAACAAGTCCATCAACCCAAGGTTGATCCAACCGCGCGGCCCCAGCAGGGCATTGAACCCCGCCGCCACAACCACCGTGGGCAGCATAAAGGGAATGGCTGTCAGAACACGAAGTAGGGATTTTCCACGAAAATCATAGCGGGCAAACAAGACTGCAGCGGGCAGACCAATCACCAGGGTCAGGAGAGTGGATAGTGCAGCCTGGTAAAAAGTAAAACCCAGCGAGTGGAGAGCGAGCTGCAGCGAAGAGAGGTCAAGCGACTTTATTGAGGAGGGATTTAATCCCAGCCACAGAATCCGGGAGAGAGGGTAAAAAAAGAATAAGCCAAGGAATACGGAAGCGCCCAACCATGGCAACAACTGTCTCAACCAGGAGGACCACGACGACCCAGCCTTTGAGGGTTTTATTGGATAGGCGTTCCCGGAGAACCTGGTCATGGATGGAAGAAACCTCCACTCCCCTCTAATGCAATACGGCTGAAGTCCAGGCGGCAATCCATTGATCGCGGTTGGTGGCAATCACAGAGGGATCAAGCGCGGCCGGCTGGGAAGCGGTCTGAGCATATTGGATGAATTCCGGAGGCAAGGCCGCATCCGGGTTGACCGGGTACACGAACATCTGGAGAGGCATATCCTCCTGGAACTGCTGACTGAGCATAAAGTCCACAAATTTCTGGGCGAGAGCCAGGTGTTTGGTGCCCTTCAGAATACCGACGAACTCCACCTGACGGAAGCAAGTGTCAGGTCCGAGCATGGAGGCGGTGGGAGCAGCAGTCACCGGCGAGGTGGCATAGATCACCTCCGCGGCCGGGCTTGAGCTATACGAGACCACCAGCGGCTGCGCGCCATGCCCGGACGAGCCACTGAAGTTGGTGTAATAAGCGGTTTCCCAGCCGTCCACCACCACCACGCCATTGAGGCGCAGGGAACTCCAATAGTTCAGGTAGCCATCCGGACCAAAGTGCTTGATGGTGGCAAGGAGAAAACCCAAGCCAGGGGAAGAGGTGGCAGGATTCTCGACGACCAAAAGGTTCTTGTACAACGGATTTTGTAAATCTTCAAGGGAAACCGGGACCGGGAGATTGTGGGTTGAAAAATACGTCTTATCGTAATTAATGCAAATATCCCCGTAATCCACGGGCAGAGCCTGGTCCGAAGAGTCGAGTTGGAATTCGGCAGGGATCTTCGCCAGGAGCGGGGAGGCGTAAGGTTCATAAATCCCGGCAGCAAGAGCACGGGAGAGGAAGGTGTTATCGACCCCATAGAACACATCCGCCAAGGGAGCATCCTTGCTGAGGATGGCTTTATTGAGCGCCACCCCCGCATCGCCACTTTTCAGGAATACGAGCTTGACATGGTTGGCCTGCTCAAAAGCGGTGATGACCGACTGGCTGGCGGCAAAGGAGTCGTGGGTCATGACGGTGAGGGTGACCGGACCAGCAGGGGAACAGGCTGAAAACAGCGTGGCAATGAGCAGGAGTACGAGCAGAGGAATTCGCTTCATGGGAAACTCCAATCTTTTACGACAGCAGATGATGACTGTGAATGACCAGCAGCAACCCCGAATCCAGAGAGATGGAGGCTGACTCGCCCAGCAACTCATTACTCAGGCCACGGGATTTGGATGGGTGGAGAGTCTCACCATTGAGCGGCCAGCGCAGACCGATGGTTGTGATGCCGTTAACCTCCCCACCCCACGGGATGAGCGAGACAACGTCTCCCCTTTGACCCACGACCTGATCCTTGGTGCGGATAAACCAGGCTTGTTCCGTCCCGTCGTCCAGGCGGACGTCCAACCCTGCCAGCGAGGGATCGGTCAGGAGGGAAAGGTTTCCCAAGGCCTGGTCCAGGCGGTTTCCAAGCGCTCCAATAACAAGGATTTCGGTAAATCCAGCTGAGACCGAGTAGTCCAGGGCCAGTTCGAAATCCGTCTCGTCCTTGCTGCGCGGATAAAGACGGATCTCTGTTCCAGCAGCTTCCAGCTTGAGGCGGTCGTCAGGGCTCAGCGAATCAAGGTCGCCAATCACAAGAGACGGCAGCAACCCGAGAGCAAGTGCATGACGAGTACCACCATCGGCTGCAAAGATATGGTCGTTGGGACGGATCAATCTCCGGACCTGTTCAAGGTCAGGGATGCGACCGTTCACGAATATGACAGCACGCGGCATAAATAAAAGCCATCCTCGCCGGGGAGGATGGCTGGTGATACGCGAATGTCCCTCCGCCGGTATGATCCGGATCAGGTTCTGCGGGTCGAGGCTCATGGCCTCCTCTCAGCCCGGAACGCGGGCTCCCCGTTCAATTGTAGGAAAGAGTATACGGCGGGGGTGACCGCCTGTCAAGACAATAATCCGCTATTCAACCTTTTCACGGCGGAAGTCAACGAATCGATATCCGACGCCGCGCTCGGTCAAAATGTACCTGGGATCGGCGGGATCCTTTTCAAGTTTTTGGCGGAGATAGTTAATATACAGCCTGACATAATGCGGCTCATCCCGGTACTCGTACCCCCAGACTTTAGAAAGCAGCTGGTCATGGGAAATCACCCAGCCTGCGTTCTGCACCAGGTGGTAAAGCAGGCGATACTCGGTGGGGCGCAATTTCACGATTTTACCTTCGAGCCAGATTTCACGGCGGTCAAAATCTATCTTCAGGCGTTCATCCACTTCGATCAAGCCGTGCATTCCCCCGGTAACACCTTCGGTCCGGCGCAAAACCGCCTTGATGCGGCTGACCAATTCACGCGGGCTGAACGGCTTAGTGATATAGTCATCGGCGCCTTTCTCCAAACCGTGAACGCGATCGTCTTCCTCTCCCTTGGCGGTGAGCATGATGACCGGAACGCTGCTGATCTCGCGAATCATTTCCAATACTTCGAATCCATTCAGGTCGGGCATCATCACATCGAGCAGGATCAAATCGGGAGTGGCATCCCGCAAGCGTTGAAGAGCTTGTTTCCCATTGAAGGCTTCGATGACCACAAAACCATCGTGTTCCAGGTTCAAGCGGATGAATCGCACCATGCGTTCTTCATCATCCACCACCAGGATCTTGCGCCGTTTTAAGGTCTCTTCTTCCATGCTTATTCTCTTACAAAGCCAATGATGCGTTCTTCGCCCTCGCTGGGCATGACTTCAATAAACGAAATCTGGTTGACGGGCCAGATCACCGTAATAATATCACTGGACAAATAGTGAATGTCCTTGCCGTCGCGGCGGCGAGGATTGTGAATGGTAATAAGCGTGTCCCCTGGTTGAGGCAATTGGTCCAATTCACCGCAAACAGGATCTTCGTTTGAAATATGAACAATCACCGTATGGGCCATTCAACCAACCTTTGCTATTCGATCAACACTTGGATTTTTAGTTTGCCCAGGTAGATCACATCTCCGTGAGCGACCGTCGTCTCTATATAAGGCTGCAAGCGATTACCATTCAAATAGGTACCATTGGAAGAGCCCAAGTCCATGATCACTATGTGATCCTGGATCAATTTCAACACTGCGTGAAGGCGGGATACACCGTTGGCGTAGGCATTATGCGGGGACAAATCAACATCCGGGATAATTGGCTGGCCTTCTGCCGACCGTCCGAGGGTAAACTCCGTGCGGTCAGCCAAGGGCAGGATCTGACCGCTTTCGATCATATTCAAAGAGATCCAGGACTGCAAATGAACGGCAGGAGGTGGAGGAGGCTGGGTGCGTATTGCATCGCGCTGAGCTTCCTGGCGAGTTTCAGCGGTATGAATTTTATGAGTGGCAATGGTCATATCTATCAGTTGAGCCCCGCATTTGCTGCAATAGATTGCGCCGCTCATTTCTTTGTGTTGACAATTCGGACAAATAATCATAAGTCTTCTGAGCCTTTCCCTGACGTCAACAGGGCGCGTGTCCCATATTTTATCTCTTTTCCGCCTTGTTGTGAAAAGGACTTATTTTGTTGAATGTTTTCGGCTTCCAATAAGGCAGTGCGAGCCAGGCCGCGCTCGCCCCGGGAAAGCAAATGCGTCGCCAGGCGATGCAAGTGCTCGGAAGCCTGGTCATAATCACCAGCCGTGACCTCCAGGCGTGCCTGCTCCTGGAGGCGATAAAGTTTCAAGCGGGAGAGTGCCTCCAAAATAGCGGTGGAAGGCACTTCCACGCTGGCTTCATCTCCAACAGGGCGAACCAGGCGAATGGGAATTGGCCTGGTCATCGAGATTTCATTCATCAATGTGACTGAAATCCTTCCTTCAAATAAAGTAACCTGGTTTTGCTCAACATTTTGAGGCTGCACAACAAACTCCATCAGGACTTTAAGGGGTGTTTGGCGGATGACAGGTCCCAGCAGCATTGGGCTTTCATATGGCAGTACGCCTGCCTCGGGCTGTAAACGAAAGGCATAGCGCAATTCAATCCCTTCGGGGATTTTAAAATCTATGCAGGTTTCTTCGGCATAAGCACTACCAAGCTGGTTGAATTTATCAAGCAGTTTTTCCTGGATATCCTGAGGCCGAGAAACATACATGCTGCTGCCCCCGGTGCTGGAGGCCAGCCCATCCAAAAAATTATCATTCCATTCCGAACCAATACCCAAACCACTTATCCCCACACCTTGTTCGGCAGCCCGGTGGGCAAGGTTCATGCATTTATCTTCATCACCATATGTGCGCCCATCGGTAATTAAAATGACATGGTTAACCTGGGCGTGACGAACATTACGAATAATTTCGTTGTACCCCATTTCGAGACCGGAGAAAATCTCCGTCCCGCCGGAGGGCTGGAGCATATGGATGCGTGCTTCCTGTTTGCCCAGGTCCGTGCTGCGGCTGGCAGGAATGACCTGCTCTGCCCGGTCACTGAAAGACACCACGGAAAAAATATCCTGCGGCTTCATTTTGCGCATGATCTGGATGGCAGTAGCCTTGACCACGTCCATGTTGGCACCCTGCATGGAAGTGGAACGATCCAGGACCAGGCATAAGTTCAGTGAAGGCGAAGAATGATCTTTAGAATTTAGCGGAGGAGAAAACTCCAAAAGGACGTAAACCAGCTGAGGTTCGGTCAAATGGGTCAGACTTTGGCGACTAAACACCACACGTTGATCCAATGATATATCAGGCAGTTTCTCCGGGGGTAAAGTGGAATCGTACCTGGCGCGTTTCTTGGGATTCGATAGGACTTCGTATGCTCCCTGGATGTCGAGGAAGAATTCGGTATCACCCGGGGCAGTGTTTTTATCAGGGTGAAGGCGCCGTGCAGCCGTGAAATACGCTTCGCGAATTTCTTCCGCAGAGGCGATACGCGCCAGCCCCAGGAGAGTATAAAAGTCCGGTTGATCGGTCATTAACCTATCAATTGTACCAAAACTGCGGTGATGTTATCTGGTCCCCCAGCATCGTTGGCAGCTTCAACCAGGCTTTGGCAGGCTTCCTGAAGATTGGGGGCGGCAGTGACAAGACTACTCAAGTTGTCATCGGGGAGCACGCTCCACAAGCCATCGCTGCAAATAAGCAAATATCCAGGCTGCGGGAAAGGCGTGGTAAAGATGTCCGGTTCGAGCACTTCGCCCTGCCCGAGAGCACGATAGAGCACGTTGCGCTGCGGGTGGGCCGCGGCCTCCTCTGAAGAGATCTGGCCGAGTTCCTCCAGGCGTTTTACCAGGGAGTGATCGCGCGTCAAAGCCTCGATGCGTCCATCCGTACGGACGGCATAAGCCCGGCTATCCCCCACATGGCCGATGGTCATTTGCTGCCCCAGTACGAGGGCGGCGGTCAGGGTAGTACCGCTCCCGGGAGCAGCCTGGGTGACAGCTTTTTGTGCTTCGGTGATGGCAGCGCGCATCATTTCCTGCAGGGGTTCTTCCATCCCTTCAGATGGACTGATCAGGTAGGTATGAAACCGCTTTAGCATGTAATTGGCCATTGTCCGCACTGCAGCGGAACTGGCAACTTCGCCAAACTGGTGTCCGCCCATTCCATCGGCGACAATGTAGAGCCCCAGCGGGGCACTGTTGGCTTCCCCGCCTGTTGCTGCGGAAAAGGTAAACAAGCAATCCTCGTTATGATCACGCTGCTTGCCGATCGACTGAGCACAGCCGGATATTAATTGCTGAGGTTCCAGTCGTGAGGTGTGCATAACGTCCACCCCAACCGGTTCACCGGGCAGGGGATTGGTACTCACATTTTCCTGTGAAGGAAGTGGTTTTGTCTTTTTGGCCCATAACCGATCAAAGAATGATTTCACGATAATCTCCTTAGAGAAATTGGTTCATGCAAGCAGAGTGTATAGAAAGTGGTCAGTGGAGCCAATGTAAACAATATCATCATAAACGAGCGGTGAACCGGTGATGGGACCTTTTGTGGTAAATTTCCAACGCAGGCGACCGGTGCGGGCTTCGATGCAGTAGGCGTTCCCATCCGCCGACCCACAATAGAGGGCGTCTTTATAAACGACTGGAGAACTGCTCACCTGATGATCGGTCTTGAAACGCCAAACTTCCTTTGACGTGTGCGCATCAATCGCATAGATGTTACCGTCGGCGGAGCCAATGAAAACAAATCCTTCCGAGGTAGAAGGGGAGGCAATGGAGCCTTTCCCCATACGGAAGCGCCAGATGACCCAGCCTGCCTTTGCATCCAGAGCGTAAAAACTGCTGTCGATCGAGCCAAAATAAACCACGCCATCCGCCTCACAAGGAGAGGAGGTTACAGCCATTTTGGCCTTGTAATGCCATTTCATTTCGCCGCGGAAATCGATACAATAAAAATCGCCATTTTCACAGCCGGCAAAGACCGTATCGTGCGCAACACAAGGAGTGGAACGCACCGGTGCACCCGTTTCAAATTTCCAGGCTGCCCGCCCGCTCAACAGATTCACGGCGTGAATGTGCTGATCATCTGAACCAAAAAAAACATGCCCTTCTGCGATGCGCGGCGATGAATGGACCCGTCCTTCAGTGTAATAAGTCCAGTTCACTTTCCCGGTGTGGGCACTGATCACATGCAGACGCTGATCCTCGGAACCAATAAAGATATCGCCTTCATAGGCAGCCGGACGGGTAACCACGCCGCCATCGGTGGCATATTTCCAATTCAATTTCCCATCGGCTGCATTCAACGAATAGAGGTTGTGATCATAGGAGCCAATATAGACCGCGCCTTCATGGTAGAGCGGTGCGCCGCGGATCTCATCCTCGCATTGAAACACCCATAAGGGCTTTATCCCGACCGAAGCCTGGATGGCGGCAGAAGGTATACTTGTGCGATTGAGGATACCAGTCTTGCGCCCCGCGGCAACCAGGGCATCTTTCATCGCTTCGGCACTCGGGAAGCGATCTTCAGGATTATATTGAAGGGCAGTTTCAATGACGGCTTCCAATTCCGCGGAGATGGCCGGGTTAATCTTGCGGACCGGTCGTTCCCCAAATGAAAATGGAGGTTCCAGGCGTGGATCACGGCGGGAGAGAGCATGGTGGATGGTAGCTCCCAAGGCATAAATATCTGCCAATGGCCCAGCCTCCCCCCGATATTGCTCGGGTGGTGAATACCCCTCCGTACCGATCATGGTCCCTTTTTGTCCAACCAGGAATGGTTTGGCAATCCCGAAATCCACAAGGATGATATTGTCGGCTGGGTTGACCATGACATTGGATGGTTTCATATCCCGGAATATTATTGGATCAGGTTTATGGGCATGCAGGGAGGCAAGCACATCGCATAGTTGTATGGCCCACCCAAGGACGCGTTCTTCGGTTAAGAAACCGGGAGTTTCATTGATAGTGGCTTCAAGATCCTTGCCGTGGATAAATTCGAGGACAAGGTAAGAACGATTGTCAGAGGTGAAATAATCATAAATGCGGGGAATGGATGGATGGTTAAGAGTTGCCAGGATGTTGGCTTCCCGTTCAAAGTTCTGGACAATGTTTTTTCTTACCAGCGGATCAGGAGCGCGGTTTATCATTTCCTTCACAGCCACCAATTTCACCACGCTGGGGAAATGCAGGTCACGGGCACGATAAACAGAACCCATGCCTCCCACACCAATCACTTCCTGGATCACATACCGGCTAACAAGCGTTACCCCGGATGTCAGCTGCTGGTTGAAGGAACTATCAGGAACTTCTTCCTCTTCCACTTTCGGCTTGGTGTTCTTTTTCGGCTCCAGATATTACTCCTAAGAAATGCGATGCTTGATGAATTATAGCCACCACGGTCAGGATTGGCAACCTGTCTGGTGGCTTTCCTTGGCAGACGTAGATCGGCCCAGAGCGATCATGAGAGTAAATCCAGCTTCGCTGGATTGGTTTTTATTCATTCCAGGATGAAATTTCCCGATGAATTTCATCCGGAAACGAAAACCAGGATGACACCATAGACAAAAACGATGGAAAATGGTCGTTCTGATGGTGGGGGTAATATCAGAAATCAAGCAGCCTTGCATATAATTACAGAATAAGGCACAATCGGGTGGTTAACGACCCCTGTACATCTCGATATACCCAATCCTCCCTTATATAATCTGTAATTGTTCAGATGAGGTAAATAAATGCATCCATTGGCAGGAGTGTACGCTGCAGCGGTCACCCCTCTACAACCCGACTTTATGCCCGACCTGGAGGCAATCCCAGCCCTGCTTACCTTTCTCGCCGGGCGCGGCTGCCACGGCATTTTGCTCCTGGGGACGACCGGCGAAGGACCTTCCTTTTCACCGGAAGAACGACGCGATATTTTACAAGCAGCCTGCCAGGCCAAGGCGAAGCTCCCGCCAACGCAGAGCGGAACAACCAGAATCCTGGCCGGGACCGGGACGCCCAGCCTCAGCGAAACCATCTCCCTGACCCGGTCCGCTTTCGAACTTGGTTGTGAGGGGGTGATCGTCCTACCTCCCTATTACTTTCGTAAGGCAACGGAAGATGGACTGTTCCGATATTTCAGTGAACTCATCCGAAAAGCTGTCCCTGCGGATGGCTTCCTTCTCGGCTACCATATCCCCGGCACAGCAGGAATCGGTTTCTCAATCGACCTGCTTAGGCGGTTGAAAGACGCATTCCCGCGGCAATTTGCCGGAATAAAAGATTCGTCACACGATGTAGAATTTGCCCGGCAGCTTGGGAACCGTTTTGGTTCGGACCTGCTAGTATTGAACGGTACCGATTCCCATCTGCAAATGGCATTGGAAAACTACGCTGAAGGCTGCATTACCGCGCCAGCCAACCTGATCTCACCAGACCTGAGGAGGGTTTGGGACGGTTATCAGGGAGGTGAGGATGTATCCTCTTTCCAAAATCGGGTCACCGGGATCCGCCAAATTCTTGAGAAATATCCTCCCTTCCCGCCCATGTTGAAAGCACTACTGGCAAGGCAATATGGCTTCCCGCGTTGGCCGGTCCGCCCGCCACTGGATGAAGCTGCACCAGAAGCTGTTGAAAACGTTTTAGAAGAAAGCATGGCTGCCAGCGCATGACGGACCTTTGGCGTCTGCTCACCACTCCTCCTGCACACGGGGCGTGGAATATGGCTGTGGACGAAGCCATCCTCGAAGGAGTTGGAAGCGGTGATTCTCCACCCACGCTGCGCCTGTATGCCTGGGAACCACCCTGTCTGTCCATTGGGTACGCCCAGCCACTTGCGGATGTTGATATTCCCAAATTGCACGCTCACGGCTGGGAGCTGGTTCGTCGACCCACTGGGGGTCGGGCGATCCTGCACACAGACGAACTTACATACTCCGTGATCGTACCCCCCGATGAACAACGCATGGCAGGAACCGTTCTCGAAGCCTACAGCCGCCTGGCAGGGGCATTAGTGGAAGCATTACATCAGCTCAATGTGCCGGTGGAAGTACACGAACATGAGGCGATGAAGAGCAAGACACCCAACCCTGTCTGTTTCGAAGTCCCTTCCACTTCAGAAATCACCGTGGGAGGGAAGAAACTGGTAGGTTCAGCGCAGGCCCGCCGCAAGGAGGGCATCCTCCAGCACGGGTCGCTGCCGCTGACGGGAGACCTGACGCGCATCCTTCAAGTGCTGGTATATCCTGACGAAGAGGCACGCAGGCGCGCTGCCAGCAACCTGCTGGAATGGGCCACAACAGTGGAGGGTGCCCTGGGAAGAGTTGTCTCCTGGAATGAAGCTGCGCAGGTTTTTAACGCTGCATTCCGCTCGGAGCTTGCCTTGACCCTCCAGCCGGGCGAACTCAGTCCACGCGAAATATCACGGAGCGAGCAATTGGCTGCGAAAAAATACGCCTTCCCAGACTGGAATCATAATCAAAAAAGTTGAAGGTAATAACCTTCAACTTTTTTGATTATGATTTGCCAACCATTTAGGGTTTGGGCGGAGCAAAGCGGATATTTTTATATCCAAGAGTCTCAAAGAACCACCGCAAATAGGTCTGGGTATTGGTGGTGGCCTGGTCCAGGATCCCATCCTGTATGGCGGCCTTGAGAATCTCCTGCTCAGCCACCTGTCGCACCTGAGTTTCCAAGGCCGGGTCACCGTGGGTGAACAGACCCGTTACACGATCGTAAACATATGATTTGTCGTTGTCGAGAGTCGCGACCAGAATTTCCGTCGCTGGCAAGCGGACATTGAGAAGCCCGCCTTCGAGCCACAAGTCTTCCGGCTTGATCTTGCTCATGTCGATCCCGGCGATGACATAACCATGGGCAACAAACAGCAGCCGGTCACCGAAAAGCGGACCCAGCACACCCTGGTTTACTTCCGCTGTAACTACTTTCTCGACTGTATAGCGGATTGTTTCCAGCCGGGCGAGCGATTGGATTTCATTGATTATTGTTACTGGATCCGGAATTATCGTGGGGGTTGGATGCAACAAGTTAGCAACCTGGGTTCCCAGTTCATGGTTCGCCTGTTGCAAAGGATTAAGAGTATTGTTGATCCTACTGCTTACCAGATTCACAATGAACCAAATTGCTGCAATACCCACCAGGGTCAAGATGATCATTATGATTATTTTAGAAGAAATAACTTTCTTTTGATTGGACATACATTCATTATATCGGAAATATGAGACCTGTCACTTGCATTTTTAAGGATTTAGTTATATTATCTTTTTATCGCTGGGGAGCGTCCCCAAAAATCATATTCCCTTGAGAGGAGAAGAAAATGAAGAAAGTTTTTGCGTTTGCATCGTTACTGGTTGCGGTCGTCGTGCTGTTAACAGCATGCGGGCCTGCCGCGACCACCGTACCGCCGACGGCAGTGCCACCCACGGCAGTGCTAGCTACGGCTGTCCCCCCCACAGTTGTCCCGCCCACAGCCGCACCCACGACTAATCCATTGGGTACGTCCGCCATGCCGATCGTGATGGCGTTTGCCCCGTCGACCAGTACGCAGACGTTGAGCACCGGCGGCCAAGCAATGGCTGATCAATTAAAAGCGCTGACCGGTTATGAATTCTCGGTCACAGTCCCGACCAATTATGCAGCCCTGATCGAAGCCATGGGTTCCGGAAATGCCCAAATTGGCTGGCTGCCCCCGGCAGCTTACATCGTTGCCAAGGCCAAAGGTTATGCGGATGTAGCAGTAGTTGCAATGCGCAACGGTTCCGATCATTACGGCTTCCAGTACATTGCCAACGTGGCCCAGGGATTCACGGTCTATTATGATCCCGCCACAGGCAAAGATACCGCGGATGCAGCCACGGCTCTGGCCCAGTTCGCAGGCAAGAAACCGTGCTGGACCGATCCGCTGTCGGCTTCAGGTTACCTGGTCCCCTCCGGTTTCCTGGCTAGCAATAAAATCATGACCGCTGCAGGCGCCTGGGTGCAGGGTCATCCGACGGTTGTAAAGTCGGTTTACCTGAGCCCCAAGGGCGAGATCTGCAACTTCGGCGCCACCTATATACCCATGCCGGATATCACTGCAGATTTCCCGGATGCTGCCACCAAGGTCGTAACCATTTGGATCTCCGATCCGATCATCCCGAATGATACAGTTACGTTTGGCGTTAGTGTCCCGGCTGATATGCGCGCCAAGATCACCGACGCTTTGTTGAAACTCGGTTCCACCCCGGATGGGCTGGCACTGCTCAAGGGTGCCGGCTATAACTGGGGCGGCGTGGAAAAAGTCGACGATTCGTTCTTCGATGCTTTCCGTGTCTACCTGCAATCGATCAAGTTCGATTTCAACAACTATAACGGATAAGCTCCGCTGCAAAGCGAGGGAGGGCTGCTGCCCTCCCTCTTTTTTTCCACCGACAGGAGCATTATGCTGCGCGTCGAAAGCCTCACAAAAATCTACCCAGGCGGGACCCAGGCACTTAAGAATGTATCCTTCGAAGTCAAGGATGGTGAATTCCTGGTCATCATCGGTCTCTCGGGTTCGGGAAAGTCAACCCTTTTGCGGTGCATCAATCGCCTGATCGAACCCACCGAGGGCAAGATCACCTGGGACGAGCGTGATATTACTGCTGCTTCGCCGAAAGAACTACTAAAGATCCGGCGAAACATCGGCATGGTTTTCCAGCAATTCAACCTGGTCAAGCGATCCAGTGTAATGACAAATGTCCTTTCCGGACGGCTTGGGTATGCCAATCCCTGGCTTTCCGTCCTGGGCATCTGGTCGTCAGCAGACCGGGAACGGGCCGTAAAAGCCCTCGAGCGGGTTGGAATCGGGGATAAAGCCTCCAGCCGGGCGGACGCTCTGTCAGGCGGACAGCAGCAACGGGTGGGGATCGCACGCGCCCTTATGCAGGAACCACGCATCGTCCTGGCGGATGAACCGGTGGCGAGTCTCGACCCCGTCCTGTCGCATTCGATCCTTCAATATCTGGAACAATTAAACAAGGACGGTATTACCATCCTGTGCAGCCTGCACTTTTTGGACCTCGTCCATCGTTATGCCACACGCGTGATCGCCCTCAAAGATGGGGTTTTGGTATTCGAAGGTCTACCCCAAGAAATCAACCGGGCAAAATTCAAGGAAATTTACGGTGAGGAAGCCCAGGAAGTGCGTGCAACTTCCTTCGAGGCGCCTGCATGAGCTCAGTTCCACCCCAAAAAAGATCCCCATTAATTGCCGGATTACTCTCCACCCTGGTACCCGGGCTGGGCCAGGGATTCGTCCGCCGCGTGTACCGCGGGGTGGCGATCCTGCTTGCCACCCTGGTGGTAACTGGGATGGTGGCGTGGTACGGGCACCCAGCCTGGTATTTTGCACCAGCCGGGATGTGGTTGTGGAATATCTGGGATGCAGCCAGCCTGGCAAGCGGGCAGCCCCGAACCATCCTGATCCCGGTGATTTTCGGCCTGGCAGCAGCCTACGGGATCGGTTGGCAGGTTGTGGGAGTCAATTTTGCGGCAGCCAGTCTCGACCGTGCCCTTGCCGTTGCACGACCGATGATCCACCCCGACCTGATCGAACGAGCCAGTGATAAAAACAGTATGTGGACGCCGGTGTATGTGCCTTGCCCCCTTACCGGTTCTTCACCGGTAGCCCAGCGTGAACACGAGGGCATGGTTGCTTCAGCAACCCCCAATTGCGGCGGACCTACCGATGAGTTGACCCTATCTGTGTCGGGCATGTGGCCGGATACCGATACCCAGATCTGGTGGAATACTGCCATCGGTGACACAAACCTGCTGGGAGGGGTTAATGGAAGCTCAATGCTGGTGGTGCGCACCGACGCGAACGGCTCCCTAACGACCACCATCCACGTACCATTGAACATCCTGATGGCGCAGCCGGATAAAACCCTTACCCTGGAGCACCAGATCTTTTTTGATCAGTATCATTACACGGGTGGTTACCGGATTTCCTACAACGGTGGGTATGCCATCAAAGGAATGCTGGAGACGGTAACCATGGCTTTAATGGCCACCCTGCTGGGGATCATCCTGGCGATTCCGATCAGTTTCCTGGCAGCCCGCAACTTGATGAGCGGTAACCCTATCACCTTTGCAATTTACGTGATCGTGCGCACCATCCTGAACATCGTGCGATCCATCGAAGCAATCATTCTCGCCATTATTTTTGTAGTGATCACCGGCCTGGGTCCCTTCGCGGGTGTCCTGGCACTGGCATTCCACTCGGTTGCGGCGCTGGCAAAACTTTATTCCGAAGTCATCGAGGGGATCGATCCGGGACCGATCGAGGCGATCCGGGCCACTGGCGCCAACTGGGTCCAGGTGGTCCGTTACGGGGTCATCCCCCAGATCATCCCGCCGTTCACCTCGTTCACAATCTACCGCTGGGACATCAACGTCCGTTCGGCTACCGTAATCGGGATGGTAGGCGGCGGGGGAATCGGTCTGTACCTGATCCAGTGGATCCAAAATAACCAGTTAAGAGCCGTCAGCGCAGCTTTCATCGCAATTGCCGTGGTGGTGATCCTGCTGGACTTCCTCAGCGCCAAAGTGCGGGAAAGGTTGGTTTAGAAATGAAAAACCGACCTTCCATCTGGCGGATCGCCCTGACTACCCTGCTGATCGCTGCCGGGGTGGTGATTATTGGTTATTCATCCAGGGTTACAAAAATCGATTTTGTACGCCTTTTCAAGGATGCCCCCAAAGCCAAATCGCTGATCTCTGCGATCCTGTCCCCCGACCTTGTAACCCGTGATCTCCAGACAACCACAATCGAGATCGCCTTCCCGATCCCGTGCGGATCAGCGCCGAATGCCACTCCCATCACCTCCGGTCCTCATCTCACCACCAGTGTCCCCTGCGCAAGCGTAAAGGATACGTTCACGCTGGAAGGTTTCAGTCTCTCACCTAACGCCCAAATCGCTATTCGCTGGCAGATTCCAACCATAGGGTCATTAACCCTGCCATATGCCAATACCGATGCAAACGGGCATTTCACAATGCAATTGGATGCCAAGCAAATTGCGGCTTCGACAAATAATACTGCCAGCTTTATACAGGTAGACACAAGGATACCGGTGGGCAACATGAAGCCCAGCCAGGCGGTCAACGACGTGCTCCAGGCCATGTTCGTCACCATCTTCATGGCACTGCTCTCGACATCCATCGCCACGATCATTGCTGTACCGCTCAGCTTCCTGGCAGCCAGTAACATCACCCGGCACGGGCCAGTGGGGACCACAGTCTATTACCTGACCCGATCTTTTTTCAACCTCATCCGGTCGTACGATCCGCTGGTGATGGCGACAGTCTTTGCCTTCTGGCTCGGGTTCGGACCCTTCCCGGGGACCCTGGCGTTGATGGTAGTCACAACCGCCTCCCTTGGGAAAATGTTTTCGGAAGCTGTTGAAAACATCGACCCGGGTCCGATCGAGGCCCTGCAAGCCACGGGTGCAAACCGTCTCCAGGCAATCGTTTTTTCGGTGATCCCTCAGATCATTCCGGATTTCGTCTCCTACACCATTTACCATTGGGATATAAACATCCGTATTTCCACCATCATCGGCTTCGTTGGCGGCGGTGGTATTGGATATTACCTAAGCACCCAGATCAACTCTATGATCGGGTACCACAAAGCCGGCACGGCCATTTGGGCAATCGTGGCAGTGGTGTGGGCTATGGATTTCCTTAGCGCCGAAGTTCGCAAACGCCTGGCATAATAATCTTATAACCCTGAACCCGTTTCCGGTGCGGAAACGGGTTTTATTTTATAAGAAATCATCAGGCAGGTCGGTACTCTCCTTGTTTTTTTTGCATGGTAGAATACCGCCTGTGTTCAAACGTATTACCAAAATGTTCCTGAATATTCTCATCTTTATCTCCGTACTTGGAGTTATTATTCTAGCCCTATCACGACTGGTGACAGGGATATACGCGCGCTCGAGAACATTTACCGTAGAGAATATCCCAACCCGCCGGGTAGCAATTGTTTTTGGAGCGGGATTGTGGCAAAACGGTACCGCCACCCCAGTACTAAAAGACCGCGTCCAAACTGCTGCAAATTTGTATTTCGCCGGCAAGGTCGAGAAATTGTTGATGAGCGGTGACAACCGTTTCGTGGAATACAACGAGCCGGCAGTGATGAGGGAGGTGGCACTTTCCCTCGGGGTCCCGGAAACGGCCATCGTGGTTGATTTCGCCGGAAGGCGCACCTACGACACTTGTTACCGGGCGAGGGCAATCTTTGGAGTTACCGAGGCCATCCTGGTGACACAAGCCTTTCACCTGCCGCGGGCCATTTATGAGTGCAGCAGGCTTGGCGTCGACTCGGTTGGCGTTAATGCCGACTTGCGAGTTTACAGCAAATCTTCGGAGCTATATTGGAACGCGCGCGAACTATTTGCCACCGTGGCTGCGTTATGGGATTTGAACATCAGCCATCCCGTCCCCGTGCTGGGAAACCCGGAACCAATCTTTCCATGAGGCGCAGAGAAATATATGACCCGAGAAGAAGCTCTGGCTCTTGTACGTGAATACGTCAAAAACGAAGGACTTGTCAGACACATGCTGGCGGTGGAAACCGCCATGCGTTTTTACTCCGGGAAATTTGGCGAGGATGTGGAAAAGTGGGCGCTGACAGGCCTGCTTCACGACTTTGACTGGGAGATCCATCCCACCCTCGAAGAGCATCCACTGGCAGGGGAGCCCATCCTGCGCCAACGAGGCGTGCCTGAGGATGTTGTCCGGGCCATAATGAGTCACGCCGACCATACCGGTGTACCGCGCCAAACCCGTATGGAAAAGGGGCTGTATGCATGCGATGAGGTGACCGGGTTGATCACGGCAGTGGCACTGGTTCGCCCATCGCGTTCCCTACTGGACCTTGAACCATCCTCCGTAAAAAAGAAGTGGAAGGATAAAGCCTTTGCAGCCGGGGCCAACCGGGATGAGATCCAAAAAGCTGCCGCCGAGTTTGGGATCGAACTCTGGGAGCACGTTGGGAATGTCATCACCGCCATGCGCAGGATTGCCCCCGAGTTGGGGCTCGTGGGTGCGTTAGGAGAAGGCGGAGCTGATCCCAAACAACAATCTTGACCATCCCAATCATCGTTGCCACGGTTCCCCGCAGCATACCCTGGATGATTTCACCCCTCATATAAATGAACTAATATATTTTCATGCAGATTTTCATTCCGGAATCCGCCTGTTCGGGAGCAACAGAACGGAAGAGATTCGGATTGAATTTAATTCCTTTTTGAAGAGTCAATCCAAAGATTTGCTCACGGAACTTAATATTGTTTCTGATGTTGTTATTTCCACTTGCATGATGTAATCAGATAACCCTTGTGGAGGCTTGAATGGTGGAACAACCTGCACTGAATATTCCAGTAGAGAGGCATAAAAGCCATGGGAGACAACTGCACGGCGCCCGCTTGTTTCTGGCACGGGGGGCCTACCTGGTTTTATTTGCGCTGGTGCTAACATTCTTTCTTGTTGGTCTTCCAAGCTATATTGCCAGTTGGAACCAGGGAAGTATAGGTGGTTTGGTCAGACAGGATGCGGGGGAAATATTGATCATCTCGTCTATCCGGCTGGCAACGCCACCGGGGCAGGTGTCCAAAATGGGGACGTACTGACTGCTGTGAATAACGTTCCGGTAACCTCTGCAGTACAAGCCAACCAGATGCTAATCGGTAAGATCGGGGATCCAGTAACAATCACCGTCCGTACAGGCAACCAGGTTCCACGCCAGGTTGGTTTATCGTTTGCAGGCAGGTTCCTGCAATTGCTTTCGCAAATGCACTTATCCCTGCGTTTCCTGGTTATCTACAACACAGCCATCAGTTGTTTACTTGCACTGGGGGTCATTCTATCCAGCCCACTCGTATTTTTCCGACGCTCTAAAGACTGGCTGGTCATCCTGGTTGCATTTTCCATGATCGCCTTCGCATCGTTCTTGCTGACCCCGGTGGGTTACGGCGCATATAAATTGCACGTGCTGTTCATGAACAATTTGATTTACATGGTCGGAATGGTCTCCATGTTCATTGTCCTTTTCATCTTTCCCTCCGGACATTTCGAACCAAACTGGACACGCTGGGTATCCATTCTGCTTGTGGTACCGGCAGTTTTAGATTTTCTGAACCTGGAAATCTATTACAAAGCTTTGTGGGATTTCTACCTGTGGATCGGGTTCTTTGCATTAGGCGCATTCGCACAAGTTTATCGTTACCTGCGTGTCTCAACATCGATTGAACGCGAACAAACCAAACGGGTCGTACTTGTGGTGGTGGCCTGTTTCGCGATCATCGCCATATTGGATCTGGCAGTCTTCATCCTGACACCCCGCTTATCGTACGCGCAAAATATCCTGTTTTCACTTTTTGAAAAAGCCGGGGCAACATTGCCAGTATTAATACTGGACCTGAGCTTTGTGTTCGCCATTTATCACTACCGATTATGGGATACAGACTTGTACATCAATCGAACCCTGGTGTACAGCCTGGTTACGTTATTCCTGTTGATGATATGGGTGGTGACGACACAGGTATTGAACTATGCATTCCAGCTGTTCCTCGGCAAGCAAGCCGGCTTGTTTGGGGCGTTGTTGTCCAGTATCCAGGTGGCAGCCATCTACCGGCCGGTCCGCAATTGGGTCGAAAAATGGGTCAATACCCGCTTTTACCAGGATCGGATCGATTACAGCGAAGCTCTTGTGGAGCTTCAGCCGGGAATGTGGGATTATCTAACACCTGGAGACCTGGGCCATACCCTTGTGTCCAAAATCCCGGCCCTGTTGCAGAGCACAAGCGGGGCATTATTTATCCAGGAGCGAAAGGGATTTACGCTGGTTGAAGTCCACGACGTGCACCCCTCCGAAGCCAGTAAATTACATTTTCCCGAAGATGTCCTAAAAAAGGTAGGTGAAGGCAAAGCGCTTGATGTACCAGAAGGTAAACCTTTTACATTGCTTGTGCCTCTATGTGTACCGCGCCTCAAGGTGTACGACCTGGTTGGAATCCTGGCATTGGGAGCGAGGACTAAAGACCGCGGCTATTCGCGCGATCACTTGACAGACCTCACATCCCTGGGCCATAGCGCCGGAACGGCGCTTTATATGCTTCAGTTGAATGAGAAAAAACGGACTGTGAAATAGCAAGCCCGGTCCAACAATCGTCAATAATCATATTTTTAAAATGATATGCCAAATGCCGATGCAAAGTTCGGGATGGATCTCGGGAAGCATGATGGCGATGTCATCACTGCCACCAAGGTTTAGCGGGTGGGAAACATTCAATGATAAGGCGTCCAATCGTTCCCTGGGGGACACCCCCGCTTTATATTAAAGAAATCACCCCGCGTCATTTTTCCTGGTACGGGGTGATTTTTATTTCCGGACGGATTATTTCTTCTTTGCAGGAGCTTTCTTTTTCTCTTCCTTCTTCACCAATTCGACAAACCGTTCCACCGCCCAGCCTTCGGCGATCCCAAGCAGCGCGTCCCCGGGCTTGACATCCACCACGGACTCACCCCGCATGGCGGTGCGTTTGCGCAAAGGAGCTTCGTCGAGGCGTGCCATTTTCGGGGCAGCCTTGAGCAAATGGAGGGTCACGATGGCGTTCGCCTTACCCATGGCCAGTCCGGCCAACGTGATGCCGCGCGCCAATTCCCAGGCAATGACACCCTTCCCGTACCGTCCCTGGACAGGGAAGTCCTTTACCTCCACCCGTTTTCCTTTTCCATCCGAGGCGATCAGGAACAGGTCACCTGTCCCGGGCAATATCTGGATGCCAACCACCGTGTCTCCCACCTCCAATTTGATCCCATTGACACCTGCCGCCGCCAGACCCATCGGACGGACAGCTTCCTCGTTGAAACGGATCGCCATGCCGATGGAAGTGGCCAACAAAACCTCCTTGCTGCCATCGGTCAGTGCCACCCAGCCCAGGGTGTCGCCTTCATTGACATTTAGCAGACGGAAGGTCTGCGCCGAGGGACCGGGCAATTCGCTGACGAGGCTCTTTTTGACCATCCCGCCGCGCGTAACCGTAATGAGGTTTGTTTCTTCGGAAAGTTGTGATTTCCTGGCAGGCAGGGCAAATGCAGCCACCGGTATCTCGTCCGCCTGCAGGGGGGATTGTTTGTTGAACGGGTTACCTTCACCCAACCTTTCGGCTTCAGGCAGGGTATGCACTGCCACGGCAGCAGCCAGCCCGCGCCCGTTGACCAGATAAAGTGTGTCAGTTGCATTTGCTTTAACCAGGAGCTTCGGCGCCTCGGAACCGGAAAGACGAGGCGGCTTGTCGTCGAGGGTGCGGGAGAGAGCCCCATCGGCGGTCATGCCGATCCAGACAACCTGCTCCACAACCAGTTCGGCAGCGGTCAGCGGTGCTTTTTTGGCCTTGCGGCCTTTCATACTGACAATCTGCGTCCTGCGGCGATCGCCGTAAGCTGCCTTGACCTTGAGCAATTCATCGGCTGCCACAGACCGCATCTTTTTAGAGGACTTCAGCAATCCTTCCAATTCCTTGATCAGGACCTGGGTTTCCTTGTACTCGGTCTCGATTTTCTTGCGCTCCAAGGCAGCCAGACGCCGCAACTGCATTTCAAGGATGGCATTTGCCTGCAGTTCAGAAAGCTTGAAGCGTTTTATCAAGCGGGTGCGGGCCGAGTCCACATCGGGCGAGCCTTTAATAAGAGCAATGATCTCGTCCAGGTGTTTTAGCGCCACCATCAGGCCTTCGAGGATGTGCGCACGAGCGCGCGCCTTTTGCAGGTCAAACTCTGTGCGGCGCTTGATAACCACCAACCGGTGATCGAGGTAGACGCGTAATGCCTGTTTCAGGTTCAGCAGGCGCGGCTCATTATCCACCAGGGCCAGCAGGTTGATGCTGAAAGTGGACTGCATGGGTGTGCGCTTGTAAAGCGCTGAAAGGACTTTCTCCGGCTCTACGTTCTTGGTCAGTTCGATGACGATGCGCAGACCCTGGCGGTCGGATTCGTCGCGCAGGTCGGTAATCCCATCCAACTGCCCATCACGCACCAATTCGGCAATCCGCTCGATCAGGCTTGATTTATTGACCTGGTAGGGAAGTTCTGTGACGATAATGCGGCTCTTGCCGCGCTCCATCTCTTCGATGTGAGTATTAGCCTGGATAGTAACCCGCCCGCGGCCTTTGCCGTAGGCTGCTTCTATACCCTCTTCCCCTTTCTGCTCGATGATAATTCCCCCAGTCGGGAAATCGGGCCCTTCGACGAACTCCATCAAATCCTCGACGTTAATGTCGTCGAGTTTTTCCCACTTTTCGAGCATGTAGACACAGGCATCGGCAATCTCGCCCAGGTTATGAGGAGGAATGTTGGTGGCCATGCCAACGGCGATCCCGGTGGCACCATTGACGAGCAGGTTCGGGATGGCGGACGGGAGCACGGTGGGCTCGGTGAGGGTGCCGTCAAAGTTGTCAGTGTAGTCGACGGTGTCCTTGCCAATGTCCGCTAGAAGGTCCAGTGCTGGTGCAGCCAGGCGTGCTTCGGTGTAACGCATGGCGGCCGGCGGGTCGCCATCCACTGAACCGAAGTTGCCCTGTCCATCCACTAACAGGGTGCGCATGGAGAAATCCTGCGCCATGCGCGCCATGGAATCGTAAACAGACTGGTCACCGTGCGGATGGTATTTGCCGAGCACCTCACCGACGATGCGGGCTGACTTGCGGTAAGGACTGTCAGTACGGATGCCCATGTCGTACATGGCATACAGGATGCGGCGCTGGACTGGTTTGAGACCATCGCGCGCATCCGGCAAGGCACGTGCAACGATAACACTCATGGCATAGTCGAGATAAGCCTGCTGCATCTCGCGGTCGATGTCAATTTTTCGGACGAGGCCGGGTTCCATAATTGCTCCTTGATTCCACCAACTGTGGAAAGTGATCTTTCCATTCCGGTGTGGTGAAAGAATGTTCTATCTTTGGTTTATCTTACGGGGAAAGCCGGAAAGCGTCAAGGAGAGAAAAAAAGAGGCAGCTATTTGGCTGCCTCTAAATTACTTGCCTGGTTTGAAAATCGAAATATTAGGGGAACTAGTCTGATGCCCCAACATCCGGAATTTCCGTCCACTGGGAGGAACCTGCCTGTGCAAGCGCCTTTTCCACAGCTGCGAAGCGCCCGTGCACAAAACCGGTGCCACCGGGGATCAACTTGCCGATGATGACGTTCTCCTTCAACCCATAGAGCGGGTCGGTGGAAGAGCCAATGGCTGCGCCAGCCAGCACCTTAATGGTGTGCTGGAAGGAGGAGGCTGAAAGCCACGAATCGGTACTGAGGGAAGCCTTGGTAACACCCAGGAGCATTTCATGGAACTTGGCAGGGGTCTTCCCTTCGGCCAAGAGTTGTTCGTTGACCCGCTGGACTTCCAAACGTTCCACAGCATCACCCGGCAGGTAGCGTGTGTCACCCGGGCGGAAGACCTGCACTTTGCTCAACATCTTGCGGATGATAACTTCGAAGTGCTTGTCATGAATATTCTGACCTTGCGAGCGATAAACCTTCTGGATCTCGGTCATCAGGTACATCTGGCAGGCTTCGCGTCCCTGGACACGCAAGATGCGGTGTGGGTTCAGCGACCCTTCAGTCAGCGGCTGACCATCCTCAACGTGATCGCCCTCTTTGACCAGCAGGCGCAGGGTGGTGGGAATTTCAGCTTCCTGTTCATCGTGTTGTTCGCGTGAGACATACACCTTGCGTTTCTCAATGCGGACTTTACCGCCGTGCTCAGCCGCGATGGTGGCGTCATCCAGGGTGGCAATAATATCGCCTGCCTTGATCTCGGTTTCATCTTTCACCTGGATCTTCCATTCCTTTGGCACGTCAAACTCATCGTGGATCATTTCACTTTGTTCGACATGGACGAGACGCATGTCGGCATACTTGTCCGACTGGATGATGCGAACCGTGCCCTTGATCTCGGCGACGACCGCTTCACCCTTGGGTTGTCTGCGGGACTCAAAGAGTTCTTCCACGCGGGGCAGACCGGTGGTGATATCACCACCCGCGGCCACACCGCCGGTATGGAATGTACGCAAGGTAAGCTGGGTACCGGGCTCACCGATGGACTGGGCTGCAACAATGCCCACTGCCGACCCCATCTCGACCATTATTCCACGCGCCAGGTCGAGACCATAGCACTTGGCACAGATCCCGTGGGTCAACTCACAGGTCAGAGCTGAACGAACCTTAACTTCCTGGACCTCAGCGACAGCAATCTTGCGCGCCAAGTCACGGTCGAGGATATCATCCTGTTCGGCCAACACTTCACCAGTTTTCGGATCAAGGACGCGGTCGGCAGCCAGGCGTCCGAATAACCGGGATGCCATGGATTGACCGGCAACATCGTCCTTCCTGCGAATCCAAACTCCATTGTGGGTGCCGCAGTCAAGTTCATTGATAATGATATCCTGGGCAATATCCACCAGGCGGCGGGTCAGATAACCGGCATCAGCAGTACGCAGTGCGGTATCAGCCAAGCCTTTGCGGGCACCATGGGTTGAAATAAAGTATTCCTGGGCGGTCAAACCCTCGCGGAAGTTTGAGCGGATCGGCATTGGAATGATGCGCCCGGATGGATCAGCCATCAAACCGCGCATGCCGGCCAACTGCGAAATGGGACCAAACCCACCCTTGGTGGCGCCGGAGTTGGCCATGGTGGACAGGTTGCCATCCGGGTCGAGGGCATCGCGGACCGCCTTGGCAACAGCAGTGGTGGTCAGCTGCCAGATCTGGATGATGCGTTCGTTCTGCTCCTGCTCGGTTAACAGGCCACGCCGAAAGTCCCGCTGAACCAACTCTACGTCTTTAAGAGCCTTTTCAATGATTTCCTGTTTTTGCGGAGGAACGGTAATATCCGACACAGCAATGGTAGTGCCGGAACGCATGGCATATTCGAAGCCGATGCGCTTGATCCCGTCCGCGGTTTCAGTCGTCACATCCTGACCATATAATTCGTAGACTTCTGCGATCAGGTCCTTCACGCCACCTTTTTCCAACTGCCGGTTGATAAACTGGACCTTTTCCGGCAGGATGCGGTTGAAGACCACACGCCCGACTGTGGTTTCAATCAAGCGGACCTCAGCTTCAGGGAGGCGATCGTGGTTCTCATCGTACCAGGTGGTTAAACGCGCCTTGATCTTGCTATGCACATCCACCTGGCCCAACTGGTAGGCCAGATCGACATCGTCAATATCTGAAAATGTGCGTCCATCACCCTTATGCGGCTTCGAATGCAGCATGGTCATGTAGTACACACCCAGAACCATATCCTTGGACGGACCAATGATGGGTTCTCCGTCAGCGGGCTTGAGCAGGTTCTTGGAAGCCAGCATCAAGCGGCGGGCCTCCTGCACAGCTTTATCCGACAACGGCACGTGGACAGCCATCTGGTCGCCATCGAAGTCAGCGTTGAAGGCAGTACAAACCAGCGGGTGTAATTGGATGGCCGAGCCTTCGATCAGGATCGGTTCAAATGCCTGGATGCCCAGGCGGTGCAGGGTGGGCGCACGGTTCAACAGAACCGGGCGATCCTTGATGACTTCTTCAAGAGCTTCATAAACCTCGGGCCGGTTGCGTTCGATAAAACGCCGGGCACCCTTGACATTGGCAGCATAGTTGTGCGACACAAGACGTGAAATGACGAATGGGCGGAAAAGTTCCAGCGCCATGCTTTTCGGCAGACCGCATTGATACAGTTTCAACTGCGGGCCGACAACGATCACAGAGCGACCCGAATAATCCACGCGCTTACCAAGCAGGTTGCGGCGGAAGCGGCCTTTCTTGCCCTTGAGCATGTCGCTCAAGGAGCGGAGTTCCCGGCGGCCGCGGCGGCTGAGTGCCTTGCCGCGCTGGCTGTTGTCGATCAGGGAATCCACTGCTTCCTGCAACATTCGCTTTTCGTTACGGACAATCACGTCCGGCGCTCCAAGTTCGAGGAGGCGCTTGAGACGATTGTTGCGGTTGATCACACGCCGATAAAGGTCATTCAAGTCCGACGTGGCGAAACGACCACCGTCCAATTGCACCATCGGGCGCAGGTCCGGCGGAATGACGGGCAGGACGGTTAGGATCATCCACTCCGGGCGATTGCCCGAACGGCGGAATGCTTCCACAACTTTCAGCCGGGAGGTAGCCTTCTTGCGCTTCTGCTTTGACTTGGTTGTTTTTACTTCGTGCCAGAGTTCTTCCGAGAGTTTATCCAGGTCGAGGCGGCGCAGGATGTCATAAAATGCCTCGGCACCCATATCGGCGCGGAAGACCTGCCCCCAGCGCTGTTTCAGTTCACGGTAACGGGTCTCACCAAGGAAGGTGAACGGGCGCAGTTCCATCAGCTCATCGCGTTGTAGAGCGTTGGCGTCATGGCTGGTGGAGGTCTGGTCTTCCAGTTGGCTGCGCAGGTCATTCATCTGCTCATCGGCCGCGGCCTTGATGGTTGCGCCTTCCATCTTTACTGCATCCAAGGCACGCGCTTTCTCGTCCTTGAGTTCATTTTCGATGGCTTCCAAGCGCCCCTGGACGAACTTCTGAACCTTGCCCAGATGGGTGGCACCGACCTTGACGCCTGCATCAACGATCACGGTTCCGGTACTGCCAAACACGACGGCTTCCTTGAGCACTTTGCCTTTGTTTTCCTGGAGATAACTTTCCAGACGCTGGCCTTCCTGAATGATCGGTTCCAGCTTGACAGCAGTCTGCTCGTCAAATTGGCGTTCCATCTCAACCTTGCGGGTTTGAATTTCCGCCTGTTTCTTATCGCGAGCGGTCTTGATCTCGGCAATCTTGGAATTAATAACCGCGGCCTGCTCGCGTTCGGAAACGGAAATCTCGTCTTCCAGGCGCTTTAAGGCTTTTTGACGGGCATCCTCATCCACGTAACTGACGATATACTGCGCAAAATAGAGCACCCGGTCCAGATTACGGCGGGAGATGTCGAGCAGCATGCCCAGGTATGAAGGTATACGCCGCGTGTACCAGATATGGGCCACGGGAGTTGCCAGCATGATATGACCCATGCGCTCCCGGCGGACCGAAGAGCGAGTCACTTCAACTCCGCATTTATCGCAGATGATTCCTTTATAGCGGGGGTTTTTATATTTACCGCAATAGCATTGCCAGTCGCGCGTGGGACCAAAAATAGCCTCACAAAACAGGCCGTCTTTTTCCGGGCGCAGGCGGCGGTAGTTGATGGTTTCGGGTTTCAGAACTTCGCCGTATGACCAGGTAAGAATGGTTTCGGGAGAAGCAAGACTGATGCGTAATGAAATTAATCCCTTAGTTTCCACTAGACCGTCTCCTCATCTCTAAATTGATACCTGCGACTGACCACCCTTGCTCCAACATTCAAGCGATGCCAGAGACACACAAAAGCAAGCGCTTCGAAGCCTTCTGCTTCAAGCGCTCGCTAATTATCGCAGATTATGGTTATCTCTCAATGGAGCCGAATTATACTTGTATGGTCTTATTTGGTCAAGGGGGTGCTTAAAAGGGAATTAATGTGCCTCTCATACTGCTATATTCCCTCAAATTTGAGCATTTGCAGGATATCTTGCAGGGCCGCGTTAAAAACTTCCTGCATTATCTCCTGTGAAGCCTGATATTTGCCGCCAAAGGACCCATCCCCGTAGACTGCGCGGGCAGCTTGTGCATCCAGAATGTCTGAAGGGACGTGAGGGGGTGTCTTTTCCCCTTCTGGCAGGTCGGTCACAATGGTGAAGGGAAAAGCCTCCAGCCAGTTGGCGTGGCTGGGTTTAAGCTCATGGCGCAAAGCAACTTCTTCCACGCTGTGAGCCAACCACCAGGCATACCACTGTATTTTCAGTCCGGACAAATTATTGGAAAGTTCTGTCAGGCGCGCTTTCAGACCGGTATTTCCACCGTGACCGTTCAGGATAAGGATGCGTTTGAATCCCTGTCCATATGCCGAGCGGACAATATCCTCGACTGCGTCCATCAAGGTGGAAAGCCGCAGGCTGAAGGTGCCTGGGTAGGAGATAAAGTATGGACTGGAACCGAAATTCACAGGTGGCGCCATCAGCACCCCGGTTTGTTGCGATGCGGCATCAGCCAGTGCCAGCGGGATCTTTACATCTGATAATAAGGAAAGATAGCCATGCTGCTCACAGGCCCCCACCACCAGGATCAAGCGGTCATCGTGCTTGAGATATGCTTCCACATCCATCCAATTCAATTCTTCGATGCGCATAACACCATTATAATCGGCTTGTGATCGATCAATTTCCCATCCCACCTGTATTCCTCAAGCGCATGTTGCACTTCCTGGGAGACGAGTTTCCCGCCTTTGCCGAGGCTCTGACTCATGATCCGGTACGCGGACTGCGTGTCAATACATTGAAACTGTCAGCGGGTGAGTTTCAGAAAATAAGCCCTTTCCAGCTGGGCGAAAAGGTGGCATGGTGCGATTCAGCCTTTTCACTCCCCCCCACCCCACCAGATGGGAAAGAACCCGGCAAACATCCTTTTCACCTGGCAGGACTGTATTACTTACAGGACCCATCTGCCATGTCGGCAGCAGAATTGCTGGGGCCACAGCCCGGAGAGCGGATCCTGGACCTGGCTGCCTCCCCCGGTGGCAAGACCACGCATATCGCCTCACTAATGCAGGGAAAAGGCATACTGATTGCAAACGAGATCAAAACGAAACGCTTGAACCACCTGGTGGTCAACGTGGAACGCTGGGGAGCTGAAAACCTGGTGGTCACGAATGAGACCCCGGAACGATTGGCGGATCATTTTGGCGCATATTTCGACCGGGTGCTTGTGGACGCACCCTGCTCAGGAGAAGGCATGTTTCGCAAGGATATGGGGGCGCGTCTCGACTGGTCCGAGGAGATGGTGGCAGGCTGCGCTGTACGCCAGACCAACATCATGCGCGTGGCAGCTCACCTGGTCCGTCCGGGCGGGCACCTGCTCTACTCAACCTGCACTTTCGCTCCTGAAGAAGACGAGGGAATCATTGCCCGGTTTTTGCAGGAGCACTCCGAGTTCGAAGTGGAAGCATTGCCACAGTTGGCGGGGTTTATGCCAGGGCGTCCGGAATGGAGTGGATTAGGAGCTCAGGCAAATTCCTTGCGCGGGGCCGTGCGCCTGTTCCCCCACCGTGTATCCGGGGAAGGACATTTTGCCTGCCTGCTAAGCCGCAAAAATGGTCCTTCAGACGAAACGACCTTCCCCATGCGCCGGTTAAAAATTCCTCCCTCAGATTGGAGACTCTGGCAGGCTTTCAGGGAGGAAACATTGGCGGTGGATTTCCCCTCCGAGCGCCTGCGTTTGCAGGGTGACCGGCTTTATTTCTTACCGGAAGAAATCCCTGACATGAAAGGGCTGCGGGTGACCATCCCCGGCATCTGGCTGGGAAATGTTAAAAAAGAACGCTTCGAGCCAGCACACCCGCTGGCGATGCATCTGCGCACGGGACAGGCCCAAAATATACTGTCGCTCACAACAAACAGCCGGGAGATGGCAGCTTTTTTGCGCGGGGAAAGCCTCCCCTCTGAGGGTACTCCAGGCTGGACCCTGGTCACCGCAGACGGGTGGCCGCTGAGCTGGGGTAAAAGGGTGCAGGGGGTGGTAAAGAACCATTTTCCAAGAGGCTGGCAAATCTATTCCTGAGAGGTGCAATGCACGAAAAACGTTTCGAAGGGGATTTTGCACGTTTACGCAATCCTGAAAGGATCGCCCGCCTCGACGTGGAGAGGGTCGTATCTTTGTGCCTTGATCGTGCAAATATCAAGACGATGTTGGATGTCGGTACCGGGACGGGAGTGTTCGCCGAAGCGTTTGCAAAACGCGGCCTGTTTATTTTGGGCGTGGACGTTAATCCAGAAATGCTTCCGGCTGCCCGGAGGTTTGTGCCCGCCTGCGAATTCAGCGTGGCAACGGCCGAGAGGCTGCCCTGTGCGGATGACAGCCTGGACCTGGTATTCATGGGTTTACTGCTGCATGAATCGGACGAACAGGTCCAGGTGCTCCGGGAGGCCCAGCGGGTTGCTCGAATTAGAGTGGGTATTCTTGAATGGGCTTACCGTGAAGAAGATTTTGGTGCGCCGCTCGAACACCGCCTGTCCCCGGATTCCATGCTAAAAATGTCAAAGCAGGCTGGGTTCAGTAAAATTGAGGAAATTCCACTGACCAAGTTGATATTTTACCGGTTGACCCCCTAACCAGATATAAGAGTGGAATAACCATAAATATTATAGAAGTGGCGGCCATAGGGCCGCCACTATATATCTAAACCACAATATTTACGAGCTTCTTTTGTGCCACGATCACCTTTTTGGGCGTCTTCCCTTCCAGGTATTTTTGGATGATCTTACTCGCCAACGCAGCGGATTTAATATCTTCCTCGCTGACATCCGCCGGGAGGACAACCCGGTCGCGCAGTTTTCCATTGACCTGCACCGGAATGACGATCTCCTGCTCGCGGGCGGCGTCTTCGTCAACAGTCGGCCAGGGCTGGTCGTGGATGGAATATTTCCCCCCGATCTTTTCCCAGAGTTCCTCGGCAATGTGCGGACAAACGGGAGCCAGCATGCGCAGGTAGATATCCACCGCCTCGTTCCATTCAGGCGTACCGGCCAACCCGGCTTCCCTGGCAGCGTACATTTCATTAAGTAATTCCATCAGCCCTGAAACAATCGTATTAAATTCGAACTTTTTGAAGTCTCGCGTGATGCGCTTCAGCATCTGATGAACTTGCCGGCGAAGAGATTGGGCGTTTTCCTCATGTCCTTCCGACCCAGACGAAATGGTATCTGCCATTTCTTCATCAGAAACATCGGCTTTGAAGGAACCTAATGACTTTATTTGCCCGGTCGAAATGACCAGTGCCCAAACGCGCCGAAGCCAGCGGACAGTCCCATCAATACCGGATGGATTCCAGGGAGCACCCATTTCCCAGCGAGCAAAGAACATCAGGAAGGCGCGCACTGCGTCAGCACCATAACGCGCCACCAGGTCATCGGGATCCACCACGTTGCCGCGGCTCTTGGACATCTTCTCGTTGTCCTCGCCCAGCACCATGCCCTGGTTGCGCAGCTGGATCATCGGCTCGGGACCTTCGGTGATACCCATATCGCGCAGCGCCTTGTGGAAGAAACGAGTGTAGATCAGATGCATGTTGGCATGTTCGATGCCGCCAGTGTAGGTATCGACCGGCATCCAGTAATCGTACTCCTTTGGGTCGAACGGACCCTGGTCGTAATGGGAAGACAGGTAGCGCAGGTGGTACCATGACGAACACATGAACGTGTCCATCGTATCGGTCTCGCGCACGGCGGGGTCGCCGCAAACCGGGCATTTGGCATTTTTCCAGGTCGGGTGCAATTTCAACGGCGATTCGCCGGTGGGTTTCCAGGCTACGTCCTCGGGCAATAGAACGGGGAGATCAGCATTCGGCACCGGGTTCCAACCGTCCTTCTCACAATAGATCATCGGGATGGGCGCGCCCCAGTATCGCTGGCGTGAAATCAGCCAGTCGCGCAGTTTATAGTTTACGGATGCCTTCCCAATCCCTTTTTCGGTAATGTACTTTATGGCAGCGCAGAACGCCTGCTCAGCGGAAGTACCCGTCAGCGGTCCGGAATTGACCATCTTGCCGGAAGCCGGCACCGAGGCAGGCAGGCCGGTCCCGTCCAGGGAAGGTATATTATCCGGTTGGATAACAACCCGCACCTCGATCCCAAATTTCCGGGCGAATTCGAAGTCGCGCTGATCATGTGCCGGCACAGCCATGATGGCGCCGGTGCCATACGTCATCAAGACGTAATCGGAGATCCAAATGGGGATCTTCTCACCATTGACCGGGTTTATCGCGAGCCCTCCGGTGAAGACCCCGGTCTTTTCCTTGTCGACGGCTTCGCGGTTGATATCCGATTGGCGGGCGGCCTGGATCTTGTATGCATCCACCTCTGCTTTATGGTCAGGAGTGGTGACTTTATCAACCAGCGGATGTTCAGGTGAAAGCACCATGAAGGTGACCCCCCACAATGTATCCGGGCGGGTGGTGAAAACCGTGATCCGGGATTGGGTTTCAGGGTTTTGATTTCCTGCATTAGTGATTCCAGAACCTTTGTCTGCCAATGGAAAATTCACTTCGGCGCCTTCGGATCGTCCGATCCAATTAGTCTGTAAAACTTTAACCCGTTCGGGCCAATCCATCCCTTCATAGTTCAGGAGTTGATCGGCATAGGCAGTAGTCTTAAAGAACCACTGCGCCAGGTTTTTCTTTATCACCGGTGTGCCGCAGCGTTCGCAGTGGCGGTCTTCGCCCCAGACCTGTTCGCGTGCCAGGGTGGTGTTGTCGTGCGGACAAAAGTCAACCGGCGACAACTTGCGGTAAGCCAACCCATGCTTGTAGAGCTGGATGAAGAACCATTGGGTCCACTTATAGTATTCGGGGTTGGACGAAATGGCCTCCCGGCGCCAGTCCCACATGGCCCCCATCGAGCGCAACTGCTTGCGCATTTGTTCGATGTTTTGGTAGGTGCGCTTCATGGGGTGGATGCCGTCCTTGATGGCGGCATTTTCAGCCGGCAGTCCAAAGGCATCAAAACCTATAGGCAGCAGCACGTTATACCCATTCATTCGCATGAAACGCGCATGGGCGTCAGAGGGGGTAAAAGCATACCAATGTCCGATGTGCAAGTCGCCGGAAGGATAAGGCAGCATGGTCAAGGCATAATGCTTAGGTTTGCTTTCGTCGATATCAGCATGATACAGCCCGTCGGCTTCCCACTTGGCCTGCCATTTTGGTTCAATTTGAGAGGGAATATAGTCGCTCATTTTTTCCTCGAGAATCTAAAACCTGAACGAATGGTGAACTTCAAACCTGCGAAGTTTTACTCAGAATAAAAATAACAGCCTGGGGTGCGCGAGAAGGCAGGATTGGACTCCTGGTTTGTACTTTATTTTCTCGAACATAGCGCGCCTCCTTTCGTCATTCAACAAAAATCCCTTCATCCACTCAGGGACGAAGGGACAATTCTCCGCGGTACCACCCGGATTACATCACCCGATTACTCGCTCCAATTTAGAACCGGTAAACTTTTCTGCTTACGGCCAGGGTAACGTCTCTCTTGTGCTGTAACGGGCTGTCCCGGCGCTGACTACTGGTTTCACCAGCGCAGTCTCCCTTGCGAGGGCAGGCGAGTTCGGTCTCAAAGCACTCCCGCGGGTGCTGTGAAGGGCTTCCACCCGGCTTTCCCTTCTCGCTGACGGGACGACCTACTACTCCTGTCTTGACCTTATTATTTTCGCGATTATAGCACAATCGCGATCAGGTGCATGATCGCGACTGCCTGTGGACCCAGCGAGATTCGAACTCGCGACCTTCTCAATGCCATTGAGACGCGCTCCCAACTGCGCTATGGGCCCATAAATTATTATTCGAAATGCAACAACCAGAAGGCGGGCGGCGGCTGTGCTTGCTGTTTGCGTGGTTGTGCCTGCTGCCCGTTGACTGTGGACCTGAGGGGATTCGAACCCCTGACCTCCTCAGTGCGATTGAGGCGCGCTCCCAACTGCGCTACAGGCCCATTATTGGGCGAACGGTATTCTACCTGACTGAGAATGGAATGTCAAGGAACCATCCAAAGCGAATGACCTGGTTGTCAGCAGGGCATGCGGGAACACAGCAATCTGCCTCCCCATCCTTTGAAAGCTTATTTCCCGCCGGTCTCCATTTCAGAAAGGATGGTGTAGAGCAATTCCAAAAGAATGGCTTTTACCGAATCCTTGTCAGTAGCAACACAGGAGATCAGTTTGACCTTGGAATCGAGATGCAAAACGTGGCGCATATCATCAATATCCCAGGCTTCCTGCATGTCCTGTTTGTTGGCTGCCACCACGTAAGGAGTAGGAGCGTAGGCATGAAACGTTTCCAGGATGGAACGAGCCTCGCGGAAAGTTTCCGGGCGGGTACTGTCCACCATTACAATGAACCCGAGCATGCCCTCCGAAAGGATCTCCCACATGAAGTCAAACCGCCGCTGACCGGGGGTGCCAAACAGGTAAAGCACTAGATCATCGTCAACCGTGATCCGGCCAAAATCCATGGCAACCGTGGTCGACTCTTTTACAGTTTTTTCAGAAGGTGAGGATATGTTGCGTTCGGTGGAAACCACGTCTATTTCGCTGACTGAGCGAATAAATTGAGTCTTTCCTGCGTTGAAGGGACCCGTGACGACCATTTTGACCGTTTGCATTAAAACAATCCTCGCAATAATTAGAGGGAACGAATTCTCGTAATCAGGCGGTTAATCAACGATTTCTGCTCTTCTTTGTTTTGAGAAGGAAATACGCGTGCAGACGGCACCTGGGCCGATCCGTCATCGATTCGGGCAGTTTCAACCAGGCCAGCTTCAAGCAGACCATATACGATGCGCCGGATCTCCAGGTCATTCATCTTGGTTGCGGTTGCAATCTGCCGCATGGTATTGGTCGGTTTTATATATGAAACAACCCGCCATTCCTCGACGCTCAAGTTGACGTTGCGCAGATTTGTACCGGGATGGTCTGTGAACTTGAGTGCCATCTCGAGACTTGGAATTTCATCCTGCAGCTGTTCCCACTCGCGCATATGCCGCGAGCCTTCGATGATCAGGTTTCCAAGGTCCAGGCGGACGCTGATCCGGTCTTCGGGGGGCAGGACGTCATTATCGAAATGAAAAAATCCTTCCACCCAGGTGAACAGTCGCTGGATGATATTTATAAAATGCTGCTGGAGATTGGTGAGAATATCTTCCTGCGACAGGTAACCGGCATTGATCAACAACAACCCAAGTTCCTTATCGGAAATATGGGTCGCGTTTTGCTGGATGGATTTATATTGACCTGGGGATAATTTTTTGGCTTTATATAACACAATGGACAGGCTGCTGTCTTCCTGGTCGATCTGGGCATAAGACAATTTCCCATCCCGGAAGGCAACCTTGGCTGTTTCCCTGGGACCTTCAACCACAAGCGTCCCGGTTTTATTCGCCAGTTTTATGAGGTTAAGTAATTGAGTTATGGTAAAGTCACGCAGGTTGCCGCGCAGTGCCATGCCGGTCCTCGAAAGCCATCCATAGGGGGATGAAGAATATTAAATGATTATACATGTAAGGGTGACATGCGTCAAAGGGTTGGCTTTAGATGACTGAGAGGACAAAGATATCCCTTTTGCAAAACCTGATAATGCACAGATTATGGAAGAAGAAGTATAATTTTTGGAAAGTGATCCCTGGAGATGCCATTTGATAAAAATCTCAATCGTTTATTGCACGGTCTGACACTTCACCGACCGGGCCGTGAGCCTGGCAAATGAGCTGCTGAACCAATTCGAACCGGAGATTGAGAGCTTGACCCTCATTCCTTCCGATGGAAGCCGGTTTGAGGTGACAGCCAACAATACGTTGTTGTACTCCAAACTCCAGACCGGACGGCACGCCAATCCGGGCGAGGTCCTAGGCCTGATCAAAGAGTTTATAAAAAAGTAATTTGACCTTCGGCGACAAAAATCCGCTTTTCTCGAGGTAACCATGGCTAAAAAAGGCCGTGTATTTTCCGGCATTCGTCCCACCGGACGTGCCCACTTGGGGAACTACCTGGGCGCATTCAAAAACTACGTTGCCCTGCAAGACGACTACGAGTGCGTTTATTGCATCGTGGACCTGCATGCTTTGACAACGGTTGAGGACACTCTAAACCTGAAACAGAATACCTACAACCTGGCTCTCGACCTGCTGGCTGTCGGCATCCGACCTGAGGAGACCATCCTGTTTGTCCAGTCGCATGTTCCCCAGGTAACCGAACTGCATACAATCCTTTCGATGGTGACACCGCTCGGAAAACTAACCGACTTACCCACTTTCAAGGAAAAGGTGCGCCAGAACCCAAATAATGTCAATTATGGGTTGGTCGGCTACCCGGTACTGATGAGCGCGGATATCCTGCTCTACAAAACTGACCTGGTGCCGGTGGGGATCGACCAGGCACCCCACCTTGAATTTGCGCGCGAGGTCGTCCGTTCATTTAATTATCACTTCAATACCAACGTCCTGATCGAGCCTCAGATGAAAGCTGCCGAAGTCCAGAAAGTCCTCGGTATTGACGGCAAGGAAAAAATGGGGAAAAGCTTGAATAACCAGATCGAGCTGGCTGCAACTCCCGAAGAAACCCGTCAGCGTGTAATGATGATGGTGACAGACCCGCACCGGATTAAACGCACCGACCCCGGCAACCCGGATATATGCAACGTTTTCACACTCCACAAAGTCTTTACAAACAAAGATGATGTGGAAATGATCAACATTGAGTGCCGCCGGGCAGGTATTGGCTGCGTGGATTGTAAAAAACGACTTGCCGCCAGCTTGAACGGAGCTCTTGAACCCTTCCGTGTCAAGCGCGCTGAGATCGCAGCCCGTCCAGACCTGGTGCCCTCAGTGCTTGAGGATGGTGCAAAACGCGCGAGGGCGATCGCGGAAAAGACGATGCAGGAAGTTCGCGCGGCAGTGCAGTTACCCTGATCATTCAAGAAGCAAGCTGACAGAATCCCTGCGGTGGAAAATGCGCGCTCTTATACAGAGGGTCAAATCGGGTAAAGTATCCGTGGAAGGGAAACCCATTGCCAAAATCGGTCATGGGCTGATTATCATGCTCGGCATCGGGCAGGGAGATACCGAGGAAAAAGCCAGATTCCTTGCAGAAAAAACTGCCACTCTCCGTGTTTTTACCGATTTTGAAGGAAAATTCAACCAGTCGCTCCTGGATGTGAATGGCGAGGCCCTTGTCATATCCCAGTTTACGCTTTACAGTGATACCCGCAATGGGCGACGTCCCTCATTTTCAGAGGCAGCCCGCCCGGAAGTGGCTGCACCGCTTGTGGAAAAATTCGCCGGATTTTTGAGTGCCATGGGCCTTCCGGTGCAAACCGGCAGCTTTGGCGCACATATGCTGGTGGAGATAGAAAACGATGGCCCGGTGACAATGATGCTCGAGAAATAGTACACAATCATCATTAATGCAAAATCCGCCGCTTGACGATATAGAAAGGTTGTGCTAGTATCTCTTTAGAAATTAAAAATAAGGAAGATTGTTTTTTTAAGGAGGAGAACATGGTCAAGAAATTATCGGTGATTGTCATCATTGGGTTGGCAACCATGTTGCTGTTGATTTCCTGTTCACGATCCGCATCCCAATCGCCGCAGGTTGCCCTTTCCACGCCCACAGGGAAAGTGAATGTCACCGTGCAGCAGCCCACCGGCGTTGGTCAAATTGAATTGATCGGAACCACCCAGATGTTGCAGACGATGACCGCGTTTTACGTGCAAACGCAGGCGGCGCAAACTCTAAATCCCACCGTGGTTCATCCCACCTCAACACCCTACGGCACACCCCCTCCTGTGGTACTGCCCACCAGTGCTGCAGGAACTCCGCTCCCCGGCACTACACCCATCATCATTGTTTCAACTTCCACACCCGGACACCCCTCCACATATACTCTCATGCAGGGCGAGTACCCTTATTGCATTGCACGTCGCTTTAATGTTAACCAGCAGGAATTGCTCTCAGCGAACGGCCTTAGCGATGCGACCCTGCTGCAACCGGGAAGTGTTTTGAACATTCCGCAGACCGGCAATCCATTCGTTGGTCAGCGCGCTTTGCATCCCCATCCGACAACGTTTACAATTTCTTCCACCAACGATACGATCTACTCAGTGGCATGCTATTTTGGAGACGTCGATCCAAACCAAATTATTGCGGCAAACAACTTGGTGTCACCCTACGTCCTGCATGTCAACCAGGCTCTAAATATCCCTTAGGATTACTGCAACGGAACACACCCAGGCAGATCAAGCCTGGGTGTTTTTTTGGAGATTGAATGCCATTCGAATTGTTAAAATCTGAAATTGTCTACCCGGGACGGGCATTCACGATCCGCCGCGACACCCTGAGAATGCCGGATGCCCGGGAAGCCAGCTTCGACATCGTGGAACATGTGGGATCGGTGATCATCCTGCCCCTTGACGCCGATGGGCAACTCCTTTTCGTGCAGCAGTACCGGCATGCCGCGGGATTGGACCTGCTGGAGCTACCGGCCGGGACGCTGGACAAAGATGAATCCCCCGAAGCCTGTGCCACCCGTGAAGTTCGGGAAGAAACCGGCATGGCTGCGGGGAAATTGGAACCACTGGGCGGGTTTTATCTTGCTCCCGGTTATTCCACCGAATACATGCATGTCTACCTCGCCACCGATTTGCGTTACGACCCCCTGGAGGCCGACGCAGATGAGTTCCTGACAGTCGAGCGATTCCCGCTAAAAGAGGCACTGGTAATGTTTGAAAGCGGGGAAATCCAGGATGCAAAGTCTCTGGCAGCCATCCTGCTGGCACGCAAATACCTGGAAAACCGAAAATAGCGTATATTTGTGATTGGTGACAAGTCGCTGAAGTTATTGTGTATAAAATTACTTCCGTAATGAAACCCGGGGGAATAAACTCATTACTTGGTAAATTATCATGGCACAGAATCCTCTGTGTTATCCTACTTTAAGGAGTCAAGCTATATGGAACGCCAAAAGGTTACGATTGATGGGAATGAAGCCACTGCTTCCGTAGCCCATCGCACCAATGAAATCTGCGCGATCTATCCCATTACGCCTTCATCCAATATGGGGGAGTTTGCCGACGATTGGTCGTCAATTAAGCGGAAGAATATCTGGGGTACCGTACCCCTGGTCGTAGAAATGCAATCCGAGGGGGGCGCCTCAGGAGCAGTCCATGGGGCACTCCAATCGGGAGCATTGACCACCACGTTCACAGCCAGCCAGGGCCTGCTCCTGATGATTCCCAACATGTACAAGATCGCCGGGGAATTGACCAGCACAGTTTTCCATGTTTCGGCACGCACCGTGGCAACCCATGCCCTCTCCATTTTCGGCGACCACTCTGACGTGATGGCCGTGCGCCAGACCGGCTGGGCCATGCTCCCCTCCGGTTCGGTCCAGGAAGCGCACGATATGGCCTTGATCGCCCAGGCTGCCACGCTGGAAGCACGTGTGCCTTTCCTGCACTTCTTCGACGGCTTCCGCACTTCGCACGAAGTTGCGAAAATCGAGCAGTTGACGGATGACGATTTGCGGACGATGATCGACGATGAGCTTGTCAATGCACACCGTGCCCGCGCGCTTTCTCCAAATCATCCCGTGCTGCGCGGCTCCGCCCAAAACCCGGACGTATTCTTCCAGGCGCGCGAAACGATCAACCCGTTCTATGCCAAGGTCCCAGGCATCGTCCAGAAAGCTATGGATAAATTCGCCAAGCTGACCGGCCGCGCCTATCACCTGTTCGATTATATTGGCGCCCCGGATGCCGAGCGGGTAATCATCATTATGGCATCTGGCGGAGAGACTGCCGAAGCCACGGTGAGAAACCTGGTTGAGAAGGGCGAAAAAGTGGGCGTGGTCCGCGTGCGCCTATACCGTCCATTCGATACATCAGCTTTCCTCAAATCCCTGCCAAAGAGCGTCAAGTTTATTGCGGTCCTCGATCGCACCAAGGAACCCGGCGCCTCCGGCGAACCACTATACCTGGATGTGACCAGCACCCTTTTCGAAAATGGATACCAGGGCATAAAGGTGGTGGGGGGACGCTACGGTTTATCGTCGAAGGAATTTACCCCTGCAATGGTCAAGGCTGTACTGGATGAGCTTAAAAAAGCCACTCCTAAAAACCATTTCGTGGTTGGCATCAATGAAGACGTGACCCACTCCAGCATTGATTACGATCTCAATTTCTCTGTCGAGTATCCTGAGACCGTGCGCTGTCTCTTCTTTGGCCTGGGCTCTGATGGCACGGTGGGTGCAAACAAGAATTCAATCAAAATCATCGGCGAAGAAACCAATAACAATGCCCAGGGCTATTTCTATTACGACTCCAAGAAGGCCGGTACATTAACGGTTTCTCACCTGCGCTTCGGACCAAAACCAATCCAGGCTCCCTACCTGATCACCCCCAACACCGCCAACTTCGTTGCCTGCCACCAGTTCAACTTCCTCGAGCGCTTTGACTTCACCAAGTTCGCCCAACCCGGAGCAGTATTTTTGGTGAACAGTCTATATGGTCCCGAGGAAATTTGGGACAAGCTCCCACAGGAAGTTCAGAAAGACATCATCGAGAAGAAACTGAAGTTTTACACCATTAACGCATATGATGTTGCCGAAAAGACAGGCATGGGCAGCCGGGTCAATACAATCATGCAAACCTGTTTCTTCGCCATTTCCGGCATCCTGCCGCGCGATGAGGCCATCGAACAAATCAAGAAGGCCATCAAGAAGACGTACGGAAAGCGCGGCGAAGCGGTGGTGATGAAAAACTATGCAGCCGTAGACCAGACCCTGGTCAACCTGCATGAGGTCAAGGTGCCGGCCAAAGTGACCAGCACTTTCACCCGCAGACCACCAGTGGCTGCAGAAGCGCCTGAGTTCGTTCGCAATGTGCTGGGACCCATGATCGCCTTCGAAGGCGACACCGTCCCTGTTTCCGCCATGCCCCTGGACGGCACTTTCCCCACCGGCACCACCAAATGGGAAAAGCGAAACATCGCCCTGGAGATCCCGGTTTGGGAATCCGACCTGTGCATCCAGTGCGGTAAATGTGTCTTTGTTTGCCCACACGCCGTCATCCGGCACAAAGTTTTTGATAAAAAATTCCTTGAAAAAGCTCCGGCAACATTCAAGATGATGGACTCTAAGTTCAAGGAATTTCCTGGCATGGCATATTCCGTCCAGGTAGCACCCGAGGATTGCACCGGCTGCACTTTGTGTGTGGAAGCCTGTCCCGCCAAGGATAAGACCAACCCGGCGCGCAAAGCCATTAACATGGCCCTGCAACCGCCCTTGCGAGAATCCGAGGCAATTAACTGGGAGTTCTTCCTGTCCCTGCCAGAAATTGACCGCACAGCCATTAACCTGGGCACCATAAAGAACTCACAACTCCTTCAACCACTCTTTGAGTTCTCAGGAGCGTGCGCAGGTTGTGGTGAAACGCCTTATATAAAATTACTAACGCAGTTGTTTGGTGACCGCTCCATTATTGCCAATGCCACCGGTTGTTCTTCCATTTATGGCGGGAACCTGCCGACCACACCTTACACTTTCAACAAGGAAGGGCGCGGTCCGGCCTGGTCCAACTCCCTGTTCGAAGATAATGCCGAGTTCGGACTGGGATTCCGCCTGACGCTGGACAAGCAGCTTGAATATGCCAGCGACATCCTGCCAACTTTCGTTAACGAACTCGGACAGGACCTTGTGGATGGACTGCTTAAAGCCGACCAAACCACCGACCTGGGAATCAAGCAGCAGCGCGAGCGGGTTGACGTACTCAAGGGAAAACTCGCCCGATCCAAGAATTCGCAGGCCCGGAACCTGGCTGCAGTGGCAGATGCCTTCGTCAAGAAGGCGGTCTGGATCGTTGGCGGCGATGGCTGGGCATACGATATTGGTTATGGTGGTCTCGACCATGTCCTTTCCACCGGTCGAAATGTCAACCTGCTGGTACTCGATACAGAGGTCTACTCGAACACCGGCGGACAGGCATCCAAGTCCACACCGCGCGGTGCGGTGGCCCGGTTTGCCGCTTCCGGCAAGGGTTTGGCAAAGAAGGACCTGGGGCTGATGGCGATTGCGTATGGCTATGTTTATGTAGCCCGGGTTGCCATGGGTTACAGCGACCAGCATACCCTGAAAGCCTTCCTCGAAGCCGAGTCCTACAACGGCCCGTCCATCATCATCGCCTACAGCCACTGTATCGCCCATGGCTACGACATGTCGAAGGGCCTCGAACAACAGAAACTGGCAGTCCAATCCGGTCTCTGGCCTCTTTATCGCTTCGACCCGCGCCTCGCGGCAGATGATAAGAACCCCCTGCAAATCGATTGCAAGGAACCGACAGTTTCAGTGGAACAGTATATGTACAATGAAACCCGCTTCCGCATGTTGACTCAGAGCGATGAAGCGCGCGCAGAAACCTTGCTGAAATTATCAGGCGAAGATGCCAAGTCACGCTGGAGCTTCTATTCCCAGCTGGCTGCCATGCATTACGGCAAATCGGCTGATCAGAAATAAGTTAACAAAATGGGACGAAGATGATCTCTGTCCCATTTTTAAATATCGACCAATAAAGGAGAGCTTATGGTTGACCTTTCGACGACCTATCTGGGTCTTAAACTCAAGAACCCCCTGGTGGCTTCCGCCTCACCCCTTTCTGAAAAAGTGGAGACTGTCAAAGAGTTGGAAGCCGCGGGAATTTCGGCGATCGTGATGTACTCGCTTTTTGAAGAACAAATCATCCACGAGAGTCTTGAGCTGGATCATTTCCTTTTTTACGGCACTGAAATTTCTGCTGAAATTGACTCGTTCTATCCACAGAGTGGAAAATACACGCTCAAAGCGGATGCCTACGTGGAGCAACTAAGAAAGATCAAGCAGGCGGTCAAGATCCCCGTGATCGGCAGCTTGAACGGTGTCTCTTCCGGTGGCTGGACCAAATACGCCAAAAAGATCGAGCAGGCCGGGGCGGACGCCCTGGAACTCAATCTTTATTTCCTGCCAACCAACCCGAACCAGACTGCAACCCAGATCGAAGACAACTACATCACTCTGGTACATGATATTCGCAGCAACATCAACATTCCCCTGGCAGTTAAACTCAGCCCGTTCTTCACCTCCATCCCAAACATTGCCAAACGGCTGGTAGAAGCCGGTGCGAACGGCCTGGTGCTATTCAATCGTTTCTATCAACCCGATTTCGACCTGGAAGCATTGGAAGTGGTCCCGAACTTGATCTTAAGCACATCCAACGAACTTCGCCTGCCTTTACGCTGGATTGCCATCCTGTATGGACAGATCAAAGCTGACCTTGCGCTCACAACCGGAATCCACACCGCTGAAGACGTGGTGAAAACCACCATGGCCGGTGCAAGTGTGGCAATGACGGCTTCTTTATTGCTTGCTCAAGGAATCAATCGCATCCCCGTCCTCCTGGCGGACCTGGAAAAATGGATGACCGCACATGAATATGAATCCATCCAGCAAATGAGAGGCAGCCTGAGCCAGAAATCGACCGCTGAACCAGCTGCCTTCGAACGGGCGAATTACATGAAAGTGCTTAATTCATTTAAATCGATGCCGTGATCGTCTCCGATTAATAACACACAGCCCCTGCAAATGCAGGGGCTGTCGTTTTCTATGAGTGCAGACGGAACCGGTTATTCGACCGCTTCAGGTTCCCCGCCAGATTTCTTTTGACGATAAGTGATACGTCCACGGGTTAAATCGTAGGGAGACATCTCGACCTTGACATGATCCCCGAGCAGGATACGGATGTAATACTTGCGCATCTTGCCCGAAAGATAAGCCAAAACCTCATGCCCATTATCGAGCCGCACCCGGAATTGGGTGCCGGGTAAAGCCTCGACAACCAGCCCCTCGACCTGAATCTTATCTTCGTTAGCCATAATGCCTCCAGTCCCGTTCCGCTGGTCTATTCATAATCCTTGTAAGCACGTCGCTTGTAGCGTCGAATGGCTTTCTTCTGATCCATGCGGCGTTGCTCACTCTTGGATACAAACCAGCGTTTGCGGCGTACCGTGCTCAAGACACCGCTCTTGACAATCTTTTTGCGGAAACGCTTGAGCAATTGATCTTGTGATTCATTATTGCGTAAATTGACGACCGTCAACTGCCTCACCTCCTTCCATGTGGAGGAATAAATAAAAAACCCGGCTTATCACAGACACAGCCGAGTGCGCGTCATACCTGGATGAGAGAGATTTATTCATCTGGAAATTAGCGCTGCACACACTCCTTGGTTGCCAAAGCTTAGGAATAAAACGGCAATCTACGCGGACTGGTCTATGAACGAAAAGATTATACCTTATGATGGAACTGATGAGAAGAGAATAATAAAAGAAAAGTCTCTTTGGCAATGACCTACTCTCCCAGGCAGTTACCCACCAAGTACCATCGGCGCTGACGAGCTTAACTTCCGGGTTCGGGATGGGACCGGGTGTACCCTCGCCGCTCTAATCACCAAAGAGACTAATTCCCTATGTTGTGGCTGAATAGTTATTGTATTTGATGTATGAACAATATCAAGTTCTCCGCACCACGCAAATAAGCCCTCGACCATTAGTACGGTTTAGCTCAACACATTACTGTGCTTACACATACCGCCTATCAAGCAGATAGTCTATCTGCGGTCTTACTCCATTAAGGATACAGGGATCTTATCTTAGGGCAAGTTTCCCACTTAGATGCTTTCAGCGGTTATCTTTGCCAGACGTAGCTACCCAGCAATGCCGTTGGCACGACAACTGGCACACCAGAGGTCTGTCCACTCCGGTCCTCTCGTACTAGGAGCAGCTCCCTTCAAATCCCTTACGCCCACAGTGGATAGAGACCGACCTGTCTCACGACGGTCTGAACCCAGCTCGCGTACCGCTTTAACGGGCGAACAGCCCGACCCTTGGGACCTTGTCCAGCCCCAGGATGCGATGAGCCGACATCGAGGTGCCGAGCGAGATCGTCGATGTGAACTCTTGGATCTCACCAGCCTGTTATCCCCGGGGTAGCTTTTATCCGGTAGCCACGGCCCTTCCACTCGGATCCGTGGGATCACTAAGCCCGTCTTTCGACTCTGCTCGACGCGTTGGTCTTGCAGTCAAGCTCCCTTATGCCTTTACACTCTATGGGTGGTTTCCATTCACCCTGAGGGAACCTTTGGGCGCCTCCGTTACCTTTTAGGAGGCGACCGCCCCAGTCAAACTGCCCACCTGGCACGGTCCCCCGCCCGGATTACGGTGCGGGGTTAGGGTCTAAATGTAATCAGGGTGGTATTTCACCGATGACTCCACCGAGGCTAGCGCCCCAGCTTCAAAGTCTCCCACCTATGCTACACAGATCACACCCAAACTCAATGCCAAGATACAGTAAAGCTCCACGGGGTCTTTTTGTCCTACTGCGGGTAGGCCGCATCTTCACAGCCATTTCAATTTCACCGGGTCCCTCGTTGAGACACTACTCTAGTTGTTACGCGGTTCGTGCGGGTCGGAACTTACCCGACAAGGAATTTCGCTACCTTAGGACCGTTATAGTTACGGCCGCCGTTCACCGGGGCTTCAGTTCAAAGCTTCGACTTGCGTCTAACCTCTCCCTTTAACCTTCCGGCACTGGGCACGCGTCAGCCCCTATACATCGCCTTACGGCTTAGCAGAGACCTGTGGTTTTGTTAACCAGTCACTAGAGCCATTTCACTGCGACCTGTCACCAGGTACCCCTTATCCCGAAGTTACGGGGTTAAATTGCCTAGTTCCTTAACGAAGGTTCTCCCGTTCGCCTTGGTATACTCTACCCATCTACCGGTGTCGGATTGCGGTACGGGCATCTGGAAATCAATGCTTAGAGGCTTTTCTCGGCAACAAGGCTCAACCACTTATGCCTCAAGGGCTCGCTATCGTCTCAGCTCGGCTTGCGGATTTTCCTACAAGCCTCAACACCTAAACGGATCGAACCAGCACAACCAATCACTGGCTGGCCTACCTCGTTGCGTCCCCTCATCGCTCCTTCCAGACGGTTCCGGAATGTTGACCGGATGTCCATCACCTACGCCTCTCGGCCTCGGCTAAGGACCCGACTAACCCGACGCGGAATGACCTGGCGTCGGAAACCTTAGATTTACGGCGAACACGGTTCTCACGTGTTTGTACGCTACTCATGCCTGCATTCTCACTTCCGCCCGCTCCAGCTGTCCTTACGGTCAACCTTCACTGCTGGCGGAACGCTCCCCTACCGACCTGCTTGCGCAAGTCCCATGGCTTCGGTACCAAGCTTAGCCCCGTTAAGTTTTCCGCGCAAGGTCACTAGACCAGTGAGCTATTACGCACTCTTTAAAGGGTGGCTGCTTCTGAGCCAACCTCCTGGTTGTTCCAGTAACCTCACCTCGTTTCCCACTTAGCTTGGATTTGGGGACCTTAGCCGATGATCTGGGCTGTTTCCCTTTTGACCCCGAAACTCATCTCCCGGAGTCCGACTGCCATGCTATGGAGTATCGGCATTCGGAGTTTGGTTGAGTTCGGTAAGCAGTAAGCCCCCTAGCTCATCCAGTGCTCTACCTCCGATACTAAACGCATGACGCTAGTCCAAAAACTATTTCGGGGAGAACCAGCTATATCCGAGTTCGTTTGGCATATCACCTCTACCCACAGCTCATCCCCTAACTTTGCAACGTTAGTAGGTTCGGGCCTCCACGAGCGTTTAGACTCGCTTCGCCCTGGCCATGGGTAGCTCACCCGGTTTCGGGTCTAATCCCAACGACTATACGCCTTATTCAGACTCGCTTTCGCTACGGCTTCGGGTGTTACTCCCTTAACCTTGCCGCTAAGATTAACTCGCAGGCTCATTCTCCAAGAGGCACGCTGTCAGGCATAGCGCCGCGCACCCGGCTTTCGCCGGAGCACCGACACGCCATTAGCCCTCCAACTGTTTGTAAGCTTACGGTTTCAGGTTCTATTTCACTCCCCTAACAGGGGGACTTTTCACCTTTCCCTCACGGTACTTGTTCACTATCGGTCGCCAATTGTATTTAGCCTTGGGGAGTGGACTCCCCAGATTCCCACCGGATTAGCGTGCCCGGCAGTACTCAGGTATCCAGCGGAAGTCAGTTCATTTTCGCATACGGGACTGTTACCCTCTTTGGTTGGCTTTCCCACACCATTCTGCTAACAAACTGATTTGTAACTTCCATATGCCAGACCCTACAACCCCGTCCGTGCAAGCACGGGCGGTTTGGGCTAATTCCCGTTCGCTCGCCACTACTAGGGAAATGATCTCTTTTCCTCCGGGTACTTAGATGTTTCAGTTCCCCGGGTGCCCTTCTCCTGGTCTATGTGTTCAACCGGGAGATGCTGCGGGTTCGCCGCAGCGGGTTTCCCCATTCGGAAATCCTCGGATTAACGCCTGTTCACGGCTACCCGAGGCTTATCGCAGTGTCCCACGTCCTTCATCGGCAATTGGCGCCAAGGCATCCACCGTAAGCCCTTAGTAGCTTCTCCACGTGATGCGGAGAAATTGATATTGTTCGGCCTACATCAAAAATTGTCAATTCATCAATAACTATTCAGTTGTCAAGGTTCTGTTTTCGCCGTTGACCGGCGACCGGTGTGCTTCACATCTGTCAAGTACACGGGTTGGCAGTCAACTATTTATTTCGACAAAGCGACCCGGCTCATCGCCGGGCCGCGTATTTTACCCTTGCGATCAGAGCCAAACTTCTATCGTTGTTCCAGGTTCACCAACTTCAAACTTTTCCTCATCCTTTCATTCAAAGGCTCAGTGGAGATGACGGGATTCGAACCCGTGGCCTTCGCCTTGCAAAGGCGTTGCTCTCCCGCTGAGCTACATCCCCGAGCACTGCCTGAAAAATCAGGTGGGCCTGACTGGACTCGAACCAGTGACCCCAGTCTTATCAGGACTGTGCTCTAACCAGCTGAGCTACAGGCCCGCCCAGGCTAGGCCTTAACAACTGAATTGTGATAGGAAGCTTACTTATCGACTCTCACCCACCGCGGGCGAAAGATTTGGTTGAGCGCAGGTTGCGTGAGTTCTTAACCTTTGCTCGTTAATCTAGAAAGGAGGTGATCCAGGCGCACCTTCCGGTACACCTACCTTGTTACGACTTCGTCCCAGTCACCAACCCCACCTTCGACGGCGCCCTCCTTGCGGTTAGGCTACCGGCTTCAGGTGTTGCCAGCTCCCATGACGTGACGGGCGGTGTGTACAATCCCCGGGAACGTATTCAACGCACTATAGCTGACGCGCGTTTACTAGCAACTCCGACTTCACACAGGCGGGTTGCAGCCTGTGATCTGAACTGAGGCCGGCTTTAGGGATTGGCTCTACCTCGCGGCTTAGCGACCCATTGTACCGGCCATTGTAGCGTGTGTGTAGCCCCAGGCATAAAGGCCATGCTGACTTGACGTCATCCCCACCTTCCTCCGGCTTGATACCGGCGGTCCCGTATGACACTTGTAACATACGGCGAGGGTTGCGCTCGTTGGCGGACTTAACCGAACATCTCACGACACGAGCTGACGACAGCCATGCAACACCTGTGAAGGCTCCCTTGCGGGTCGGTCTGCTTTCGCTTCCCTACCACCAACATGTCAAGCCTGGGTAAGGTTCTTCGTGTAACATCGAATTAAACCACACGCTCCGCTGCTTGTGCGGGGACCCGTCAATTCCTTTGAGTTTTAACCTTGCGGCCGTAGTCCCCAGGCGGTGAACTTATCGCGTTAGCTTCGGCACCGACGGCTTTGAACCCGCCGACGCCAAGTTCACATCGTTTACAGCTAGGACTACCGGGGTCTCTAATCCCGTTTGCTACCCTAGCTTTCGTGTCTGAGTGTCAGAAACAGTCCAGGAGGCCGCTTTCGCCACTGGTGTTCCTCCCGATATCTACGCATTTCACCACTACACCGGGAATTCCACCTCCCTCTACTGCTCTCAAGTCTGGTAGTATTGAACGACCTCTCCCAGTTGAGCCAGGAGCTTTCACATCCAACTTACCAAACCACCTGCACACGCTTTACGCCCAGTAAATCCGGATAACGCTTGCCTCCTACGTTTTACCGCGGCTGCTGGCACGTAGTTAGCCGAGACTTATTCCTGAGATACTGTCCTTTCTCATCTCTCAGAAAAGCACTTTACGATCCGAAGACCTTCATCGTGCACGCGGCGTTGCTGGGTCAGGCTTTCGCCCATTGCCCAATATTCCCTACTGCTGCCACCCGTAGGTGTCTGGCCCGTGTTTCAGTGCCAGTGTGGGGGACCACCCTCTCAGGTCCCCTACCCGTCGTAGCCTTGGTGGGCCATTACCTCGCCAACTAGCTGATGGGACGCAGGTCCCTCCCGAAGCGCATTACTGCTTTAGTCATCGGCTTCTAAACCCAATGACCACATGCGGTATTAGCAGTCCTTTCGAACTGTTATTCCACACTTCGGGGCAGGTCACCAACGCGTTACGCACCCGTTCGCCACTAAGAAACCTCTGTATTGCTACAAAAGCTCTTCGTTCGACTTGCATGTATTAAGCACGCCGCCAGCGTTCATCCTGAGCCAGGATCAAACTCTCCGCAAAAAAATCACCCTTACGGGTGTAAGTTACGGAATAGAACGACAGGCTTACTTCCTATCACATTTCAGTTGTTAAGGTCCGGTATACAAAGCGGGCTAGATTTTACCCGCAAGACCCACCACTGTCAAGTTTACAGAGACGAAATCGCCGATGTTTTTGATTCGACATCGGCTCGTCAGACTGCAAAACCTGCTGCTTTGTGTCTCTGACGTGAGACGTTGCTGTGTTGTCAACGATCTGTCCAAATGGACGAGATCTGCGTGGGGGTCAATGTGCTTGCCTATTATACGCATTCGAACTGAGTTGTCAAGGAATTTGCACCCCCAATTTGGAATCTTTAAGGTTACGACATTTCCTGGCGCCCGGTTAGTGCACGTAGAATTGTATTCTGGTCTGCATATTCCAGTTCGCTGCCCACCGGTAAACCACGGGCCAGCCTGGTCACCCGCACTCCCAAAGCCTGGAGTCGTGGGTGCAGGTACTGCGCCGTAGCCTCCCCCTCCATGGATGGGTTGATCGCCAGGATTACTTCCTGCACGCCGCCGCGCTGGATGCGTTCCAGCAATGGTTTGATCTTCAAGTCGTCCGGACCGATCCCCTCGATGGGCGAAAGGACGCCCTGCAACACGTGGTACTTCCCTTTATATACACCCACGCGTTCCAGGGCAACCACGTCCAGCGGTTCTTCCACAACACAAATCATCGCCGGGTCACGCTGACCGCTATCGCAGATCTCACATCGCTCCCGGCCGGCAGTGGTGATATTGAAACACTCCTGGCAGAATGCAATTTTGTTTTTAAAGTCGGACAGTGCTTCAGCAAGTTGACCGGATACTTCAGGTGAGGCGCGTAAGAGAAAAAATGCCAGCCGGGAGGCGGTTTTTGGGCCGATCCCGGGGAGTCGTTCGAGGGCAGTAACAAGGTTTTGAATGGGTTCAGGAAGCATGTCTGGTTCCAAGGGAAATGCCGGTTGGGCAGTTCCCATTTGCATTGTTAATGAGGCAATCCGCTAGCCAGAGGACCCATGACCTGCTCCTGGAGTTCGCGCGATTTATCCAGTGCCAGGTTTATCGCCGTCAAGATAATGTCTTGCAGCATTTCCGCATCCGCTTCTTTCAATATGGCCGGGTCGATCTTCACCGCCTGGCATTTCTGGTCGCCGGTCATGGTAACCTTGACCGCGCCACCGCCTGCAGTCGCGGTGACGGTTTCCTGTGCAAGCTTCTCCTGTGCCTCAGCCATCTGCTGCTGCAGGCGTTGAAGTTGCTGCATCATACCGGATTGACCTCCACCCCCTGCGGGACGATTAAATCCTTTTGCCATAATTACTCCTGGATATCCACGATCTCGCCGCCCTTCTTCAAGGCCGCGGCCACCATACCGTCAGCTTTAACATTCGCGGGCGGAGCCTGCTTGGCATTAGAGACAACACATTTTATGGATAATTCCCCCCCGCACACTTTCGCAACCGCTTTACGGGTAATATCAATTTGCTCCGGAGTATCCATTTTGGATCGAACGAGTTCATTTGCAAACCCAATTACCAAAATATTATTCTTAATTCCCATCGGCCTGCAGGAATTGAGCAAGGCGGACAGAGATGGACTCTGCGGTTTTATTGATGCACTGATCTGTTTCCATGCTTTCGTCACTTGATCTAGGGTGACATTACCGGCATTTTCCGCAGTCTTTTCAGGTCCCGCGGTTTGATAAAGCTCGGTAGGGCCGGTATCTTTGACGGGCTTTTGAGATTCTTTGGAAACTTTGTTCACCGGTTTTTCTGCTTTCGATTCAATCGGGGGTTTCCCGGCTGGCTGTGTCCTGCTTTGAGCGGTCGTTGCAGGTATTTCCACCATTTCTGCCAGCGCCAGTTCCAGAGGCAGGGATGGCTGCCAACCGCCGCGCAGGTCCACCGCCGCATTGTTAAATGCTTTGATCATACGCAGAACATCCGGCTGGGAAAATGCCCTGGCTTGTTTCTCGGCCTGGAGGCGCGTATCGGCCGCCAGGTCAACCTGGGAAGTATTGCCCATTTGGATTAGCAGCAGCGCCCGCAGATAGTCAACAACCTGGCGTGCCAGCAGGCGCGTGTCGGTGCCGGAATCCAAGGCGGCATGAATTGCATTCATCCCGGCTGCCGGTTCGCGATCCAGGACCGCACTGACAAGGTCCAGCACAGTCTGGTTGGTGGCAGTGCCAAGCACGGTTTGAGTAAGACCCAGCGTGATTTCCTGCCCGGTGGAAGCCATCTGATCAAGCAGGGAGATGGCGTCCCGCATGCCTCCTCCGGATTGGCGGGCGATGAGCGTCAGCGCTTCGGGTTCGGCAGTAAGCTTTTCAATTGTGACTATGTTCTGCAATTGCCCCACGATACTGTCCAGGGGCAGGCGCCGGAAATCATATCGCTGGCAGCGGGACAGGACTGTCGGCGGGATTTTATGCATCTCGGTGGTGGCAAGGATGAAGATGGCATGGGCTGGAGGTTCCTCGAGAGTTTTCAACAGGGCATTAAAAGCTTGCGTTGACAGCATGTGCACTTCATCAATAATATAAACTTTGTAAGTTCCTTCGTTTGGGGAAAAGTTGATCTTATCGCGCAGATCTCGGATATCTTCAACGCCGGTGTTGGAGGCTGCGTCGATTTCGATGAGGTCCAGGAAGCGGTTCTCGTTGACCGCTACGCAGTGGGCGCACACGTTGCATGGGCGGGCAGCCGGATCTTCGTTCAGGCAATTGACAGCCTTCGCCAGCAGCCGGGCAGCGGTGGTCTTGCCCGTGCCGCGCGGACCCGCGAACAAGTACGCATGGACCACCCGGTTGCTAACTACAGCATTGCGCAAGGTCTGGACGACATGCTGCTGACCAACGATTTCGTCCCATTTCCGGGGACGCCATTTGTTATAAAGAGCCTGGGTCATGACCAATATCCATCATTCTGTCAGGGTATTCGATAAAAAGCACGGGCAATGTTTTGTGTGTCATAGAGGGCCACCAACTCTCCGGATTTCCAGACCGGAGTGGAGAGACCCCAAAAGAGGTCGGCTGCGGTGTTGGTTCCCGGTCTAGAATGGACCTGCACCATCCCACCGGGGTAAAGCGTGATCTGCGGAAAAGTGTATGCGCTCCCCTGGCCATCTTTTAGTGTCCATCCGGTCAGAAGAAGCGCCGTGTTACCGTTATTCTGGAGGGTGACAATCTCAGAGGCCAGCGCACCCGCTCCACCTACGCTTACAATGTCTGCATTAACGCTCCCGGCAGGGAGGGTGGGGATCGTCTCGGTTGTGCTGCAATCTGTTTTATGAGTCGCCCGGTCATAGAAGAACAGGACTGCCCCTGATACAAGGATTGAAACCAGGGCGTTCAACAGGAGGTAGAGAACCAGGCGACGATGCAACATCGTATGCGTATGATAGCACAAAAATGCTGAACCCCCACCTTAAACCTCCCGCTCAAGTTTTTAATTTCGGAGCCTTTAAAGGAAAAAAGACCAATTAGGCCAGTCCCCAAGTCGCCGAAAGTGCGTTTGGATGGTCGCCTCATTCGAAGTGAATTTATCGCTATAAAAAGACAATGGATGAATGAAACCCGTAATGAAAGCTATTTAATTAATACTGGATTTCACAAGGATGTATTAACGTACCAGTAATGCCACCCAATCCCCCAACTGGTGCCTTTCCTCCAATTTTAAACCGTGAGTCTCTGCGGAGGCGATCACACCTGCCGCCTGGTCTGCCAAAATTCCGGAGAGTATTAATGCCCCGCCAGGTGATGCAACCTTGGCTAGCCCCATGTCAAATAATCTAATGATGATCGGGGCGAGGATGTTCGCCAGCACCAGCGGCGCATTCCGGATCCCGAATTTGCCGGACAAAACTTCAGGTACCGAACCCCGGCCAATGGCAAATTGATCCATCGGGATGCCATTGGCGTCGGCGTTCTCGCGGCTGGCTTTCACCGATGCTTCATCAATGTCCACCCCCAGGGCAAAACTGGCGCCAAGTTTCAGCGCGGCGATCGATAGGATCCCGGAACCACAGCCGACATCAATTACCTTGCGACCGGTAGGTACAAATGACTCCAGCAGTTCCAGGCACAACTGGGTGGTGGGATGTGTCCCCGTTCCGAAAGCCATGCCCGGGTCGATTTTGATCGGAACCCGGTTTGCATCCGGTGATGTCAGCCAGGCGGGGACGATAATTAAGCGTTTTCCAATCGCAATCGGGTGGTAGTGAACCTTCCAGGCTTCCATCCAGTTCTCGTCTGGAATCATTGTAAACACTGGCGCAGGCAAGGGTTGGATCATTCCCAGGTAATAAAGGGATTTCTCCAATTTCTGACGAGTCTCTTCCAGTTTATCATCCGCCTCCAGGAAAGCCCGCACGGTGACCGGTCCCACCGGTGTGCCCTCATCTTCATCATTCACAAAATCCACGGCTTGCTCGGTAGTCACACCATTGGGAGCAAAACGCGCCAGCACATCGGCTACTGCCTCAGCCAATTCACCATTTACGGTCAGGGAAACTTCGAGCCAATTCACGGGATATCTCTTTTCTCGGAATCCAGGATTGCAGGGAATTTCTCAATCACTGGTCAGCACTCTTTTAATAAACGGGGAACGCAAAGTCAGACTCATCCTATTGAAGATGACAAACCCGTCTAAATTAGAGGCGGGTTCAAGTCGAACTGCCAATTGTGAAGGTTACCCCCCCAGGGCGTCATTCAACCAATCCAGGAATCCTTTTTCTTTTGGTTTAACCGTTGTGCCGAGAGTGGCAGCCAGTTTCTCGAAAAGATCCCGTTGTTCTTTTGTCAGCTTGGTTGGCATATCTACATTTATTACCACCATCTGGTCACCGCGGCCGCTCTTGCGCAAGTGGGGAACACCTCGTGACTTGAGCGTGAAAACCCTGCCCGGTTGGGTTCCGGCAGGAATTTTTAACTTGGCGTTTCCATCCACTGTGGGGACTTCCACTTCTGCACCAAGAACCGCCTGCGCAACGTTAATATCCAGGTTGAGCAGGATATCATTCTCCCGACGTTTGAAGAACTTGTGCGGTTGTACCGCCAACAACAGGTACAAACTCCCCTGGGGACCTCCCAGCGTTCCCGGCTCGCCTTCACCTGCCAGGCGGATCTGCGTGCCGTTATCCACGCCTGCAGGCACCTGCACGGACTTCTTGATCGTCTTGCGTTCCTGCCCCGATCCCCGGCAGGTGTGGCACGGGGTTGAGATGACCTCGCCTCGACCACCGCAAGTGGGGCAGGGTCCGGATTGCATCATCGACCCAAAAATTGTCTGTCGCACCTGGCGGACTTCACCACGCCCGCCGCAAGTGCTGCAGCGCTGCGGACTGGTACCCGGTTCAGCGCCGGACCCGCGGCAGGTTCCACAGATTTCGTTGCGCATCACTTCGATGGTTTTTTCGGCACCAAAGACCGCTTCCTCAAAGGTCAGGTCGAGACGTACCTGTAAATCGCGTCCCCGCCTCGGGCGGCGCGATCGGCCGCCACCGCCCATATTGATTCCAAAGAACTGCTCGAAGATATCCGAGAAGTCCATCGTGGCGTAATCAGGCATTCCGCCCATTTCACCCAGGCCTGCCCGGCCGTACTGGTCATAACGAGCCCGTTTTTGCGGGTCCGATAAAACCCCATAGGCTTCATTTATTTCCTTGAATTTTTCCTCGGCGTCAGGTTCCTTGCTCACATCCGGGTGATATTGGCGCGCCAACTTCCGGAAGGCAGCCTTGATGTCATCCGTGGAAGCGTCCCTGGGAATGCCAAGGACTTCATAGAAATCACGATTGCTCATAGGTCAACAGGAATAGGTTCGGGAGCTGGTCAGCTCTTCACGAAACCCTATTCACTTCCTTTACTTTCACCTTCGACTGTGTTCTCACCTTCAGGGGCTTTCGGACCTGCTTCTGGCGATGGCGGGGACTGCTGGTAGGCAGCCGCGCCAATTTTCTGGACCGCCTGGCTGAGAACGTCCACTGCCTTGCGGATGGATGGTTCGTCATCGCCATCTTTCGCTTTCCTGACCACATCCACGGCAGCCTGGACTTCCGGCTTGACCTCCGCGGGTACCTTTTCGCCGAGTTCGTTCATGACCTTCTCAGCACCATAAATTGAATTATCTGCAGAATTGCGAGCATCAATCAAATCGCGGCGCTGCTTGTCTTCAGCTGCATGCGCCTCGGCTTCCTTGCGCATGCGTTCCACTTCATCCTTTGCCAGCCCGGAGGAAGCTGTGATGGTGATGTGCTGACTGCGTCCGCTGGCCTTGTCCTGGGCGGTAACCTTCAGAATGCCGTTGACATCAATGTCAAAGGTAACTTCGATCTGAGGAATGCCACGCGGGGCTGGCGGGATGCCATCCAGGATGAATTTCCCAAGTGACTTGTTATCCAGGGCCATGGGCCGCTCACCCTGCAGAATATGGATTTCGACCTGGGTCTGGCTGTCACTGGCAGTCGAGAAGACCTGGCTCTTGCGGGTCGGTATGGTGGTGTTGCGTTCGATCTGCGGAGTGGCAACACCGCCCAGCGTTTCGATCGAAAGGGAGAGTGGGGTGACGTCGAGCAGAAGGATGTCTTTCACTTCCCCGCCCAATACACCCGCCTGGATGGCCGCGCCTACCGCTACTACCTCGTCGGGGTTGACACCTTTATGGGGCTCCTTGCCAAAATAGCGCCGTACAGCTTCCTGCACAGCTGGCATGCGCGTCATCCCGCCCACCATCACAACCTCATTAATATCGGAGGTGGAAAGACCTGCGTCAGCCAGCGCCTGTTTAAGGGGGGTGAGCGTGCCTTCCACCAGGTCAGCAGTGAGCTGTTCCAATTTGGCACGGGTCATGGTCATGACAAGATGTTTTGGACCCGAGGCGTCCGCGGTGAGATATGGCAGGTTAACCTCGGTTTGCATCATGGTCGAGAGTTCGATCTTGGCTTTTTCGGCTGCTTCCCGCAGTCGCTGAAGGCTCTGGCGGTCCTGGCGCAGGTCAATTCCATTCGTTTTCTGGAATTCCTGGACGAAATAATCGATGATGCGCTGGTCAAAATCATCGCCGCCTAAAAAGGTATTGCCATTGGTGGAACGGACTTGGAAAACGCCTTCTCCCACATCGAGGATGGAGATATCAAACGTCCCGCCGCCCAGGTCATAAACAGCAATGATCTCATTCGTTTTCTTATCGAGCCCGTATGCCAGCGAAGAGGCTGTCGGTTCATTAATAATCCGCAATACATCCAGCCCGGCAATCTTTCCTGCGTCCTTGGTAGCATTACGCTGGGCATCATTGAAATACGCCGGAACAGTGATTACCGCCTGCGTCACCGGTTCTCCGAGATAGGCTTCAGCGTCGCGCTTGATTTTAGCCAGGATCATGGCCGAGATTTCCGGGGGAGAATATTCCTTGTCGTCCATCTTGACGCGCACATCCCCGTTTTCCGCGGGAAGCGCGGTATATGGCACGCGCGGCAGGGTCCGCTGAACTTCCGGGTCCTCGTATTTGCGTCCCATGAACCGCTTGATCGAAAAGATAGTATTCTGGGAATTCACGATGGCCTGATTGCGTGCCACCCGCCCCACCAGCCTTTCGTGGTTTTTATTGATCGCAACCACTGACGGAACCAGGCGTTCCCCCTCGGCGGATGAAATGACAACAGGTTCTGCACCCATCATCACGGCCCCCACCGAATTCGTAGTTCCCAGGTCTATTCCGATTATTTTTGACATTATGATTTCTCCAAAAATAGCTTTCTCTTGCCTTGGTTCAACACTGCGTCCATGGAAATGAGACGCAAATTTGAAATCCTATTGTGCCACTCTCACTTGTGCAGGACGGATCACCCGGTCACCCAGGGTGTAGCCATTTTGCACCACTGCGATCACCTGACCGCTTTCGAAACCTTCGCAGGATTCCTGGAGGATGGCTTCATGGAAATTCGGGTCGAACATTTGCCCCTCAGCCTCAATGCGTTTCAGACCCTCGGCTTCAAGGATGGATTTCAGCTTCCTATAAATTAACTCGATCCCGTCCACCCAGGCCAGGTCGGCGGGGCGGGTCGCCAGGGCCCTTTCCAGGTCATCCAGAATCGGCAGATATCTTTTGATAACGCTGCCGATTGCATTTTGATAAGTATCTTTATTTTCCGCTTCGACCCGCCTGCGGTAGTTCTGGAAGTCAGCCACGGATCGCTGCCAGCCATCCTTGTATTCAGCAGCGAGGGACTGGGCTGCGGCAAGTCGCTTTTCCAGGTCGGCAAAGGCTATCTCATTCTCGGGTGAAGTCTCTGGTTCAAGGCCCATTTCAGGTGCAAGTGACGATTTGTGCACGTCCTGCACGCCTGGTTCGGATCCTGTTTCTGGTGTTTGTGATGAATCAGAGGCTCTCTTCGCCTCGGTATCAGCCGCGTGTATCTTTTCTTTCTTGCTCATTATCATCTCCTGCCATAGTTTCAGATACCAACTCACTTAACAAATCCGCCATATATCGGACGGTGGGGATGGTGCGCGCGTAAGGCATGCGCATCGGTCCGAAAACACCCAGGGTGCCGGTGATAAGACCGGGAATGCCATAACGGGCCAGCACCACCGAGCATTGTTTCAATTCTTCCCATTTGCCTTCTCCACCAATCAAGACCTGCACTCCTCCCACCGTGGCATTATTGGTTGTACGCGCCAACAGATCTTGCAGCAACGAGCGTTCTTCAAACAGATGCACCGCACGGCGTGCATCCCCCGATTCGAGGAATTCTGGTTCAGAGAGGACGTTGGTCAAACCATCCAGAAATATTTCTCCGGAAACGCGCTGTTCGCCGCGATTCATGTCCTGGAGCACGAGGGTCAGGATATCCTTTTCGAGGGAATCCGCCCGGGGCGGAAAGGCTGCGATCTCTTCAGTGGTCTTGCCCAGGCAAACCTGGTTAAGGCGGTCAGCCGCTGCAGATAGGCGTTCCTGTACCACGGGCTCGGCCAGTGTCAGGATCTGCTGGCTGACCTCCCCACCTGTCATCACCAGCACCATCAATACCTGTCTTCCCTGGGTGGAGATCAGCTCCACGTGCTTGTAATGAGAACGCTCTGAGTGCGGGGCGGTAACGATCGAGGCGGCGCGTGAATGTTGCGCAAGGATCGAGGCTGCCAAAGGCATCCACTGTTCCACGTCCTGGCGGGCCTGGTAAAACTGGTGCGATATGGTATCGCGTGCCGGTTCAGGCAGATCGGAGGGGTACACCACGTGGGTGACAAAATACCGATAGCCTTCCTCGGTGGGTACCCGCCCGGCGGAGGTATGCGGCTGGCGAAGGTAACCGTATTCGGTCAACGCCGCCATTTCGTTGCGGACGGTCGCGGTGCTGAGATCCAGTTTGTAACGCTCCACCAGGCGCGCAGATCCGACAGGTTGCGCGGTTTCAGTGTAGTGGCGCACAACCATGGCAAGGATCAATCGCTGGCGTTCGGTGAGCTCGTTCATCATTCGATCTGTTCCCGGATATACTTATCCGTATATTTAGCACTCTCAAGAAGAGAGTGCTAATTGTACGTGAATAATGATACCATGTCCCTTCAATGGGCGTCAATAAGAGGGGCGTTAGAATTTTGAAAATTCATCACCTGATGGGGAAAGTCCCCCTCCATCCGAAATTTACCGCCAGAACTGGAACTGGTTTAATCCCAGCAATGCCAGTGAGAGCGGGATTTGCATTTGAATGGAAATCCATCCCACCGTCTGCCAGAATAAATTGTTCACGAAAGGCACATACCACAATGCTACAAAAACCAGCAACATCAGGTAATTACTGTACTGGTCAATATTGAATCTCAATTGCTGGTTGAGGAAAGGTGCCACAGCTCGATACCCGTCGAAAGGAGGCAGGGGGATCAAATTAAGCACCAGGGCCGAGATTTGCATCAGCGCCAGGAAAGCCACTCCCGGCCAGACACCAGTTGAAGTGACCGGCAGGACGTTCAAAGCGATCCCCAGCAGAACCGCCAAAACCAGGTTGGATGCCGGTCCCGCCAGCGAGACGGCAGCTTCCCAACGCTTGCTGCGCAGCCTCCAAGTCTCTATGTAGACTGCCCCACCGGGCAAACCGATCCCACCCAGGAGCAAAAACACCACCGGAAGAACGATCGAATAAACCGGGTGGGTGTATTTAAGCGGGTTGAAGGACAAATAACCCTTATCCTTCACGCTCGTATCACCGCCGTAATACGCCACCAATGAGTGCGAAAACTCGTGCAGGCACAATGAAAATATCCAGCCAATGATGACTACGATGAAGGTGGTCGCTTTTGCCATTAACTCTCCTGGTAACCGTGCGGGTGGGTGCTGTGCCAATCCCAGGCACTTGTGAGGATGTCGGTCAATTCAGGATGTTGGGCAGACCAGCCCAGTTCACGATGGATTTTTTCCGAGGATGCCACAAGGCGTGGTGCGTCACCCGGGCGGCGTGGGGATTCGACAACCGGGATCGGGTGCCCGGTTATGCGGCGGGCAGTCTCAATCACTTCTTTCACCGAGTACCCGCTCCCGTTCCCGAGGTTATAAATCAACCGGTCAGTATCGGACAACGCATCCAATGCCAAAAGGTGAGCGGAGATCAGGTCGGCTATATGGATATAGTCACGGATGCATGTGCCGTCAGGGGTGGGGTAATCGGTCCCATAGATGGAGGCGGTTTCCTGCTGTCCAAGTGCCACTTTTAACACCAGGGGGATGAGATGCGATTCGGGCTGGTGAGCCTCGCCTCTGCCCGGCATTGCTCCACAGGCATTGAAATAACGCAGGGCGGTAAAATGCAGCCCCTTGATCTTGCGGTACCATTCCAATGCCTGTTCGATGGCAAGCTTGGTAAACCCGTATGCATTTGCAGGATCGATCGCAGATCCTTCGGTAAGTGGTGAATCATTGGAAGCGTAAACTGCTGCTGATGAGGAAAGCACGAAACGTTTTACCCCGGCACATACAGCGGCTTCAATCAACTGCAGGGAATTTGCCAGGTTGTTTTTAAAAAATTTTCCGGGGTCCTTCATAGATTCGCCAGCCTCGATGAATGCTGCGAAGTGCATCACAGCCTCGTATTTTTCCGAGGTTAAGGCAGCAGCCAGAGCAGTGGGGTTACCCAAGTCATCGTTTATATAGCGCGCTCCCTGAGGGACTGCAGCCCGGTATCCGGTCACCAGGGAGTCATAGACAGTGACGGAATGACCAGCATCGAGAAGAGCCTGCGCGGCCGCCGAGCCAATGTATCCTGCCCCGCCTGTCACAAAGATATTCATGATTTCTCCACAGGGAAAATTATATCGTACTCTTCTGCTTGACGGGCACGCCTGATACGCATTATACTCACGCCGTTCGGGGTGTAGCGCAGCTGGTAGCGCACCGCGTTTGGGACGCGGGGGTCGGCGGTTCGAATCCGCCCACCCCGACTGACCGCCGAGAGCACCCTGGAACTCGGTGGTTTTGTATATATGACTTCACTGCAAAAACGACTGGACAAAACTCGGCCATATTGTACCCTCCTCAGTTGGCGGATTTCTTAATATAATTGGGGCAACCCACCAG